>Ga0066662_10000498_pt1 | contig 17264 bp, 13 predicted proteins | sample GraSoiAngelo_111_FD_133939 | JGI IMG/M metagenome (GOLD analysis project Ga0066662, IMG submission 133939) | Grasslands soil microbial communities from the Angelo Coastal Reserve, California, USA - 14_0903_12_40cm | ecosystem: Environmental > Terrestrial > Soil > Grasslands | place: USA...
GGGCGGCAAGAAGCTGTTCGCCGACTTCAAAATCGACGAACAGATCCAGCGCTTGATGAATCCGACGGTGAAGCTGCCGTCCGGCGGCTCGCTCGTCATCGACTCGACCCAAGCACTGACCGTCGTCCACGTGAACTCCGACAAGCTCACCGGCGGCAAGAACGTCGACCACACGATCGTGCGCACCAACGTCGAGGCGGCCACGGAAGTCGCGCGCCAAGTGCGCCTGCGCGACATCGGCGGCATCATCGTGTGCGACTTCATCGACATGTCGTCGGAGGGCGATCGCAACCGCGTGATCACGGCGCTGCAAGAAGGCTTGCGCAAAGACCGCACGCGCTCGACGATCCAGTCGTTCTCACCGCTGGGATTGCTGGAGTTCACGCGCAAGCGCGTGGGCAAGGATTTGGGGCAGCAGCTCCGCGGCAAATGTCCGACGTGCGAAGGCTTGGGCAGCGTGATGTCGCCGGAGTCCGTGACGATCGGGGCGTTCCGCGAGATCCTCGGCCACAAGAATGGCGAGGCGAAGCACGTGCACATCGCGGCCGCGCCCAGCGTCGCCGCGCAAGCGGAGTACTGGTACGAAGACGAGCGCGTGCAGCTCGCCGAGCGCGTCGGCGCCCACATCGACGTGTTCGTCGATCCCGCGGTGCATCCCGAGCGCCCGCGCATCATCTGGGGCGACGACAAGCTGCCGACGCTCGGGCCGATCCGCGTCGGCGACGAGTTCGAGGTCGAGCTGCTCACGCAGCGGCTCCCGAATCCCACGTCCGCCGCGGCCATCGTCGCGGGCCGTTTGATCGAGGTCGAGAACGCCGCGAACGCCGCCGGCAAGATCATCAAGATTCGCATCCTCGACGTCGACGGCAGCGACATCCTCGCCGAGCCGCGCAGCCCGATCGAGGCGGCCACGGCGATCGGCGAAGCGCGCAGCGGGAAGAAGCGCCGCCGCGGCGGGCGCGGGCGCAAGCGCGAGCTGACCGCGGCGGAGCAGGCCGACGAGCTGCGCGAGCTCGCCGAAGAGGCCGAGAAGGGCCTGGGCGGCCGCAGCGCCATCGGCATCTCCACCACCGAAGAGGTCGTCGCGAAGAAGGCCGGTCCCAAGACCACAGCCCAGAAGGCTGCCGAGGGCGGCGTCGCGCTGCTCGCCGGCGAGTCGCTCTCCGGCTCGCGTCCGGCGGCGAGCGCTCCGAGCACGGCGAGCGCCGCGAGCGCCGGGCACCCCGTCGTGCTGCCCGGCGAAAAGCTGTCCGGCTCGCGCGTGAGCGGGGCGTCCCGGCCGCCGACGCCGATCCGTCCGCTGACGACGCCGGCGACCGCCGCGACCCCCGCCCCCGCGGGCAGCGGCGCCGAGCACGATCCGCACGAAGGCCCGGGCCGCAAGCGCCGCCGCCGCCGCCGCGGAGGCCGCAGCGGAGCGGGCGACGTCGCCGCGCATGCGGCTGCCCCGGTCGCCGCGGGCGCGGCGAGCGCCGAGCCCGCCGACCTGGAAGACGACGACGAGGACGCCGCGGTCGACGGACAGACGCAGTCCGGCGGCGTGGGCGAGAGCGGCGACCGCAAGCGCCGCCGCCGGCGCCGGCGCCGGCGCGGCGGGCGCGGCGCCGCGGGCGACGGCCAGGCCGTCGCGGCCGACGGGCAGCAGCCCGCCGTCCCCGATCGCCACATCTTCCGTGTCGATCCCGAAGGCGCGGCCCACGCGACCGGCGAGACGGCCCCGCCCGTGCCCTCGCGCGCGCTCGCTCCGTGGAACCGCAAGCGCGGCGACGTGGCGGTGGAGCCGCCGCCGCCGGTGATCACCGCACCGCCGGAGCGGGGCGAGACCGTGAAGACGACCCGGCCTGCGCGCCGCCGGCGCACGGGCGCGCAGGAGGAGGCACCGCGCCGCGGCGGCCGCCTCGAAGCCGGCACGCCGGTGCGCGCGCTACCCGCCCCCGAGCGTGAACCGGCCGCAGCCCCCGCCGAGGCGGTCGCGGTGCCGAAGCGCACGACCCGCGCGCGCAAGACGGCGGATCCGGCGGCAACCGCCGCGAGCGCCGCGGAGGCCCCTGCGCCCAAGGGCACGTCGCGCGCGCGCAAGACGAGCGCGCCCGCGGCCGCCAAGGCGAAGAAGTCGGCGCCCGCCGCAGCGACCGCGAAAAAGGCCCCGGCGCGCAAGGCGGCTGCGAAGAAGGCGCCGGCGGCCAAGCCGGCCGCGAGCGCGAAGAAATCGTCGTCCGCCACGCGCAAGGCGCCCCCGGCGAAGAAAGCGACGACGGCCCGGAAGAAGCGCTGACCGTTCGAGGAGCTCGCGGCAGGGCGGGCTCGGCCGGGCCGAGCCTTTCCATCTTCGTCGACTACGACGGGACGATCACGGACGTCGACACGTTCGACGTCCTCGTCCGGTCGGCGTGCGGCGACGACGCCTGGGACGAGCTCGAGCGCGAGCTCGCCGCGGGGCGCATCTCGCTGCGCGAGGCGCTGCGGCGCGAGGCCGCGATGGTCCGGCTGTCGCGGCCCGAGGCGCTCGCGTTCCTCGAGTCGCGCGCGAACGTCGACCCCACCTTCGCGGGGTTCGTGCGCGCCGCGCACGCGCGCGGCGCGTGGGTCGGCGTCGTGTCGGCGGGGATTCGCTCCGTGATCGGCCCGGCGCTGGAGCGCGCGGGTGTGGACGTGCCGGTGTTCGCCAACGACGTCGATTTCGATCCCGCCGGCTGGCGCATGACATTCATCGACGACTCGATGATGGGCCACGACAAAGCGGCGCGCGTGCGCGCCGCGCGCGACGCGGGGTCGCGCACCGTGTACGTCGGCGACGGGATCAGCGACTTCGCGGGCGCGCTCGAAGCCGAGCGGCGCTTCGCAAAAAAAGACCGCGCCCTCGAGCGGTACTGCCGAGAGCGCGGCGTGGACTGCACGCCGTTCTCGTCGTTCGACGAGATCGGCGCAGCGTTGTGGGCTTCGCCTTAACGCGTGGTGTTCTGCGCGATGCGGCTGTTGATGAACGCGACCGCGGCGACGAGCTGCGGGTCCTGCGTGATGTCGCCGAGCCGCACCCGCGCATCCTTGGGGATGTCGCTCCGGATCTCGGGCTCGATGCCGACGGAGTTGATGTCGCGGCCCTTCGGCGTGAAGTAGCGCGCCGTCGTGATCTTCACCGCCGAGCCGTCGCGCATCGGAAAGATCGATTGCACGACGCCTTTGCCGAACGTCTTCTCGCCCACGAGCGTGCCGACGCCGCTGTCCTGGATCGCGCCCGCGGTGATCTCCGATGCGGACGCGGTGTAGCGGTTCACCAGCACGGCCAGCGGGCGCGGCGCGATCGCGCTGTTGTCCGCGTCGTACTCGGTGTCCACGCCGGCGCGCGACTGCACGCTGACGATCGGACCGGTCGAGATGAACTTGGACGACACGTCGATCGCCGCGTTGAGATAGCCGCCGCCGTTGCTGCGCAGGTCGAGGACGTACGCCTTCGCACCTTGCGAGTCGAGGCGCTTCAGCGCCGCGGTGAGCTCGGTCGCCGTCGTCTGGCCGAACACGCTCAAGTCGACGTAGCCGATCTGGCCCGGCAGCATCTTCGAGGTGACGCTCGGGGCGTGGATCGTCTCGCGCGTGATCGTCACGGGCTCGAGCAGCTTGCCGTTGCGCTGCACCGTCAGCCGCACGCGCGTGCCCGGGTTGCCGCGCAGGACGCCGCTGATGATCTTCTGCTGGGCACCGAGCCGCTTCTGCTCGTCTTTTTCCGTCATCGTGGGCGCCAGCAGGTCCGCGACGGCCTTGCCGTCGATCGCCGTGATCGCGTCCTCCGGCTGCAGCCCCGCTTTTTCGGACGGGCCGTCGAGGATCACGTTCTCGATGTGCAGCGTCTGCGTCTTCTCGTCGGGCGAGTACGAGATCCCGACGCCGCCGAACGACGTGCCGTCGAGGCCTTCGTTGAGCGCGGCGTATTCCTTCGGCGTGAGAAACGTCGTGTAGCGGTCCTTCACCGATGCGAGCACGCCGGCGATCGCCGCGTACGTGATCTGCGACGACGGCGAGATGGACTCGACGGGCGCCAGCTTCGACGCGTACTCGGTGACCGCGGTCGACACTTCACGGTGCAGCGCCTCGGCGTTGGACTCGTCGTCCGCGGTCGCGTGCAGCGGCGGCAGCGCCGCGTTGGCGACGTTGTGCTTCTTGAGGTACTCGATCATCGAGCTGCGCGCGCCGTCGAGCACGGCTTGGCGGTCGACCTTTTTGTAGAAGTCGGCCGTGAGGCGCACGTAGCTTCCCACGAGCTCCTCGGTTTGCTGCGTGGAGAGCGGCGACGCGGCGGCGGTGGCGGCGGGGACGCGGGCGGCCGTCAGCGCGAGCAGCGCTGCGAGGACGACCGGCACGATGCGTTTCATGTGGTTTCCTTCTTGTTCTCGATGATCTTTTTGGCGGCGCTGAGCTGTTTGTCCGCGGCGCTGTCAATGAGGCGCAAGTCTTCCGCGCGCTGGACGACCACGACGTCGGGCACGATGCCCTTGTGGTGGATGTCGCGGCCCTTCGGCGTGACGTAGCGCGCGGTCGTGATCTTGAGCGCGCCCTTGTCGGGCATGGTGTAGAGACTTTGCACGACGCCCTTGCCGAACGTCTTCTCGCCGACGAGCGTGCCGACACCGTAATCTTGGACGGCGCCCGCGGTGATCTCCGACGCGCTCGCGGTGTATTTGTTCACCAGCAGCACGAGCGGTTTGGTGTCGATGGTGCGGCCGGTGGCGTTCTTCACCTCGCGGTAACCCGAACGGTCGATCGTCGACACGATCGTCCCTTGCGGGATGAAGAGGCTGGAGATGTCGACCGCGGCGTCGAGCAGCCCTCCGCCGTTGTTGCGCAGGTCGAGGATGTAGCCGCGCACGTTGCGCTTCTTGCCGTCCTCGAACGCTTGGCGAACTTCGTCGGCCGACGTCTGACCGAAGTCTTGCAGCCGCACGTACTCGATGTTGTTCTCCACCTTCGCGATGACCGACGGAACGTGGATCTGCGCGCGGGTGACGCGCACGACGACCGGCGTTTCCGCGTCGTGCCGCTTGAGCGACAGCGAGACGACGCTGCCGACGGGTCCGCGGATCTCGCCCTCGACCGCGTCGATCTTCTGGCCCAGCGTGAGCTTGCCGTCGACGGCGAGGATGATGTCGCCGGGGCGCACGCCCGCTTTGATCGCGGGGTTGCCTTCGATCGGGTTGGCGACGATCGCGCCCGTCTTCTGGTCCTGAACGATGAAGACGCCGACGCCGCCGAAGTTGCCGCCCCTCAGCTGCTCGTCGAGCCCGTTGATCTCTTGCGGCGACATGTACGTGGTGTACGGATCGCCCAACCCGCCGAGCATGCCGATGAGCGCGACCTGCGTGTACGTCGCGCGCGGCGCGAGGTTCGCGTAGCGCTTCTGCACGCTGGTCAGCGTGCTCTCGAGGATCGCGATGTCCCGCCCGCGCTCACCGGTGGCGGTGTTGCGCGGAACCTGCGGGTTGACGACGTTCTTCGCCTTGAGGAACGCCGTGAGCGCCTTGTGCTCGCCCGCGATCAGCAACTGGTCGGCCACGGGCTTGTAGTAGGTGTGCTCGACGCGTTCGTACGCGAGCTCGACGAGCTGGCGCTGCGGGTCGCCGCGGCCCAGCAGCGTCGCGATGTCGAGGCCCACGATGCGCTGACCCGAACCCAGCACGATCGTGTGGAGGTCGGACGCGGCGGCCGCGTGGGCGGCGTACGTGGCTCCGCCCAGGGCGGCGACTCCGACGACCAGGGCGGCGGACAAGAGACGGGTGCGGGCGGTCAAACGGCGGTCCTTAGCGGGTGCGATGCGGGGACGGCGGGTGGTTCTTTCTGTTGAACCCCTTCGTGAGGCCCTTTGTTCCATCGTCCCATCGGCCTCTAACCGTCAGGCCTGAGCCTTACGCCCGTCTGTGATGGGCGGCCTCGCGGCCGATCCTGTCCGTGCCCTTCAGCGCAGGTAGGACATCGGGTCGACGGGGTTGCCGTTCCGCATGACTTGGAAGTGGACGTGCGGGCCCGTCGCGTCGCCGGTCGCGCCCGCCGCGCCGATCGCTTGGCCCCGCTGGATCTCCTGGCCGACCGACACGAAGATCTGCGAGAGGTGGCAGTAGATCGTGGACAAGCCGCCGTGATGGTCGATGGCGATCATGTTGCCGCAGTCGCCCTGGTACGAGGCCAGGATGATCGTCCCGGCGCCGGCGGCGACCACCGGGGTCCCGCGCGGGACGCCGATGTCGATCCCGCGGTGCAGGATCATGTGGTGGTACACCGGGTGCATCCGCCAGCCGAACGGCGACGTGATCGGGCCGGACACCGGCCAGCTGAGCTGTCCGGGCGCGACCTCGGGCGTCACCTCCGCGCCGGCGATGCGCGCCGCGCGGCGGGCCTCCTCGCGGCGGCGCTCCTCTTCGGCCTGCTTCTCGCGGATCAGGCCTTCGAGCGCGGCTTCCTCGGCGTCGCTGAGCTCGCCGAGCTGGGTGACCTCGCCTTGGACGTGCTGGCGCTCCGCATCGGCCGCGACCAGCAGCTCCTTGCGCTGCGCGGCCAAGCCGTCGAGCGCGCGGCGCTGCTGTTCGGCCTGCGCCTGTTCGCCCTGCAGCTCGGACTGCATGCCCAGCAGCCCGGTCTCGATCGTGAGCACGCGCGCCTGATCCGCCCGGCGCGCCCGGATCGTGCCTTCGTTCGCTTTGACCAAGAACCGCACGTCGTTCCAGCGCTCGACGAAGTCGCCGAACGACCGCGCCCGCAGCAGCACGTCGACGTAGCCGAGGTCGCCGTGCTCGTACGCGTCGACGAGCCGTCGTGCGAGCACGTCCTGATGGCGCTTGAGCGTCGCCTTCGCCGCTGCGAGCTGGATGCGGTTCCAATCCAGCTTGCGCCGAGTCGACGTGATGCGGCCTTGGATGGCGCTGAGCCGGCCGTTGACGTCGCCGATCTCACGGTTGGTGTCGGCGAGCTGCGACTGGATGGTGCCGACCTTCGCCTGCGCCTCGCCGAGCTGCTTTTTCTTCTCGTGCAGCTTCGATTTGACGGCCTGGATGTGCGCCTTCTCCGCCTGAATCTTCTCATCGATGTGACTCTTACTGAACCCGGCGCTCGGCACGAGCGCCACGACTATCGTGAGTGCCGCGATAGCGGCGCGAACGTGTCTGGACCGCAGCCGAAGGCGAGGACCAGACATCATGTGCGCAGGTATCGTCCGACGCTGAACCACGACGCGACCAAACCCACCGCGGCGCCGACCGCCAGCAGCTCGAGGCTCAGCGTGAGCTCGTTGACGTGGAACGTCACGAACGCGAGCGTCGAGGCGAGCTTGGGCACGACTTGGTGCTCGGCGAGCGCGAGCACGCCGAGCGCGACCCCGGCGCCGAGCAATCCGGCGAGCATCCCTTCGGCGATGAACGGCATGCGGATGTACATGTTCGTCGCGCCGACGAGCTGCATGATCGCGATCTCGCGGCGGCGCGCGAACACGGTGAGCCGGATCGTGTTGGCGATGACGATCGCCGCCGAGATCGACAGCAAGATGATGAGCGCGAGTCCGGCGCGGCCCAGCACCGTCGCCGTCTTGAGCAGCTTCTGCACGGTGTCGGCGGCGTAGTCGGTCTTCGCGACGCGCGGGTCCTTGCCGATCCAGCGCGCGACGTTGGGCACGCTGTCGGGGTCCTTCACGCGCACGTGGTATGTGTTCGGCAGCGGGTTGGTGGTGAGCAGCGAGGTGTCGAAGTCGGGGCCGAGCACGGCCTTCATCCGCTTGAGGCCGTCTTTCTTCGGCACGTACGACGCGGACGCGACGCGCGGATCGCTCGCGAACTTCGATGCGAGGTCGCGCGCCTTCGCGTCGTCGACATCGTCCTTCAAGTAGACGGCGATCTCGATCTGCGACAGCACGCCCGCGCCGAACGTCTGGATGGTGTCGCGCACGAACAAGAACGCGCCCAGCAGCACGATGGTGACCGCGACCGTCCCGATCGCGGTGAACTGCATGCCGGCGTTGCGGGTGAAGTTCGTGAGAACTTCACCCAGGAAGAACCGCAGTCTGCCCAAGTCCACGGAAGTAATAGCCTCGCTCGTCGTCGTGCAAGATGCGGCCGTGCTCCAAGCGCACGACGCGCCGGCGCATCCGGTCGACGGTCGACTGGTTGTGGGTGGCGACGACGACCGTCGTGCCTTTGAGGTTGATGCGCTGCAGGAGCTCCATGATCTCGGTCGTGTTCGACGGATCGAGATTGCCGGTCGGCTCGTCGCAGAGCAGGATCTTCGGGTTGCCGACGAGCGCTCGCGCGATTGCCGTGCGCTGCTGCTCGCCGCCGGAGAGCTCCGACGGGAACATGCGGCTCTTGTGCGAGAGCCCGACCAAGTCGAGCGCGCGCGGGACCATCCGCATGACATCGCGCGTGCGCGTGCCGGTGACTTGCAGCGCGAACGCGACGTTCTCCCACACCGTCTTGTGCGAGAGCAGCTTGAAGTCTTGGAAGACGACGCCGATGTTGCGGCGCAGCTTCGGCACGCGCCCGCGGCGCAGCGTGTCGACGCGAATGCCGTCGACCACGACTTCGCCGCGCGACGGCACCTCTTCGCGGTAGAGCAGCTTGAGCAGCGACGACTTTCCGGTGCCCGAATGGCCCACCAAAAAGACGAAGGTGCCCTTCTCGATCTCGAGATCGACGTCATCGAGCGCCCGCGTCCCATTCGGGTACGTGAGCGAAACGCCGCGGAGTCTGATCATGTTGAAGGCGCTCCGCCCCTGGCTCCGCGCCCCCCACGCGCTCCGCGCGCGGGGCCCCCAAAGGCGCGCGCGCTCACCGTGTCGATCGTGCGGAGATTCCCCGAGGGCGCGCGCAACGACATGTCTGCCGATGGCGCGATGTCCATTGCCAACAGGTATTGGGCGGGGCTTGGCTCATACCTTTGGCAGACCATGAACTTCGATCTCACCGACGAGCAAAAGGCGATCCAGTCGCTGTGCCGCGAGTTCGCGCGTGACGAGGTCGCGCCGCAAGCGGAGCGCAACGACCGCGAAGAGCGGTTCCCGTACGAGCTGGTGCGCAAGATGGCGGAGCTCGGGTTGATGGGGTTGCCTTTCCCGGAGAAGTACGGCGGCGCGGGCGCGGACACCGTGAGCTATGCGCTCGCGGTGATGGAGATCAGCCGCGCGGACGCGAGCACGGGGATCACGCTCGCGGCGCACGTGTCGCTGGGGGCGTCGCCCCTCCTTCTGTTCGGCACCGAGAAACAGAAGGAAGAGTACCTCGTCCCGCTCGCCAGGGGTGAGAAGCTGTGGGGCTTCGGCCTGACCGAACCCAACGCGGGGAGCGACGCGGGCGCGACGCAGACGCGCGCCGAGCTACGGGACGGCAAGTGGGTGATCAACGGAACCAAGGCATTCATCACCAACAGCGGGACCGACATCACGGCGGGCACCACGATAACCGCGGTGACGGGGCGCGACGCCAAGGGCCGTGCCGAGATCTCCAACATCATCGTGCCGCAGGACACGCCGGGCTTCGAGCGCGCGAAGAAGTACCGCAAGATGGGCTGGCGCGCGTCGGACACGCGGGAGCTGTCGTTCGCCGACGCGACCGTGCCGGAAGAGAACCTGCTCGGCCCGCGGGGCCACGGCCTCAAGCAGTTCCTGACGATCCTCGACGGCGGGCGCATCTCCGTGGCCGCCCTGTCGGTGGGCGTGGCGATGGGCGCGTACGACGAGGCGCTCAAGTACGCCAAGGAGCGCCACCAGTTCGGCAAGGCGATCGCCAAGTTCCAGGCGATCCAGTTCAAGCTGGCCGACATGGTGATGGAGATCGAGCACGCCAAGCTGATGGTGCTCAAGGCGGCGTGGGAGAAGGACGAGGGCCGGGCCTTCGAGCTCAGCGCATCGCTGGCCAAGCTGTACTCGGGCGAGGTGTCGCGCCGGGTGGTCAACGAGGCCCTGCAGATCCACGGCGGCTACGGCTTCATGGACGAGTACCCGATCTCGCGCATGTACCGCGACCAGAAGGTCAACGAGATCGGCGAGGGCACCAACGAGATCCAGCGCCTGGTCATCGCGCGGCAGATCGGGCTTTAAGGCGCGGGCCCGCGGGCGCCGGTTTAGACATTCCTCAGACTTTTCGGGCAAGAGGTGGGTCATGCGCAAAGTTGCCGCCGCGGCGGTCGTCACGCTCCTCGTCGCCGCCCTGGTCACGTCCGTCGGCGTGCGCCGGGTGACGGCGCACCTCGCGCATGGCGCGACCGCGCCGGAGTTCGCGCTGCAAGCCGCGCAGGGCGGCGACGTCGCGACCGTCGACCTCAAGGAGGCGCTGGCGAAGGGCCCCGTCGTGCTCTACTTCTTCCCGAAGTCGTTCACGTCGGGCTGCACCACCGAGGCGCACCTGTTCTCGGAGCACATCGCCGACTTCAAGAAGCTGAACGCGACGGTGATCGGGGTGAGCGGCGACGACATCGAGACGCAGAAGAAGTTCTCCACGGAAGCATGCCGGTCGGCCTTCCGCGTGGCGTCCGACCCCGGCCTGAAAGTCGCCAAGCTGTACGACGCGCAGCTCGCCGACAAGTACGCGAACCGCACGTCGTACGTGATCGCGCAAGACGGAACGATCGCGTACGCCTATACCGACCTGGACGCCGCCAAGCACGTCGACAACACGCTCGACGCCCTCAAGAGCCTGAGCGCCGCGCGCAAGTAGGCCCGGCGGGGTACTAGCCCTTCGTGGAGATCGGCTGGCCCCGCGAACTGTTCTTGATCCGGCACGCGGAGAGCGCCGGCAACGTCGCGCGCGCGCTGGCGATGGCGAACGACGCGCTCGTCATCGACATCGACTCGCGCGACTGCGACGTGCCGCTGTCGCCGCTGGGCGAGCGCCAGGCCGCCGCGCTGGGGGAGTGGTGCGCGCGCCACATCGAGCCGGTCGACGCGGTGCTGTCCTCGCCCTACGTGCGCGCGCAGCAGACGTCGGCGATCGCGCTGCGCCAGGCGGGCTGGCACGACATCCCGATCGTGGCGGACGAGCGGCTCCGCGAGAAGGAGTTCGGGATGCTCGACCGGCTGACGCGCGGCGGGATCGAGCAGCGTTTCCCGGAGCAGGCCGAGATGCGCCGCGTCCTCGGCAAGTTCTACTTCCGCCCGCCCGGCGGCGAGAGCTGGACCGACGTGATCCTGCGCTTGCGCAGCGTCATCGACACGCTCACGCGCGAGTACAACAACTGCCGCGTGGCGGTGGTCTCGCACCAAGTGATCGTGCTGTGCTTCCGCTACCTGTTCGACGGGCTGACCGAAGAGCAGATCCTTGCGATCGATGCCGCCGGCGACGTCGCCAACTGCTCCGTCACGACGTACCGCTACGACGACGCGGAGAAGAAGCTGAAACTGCGCTCGTACAACGTCGTCGCGCCGATGGAAGAGGCCGGCGAGGCCGTCACCCGCGAGCCGGACGCGCCCGTTGCCCGCAAGTAGCGCGATCGACGCGGCGCTGCTGCGCACGTGGCCGCTCCCGCTGCCGGAAGGCGGCGACAAGCACGCGCGGGGCAGCATCTTCGTCGTGGCGGGCGCGCCGCAGATGCCTGGCGCGGCGGTGCTCTGCGCGACCGCGACGCTGCGCGCGGGCGCGGGCAAGCTGCAGATCGGCACGTGCGCGTCCGTTGCGGCGCACGTCGCGACGGCGGTGCCCGAGTCGCTGGTCGTCGCGCTCGAGGAGATGCCGTCGGGCGCGATCGCGCTCGCGTCCGCGGCGACGATCGTGGAGCGCGCGAACAAGGCCGATGCGCTGGTGATCGGGCCGGGGCTGGTGGACGAGCGCGCGTCGGCGCGGCTAATCGCCGCGGTCGCGCGCGAGCTCGACGTGCCCGCGGTCATCGACGCCGCGGCGCTCGCGTGTTTCAGCGACAGCGCGGATGCGATCGCGCGGCTGCGCGGGCGCGCGGTGCTGACGCCGCACGCTGGCGAGATGGCGTCGATGCTGTCGTGCGAGCGGGAGGCTGTCGAAGCCGATCCGGTGGCGTTTGCGGCCGACGCGGCGCGGCGGTTCAACGCGGTCGTGGCGCTGAAAGGCGAGACGACGTACGTCGCCGAGCCCGGCGGCGCGCTGTACCGCAACGAGCACGGCAACGTGGGGCTTGCGACGTCGGGCTCGGGCGACGTGCTCGCCGGCGTGATCGGCGGTTTGCTGGCGCGCGGCGCGGAACCGCTCGCGGCCGCGGCGTGGGGTGTTTTCTTGCACGCGCGGGCCGGCGACGTGCTCGCGAAGCGGATCGGGTTCGGGTTCCTCGCGCGCGAACTGTCGGCGGAGATTCCGAAGCTGATGGGCGAGCTCTGCGTGTAAGCGGTTAGCGCCCGTTCATCAACGGAACCACGTCGAACTGACGGCGGACCGTTTCGGAGAGGGCGCGATCTGCGATCGTCTCCTCGAGTCGCGGCCACGCCTCGCGCAACGCCGTAACCGTCTCCTCGGCCACGATCAACGCCCGTTTCACCGAAATTTCGGCACGCTGGGCAAACGCTCGCAGCGCGGCGCGGCCGACGCGATCGAAAGCGCGCTCACCGCCGATCGGCAGCGCCAGGGGCGCCGTCGGAAAGTACGCGCGCGTGCACACGAAATCGTTCATCGGTGCGAGGCGCGCATTACGGCCGTCGGGATACGTTACCGCCCAGTTTTTCAAGTGCATGTCGTTGTTTCCGACGCAGACGCCGAACACGAGACGCCGCACGAACTCGTCGACGTCGTCGGTCGGGCACAGGGTCGCGATCACGTTCGCGATCCAGTCTGTCGACTTGTGGTCGTACTTGTCGGCAGGCGGCTGGCCCGCGATTTGATTGAAGTCCTCGACGTGAACCCGTCCGCCGCCGGCAACGCGGTCGAACCGCGCGATCGCGTAGGCGATGCGAGGTTCCTCAGCTCGAAGTACCGGCAGCTCTTCGGGCAGGGCGGCGATCGAATCGAGGTCGACGAGCTCGACGCGCGGGACGTCGAGGCCGATCGCGCGAGCGAGCGACATCACCGCATGCTCGTTCTCGGGCAAGCGGCGGTACGCGTTCGTCGGCAATTTCACGATCCAGTCGCCGCCGATCCCGCGGACGGGCAGCGTCAGCCGGTTGCCGATCATGCTTGCGCTGAATTTCGGCTGCATGCCCGCCAGCGAGAAGCGCCACCGCTGTTCGCGCTGCGCCTCGGCTTCCGGCGACGAGTCGTCGTCTTGGTCGACCTCCGCGGTCTCGGGGTCGCGCATGACCACGGCGCCCGGCAAGTCGAGCCCCAAAGCCGGGAAAAAAGGAAAATCGCGAGTCCGGCTGATCTTCTGTTGCCGCGCGACGATCGCGCGCAGCAGCGAATCCTCTTCGGGGAGCAGGTTCGCGAAAAACGGCGGCGCGACCCGATGGGTTCGCGGGACGATTCGCACCGTCGCGCCGCTCGGCGCGATGAAGCTTTGACTGAGGACGGGCGGGTGGTCGTCATCGAGATAATCGGCGTCGAACGCGAAGAGATTGTAGTCGCCGGGAAGATTGGAGATCGTGCCGATCCGGCGGTCCCCGAGCCAGACTGCGAGCGACCCCGGCATCAGGTGAAGCGCCCGCGTTCGGGCGGTTCGTCGTGGTGCGCCGCTGCCGCGCCGATGATTGCGCGGACGGCGGGAAGGTGCTCTTTCGGTACGAGAACGGGCTCGAGGCGCAAGGCTCGCGCGATATCGAGCAAGGTGGAGAGCCGCAAGTCTGCGCCGTGCTCGATGCGCGAGAGATTCGATGGAGCGATGTCGAGCTTCGCGGCGAGCTCTCGCTGGCCGACCATCCGCGAGCGGCGGATCTTGCCGAGCTGGACCCCCAGGGTCTCGTAGCCGGGGTCCACCGACTCTTGCTTTATATCAGATGAGCCGCCCATGAAATATCGTATTTGATAACGACCGAGGGTTCACCTTCCTCATATTTGGTAAATAAGCTAATAGGCGTGAATTATTTGGCTTTAACGCCAAACGGCGGTTTTTTCCGCTTGCTATGTCAGGCTATACGAGAGCGGGGGACCTGAGGTCGATCCGCTTGGCGCCTGCCGCTGCCGCGCCGTCGGCCAGGTCGGTGCTCGCCGTGAAGAGGATGCATTGCGCGTCGAGCGCGCCGTGGAGCAGGACGGGGAGGCAGCGCGCGATGCGGTCGGTGTCCCAGAACGCGAACGGGTCGTCGAGCAGCAGCGGCGGCGTTTCGAGGCCTTCCGCGAACATGCGCGCCGTCGCGAAGCGGACGACGAGCGCGATCTGGTCGCGCGTTCCGGCGGACAGCTTGTCGACGTCTTCGAAGCCGTTCGTCTCCGGGATGCGCACGCGGATCGCGAGCGTCGCCGGATCGAGGCGGATCTCGCCGTAGCGGCCGGCGGTGATCGTCTCCAGCACGTCCGCGCTGTACTGTTCGAGGCGGCGCGCGAACGCGCGGTGCGCTTCGTCTTTGCGCGTCTCGATGTGCTCGCGCGCGAGCTTGATCGCGCGCTCGAACGCTTCCAGGCGCGCGATCTCCGCGCGGGTCGCCGCGAGCGTTTCGTCGAGCTCCGCCACGTCCGGTACGCCGTCTTCGCCGGCACGCAGCTCGCCTTGGAGGTTTGCCACGATGCGCTCGGCTTCGCGCGCGCGGCTGTCGAGCTCCGCGCGCTCGCGCTCGACCGCGCGCAGCGTCTGGGGGTCGTCCTCTGGTGCCGGTTCCACGCCGGCGGCGAGCAGCGCGTCGTACTCCGCTTGCAGCGCGCGGTCGTCGTCGCCGTGCAGGATGTCGCCGCGGCGCAGCTCCAGCATCGCGAGCCGTGCGTCGAGGCCGTCGCGTTCCGCGCGCCGTGCCGCGCGCGCGTGGGCCGCCGCGCGGCGTTCGGCCCGGTCGCCCGGGATGTCGGCGACGAGCTCGTTCGCGAGCGCGTCGAACCGCGCGGCGTCGGCCTCGGCCGCGTCGCGCGCGCTCTGCGCGCGCGCCTCCGCTTTGTTCGCCGCCGCCGCGCGCGCGAGCAGCGTGACGTAGCGGGCGCGGCGCTGCACGAGCTCGTCCATCGTCGCGATCCGCAGCGGTTCCAGCACGCGGGCAACCGCGGACGCGGTCACGTGCTCTTCGCGCAGCGCCGCGTCCGCGACGCGCTGCTTGCGCTCCGCTTCGCGCAGGCGCGACGCGCGGACGCGGGCGCGGGCGAACGCCGCGCCCGTCAGCACGATCGCGATGGCGCTTGCGACCGCGGCCCACATCCATGCATGGGCGATCGCCACGCCCGCGTCGGAGAGCCACGCGACGAACGCCGACGCGAGCAGGATCTCCGTCAGCGAACGGCTGCCGCTGCGGTCGGTCCGCGCGACGGCAGCGGCATACGACGCCGCGGCCGCCGCCGCGCGCGCAGTGTCGGCTTGCGCGGCGGCAGCGCGCAATGCGTCGAACGCGTCGTCGTCGAGCGTGCCTGCGTCGGCGCGGCGCTCGGCGAGCTCGCGGCGCTCGTCCGCGGTGAGCGCGTCTTCGGCGACGCCGCGCGCCGCGGCCTCCGCGATCCCGGCCGCCGTGCGCCACGCGTGGTAGGCGTCGTCGAGCGCGCCCACGCGCTCCGCGTCGAACTCCGCGATGTCGGCATAGGCCGCGCGCTCGGCCTGCACCGCCGCGAAGTCCGCGCGGTGCTCTTTGAGCTGCGCCAGCCGCGCGCGAATCTGCGCCGCGCGGAGCGCGCGCGCACGGCGTTCGAGCGCCGCCGCCTTCGTCAGGTCGCGATCGCGCTTCGCGCACTCGGCGGCGATGCGCTCGCGCAGCGCTCCGAGCCGTTCCAGCGCGGCGCGCGCGGCGTCCGCGCTGCGGCGCTGCTCCTGCTCGCGCTCCTTGAGCTTCTTGAGCGGCGCGTTCTTGTGCGCGCGCTCCGTGCCGACGTGCTTGCGCACGGCGTCGTCGAGGCGCGCGAGCGCGCCGAGCGCCGCGTCTTCTTTCGGTCCGCCGTCGAGCGCTTGCGCGAGCGCCGTCGACACGTCGCTCGCGGTGCCGTTGTCCAGCGCGATCGCGCGCTGGCGCACGCACGCGGTCTGCAAGAACACGTCGAGCGAGATCCGCAGATGCGCCTCGCCGGGGCTGAGCGATTTGCCCGAGCCGATACGCGCCGCGGCGTCGTTGCCGGCGGCGTCGTACACGCGCACGCCTTTGGTGTCGTGGTCGAACGCGCGGTGCACTTCCCATACGGCGCCGTCCGACGTCTCGTACGTCAGCGCGCTCGCGTACGCGGCGCCGCCGGCCCACGGCCGCCAGCGCTCTTTCTCACCGCGCCGAAAGCCATACAGCGATGCCACGAGCGCCGCGGCCAGCGTGGACTTGCCGGCCTCGTTGCGTCCCACCACGACGTTGAGCCCCGGACCGAATTCGAACGCGCGATCCGCCAAACGGCCGAAGCCGTCGATGCGCAGCGACGTCAGCTTCATGCGGCCGCCGTCACGGTGCGAGATTTCCCGCGGAGAACGCGGCGACGGTATAGCGCAGCGCCGCGCACGCGTCCGCGTTGCCGGCCGCGGCGAGCGCCATGAGGTCGGCGACGGCGCGGCCGCGCACGTTGGGCTCGTGCGCGAGCGCGGCGTAGTCCGCGCACTCGGTGTCGTCGATCAGCTCGATCGCGCCGAGCGCGCCGGCGAAGCGGTCGGCGATGAGCTCGCGGTCGACGCGCGTGCCCGGCGCGACGGTGCCGTGCAGGCGTGCGCGCAAGAAGTCGTCACGGCCGTAGGGCGCGAGCGCTTCTTCGAGCGCGCCGAGCACCGCGTGCTCGCTTGCGGCGTCGTGCAGCGCCACGTCCACGTCGATCAACCGCGTGCGCGCGAGCTCCACCGGCTCCAGCGCGACGCGCCCGTGCTCCACCGTCACGACCAGCGCCCCGTGCGCGCCGCGCTCGCCGAACTTGATCGGCTCCGGCGAGCCCGGATACGCGAGCCGCGGCCCGCCGCCGTCCGATGCCACCGAGCCGCCGTGATAATGCCCGGTCAGCGCGCACGTCGCGCCGGATGCGACGATCTCCGCGAGCGTGAACGGCGCCGTCGGCCGCTTGCCGGGAGGACAGCGATCTTCGTCGCTCCCGTGCACGAGCGCGATGCGCGCCCCCGGCCGGTCGAAGCGCGTGTTCGCAAACGGGCGGCCGGGCTCGGCGGGCGCGTGGCCGAACCCGTAGATCGTGACGTCGTCACCCAGCGGCGACGCGCTCCATGCCGGCTCCGCGAACACGTGCACGTTCGGCGGGCGGTCCTCGCGCGCGTACAGCGCGCGCGAGGAGTACGGATCGTGGTTGCCCGGCGCGACGAACACC
>Ga0066662_10000501_pt1 | contig 17225 bp, 16 predicted proteins | sample GraSoiAngelo_111_FD_133939 | JGI IMG/M metagenome (GOLD analysis project Ga0066662, IMG submission 133939) | Grasslands soil microbial communities from the Angelo Coastal Reserve, California, USA - 14_0903_12_40cm | ecosystem: Environmental > Terrestrial > Soil > Grasslands | place: USA...
AAAAATACATCCTTTATCCCGCGCTATCACAATCTCGCGCACCAATGCTTGGATGCGGTCTTTAATGTCGTTCGTCTCGTTCGACGCTCGTGCTTTGAGCTTGCCGCCGCGCTTCATATCAAGAGAATTGTAACAGGTGCAGGAGCGGCGAATGGCTGCGCTGTGTGGATAGTAAAAGGCGCTCCCTGTTCTTGGGAGGTAAAGGGCGAACAGGGAGCGAGTCTCAATCCGGCTGAAGGGTCGGCCGCAAGTTGTCGGGAATGCCGTCAGGGACGAGATGCGGCGATGTCCGCAGCCTGATCCGTATCATGTTCTTCGCCGCGCAGACGTGGCTGCAAAAGGTGTGGCCTTCGGGCGATATCATTGCGGGCTCGTCGAGAAGTTTGCCGCATTCGACCTCTTCGCACCGAAGAACGGGCATCCTGATATTACTCACGCGCAATGCTCCCTCTCACAACTTACGGGAGATTAAACGCATAATTCTTGATTTCTGACGGCGTGTAAAGCCCTGAGAACACTGAGCATTTGGTAAACTACCTATGTGAGTTCCATCAGCCGGGCACAACCGATTATTTGGCGCAAAAGCTCGCCCTTTCGTATTTTTTCATCATCCCCGCAACTGCGACTTGCAGAAATCAAGATATTTGCCGCGCTATGAACCTCTACGGCTACGCGCGGGTCAGCACCAACGGGCAGGCGCTCGACGCTCAAGTGACGCAGCTTGAGGCGGCCGGGTGCGCGCGGATCTTCCGTGAAAAGGTGAGCGGCGCGAAGCGGGACCGTGCCGAGCTGAAGAAGCTGCTGCGCTCCCTTCGGGTGGGTGACATCGTCCTCGTAACGCGCCTGGATAGGCTCGCCCGCTCTACCCGCGACCTCCTGAACATTCTGGCATTGGTAAGCGATAAGAGCGCCGGCTTCCGCTCCTTGAGCGATGTATGGGCGGATACCACGACGGCGCACGGCAGGCTCATGCTGACGATATTAGGCGGGCTGGCTGAGTTCGAGCGGGAGTTGATACGCACCAGGACGGCGGAAGGGAGGGCTAGGGCGGTTGCTATGGGTGTCCGCCTCGGTCGGCGCCCAAAGCTGGATGAGGAGCAACGCAGGGCTGCCTGTGAGCGCAAACAAGCAGGCGAGGACGTGGCGTCGATCGCGCGGGACTACAAGGTGTCCGATTCTACGATTTTGCGGCTTCAGTGCGGGTAATTCAATCGTGGAACATGATGTAGTGGAGCATGCACACCGTCCACGTCTTGGTATCGCAAGCGCAATTACCGTCGGACATCAGGGTGATTATTCGTTTCAAGCTCATATGGCTTCAGTGCGGTTGAGGACGGCAAGGCGGAACATAGCAAAGTTACATCTGTCCGCCGCGTTCTGAGCGCGCTCTGATTAGGATACGGATTTGTCGAAGTGCCTCATTGAAGTGAATGTCCGATCCATCCGGATTGATCGTCTCAAAATCTGGGAGCGTCTCCAATATCTCTTCTCTCTCGGCGGCTCTGCCTTTCCGTATTCCTTCGCGGCAACATACTTCGCAAGCATGGTTTTCGTGATTTTCCCGTTCGTCTTTTCTTCCAGCCTCGTAACAAGATATGCAGTTGTCGCTACTGTGGCGGTCATCCATACCCTCAAATTATATCATCAAAAAGAACCCCCGCCATGAAGACGGGGATATCGCACCGGTGGGAGCGCAGCATCCCATTGAAGCTAGCAATGCTGCGGCAAGGCTCCGAACATAGCCCGTAACGGCGCTTCTGTTGCTCAAGCGGTCATCCGTTAACGTCATGATGGCTGGCGATAGGTGGGTTAGTGCGTTGTAAATAAACCCGTAAAAAGAGTGCCCCGACGGGAAGCCGGGGCACTTGAGGAGAACTAGGCTGTACGCTTCGGTATCGGCACGACGTTGTTGACTGGCATTTGCCACTTGGACGGCATCTTCTCGATGTCCGTCACGCCGATGTAGCCGACCAACGTTCCGTCTTCCAAACGAATCGGAACGGCGATTGTGCCGCGCATCAGCCCTTTTCCAGCATAGCCAATGCCCAGAGCTTCTGCGGTTTCAGCATCGAACCCGAGCACTTGCACCGCGTCGTGCGCGTATTCGAGGTAATCGAGCGCGGGCATACCGCCTTCTACAGCGGTCTTACCGGGTTTTGACGGTTTTGCCGCGGCTTCTACATCGTTTCGACCAATGCGGAAGTGTTCGGCCATCTCCAGCGCTGCGTCTCGCTGGCTGACTCCTCGGATGTGAGCAACCAACGATATTTGGTCGCCACCCTTTCCGAGCGAGAAGCAGTAAAAACTCGATTTCGAGAGATTCACTGCGAGCGCTCTGTCGCCACCAGTGGTGCAGGCCGGGCAGCTTGAACGTAGCTGATCCTGTCCTTTCATTTTGAGCCCAAGCATCTGAACACATTGAGAGATGGTCACAGCTTCCTTCAACGCCGCAAAATCGACATAGCCTGTCATGTTCACCTCCTACAGTTGGAACAGGGCTATCACCTATTGTAGCAAGCCTTGGTCGATGATTTGGTCCAGCTTGTGTCTAGCGATACGTCGTGCGGCAACGGCCGTATCTCTGTCAGGGAAGTTTCCGAGCCACACTGAAAGCCGTATCATCCATCTACCTTTCTTGTCTGCGTAGACGCCAGTTGCGCCGCTGGTGCTGCGTTTGTGAATTGGAGAATTGCGTGCGTTCTCCCGAGGCGTAACCAGCGGCAAGTTTTCTATATGGTTGTCTGTTTTTACCCTGTTGATGTGGTCTATGTATTTTCCGGGCGGGATGGGACCGTAATGCATAATCCATATGAGACGATGCAAACGCTCGTTGTAGTGATCGACCTCGACGCAAAGATATCCGGCGGTATTTCGTGAACCAATAATTTTACCGATGGGCCGATGAGGCAGTTTCTTACGAGCAACGAGATTTCCTGTTGGTGCGTCGTAAGCGAATAATTCGTTCAAACGTTGCTGCGTAGGCTGAAGGTCTGGTGACCTCATAGAATTCGTGCGCGATACGGACGCCCGCTTGCCAGAAGGCGTCCACATCGAGCGGCAAGCTAGTAAGTCTCCATGATACCATAGAGACAGGCTTCGAGAGTGGAGCACGGTGCTGTTGCGGTATCTCCGCGAGGCGTGACTTCATCCATCGCGCCGTTTCCAAGAGAGGGAACAAGCGCTGTGCCCCACGCTCGAAAATTGAACCTTAGCGTTGGGAGAAAGCGAGCATGCAATGAGTATCGATACCGACACCCGCTCTCTGCGGCGTGGTCAACAAACGGAGAAGCGCGAAGTGGCGTTTTATGTGCGTTGCAAAACTGGGCCTGGCCCGCGTGATTGGGCCAATTGCGGCGTGGCGTTTGCGCGCAAGAACGGACAGGCGGGCTTTTCGGTCAAGCTGAATGTCCTTCCGATTGGCGAATGGAACGGGGTCGCGGTTTTAGTCCCTCCTTTCGTCACGGACGACGAACCTATCGACGAATGAACTTCGTCACCTTGGGCGGCCTCGCGGTCGCCCTTATTTTTTATGAAAGAGAAGGCCGCGCATTTTTCGCGCGGCCTCGATGTCTCAGAACAGCAAAAGCATCGCTATTGCGGCGATGCCTAGGATAATGATGATAATCAGCAATATGATTACATCCGGCACTGTCGGTTCGGTTCGCTGTTTTTCCAGCGCGTCAACGCGCTCTTCAAGCGTAAGCGGCATGTGGATTCACCTCCCTTCACTTCCAACATTGTAGAACATGATTACTTCGCTCCAAGCTCCGCAAGAATATCTAGCGGCGGATACCCTACCCGCTGCCACGGCTCGGTAAGCATGAACCCCGTCGGCTTCGGGAAGTGGTCGAGGGATGCAAACTCGCGGACGAACTTGAAGGCGATTTGTTTTGAACCTTCGCCTGCCGTTCGCTCTTCTAGGAGAGCCATCATGTTTTGCATCTCGTGTTCGCTCGTGGTGACGAACAACGTCATCGCATTCGGGATACCGAGCTGCTGCTGGTAGGTGCGCTGGCGGTGCAGCTCAAGCGCGCCCAGGAGCTTTTCGTTGATGGTCTGCCGGCGTTCCGGCTTGGCCGGGTTGCGCGGCTCTGTTGCGCGGTCAATCTCGATGCCGGCGACGAACAGCCGCTTGGTCTGCCCTCCTACGGGCGTGTAGGCGATCGCGAACGGGTTGGTGTCGTGAATGAAGTGGCGGTCTACCTGAATGGGCTTATTGAACGGCGGCGGCGTGCGGTAGCTGAACTGCGCAGCGAAGTGGAAGGGATGCGCCGAGCGCTTCGTCTCAGGCGGGCATGACGGGTGCTCAACGATTTTACGATGCGTGACCAGTGATACGCCGGGCGTTTCGTGTGCGCCGATAGCGAATGAGGCTTCTGTTATGCAGCGCGCGGACTTGTGCTTGATGTGGTCGTTGCCTCGTACGCCTGGCCGGAACATCCCGGCCTTCTGTAGCTCCTGCTCGCCTCTCTGAGAGAGAGCGTAAATGGCGTGCCTGTAGCGCGCGTTTTGCGTTTCCCACGATGCAGGGGGGCACTCTATCACTCCCGCGTTGTGCCGCAGGATAGAGAGTCGGGCGAGGGTGTATTCAACAGGCAGGCCAAGGACAACGGGGATGTAGATGCTCGGCAGGCACTCGTAGTCTTGTAAGAGGTCGAGGATACGGAGGTCAGTTTGACTGATACGGAAAGTGCCGCCCTTGGCGGTGTTATCGAAGCGTGAAACTCTCTTGGCGGTCTTCGGCATAAAGCTGAATGCAGCCGCTCGTGTCCTCCGTCAACGGTGGCGGTGAGGAGCTATGGATAGCGGCGATGAAGTATGAAGCGCGGTGAGGCGCGCAATAAATTATATCACCAGTCGGTCGAGACTACCGGGTCGTCATCCACAGGCGGCGGTTTCGCTTTCCGTACTGGCGCGGAGGCTCGCTCTGGCTTCGGCTCAGACATCTCGGGTGGGGGAACCCTGACCATCGCAACCTTCGGAGCCGGTATAACTCCGTACTCGTCCCGCATGCGTTGCCGGATAGCGTCTTGCTGTGCGCCGGACATGCGAGGCAAGTCCTCGATGTTCTGATACGGGACGTTCAGTGCTATGGCCTTGCGGGTGAGGTCTCGCACGAAAGCCGCGAATGTGCCTCTGGGTAAGGAGTGCAGGAACTCGGGGTCACAGCGCAATTTTGGGGCCAAGTACTTCGCCTCGTCGTCGCTGTTGGCAAAGCGGATAGCGCAATTCGCCATCGCACTAAGGACGTTCGGGTTGGTTATCTGGTCTGTCCGCTGGTGAGCAAGGATGAGCGCAATCTTCTGCGAGCGGCATTCGTCCAGAATCGTTGCGAGCTTCTGGTCGTTCCGCACCCACTGGCATTCGTCCAGGTAGCAGTAGACGGGAAGCTTCTCGGATGGCCGCATGGTAGAGCGTGCCTGTGCCGCGCCGAGGATAAGAGCCAGGAAGAAGCGTTGGTAAAACTCACTCCCGTCGTCTCCGAGCTTTGCCTTGCTCGCGTCAATGATAATGATTTTGCCGCTGTTCATCGCTTCCCCAAGCTTGAGCTTGGTGGTGGGGGAAGCGAACATGGCGCGCATCGTGTCGTTGGTGAGGATGAAGTCGAGCCGCCAGATTATTTGGCTGCGCGTTTCGGCATAGGTCTTGGCGTTGAAGCCGTGAACCTTGTCCTCAAAGAACGAGCGCAGGCGATCATCAAGCCGCGCCAGTTCTTCTTTCGTGAGACCGTCCGCTAGTACTCGTTTCAGCGTTTCTATGGTCGGATGGTCGAAGGCTTGCAGCATGGACGGCAACACATGCCGGAAGAGAGCGGATTGTAGGTTGGTGAACTTCGCTTCGAGCAGCCCTGAGAGGATGTATTCGATGAGCGCGATGGTGTGCGGAATGTTCTCGCTCGCCACATCCAACGGATTGAGGGCAAGTGGGTGAAGGCTGTCCGGCTCGATGAGTACGAGCCTGTCCGCAATTCCTGCCATTTTCTTAATCGGATTGATGAGGTCGCCTTTGCTGTCCATCACGACAATGGACGCGCTGCGGCCCAAGTCTTCCAGAAACATTGAGTGAAGCAACGTTGTCTTGCCTCGGCCGGGCGGGGCTATGATCCAGTGGCCGCTAAACCGGGTCTCTTCGGGAATTTCAAACGGAACGCTGATATCAAACAAGGATTCTAGGGGCGTGTTCTTGAGATAGGCGCGGACTTTTTCACGAGGAGACCCATCGAAATCTTGAGGCCGAACCAGCTTCTTCTCATTGTATTGTGACGCTTCCAACTGATTTTGTAGAAGCTGTTCTCGAAGGCGCGAAAATATAACGAGATGTTTTGCGCCGTCGTGAAAGAATGGTGTTGTGATGTCGAAGATGCTTTGGCCTACGTCGATCGCGTCGAGTAGACAAAGAGTGGTTGTACTAACCGTTGTTTGGCCGAACGCGAGGGGCGGCAAATTACCAATAAATCCCATAAACGAGTTAATCAACGTCCAGCGCAGGGCCTCTAGGGTCAGTTCGGGATAAGCCGCCTTACGGTGTAACGTGAGGAGTTCATCACGATATCGCGCTCCCTCTATCGTGCCGATGAGGCTAGAGGAGAAGGGCGCTGGCACGGTATTGAATCGTTCGGCGTTATACAATGTGGTGGCGACTTGGACGAATGAACGACAAATTAATTTTGAGGGGTAGGCAACGTTCTTTTGTTCGCACAATTCGTCGAAAGCTTCGGCGAAGCTCTCAAGAAACGCGCTCGAACTGGGGAACTGGGCTAGCAGCTGAGCTAGATCGTCCCGTAGGCGGGGCGTAGTGTCCCAGGCCACTAAACTCTCATCGCTCACAACTCGAAGCTCCCACTCTTGGAATGGGGATGCCCTTCTATGATTGATTTGACCTTGGGAAGAATTTTATTTTTCAGCTTTTCTATGTACTCTAGTCTCTTCTGAGGGTCTCGTTCGTAGTGGCGATGAGGATTAGCAAGGATCTCCCGAAGTGTAACGTATTGTGGCGCGTTCCATTGCTCGGTGCGGCGCAGCTTTTCTTCTTTCTTATCTCGATGCGTGTAGAATTCACTTTCCTCCAGATCGTCGATGTCGCGAAGCATTTTCCGCAATTCTTCGGATTTGCTGTTCAGGTAGTATTCGTCCACGGGAATGTTGAGAGCCTGTGCATCCGACAAAATGTGTTTTGCGGTTTCTGAGAGGTCTATCCAGACCCAGACCGCATCATCAGTTTGCTGAAACGCTACGGTGATATTGCCCGCCGCCGGCACGGTCATAGCTGGTCGAGGGGGAGCGAGTTGTCGCACCCGCTGTTCCTCGACCTTCGGGTCGAACTTGGGAGGGTCCGGAGGGTCGGGTAAAAATATCCGCAATTTGAAATAGGCGATGGCGGCGCCGGGTAATCCGAAAAAAAGTGCGCCCATGGCAATTGCGCCGAAGTCACCAGACTTGATTCCAATAATGATACCTCCAACGCCCAAAAGCAGGAGAATGAGAGCAAACCATCCCATTGAAGCCCCCAAGAACGAAAAAACGGCCGGGGCATGCATTCCCCGGCCGCCAAATGCTCCCTTATTGGGGAGAGTTCCAGTCATCCTCTACGTCGAGACCGTGAGCTTTGAAATACGCCAGCACCTCTTTCACGCGCCACATTGGATGAGCATTCCGATGAAGACCTAGCTTCTGACGCATTGGAAATGGGTCATCCGCATATTCTTTCTCGAACATCATCCTCCAAGTGTGGGCACGGCAATAAGGCCAGCCCATTTGCCTGAGCCCCTTCCAGTCAACGATCAGTGGTTTGATAGACATGCAACGTCTCCTGTAAAGGAGAGCGTGCACGCCCTCGGTGACCACCGTGGACACTGAGAGACTATGCGGAGTCCTATGCAGCCGCAAGCTGCGCGTGGTGCTCCATAGTGCCTACGGGCCGCAGGATGGCCGCTAAGCGCCCTTCCCATTTGGAAAGGGCTTCCCGCTTTTCAGGCAAATAATCATAACGGTCGTAGATTTCGTCGAGCTGGTTCTTGTTGGCTCCGGTGACGTGGTTAAGGAGGATTTCGCACACTTCCCTCGGGACACGAAGCTTTGCCATGTTCGAGCGGAACGTGCGCCGCAGGTCCCGCACCTGCCAGCCCGTAACGCCAGAAGCCTTGTCGAGTTCTTGCTTGAGCTTGCCCCATGAACCGTCGTTGAAATGGCTGTACGGTCCTACGTTGCCGGTGAAGAAGTAATCCCCTTCCTCGGGCTGCTCGTCGAGGATGGCCCGCGCCATCGGAAACAGCGGGATTGAGTGCGAGCGGCCGTTCTTGGTGAACTTTCCGGGGATGGTCAGAAGGTCGTCCTCAACCCAAGTGCGCTTGGTGCGGGCGGTTTCGCCGTTGCGCGTGCCCCACAGGATGAGCAGCCGTATCATCGCGCCGAATTGGCCCTGACACGCAAACCAGACTTTCGCCAGTTCTCCATCGGTCAGTATGCGGTCGCCTTTCTTGTCCTCGCCTGGCGGCGCGTAGCCTTCAAGCGGGCTGTGCTTGAGATAGCGGTGCGGTGGGCGGGTACACCAGCGCAAGAATGTCCGGTGGGCGCGGAAGGCGTGAAGCTGCTCGCTCGGGGTGCGCGCGAGCGTGTCGAGTTGGCGCTTGATGTCCTCGTCGGTGAGGTCGGGCAGTGGCTTCTTTTGAAGCGCAGGAAACTTGGCCAAGAGGCGCTTGGTTTCGGACTTCGACCTGTCCTTCTTGCCCTTGTAGTTCTCTTCGAGAAAAAGAGGCACCGCTGCCTCGAAGGTCAGGCTCGTTGCCTTCGGAGCGTAGGGGCTGCCCAATGCGATTAGAGCCTGCTTGCGGGCGTCTGCGAGGGGGAGCGCGGGGTAATGTCCCAGCTTCAATTTCGTGCTGTGCTCGCCCTTGAGAACGATCCATGTGCGGCGATGTTTGCCGACCCGCAAGCCGAATGCCGGCGTCTTGGTGTCGAAGTACGTGCCCGGCTTGAGGCTGCGTACCGATAAATCTGTGAAGGCTACCTTCGACATTTTTTGGCAGGATTTGGCAGGAAAATCGCTCGAATAGCGGCGATGTGCTATGAGCGAGTATATACGAGAACCCCCTGCAAACAAAGGGTTTCTTTCATTTTTTGAGGAGCTATGAGGAGCTATGAAACAGCTTAAATCAGATTGGGAAGCTGCCGTTCTACCATTGAACTACGCCCGCCTGGATGCTGATTTAGCCGAGACCGCGCGCTTCGCCAAGCCGGCTCGCGACTCACCGCCTGCCTGCCCTTGACCGCGCCGCCATTTTTCGCGTGCGCCTGCGGGCGCCGGTGCTATGATCCGCTTCGGGATGGCGTGGCGTATGTCGGGGCGTGGGTACACTATTTTCGACACGGCGATCGGCCGCTGCGGCATCGCATGGGGCGCGCCTGGCGTAGCGGCCGTGCAGCTGCCGGAGGCGCGCGAGATCGAGACGCGGCGGCGGCTGTTTCAGCTGTTCCCGGAAGCGCGCGAATTGCGGCCGCCGGCGGAAATCCAGGGCGCCATCGAGGGCATCGCCGCGCTGCTGCGCGGCAAGCCGACCGACCTTTCAGAGGTCCAGCTCGACATGACCGGCACGCCTGCGTTCAACGCACGGGTCTATCAGTTCACCCGCGGCATTCCGCGTGGCGAAACCCGCAGCTACGCGGAAGTGGCGGCCGCGCTGAAAGCTTCCGGCGCCACCCATTCGGTTGCGCAGGCGCTGGCGAAGAATCCCTTCATGCTGATCGTGCCTTGCCATCGCGTGCTGGCCACCGACCATGCCGAGCGGATGTCGCCGTTTGGCGGCAGCATCTCGAAACGCCGGCTGCTCGGAATCGACGGCGCGACGACCCCAAGCAGCCGCACGCTGTTCGACGTGCTGCTGCCGATTGCCCCACCGCGCCCGCAGGGCTAAATTCTCCGGATGACAGCAACGACCGTCCTTAAGACCGCTGGGCTCGCGGTCTATGACTATCGCTGCAGCGCCGGACCGCATTCGAAACCGTTCGTCGAGCAGCACGTCTCGCATTCCATCGCCTATGTGCGCAAGGGCAGCTTCGGCTGCGCCAAGCGCGGGCAATCGTTCGAGCTGGTCGCCGGATCGCTGCTGATCGGCCATCCCGGCGATGAATATGTCTGCAGCCACGACCACCATGTTTGCGGCGACGAGTGCCTGTCGTTCGCCTTCGCGCCCGAGTTGGTCGCCGAGATCGGCGGGGCGCGCCAGCCATGGCAGGTCGGCTGTGCGCCGCCGCTGCCCGAACTGATGGTGCTCGGCGAGTTGGCGCAGGCGGCGGCCTGTGGCCGCAGCGACGTCGGGCTCGACGAGATCGGCCACGCGCTGGCGCACCGCTTTGTCGAGGTGGTGTCGGGACGGACGCAAAAGCCGCTACTAGCTAACGCGCGCGACCGCCGCCGGGCCGTGGAAAGCGCGTTGTGGATCGACGCGCATTCGCATCAAGGGATCGGTCTGGAAGATGCCGCCGGCGAAGCCGGCCTCAGCCCGTTCCATTTCCTGAGGCTGTTTTCCAATGTGCTCGGCGTCAGCCCGCACCAGTATCTGGTGCGCTCGCGGCTGCGCCATGCCGCGCGGCTGTTGGCCGGCGGCGAGCGCGCGGTGACCGACATCGCTTACGACGTAGGGTTCGGCGACCTCTCGAATTTCGTCCGCACCTTCCATCGCGCCGCCGGCGTCCCGCCGCTGCGTTTCCGCCAAGCTTCGAAGGCTAAGCGCAAGATTTTCCAAGAACGCATCACGCGGTATTAAGTAGGGTGATCTCCGGACCGCGCCGCCACGCGCGCTTGAACGGAGATCGCCATGTACGACCACGTCGGATTGAAGGTCAAAAAGCTCGACGCCAGCGTGCGTTTCTACGAAGCCGCCTTGAAACCCTTGGGCTATGTGCTGTGCTCGCGCGACGACAGCGGCGCAGGCTTTGGGCCCAAGGGCGAACCGGCGTTGTGGCTCTACGCCAGCAAGGACGGCAACGGTGCAGGCGCCCACGTCGCCTTCCGCGCGCCCGACCATGATGCGATCAAGAAATTTCACGCCGAGGGCCTGAAGGCCGGCGGCCGCGACAATGGCGGCGCGGGTCCGCGCAAGGACTACAGCCCGAGCTATTTCGCCGCCTTCCTGCTCGACCCCGACGGCAACAATGTCGAGGCGGTGTGCACGTAACGTCATTGCGAGGAGCGCAGCGACGAAGCAATCCAGACCTTTCTTGTGGCCCTGGATTGCTTCGCTTCGCTCGCAATGACGGCGCTGGCTGCTACACCTCATCATAGGACATCATCATGGCTTCCAGATCGTCGATGTATTGCCGAATGAGATCGCGCCTTACATCGATGCGCAGATGGCTCAAGCCGCGCTGGCAATGCAAAAGCAGTTTCGGCACGACGCGGCGTGAACGCCGCCGTCATGATAGCGCGGGATGAATCCGGGATCCCGAAGTCGCCTTTGGTCCCCACCGAGTCAACACCACGCTCAACGCCGACAGCGTGCCGAGCACCACCATCGATGCCGCCGCGAGCACAAAGAAATCTGCCGCGCTCGCCTGATGCCGGAGCAGCCACCAGCCGCCGATCGCGACGAATACCAGCCGCGCGGTCTGCGCCAGCACCGGTCCGAGCATTTTCGCCGCCCCTTGCGAGGAGAAATACATCGCGATCGATAGGCCGATGAAGGCATACAGCGGCGCCACCGTGTGCAGGTATTGCCGGCTGGCGGCGCGCACGCCCGGGTCGCCGGTGAAGATGTTAACCCAGAGATCCGGGAAGATCGCGATGATCGTCGCGATCGCTCCGACCGAAACGAACGACACCAGCCCCGCGATCCAGGCGATGCGCCGCGCCCGCGCCACGTGCCCGGCGCCGATCGCCATGCCGACCATCGGCACGGAAGCGATACCGACCGCGAACGCGATCGAGGTCAGCATGAATTCCAGCCGCGCGCCGATGCCGTAGCCGGCCAGCACCGCGGTGCCGAAACCTGCCAGCATATGAGTGAAGATGGTGACCGTCAGCACCGACTGCAGCGGCGAGAAGCAGGACACCGCGCCGACCTTCAAGATGTCGAAGAACATGCCGCGCCGGATGCGCAGGCCCTTGATGACGAAGTTCACCCGCGCGCGGCCGGACAGGATGTACCACGCCATGATCGAGAGACTGATCGAATAGGCGATCAGCGAGCCGGCGGCAACGCCGGGCATGCCGAACTGCGGTACCGGCCCGAGGCCTAACCCCAACGTGCCGCCGAGGATGATCTGGCACAGCGCGGAGCCGAGCACCATCAGCGAGGGCAGCTTCATATTGCCGGTGCCGCGCAAGATTCCGGCGAGCGTATTCATCAGCCAGGCGATGACGACGCCGCCGAAGAAAATCTTGATATAGCCGACCGCCTGCGCCAGCACATTGCCGCGGCCGCCGAGCATTTGCAGCAGCGCCGGCCCGAACAGCAGCATCACCAAGGTGAAGGCAAGTCCAAAGGTCAGCCCGATCAGCACGGCATGCGACGCCAGCATCGAGGCGCGTGCGACGTCACCGGCGCCCAGCGCGCGTGCAATCGCGGACGACACGCCGCCGCCCATCGCGCCGCCTGACATCGTCATGGTCAGGATCACGAATGGAAACACCAGCGCCATCGCCGCCAGCGATTCCACGCCGAGCCTGCCGATATAGGAGGTCTCCGCGATCACCACGCAGACGCCGGCGCTGAGCGCCACCACATTCGGCCATGCCAGCCGCAGCAAAGTGCGCAGGATGGGCCCCTCGACGAGCGCGTTCCGCGCCGGCGTGGCCCGCGGCAGCGTCTCATCCGCGAGCGGCAGTTCGGCGACGCCGAGATCGGACATTCCTGCTCCCTGAAAGGCCGATTTTTCTGCGGCGCGGCCTATCTCCTAGCACCGATCAGCGGCGAAACTAGGCCTGCGAACGCATCAGGGGTCTGCGGAGACTTCAGCCGTCATTCCGGGGCGCGCCTTCTTGGCGCGAGCCCGGAATGACGTTTACCTGATGGACCAGACAAACGGCGGCTTGCCCCCGGTGCCGGGTTGCATGTGGACGGCAATGCCGCGCCCGCAGCCGGCGGCGAGGCCTTCGAGCAATCCTTGCAGCAATTTCGCGCAGGCGGGATGATAATCATCGACGCCTTCCATCAGCTTCCAGGTCTGTTGCACGGTCTGATAGACCTCGTGCGACTCGCCATTCTCCGCCACGTCGTCCTGCGCTTCGAACAACGCAGAGATGAACCGGTCGAACGCCAGCGCGTCTCCGCGCGGCGCGCCGAGCCCGCACGCGATCTCATCGAAATATTGCATGCCGATCAGCTTGCCGGTGAGATGCAGCAGGTATCCTGCATCCTCAGGTCCGAACAGCTGCACGGCGACTGGAGCCGCGGTGCGGACATATTCCATCGCGTAGTTGCGATAGGCCTTTTCAAGCCGCGGCTTCGGCCAGCTCGCGATCGGCAGCGCCGGCGCCTGTTGGGCGTCGAACGTCGGCGCCTCGAGATTGCGCGCGAACACCAGCCGCTGATCGATATCGAGCTCGTGGTCGTACTCGTAGTAATAGCCTTCGAGGCCGTCCTGGCCGTCGACCGTCTGCTTGGTGCAGACGAAGCCGAGCTTCAGATTGCCCAGCGCGACGCCGTTGTTGGCGTGCCAGCCCCGCAGCATCGCGCGCGATACGTCTCCTGGCACGCCGCAGATCGCGGTGCCGCGCCAGATCCAGCGCGGCGGCGGATAGCGGATCCAGGCCTTTCGGTCGGATTCGTACATGTACTCGACCGACACGCCGCCGATCCAGTTTGACAGATAGTGATATTGCGCGGCGGCGACCGCGGGGGGCAGGCCGCTCAGCCCGAGTTTCTCCAATCCGGCCAGAAACCGTTCCTGTTGCTGGCGGCGAAATACCCGAAACACGAATTCAGCGGCGTCGGCCGTGCCGCGGCGGGTGACCACGGTCAGGATCAGGCCGGTGAAATAGGCGTGGTACAGGTCGGCGACGCTGCGCCATCGCGCCCATTTCGGCTGCTCAGCGCCGTCTCGATCCGCGGCCATTCGTCCCCCTGCTGAAGCTCGCCCGCCCGCTTTCAGGACCATTTTCATGGGCCGGCCCGCGAACGTTCGCCCGGCTTGCGGATTATAGAGGCGTATCCGAGGGAGCCAACATGCGCAAAAATTTCCTTCTGGCGACGTGTGTCGTCGCAATGGCCCTTCCGCTCTCCTCCTGCAAGGACCAGCAGGACACCGTCACCGCCGAACAGAGTTACGGCGCCTCGCCGACCTTGCCCGCGCCGCAAAGCTCGTGGCTTCCGACCGTCAACATTGCCCCGGCCAAGGGCTGGCCGTCCGGCGCCAAGCCCGCCGCCGCCAGCGGCATGGCGGTGAACGCTTTCGCGACCGGGCTGGACCATCCGCGCACCGTCTATGTGCTGCCGAATGGCGACGTGCTGGTGGCCGAAAGCAACGCGCCGCCGAAGCCGGATGACGCCAAGGGCGTCAAGGGGTTCATCATGAAGCAGGTGCAGAAATGGGCCGGCGCCGGCGTGCCCAGCGCCAACCGCATCACGCTGTTGCGCGATGCCGACGGCGACGGCACCGCCGAGACGCGATCGGTGTTCCTGGAAAACCTCAACTCGCCGTTCGGCATGGTGCTGGTCGGCGAGGATTTCTATGTCGCCAATTCCGACGCGATCATGAAATTCCCCTATCACGAAGGCGACACCAAAATCACCTCCGGGGGCACCAAGCTCGCCGACCTGCCCGCCGGCACCATCAATCACCACTGGACCAAGGACCTGACCGCGAGCCCCGACGGCTCGAAGCTCTATGCGACGGTCGGCTCCAACAGCAACGCCGCCGAGAACGGCATCGCGGCCGAAGAGAACCGCGCCGCGGTGCTCGAAGTCGACCGCGCCACCGGCAAGTGGCGCGTGTTTGCGTCCGGCTTGCGCAATCCGAACGGGCCCTCGTTCCAGCCGCAGAGCGGCGCGCTTTGGGTCACGGTCAACGAGCGCGATGAACTCGGCAACGACCTCGTGCCGGATTACATGACCTCGGTGCAGGACGGCGGGTTCTACGGCTGGCCCTACAGCTATTACGGCCAGCACGTCGACACCCGCGTCGAGCCGCAGCGGCCGGACCTCGTGGCCAAGGCCATCGTGCCGGATTATGCGCTCGGCGCCCATACCGCCTCGCTCGGGCTCACCTTCAACACCGGCAAGCTGTTTCCGGAATCGATGGCGAATGGCGCCTTCGTCGGCCAGCACGGCTCGTGGAATCGCAAGCCCCGCGCCGGCTACAAGGTCATCTTCGTACCCTTCGCCAACGGCAAGCCTTCCGGCAAGCCGCAGGACATCCTGACCGGATTCCTCAACGACAGCGGCGACGCCCAAGGCCGCCCGGTCGGCGTCCGCATCGACAAGCCGGGCGCGCTGTTGGTGGCCGACGACGTCGGCAATACGATCTGGCGCGTCACACCGCAGCCAAAATCGGCGGAAATGAAGTAGCTTCCTTGTCATTGCCGGGCTTGACCCGGCAACCCAGCTTCTTCGAAATATTTTTGCGAAGATGGATGGATGCGCGGGTCAAGCCCGCGCATGACGGAGTGAATAGAAACACCGTCATTGCGAGGAGCGAAGCGACGAAGCAATCCAGACCTTTTGCGCGGCTCCTGGATTGCTTCGCTTCGCTCGCAATGACGGCTACGCCCGAAAATGCTTGCTCAGCTTCAGGCCCTGCGCCTGGTAGTTGGAGCCGATGCGCTGGCCGTAGAGCGCGTCGGGGCGCGCCAACATCTTTTCGTAGACCAGGCGGCCGACGATCTGGCCGTGCTCGAGGATGAAGGGCACCTCGCGCGAGCGCACTTCCAGCACCGCGCGCGAACCCTGTCCGCCGGCGCCGGCGTAGCCGAAGCCGGGATCGAAGAAGCCCGCATAATGGACGCGGAATTCGCCGACCAGCGGATCGAACGGCACCATCTCCGCGGCATAATCCGGCGGCACCTGCACGGCTTCCTTCGACGCCAGGATGTAGAATTCGCCGGGGTCGAGGATCAGGCTGCCGTCGGGCCGCGCCGAAATCGCTTCCCAGAATTCGTCGACGGCGTAGCCGCCGCGGCGGTCGATGTCGACGACGCCGGTGTGCCGCTTGGCGCGATAGCCGACGAAGCCGGACGTGGTCTCGCCGGATAGGTCGACGCTGAGAGCTACTCCATTGTTGAGGTCGGCATCGTCGGCATCGACCAGCCGTTCCAGGTCGTGCAGCGCGTCAAGCTCGTCGGCATTGAGGATCGCCTCGCCGGTGCGGAAGCGCACCTGCGACAACCGCGACCCCTCGCGCAGCAGCACCGGAAAGGTCTTCGGGCTGATCTCGGCATAGAGCGGGCCATGATAGCCGGCACCGATCATGTCGAAGCGCCGCGTGCCGTCGGCGATCACGCGGGTGAACACGTCGAGCCGGCCTGTCGAGCTTTTCGGATTGGCGGCGGCGATGATTTCCGGCGGCAGCGCGAGGCTCTCCAACAACGGCACGATGTAGACGCAGTTGGTCTCCAGCACCGCGCCGTCGGTAATGTCGATTTCGTGCAATTTCAGATCGTCGATGCGCTCGGCAACCGTTGCATCGGGCCCCGGCAAAAAGCTGGCGCGGACGCGCCAGGCCCTGTCGCCGAGCCGAAGGTCCAGGCTCGCCGGCTGGATCTGGCTTTCGACGAACGGATATTCCGGCAGGATCAGCCCGGCATCCGCCATCGCCGCGATCATGCGGTCGGGCAGAATGCCGTTGGCACCGTTGGGCAGCGTAAACGCCACGTCTTCCGTCCTCGCGAAGCGCGTCCCCGCCGTCCAGACGCTGAAAGATAAGGCCTTTTACCGGTTATCCGAAGGCCGGCTTGACGGAAAGGGCGCTCTCGACTAACAGCACCACTTATCCCGTGGTGATTTGAGCCGGCCGGCTTGCAGCCACGTTAAATAAGTCGCTAAACAGGCCGGGGACAGTGTGATCCCGGCCTGTGGAAATTTTTCCAGGCCGGTTTTTTGTGCTCGTTTTCGAACGGCACGATGGAGGTCACATGTCCCAATCTGCCACCCCGGAAACCGCCGCGCGCTACCGGCCCGAAACCCGGCTGGTGCATTCCGGCACGTTGCGCTCGGAATTCGGCGAGACGTCGGAGGCGCTGTTTCTGACCCAGGGCTTCGTCTACGACACCGCCGAGCAATGCGAGGCGCGGTT
>Ga0066662_10000502_pt1 | contig 17205 bp, 12 predicted proteins | sample GraSoiAngelo_111_FD_133939 | JGI IMG/M metagenome (GOLD analysis project Ga0066662, IMG submission 133939) | Grasslands soil microbial communities from the Angelo Coastal Reserve, California, USA - 14_0903_12_40cm | ecosystem: Environmental > Terrestrial > Soil > Grasslands | place: USA...
TCGACCCGGCGCAGCAGCACGTCGAGCCGCTTCAATCCGGCGACGGTGCGGATATGGATGCGGTCGCCGCTGACGGCGAGATCGTCGCCCTCCACCAGCAGGAAGCCGAGATAACGCGCCAGCGTGGCGTGCTCGAAATAGGTCTCGCTGAACTGGCCCGGTGTCAGCAGGCCGATACGCGGCTCGTCGCGATCGGCGCTGCCGCGCAGGCTTTCGCGGAACGCCTCGAAGAAGGGCGCGACGCGCTCGACATTCATCGATTTGTAGAGCGAGGCAAAGGCGCGCGACAGCACCAGCCGGTTTTCCAGCGCATAGCCGGCGCCCGACGGCGCCTGGGTGCGGTCGTTGAGCACCCACCATCCGCCGTCCGGGCCGCGGCCGATATCCGCGGCATAGAGATTGAGATATCGCCCGCCCGGTGGCCTGACGCCGCATACCGGGCGCAGATATTCCGTGCTGCCGGCGATGGCGGCTGCAGGAATTGCGCCTTCGGCAACCAGGCGGCCCTCGCCGTAGAGATCGTTGAGCACGAGCTCCAGCAGTTCCGCGCGCTGCACTATTGCGGCGCATAGCTCCTGCCATTCGGTGTCGGCAATCAACAGCGGCAGATGGCTCAGCGGCCACAGCTTGTCGGCCGCCTCGCCGGGCGCCCGGTAGGTGACGCCGGCCTCGCGGAGATGCCGGTCGGCCGCGCCGAAGCGGCGCTCGATATCGGCCGGCGTGGCTGCGGAAAACGCCTCGAAAAACCGGCTCCAGACCTCGCGCGGCGTACCGTCCTGCGCGATGTATTCGTCGGGGATGCCGGGCAGACGGACGTAGTCCCGGGTCCATTGCGCCACCCGGCGGTGTCCCGGACGAACCTTGCTTCCCCGATTGCTTTCCGCGTGCCCCACCATCCGATTCTTCTAGCACATTTCAGTGCGGAAGCGGTGTTCGGAGGTCGAGGGTCAGGGGAAATTCGAGGCTGCGCTCTTCGCGCGGCACGTCGATCTTGCCCGGCGTATGGCCGTGGTCTTCAAAGCGCGCTAGCCGCCGCGCTTCGGCCTCGTAGGAGTTGACCGGCTTGGTCTCGTAGTTGCGGCCGCCCGGGTGCGCGACGTGATAGACGCAGCCACCTAAGGAGCGCCCGTTCCACCTGTCCACAATATCGAACGTCAGTGGGGCGTGCACGGGTATCGTCGGATGCAGGCCCGAGGCCGGCTGCCAGGCCTTGAAGCGCACGCCGGCGACCGCCTCGCCGGAGCGCCCGGTTCCGGTCATCGGCAGCCGCCTACCATTGCAGGTGATGATATGGCGGCCCTCCACAAAGCCGGTGGCCTTGACCTGCAGCCGCTCTACCGAGGAATCCACGTAGCGAACCGTGCCGCCGGCCGAGCCTTCCTCGCCGAGCACATGCCAGGGCTCCAGCGCCTGGCGGATTTCCAGCGTGACGCCGCCATGATGGACATGGCCGAACACCGGAAAGCGGAATTCGAGCTGCGCCTCGTACCATTCCGGCGAAAAATCATAGCCGGAACCTTTCAGCTCTTCGAGCACGCCGAGGAAATCCTGCCAGAGGAAATGCGGCAGCATGAAGCGGTCGTGCAGCGTGGTGCCCCAGCGCACGAATTGGCCGTGCTGCGGCTCGCGCCACAATTTCGCGATCAGCGCGCGGATCAGAAGCTGCTGCGCCAGCGACATGCGCGGGTCGGGGGGCATTTCGAGCGCGCGGAATTCGACCAGGCCGAGCCGGCCGGTGGCGCCGTCGGGCGAATAGAGCTTGTCGATGCAGATTTCGGCGCGATGGGTGTTGCCGGTGATGTCGACCAGGATGTGCCGAAACAGCCGGTCCACCAGCCACAGCGGCGCCTTTATGCCCGGCGGCGGCACATGCGCCAGCGCGATCTCCAGTTCATACAGCCCGTCATGCCGCGCCTCGTCGATGCGCGGCGCCTGGCTGGTCGGGCCGATGAACATGCCGGAGAACAGATACGACAGCGACGGATGCCGCTGCCAATACAGCACCAGGCTCTTCAACAGATCCGGCCGGCGCAGGAACGGCGAATCCGCCGGGCTCTCACCGCCGACCACGACGTGATTACCGCCGCCGGTACCGGTATGCCTGCCGTCGATCAGGAAACGGTTGGCGCCGAGCCGCGTCTTCGCCGCGTCCTCGTAAAGCCCGAAGGTGATACCGACGGCGTCGCGCCAGCTCGCCGCCGGCTGGATGTTGATCTCGATCACGCCGGGATCGGGGGTGACCTTGATGACGTCGACGCGGGGGTCGAATGGCGGCGGGTAGCCCTCGACATGGACCTGCATCTGCATTTCCTCGGCGGTCGTTTCCACCACCGTCACCAGCTCAAGGTAATCCTCCAGCCTTTCCACCGGCGGCATGAACGCGCACAGAATGCCATCGCGTATCTCGATCGACATCGCGGTGCGCACACCGCCGCCCTTGAGCTGTTGCTCCTGGACCTGCTGCTGCGGCGCGGCTTCGGATTGCGAGGCGGCGTCATAGACCGGCAGCGGCTCGCGCGGCTCCAGCGCATCCTGCTCGACGACATAGGGATACTCTTCCGCGGCGATGTGCGGCAGCGAGGACAGCGGCAGCCGCAGGCCCATCGGCGAATCGCCTGGGGTCAGGAACAGGTTGCCGCGCCGGAGTTTCCAGCGCTCGCTCTTCCAGCGCGAGGACGGCGGGACTTCCGCGTTCCAGCGCTGGATCGGCAGCACGAATCCCTTGGGCGTGTTCAGGCCCTGGTCGAACACCCTGGCCATGCGCGAGCGCTCTTCCGGGTCGGCCAGCTTTGAATCGCTGGGATCGACATTGGGCGGCAGCCCGGCCTCTTTTTGCAGCCAGTGCGACGGATCCTCGAACGCCGGAATGATGAACTCCGAGTCGACGCCGAGCCTTTTCGCGGCCGCTTCGGCGAAGCGCTCGGCTTCCGCGATGCCGGCGTTGCGCGGGCCTTCGATCGCAGCGATCAGATTGGGGTTCTTCCAGATCGGCACGCCGTCCTTGCGCCAGTACAGGCCGAACGCCCAGCGCGGCAGGCTCTCGCCCGGATACCATTTGCCCTGGCCGTAATGCAGTAGCCCGCCCGGCGCGAAGCGCGTGCGCAGGCGCCGGATCAGGTTGTCGGCAAGACCGCGCTTGGTGGGACCGACCGCCGAGATGTTCCATTCCGGCGATTCGAGGTCGTCGATCGAAACAAAGGTCGGCTCGCCGCCCATGGTCAGCCGCACGTCTTGCGAGGTCAGGTCGGCATCGACCTGCTCGCCGAGTTTGTCGAGCCGTGCCCAGGAATCGTCGGAGAACGGCTTTGTGATGCGCGGCGCCTCGCGGATGCGCTTGACGCTCATGTCGAAACCGAACTCGACCTGCGCCGAGCCGGCGCTGCCCGAGATCGGCGCGGCGCTGCGGTAATGCGGCGTGGCGGCGACGGGAATATGCCCCTCGCCCGTCAACATCCCTGAGGTGACGTCGAAACCGATCCAGCCGGCACCGGGCAGATAGACTTCGGCCCAGGCATGCAGGTCGCAAAAATCGTTCTCGACCTCGCGCGGTCCCTCGACGGGATCGACGTCCGGCCGCAGCTGGATCAGGTAGCCCGAGACGAAGCGCGCCGCGAGGCCGAGATGCCGCAGCGCCTGGATCAACAGCCACGCCGAATCGCGGCACGAGCCGGCGCCGGAGGACAGCGTCTCCTCGGGCGTCTGGATGCCCGGCTCCATCCGGATAATGTAACGCGTTTTGTCGCGCAGCTTGGCGTTCAGATCGACCAGGAAGTTGACCGTGCTGGGCGCTTCCAGCGGAATCTCCGCGAGGTATGTCGCCAGCAGCGGCCCCGGCGTCTCGGTTACGAGATAAGGCGCGAGCTCGCTCTTGAGGTCGTCGGGATAGGCGAATGGAAAACTAAAGGCATAAGGCTCGACGAAAAAATCGAACGGGTTGACTACGATCATCTCGGCCGTGAAATCGACCTCGATCCTGAGCTCGGTGGCCTTTTCGGGGAAGACGTACCGCGCCAGCCAGTTGCCCTGCGGGTCCTGCTGCCAGTTCACGAAATGGTTCGCCGGCGTGACCTTCAGCGAATAGCTCAGCACCGGGGTGCGCGTATGCGGCGCCGGACGCAGCCGAATGGTCTGCGGCCCCAAGTCGATCGGACGGTCGTATTTGTAATGGGTGACGTGATTGAGGGCGACGAAGATCGACAAGGCTTTGGCCACTCCAGCAGCTTTTTTAAAGCAGACCACCGGTCGCCTAAGCGATCAAGCGCTAAGAGCGGGCACGGGGTGCCTGTAAGTGGTGCGGCGCTCGCCCAACACTCCGTCGTCCCCGCGAAGGCGGGGACCCATAACCCCAGGCTGGGGTGATGGAGCAAGCTGGGGCCGCAGCGTGCAGAAGCACAGACATTGGTGGTTATGGGTCCCCGCCTTCGCAGGGACGACCAGTTACATCGTGGCGCCAAGGACCCAGGGCGCGAACTCGGCGCCGCCGAAATCGAAACTTTCGCTCTTGGTGGGCTGGCCGGAAGCCGTCTTCAGCATCAGGTCGAAGATGCGCTGGCCGCATTGCTGCACGGTCTCCTCGCCGTCGAGGATGGTGCCGCAATTGACGTCCATGTCGTCTTCCATGCGCCTGTACATCGGCGTGTTGGTCGCGAGCTTGATCGATGGCGCGGGCTTGCAGCCGAACACGCTGCCGCGGCCGGTGGTGAAGCAGACCAGATTGGCGCCGCCGGCAACCTGCCCGGTCGCCGCCACCGGGTCGTAGCCCGGCGTGTCCATGAACACGAAGCCCTTCTTGGTGACGGCTTCGGCGTAATTCACGACGTCCACCAGGTTGGTGCTGCCAGCCTTGGCCATCGCGCCCAGCGATTTTTCCAGGATGGTGGTGAGCCCCCCGGCCTTGTTGCCGGGGCTCGGATTGGCGTTCATCTCGGCGCCCTCGCGCTCGGTGTATTCCTCCCACCAGCGCATCAGCGCCACCAGCTTTTCGCCGACCTCGCGGCTGACCGCGCGCCGCGTGAACAGATGCTCGGCGCCATAGGTCTCCGGCGTCTCCGAGAGAATGACGGTGCCGCCATGCCGCACCAGGAGGTCGCTTGCCGCGCCCAGTGCCGGATTGGCGGACACCCCCGAATAGCCATCCGAGCCGCCGCATTGCAGCGCCACCGTCAGCTCGCTCGCGGATACCGGTTCGCGCTGCACCTTGTTGGCGTCCTGCAGCGCCTCGCGCACGAAGGCGACGCCCGCTTCCACCGTCTTGCGCGTGCCGCCGATCTCCTGGATCTCGAGTTCGCGGAGACGCCCGGCGAGCTTCTGCTCCTTCATCAACCCGCCGATCTGGTTGACCTCGCAGCCGAGCCCGAGCACCACCACGGCGGAAAAATTCACGTGCCGCGCATAGCCGCCGAGCGTGCGCCGGAGCAGCGTCAGCGGCTCGTCTTGGGTCATGCCGCAGCCGGTCTTGTGGGTCAGCGCCACCACGCCATCGACATTGGGAAAACCCGCCAGCGGATTGTCGCCCGTGAAGGGGTTCTTCTTGAACACGTCCGCGACCATGCCGGCCACATGCGCGCTGCAGTTCACGGAGGTGAGGATGCCGATATAGTTGCGCGTGGCGACGCGGCCGTCGGGGCGCACGATGCCGTCGAAGCTAGCGGGCAGATCGAAATTCGGCGTCGGCTTGACGTCGACGCCGTAAGCATAATCCTTGGCGAAGTCGCCCATGCCGCAGTTCTGCGTATGCACATGCTGCCCCGGCGCGATCGGCTGCGTGGCAAAGCCGATGATCTGTCCATAGCGCTTGACCGGCTCGCCGGTGGCGATGGCGCGGATCGCGACCTTGTGCCCGGCCGGAATGCGCTCGGTGGTGACCACGCCTTTTGCGACTTCCACGCCCGGCATCAGCGAGGAGCGCGCGATCAGCACGCCGTCATCAGGATGCAGGCGGATCACCAGGGGTGGGGTCATGGGGTGCTCTCCTCATCTCTCCACGTCGTCCCCGGAGGCGGGGACCCATAACCACAAATGGTTCCGATCGGGCGGGTTGCGTCCGCATGTTGGCGGAGCCTGCCGCAGTTTCGGGCGCCGGTGGTTATGGGTCCCCGCCTTCGCGGGGACGACTCGTGGTTGGGTTTGCGTTTTCTCTTACGCCTTGCCGTTGGAGTTCTTCCTGGTCTCGGCGATCTGCATCTTCGCATAGGTCGCCATCAAGCCGCTTTCGTTGGACAGCGTCACCAGCTTGAAGCCCATGTTGATGGCGCGCGCCGCGCCCTCGGCGCCGCTGCAGTGGATGCCGGGATAAACCTTGCGCTTGCCGCACTCCTTCACGATCTTCTCGTAGATCTTCAGGATCTCCGGCTCGTCGCGATCGAGCTTCGGCACTAGGCCATAGGAGAAGCCGAGATCGGAGGGACCGATATAGACGCCGTTGATGCCCTCGACGTCGAGAATGGATTCCATGTTCTCGACCGCCGTCTTGGTTTCCATCATCGGCAGCAATACGATCTCGTCGTTTGCGGTCTTCTGATAAGTGCCGGCGGAGCCGTACATGCCGGAGCGGATCGGGCCGTTGGAGCGCGTGCCGCGCGGCGGATATTTGCTGTACTGAACGAGGTTCTCCGCTTCCTGTTTGGTATTGATCATCGGGCAGATCACGCCATAGGCGCCGCCGTCCAGCACCTTGCCGATGATGCCGGGCTCGTTCCACGGCACGCGCACCATCGGCGTCACCGGGTGGCCGTGCATCGCCTGGAAGCATTGCACCATCGACTGATAATCCTGCACGCCATGCTGCATGTCGACGGTGACGCTGTCGAACCCGCACTGCGCGATCACCTCGGCCGAGAAGCCCGAGGGGATCGCCAGCCAGGCATTGACGACGGCCTTGCCCGACGCCCAGACTTCTTTCACGTTATTGGCCATTTATTGGTTTCCTCTCCCGTTCCTCGGTTTTTGTCATTGCCGGGCTTGACCCGGCAATCCATCCCCTTCGAAGATTTTTTACGAAGATGGATGGATGCGCGGGTCAAGCCCGCGCATGACGCTTATGAAGTCGCCTGCTGGATGCTTCTCTCGCTCACCCCGACCTCGCGGGCGGTGGCCACAATCGCAGCCCAGGTGTCATCCGGCAAGGGCACGCCATTGGCGGTGCGCTCGGCGCGCATTTTGCGTTCCGGATCGCCGGGGACCAGCACGGAGTCCACGCCGGCCATCGGCTTGGTCGCCCGGATGAACTCGGCATAGCGCGTGATCTCGCCATCGAAGAAATTGCTGGTGTCGACCACTTTCGGATCGACGTAGAACGCCAGCATGCCGTTGGCGAAGCGGCGGTTCGGCGCGGTCGCGCCGGTACCGGTCAGCGCGCCGCCGAGCAGTTCGCAGATGAAGGCGAGCCCCGAGCCTTTGTGCTCGCCGAAGGCGCGGATCGCGCCGGTGCCCTTGGTGTGATCGCGCGGGCCGTCCTTGGCGTGCGGCCCGTAGAGCACCGCGGGGTCCTCGCTCAAGGTGCCGTCGGCATCGACCAGCGCGCCCTTGGGCAGCTTCTTGCCGCCGCGGCTTGCGACCAGCACCTTGCCTTCGGCGACGATCGAGGTGGCGAAATCCAGCACGATCGGATCCTGTCCCTGTCGTGGAATGCCGACGCAATAGGGCGCGGTCGACAGCCGCTTCTCGACGCCGCCGAAAGGCGCCACCAGCAACGAGCCTGCGGCATTGACGAAATGGATCGACACCAGCCCTTCGGCCGCCGCCATCTCGGCCCAGTCGCCGACCCGGCCGATATGCCCGGCATTGCGCAACGCCACCGCGGCCAATCCCGAAGCCTTGCATTTCTGGATGCCGATGCGGACCGCCTGCGGCGCCACGGTCTGGCCATAGCCGAACTTGCCGTCCACCACCGCCAGCGACGGCGTGTCGACCAGCACTTCCGCGGTCTGGTCGGGGACCACCGATCCCATCTTCTTCCATCTTATATAGACGGGTACCCGGATCACGCCGTGGCTGTCATGGCCGGTGAGGTTCGCCGTGGTGAGGTAAGTGGCGATGCGCCGGGCTTCCTCGCTCGAGGATTCCGAATGCGAAAACACCTCGGCGACGAAATCGATGAGCTTTGGAACCTGTATCGTAACCATGCGGATGTGCCGTCCTATGCGCTTGTCTTGGCATGACCGCCGAGATAGGCGGCGCGAATGGCTTCATTGCTCCACAACTCGTCCGGCTTGCCGTGAAGCACGATCTGCCCGGTCTCCAGCACGTAGCCGTGGTCGGCGACCGAAAGTCCCATGCGGGCGTTCTGCTCCACCAGCAGCACCGTGGTGTTGCGGCGAATTTCGGAGATGATGCGGAATACCGCCTGCACGATCACCGGCGCAAGCCCCAGCGACGGCTCGTCGAGCAGCAACAGCCGCGGCTTAGCCATCAGCCCGCGCGCCACCGCCACCATCTGCAACTGCCCGCCCGACAAGGTCCAGCCGAGCGCGTTGGAGAACGACCTGATGTCCGGAAACAGGTCGAACATCGCGTCGGCCTCGCGCGATAGTTCGGACGTCGCCACGCGCCGATTCGACGCGCCGAGCATGATGTTTTCTTTCACGGTGAGCCCGGGAAACACCCGCCTCCCCTCCGGCACGTGGGAGATACCGAGCCGGACGATCGCCTCCGGGCCGAGGCCGGCGATCGACTTGCCTTCGAACACGATGTCGCCCGCGGCAGGTTTTTCCAGCCCCGAAATGGCGCGCAAGGTGGTCGACTTGCCCGCGCCGTTGGCGCCGAGCAGCGTTACCACCTGCCCTTCCTCGACTGCGATCGAGATGCCGCGCAGCGCTTCGATCTCGCCATAGCGCACGACCAGGTCGTTGATCTGCAACAGCGGCATTATTCGGTCCCGAGATAGGCGGAGATAACGTCGGGATGGCGCAGCACCGCCATGGACTCGCCATCCGCGATGCGCCGCCCGAAGTTAAGGACGGTGATGTGCTGGGCGGCTTCCGAGACCAGCGTCATGTCGTGATCGATAATGAGGATGGTCAGGCCCTGCGAGGCGATGCGCTCGAGCAACTCGTGCAACTCGAGCTTTTCGCTGGAGTTCAAACCCGCCGCCGGCTCGTCGAGGAGCAGCAGGGTCGGATTGGCGGCGAGCGCGCGCGCGATCTCGATCAGGCGCTGGTGGCCGTAAGAGAAGCTCGAGATCGGTTCGTTGGCGCGGTTGCCGAGTCCGACGAAGGTCAAGGCCTCCATCGCGCGCTCGGTCAACAGGTCGTCGCTGCCGTCGCCGATGGTGGCGTTGCCGGGCCGCTCGGCGCCGATCTCGACGTTTTCCAGCGCGGTCATCGAGCGGAACAGCCGGATGTTCTGGAAGGTGCGGCCGAGCCCTGCCGCGGTGCGCTGATGCGGCGGCATCGTCGTGATTTCGGTGCCGTCGAGCAGGATCTTGCCCGCGGTCGCCTTGTAGAGACCGGACAGCACGTTGAGCGTCGTGGTCTTGCCGGAGCCGTTCGGCCCGATCAGCGCATGAACCCCGCCGCGCCGCACCGAGATGTCGACGCCATCGACCGCCTTCAGGCCGCCGAAATATTTCGAAAGCCCGGTGACCTCGAGCACGATGTCGCCGCCCACGGTCGCAGGCACCAGCCGCAACGCGCCGGCCGGGGGCGGCGTCTTTGCCTTGGTGCGCCAGCGATCGAGGCCTGCGGTGACAAAACCCCAGATGCCATCCGGCATGTAGCGGATGATCAGGATCACGAACAGGCCGTAGATCGCGAGGTACAGGCCGGGCACGCTTTTGAGGAAGCGCAGCCATTCCGGGATCAGGATCAACAGACCGGTGCCGATCGCCGATCCGATCGGCGAGGCGACGCCGCCGAGCAGCGACATGGTGAGAAAGACCACGGATTCGGCGAACGAGAACTGGTCCGGGCTGACATAGGCGAAACCGCCGGCAAACAGCCCGCCTCCCAAGCCGCCGAGCACTGCGCTGAGCGCAAAGGCGGCCACCTTGGTGCGGAACACGTCGATGCCGACCACGCCGGCGGCGAGCTCGTTGTCTCGCACCGCGCGCATCGCGCGTCCGAGCCTTGTGTCCGAGAGGTGCCAGACGAAATAGCCGACCAGCGCCAGCATCGCCACGCAGAACGCGAGATAGGATTGCGAGGACTGGAACAGGTCCGGCCTGCCGATCCGCGACACGCCGTCGGGACCGTGGGTCAGCCAGATCGCGTTGATCATCACCAGCGTCACGATCTGCTGGAACGAGATCGTGACCATCGCGAGGTAATGCCCGCCAAGCCGCAAGGTCGACATCCCGAGCACCGCGCCCGCAAGCAGGGCCAGCAGGCAACCGGCGGCAAGGCACAGCCAGTAGCTCAGCTGATAGTCCGCGGTTCCAAGCCCGACCGCATAGGCGCCGAACCCGAAGAACGCCGCCTGCGCGAGGTTGATCTGGCCGCACAGGCCGAGCACCACCGACAGGCCGAACACCGCGATCGCAAAGGTCGTCGCCTGCATCAGGATGTTGAGGATGTAGCCATCGAACCGCATCGTCGCGGCGAGGGCGACCAGGATCGCCGCGGCAATGAAGTACGGCAGGTGACGGATCAGCAGCGGCTTCGAGCGCACCAGGGGTTCGACGACCGGCATGTTGTCGGAGGGCGCGCTCATGCTTTCTCCGCGACGCGTTCGCCGAAGATGCCCTGCGGCCGGAACACGAGGAACGCCACCAGCACGAGGAATGCGAACCCGTCTTTGTAAGGAACGGAGATATAGGCCGCGCCGAAGGTCTCGATGATGCCGAGCGCGAGCCCGCCGATGATCGCGCCGGCAACGTCGCCGAAGCCGCCGATGATGGTCGCGGCAAACGCCTTCAGCGCAATGGTCGAACCCATTTGGATCGAGACGAATAGGATCGGCGCCACCAGGATGCCGGCAAGGCCGCCGAGCACCGCCGAATAGATGAAGGTGATCATGATCATGCTCGAGACGGAAATGCCGAGCAGCGAGGCCATCTCCTTGTCCTGCGAGGTCGCCTGCAGCTTCTTGCCGAGCATGGTCCGCTCGAAGAACCAGTAGTTGAAGATCACCAGCACCACGGTGACCGCGATGATCAACAAATATTGGCTGTCGAGATAGACCGGCCCAAGCTGGATGCCCGGCGTTTCGAACCAGCCCTCAAGGACCTGCGGCTGCGGCCCGTAAATCGCCAGCACCGAATTGGCCAATAGGATGGAGGCGCCGATGGTGGCGATGATGACGGGAAGGAAAGTGCGATGACGCAGCGGGTAATAGACGCCGAGATTGAAGATCGCGCCCAATAGCGCCATGCCAGCCAGCGCGATCAGGAACGACAGCCAGTAGGGCCAGCCGAGATCGACCGCGAACACCACCATCAAATAGGCCGCGACCATGGAGAATTCGCCTTGCGCGAAATTCACCACATTGGTGGCGCGGAAGATCAGCACGAAGCCCAACGCCACCAGCGCATAGACCGCGCCGATGCCGATGCCGGTAAACAAAAGCTGTAGGGCGAGATCCATTTAAAGCGCTCCGACTCGTCATTGCGAGCGTAAGCGAAACAATCCAGCGCAAGAAAAGAACTGGATTGCTTCGTCGCTACGCTCCTCGCAATGACGATGGGGAAAGGTCAATCCTGGAATTCGATATGCTTGTCGAAGACGATATTGCCCTTGTCGTTCTTGACGATGTTGTAGCCGTGCAGGCCATCGCCGTTCTGGTCGAAATTGTACTCGCCTTCGGCCCCGGGCATCTTCTTGATCGACAGGATGGCTTCGCGCACCTTGGCCGCATCGGTGGTGCCGGCCTTGTTGATCGCCGCCGCCAGGATGGTGACCGCATCGTAGGGCCACGAACTCTGGTTGTCGGGTGCGACCTTGTAGGCATCGCGATAGGCCTTGCCGAACGCCTTCGAGCCGGGGCTGGAATCCTCGGCGTAGTCGGCGACGCCGTAGGTCCCGTACAGCGCCGGGCCGGCGAGCTTCAACGCGGTGACGTTGACGATCGAGGGCGAGCCGACCCAGGGAATGTTGACGCCGAGCTGGCGCAGCTGGCGCGCGAAAATGCCGAGATCGTTCTCGAAGGTGAAATAGGAGCCGAGAATATCGGCGCCGGACTGCTTGATCGCCAGCACCACCGGGGTGAAATCCTGGCTCTGGTTGGCATAGCCCTGGTCGAGCACGGCGGGCGAGCCGAGCTTTACCAGCGCCTCCGACAGCGCCTTGCCGCCGGCGGTGCCGAACGCGTCGGTGGAATGCAGCACGGCCCATTTCTTCTTGCCGAGCGTGTTGACGCCGTAGTCGGCGATGACGCGGCCGGAATAGCTGTCGTTGGGCCGAAAACGAAACAGCCACTGGTTGCCCATATGAGTCAGGTTGGGGTCGGTGCCGCCGATCATCACCGGCTTGCCGAGCTTGAGGACATCGGGCGCCATCGCGTGAACCTGGGTCGAGCGGATCGATCCGAGGAAGGCGACGATGTCCGGCTGCGCGGCGAGCTTGGAGAAGGCCAGCACGATGCCGGGGTTGGTGGTCTGGTCGTCTTCGATGATGAGCTCGGCCTGCTTGCCCAGAATGCCGCCGGCCTTGTTGACGGCTTCCAGCGCGAGTTTCGCGCCGCCGGTCGCGTATTTGCCGGCTTCCGCGGCGGGCCCGGTGATCGGCGCGCACATGCCGATCTTGATGGTCGCCGCCTGCGCTCGCGCGCTGCCGATGATGTGGGGCCCAGCGATGCCGGCCGCCAAACCGGCCGCAAAATCGCGTCTCGTCAGTTTCATTCAATCCTCCCTGAGGCCGGACTTCACTGTCGGCCTTATCTTGTGCCGCGCGATGCGCAGTCGGGTGCGTATCTACGGGCTCTCTGCGCGAGAGTAAATTGCTATCGCGATATCAGCGGTTAATTCGCATTCACTTCGCGCGCAGCCGGCCAGCCAAAACGCCGATGGCGCGAGGAACGCCCTTGATCCTGCGCTTTTGCGCTGTTGACGCGGGGCGTTTCGTGCTCAAACAATAAGCATAAAGTGAGCTATGCATTCGCTCCGGCCCACCATGCAAATTTGCGCTACGGGTTTGGCGCGCGGGCGATGACGAGGCAGGTGGGAGCTACGGAACATGCCGCATTTCACCATCGAATATTCCGCCAATCTCGAACCCAGCGTCGACATGCAGGCGCTGGTCGAGGTGGTGCGCAAGGCGGCGGTGGAAACCGGCATCTTCCCGCTCGGCGGCATCCGCGTCCGCGCCATCCGCTGCGATCATTCGGCGGTGGCCGACGGCCGACCGCATTTCGGCTTCCTCGACATGGTGCTGCGGCTCGGCGAAGGCCGCGACCTCGCCACGCGCAAACAAGCCGGAGAGCACATCTTCAAGGTGCTGTCGGCCTATCTCGATCCGGTGTTCGCGGAGAGCAAATTCGCGCTGTCGTTCGACATGCAGATCAACGACAAGGACACCAGCTGGAAGCGCAACAACATCCATGACGCGCTGCAGGCGGACGCATCGTAGTTTGCGCGAAATGAGTCAGGACTCCCCCATGCCCGTCCCACCCCACGTCTTCGATCCGCCGTTCAACATCATCCGCGCCAGCCACGCCGTGCTCGACGTCAGCAACCTCGAGACCAGCCGCGCGTTTTACGAAAACATCATCGGCCTGCACGTCGAGGACCGCGCCGACGACGCGCTGTATCTGCGCGGCAGCGAGGAGCACCAGCACCACTCGCTGGTGCTGCGCAAGGCGTTGACGCCCGGATGCGCGCGGCTCGGCTTCAAGGTCGGCAACGAGGCTGATCTCGACAAGGCGGCGGCGTTCTTTGCCGAGAGCGGCATGACCTATCAATTCGTCGAGCGCCCGTTCCAGGCCCGCACCTTGCAGTTCACCGATCCGTTCGGCTTCGCCATCGAGCTGTACGCTTCGATGGAGCGGCGGCCGCATCTTTTGCGCCGTTACGATCTCTACAAGGGCTGCCACCCACAGCGGCTGGATCATTTCAACGTGTTCGCGGCGGAAGTGCAGGACACCGTCGACTTCTACGCGCGATTAGGCTTTCGCCTCACCGAATATGGCGAGGAGGACGGCGCGGGCGGGCGCATCGCCGCCGCCTGGATGCACCGCAAGGGCAATGTGCACGACTTTGCCATCACCAACGGAAAAGGCCCGCGCCTGCACCATTTCGCCTATTGGGTGCCGACCGCGATGAACATTTTGCATCTGTGCGACGTCATGGCGTCCAGCGGATATTTGAAAAACCTCGAGCGCGGTCCGGGCCGCCACGGCATCTCGAATGCGTTCTTCCTCTACGTCCGCGATCCCGACGGCCACCGGCTCGAGCTCTACACCAGCGACTATTTCACCATGGACCACGACCACGAGCCGATGCGCTGGTCGCTGAAAGACCCGCGCCGCCAGACGCTATGGGGCGCCGCGGCGCCGCGCTCCTGGTTCGAGCAGGGCTCAGCGTTTCCAGGCCAGGCCGTGCGCGAGCCGCTGTTCGTCGCCGATGTGACGATTGCGGATTAGGAGTGGTCATGAAAAAAGCCTTGCTTGTCGTCGTCTCGATATTGATCGCCCCAATGGCCCACGCAGCCGAACTCAAGATCCTCGCCGGCGGCTCGACCACCGGCTGGCTCAACGAGCTTAGCCCCCGGTTCGAGCAAGCCAGCGGCCACAAGCTCACCATCCATTTCGACTCCACGCCGAACCTCATCAAACAGGCCAGCTCGGCGCCGTTCGACCTTGGCGTCGTGCCGGTAGACGTGTTCAAGAACACGGAAGCAAAGGCCCGCTTTGCGGCCGGTCCCACCATCGACATCGCCCGCGTCGGCTATGGCGTCATCGTCCGTGCCGGCGCGTCGAAGCCCGACATCGGCACGCCCGACGCGTTGAAAAAGGCGCTAGTGGAGGCGAAATCGATCACGTATCTGCCGGCAAGCGCGGCCGGCGCCTACGTCACAAGCGTGCTCGAGCGGCTTGGGATTGCTGAAGGGATGAAAGCCAAGACACTGGCGCAGACATCGCCGGGCGACATTGCGAAGGCGGTCGCCAAGGGCGACGCCGAGCTCGGCCTGTTCCTGATCAACGTGCTGATGGCGCCCGGCGTCGAACTGGTGGGGCCGTTCCCCGCCGGCCTGCAGAACGACCTGGTATTCACGGCGGCGGTCGCTGCCGACACCAAAGAAGCCGACGCCGCCAAAGCGTTCATCGCCTTCCTGCAGACGCCCGATGCCGTCGCGGTCATCAAGGCCAAGGGAATGACCCCGGGCTAGCAAAAGTCGTCATCGCCCGGCTTGAGCGGGCGACCCAGTATTCTCAAGGCCCGCGATTGAATCTCTCTACCGCCGCGTACTGGATCACCCGCTTTCGCGGGTGATGACCTCCGGAGAAAGTCACCGATGTCATTCCCCCGCCTCGCCACCTTCTCCGTCGACGGCTGGACTAGATACGGTCTCGTCATGGACGACGGCATCGTCGATCTCTCGGCCCGACATGCGAAAGATTTTCCGACGCTGCGCGAAGTCATCGCCGCCGGCGCGCTGACAAAAGTCGCGGAAACTGCCGCGCGCCACTCTCCCGATTTCCCGCTTGATGCGATCGCCTGGCAGTCGCCGATCCCTTCGCCCGAAAAGATCATCTGCATCGGCGTCAACTACCCGGACCGCAACGCCGAGTACAAGGACGGCCAGGACGCGCCGAAATATCCGAGCATGTTCATGCGCACGCCGCGCTCCTTTGTCGGGCACCAGGCCCCGCTGGTGCGGCCGCGCGCCTCGGTGCAGCTCGATTACGAGGGCGAGGTGGTGCTGGTGATCGGCAAGCCCGGCCGCCACATCGCGGAGAGAAGCGCGCTCGACCACATCGCAGCCATTACGCTATGCAATGAAGGCACCATCCGCGACTGGGTGCGCCACGCCAAGTTCAACGTCACCCAGGGAAAGAATTTCGATTCCACCGGCAGCCTCGGCCCCTGGCTGGTGGCTTATACGGACGAATCGCAGATAGCCGACATAAGATTAACCACCCGCGTCAACGGCGAGACGCGGCAGGACGACCGCACCAAGCGGCTGATCTTCGGCTTCCGCTATCTGATCCACTACATCTCGACCTTCACCACATTGGTCGCAGGCGACGTCATCGTCACCGGCACGCCGACCGGCGCCGGCGCCCGCTTCGACCCGCCGCGCTATCTTGTCCCCGGCGACGTGGTGGAGGTCGAGGCCGAAGGTATTGGCCTCCTGCGCAATGGCGTGGTGGATGAAGGTTAGCTCCCCTGGCCTTTCCCCGAGGGGAGAGGTGTCAGAGCCCCGTTGCAGCGGTGGAGCATGCATGACAAAAACACCCCCATGACCAAACAAACAGGCGGCGAGGCGATTGTCGGCGGGCTGGTCGCGCATGGCGTCGATACCGTGTTCGGGCTGCCGGGCGCGCAGATCTACGGCTTGTTCGACGCGTTCCAGCAGGCGCAACTGAAAGTGATCGGCGCCCGGCATGAGCAGGCCTGCGGCTATATGGCCTATGGCTACGCGCGCTCCACCGGCCGCCCGGGCGTGTTCAGCGTGGTGCCCGGACCCGGCGTGCTCAACGCCGGCGCGGCGCTGCTCACCGCATTCGGATCGAACGAGCCGGTGCTGTGCCTGACCGGGCAGGTGCCGACGCAGTTCTTAGGGAAAGGCCGCGGCCATCTGCACGAGATGCCGGACCAGCTCGCGACCTTGCGCAGCTTCGTCAAATGGGCCGAGCGCATCGAATATCCCGATGCCGCGCCCGCGCTGGTCTCGCGCGCGTTCCAGGAGATGCTGTCGGGCCGGCGCGGCCCCGCCGCGCTGGAAATGCCGTGGGACGTGTTCACGCAGCGCGCCGACGTCGGCGCGATAAAACCGTTCGATCTGATACCGCCGCCGCAGCCCGACAGCGACCGCATCGCCGACGCCGCCGCGCTGGTCAAGGCGAGCAAGGCGCCGATGATCTTTGTGGGCTCCGGCGCCATCCATGCGGCCGACGAGATCCTCGAGCTGGCGGAAATGATCGACGCGCCGGTGGTGGCGTTCCGCAGCGGCCGCGGCATCGTCTCCAACGCGCATGAGCTGGGGTTGACGATGGCGGCGGCCTACCGGCTGTGGGGAAATACCGACCTGATGATCGGCATCGGCACGCGGCTGGAGCTCGCGACCATGTCGCGCTGGCCGTATCGCCCCGACGGGCTGAAATCCATCCGCA
>Ga0066662_10000503_pt1 | contig 17165 bp, 17 predicted proteins | sample GraSoiAngelo_111_FD_133939 | JGI IMG/M metagenome (GOLD analysis project Ga0066662, IMG submission 133939) | Grasslands soil microbial communities from the Angelo Coastal Reserve, California, USA - 14_0903_12_40cm | ecosystem: Environmental > Terrestrial > Soil > Grasslands | place: USA...
AGATTTTGATCCAAATCGTCTGGACGGAAGCACTTTCCCATGCCCCATCCTAACCCCACTTCTGCTCTTCAACACATGTCTTATGAGATTCCCCAAGATCTATTCCCGACACACTCCTAGGCCCTCAAGATAGAGATCACGCCGTTCATGCCATGGCACTCGTGAAGGTGTGGAGAAGGCCTTGCCCCAGGCTGCTGAAGCTCCAACCGCAACCGCCATCTCCAAGAAGGCGCGCCGGGTAATAGATGCCATAAGGTTCTACGCTCCGCAAATAAGTTTATGCCGACGGAAAATTAGACGTGCATGAGGAAGTTATGTAACTGGTGAAAGAGGCTCTTGGCTCTTGGCTTTTGGCTCTTACCTCTTGCGGTTTGCTCTAACAAATCTGGTTCTCGGTGGTTCGATGACTCGATGACCGATTTTCAGATCTCCCGATCTCCCGATCTCCCGGTCACCAGATCACCCGATCTTCTCGTGATTCTCACATTCCTGCAGCTTCTTAAGCAGAAACCTGCGCTCCGGCTCCGAGCAGGGTTGTTGCAGCGCTTCAGAGAAGCATGAGGCGGCTTCTTCCAATGCGCCGCTTTCCACCAGCAGGCGTCCGCGCGTGGCCGGCAGCAGATAATAGTTCTTCAAGGCCGGATCATCTTTGATTCTGTCGATCTCCTTCAGTGCCGCTCCACTTCCTGAAACCCTGGCCACCACCACGGCGCGATTCAGAGCAACGATTACGGTAGGGTTGACGGCCATCAGATCGTCGTAGAGTCGCAGAATGGATTTCCAGTCGGTAGTGGCCGGGTCTTGCGCCTGGGCATAAATGGACGCAATCGCCGCCTGGACATGGTATTCGGACAGTTCGTCTCCTTCAGCGCTCATCTCGAGTTCACGGAAGCCCATGGCAATCAGGCGGTGATCCCATTTTCTTCTGTCCTGATCTTCCAGTAATACAAGATCGCCATTCTCATCCACCCGGGCCGGCAGGCGCGCCGCCTGAAATGCCAGCAGTGAAACCAATGCGTGCACTCTGGGCGTTGCCGCTGGCGATCCCGTGACCAGGCGGCCCAGACGCAATGCCTCAATGCACAGGTCGTGCCGCACGAGATCGTCACCGGCGTGCGCGGTGTAACCTTCATTGAAGAGCAGGTAAATCACCTCCAGAACGGAGTCGAGCCGTTTGTTCAAGTCCCTGGGTGGAGGCAGTTCAAAACGAATGGCCTGCTCCCTGATCTGGCGCTTGGCCCTGACCAGCCGTTGTGCAATGGTGGCCGGATCGGCCAGGAATGCCCGGCCAATTTCCTCCACGGAGAAGCCGCTGACCGTCTTCAGGCTCAAGGCTACCCGTGCTTCCTTGCTGAGCGACGGATGACAGCAAAGAAAGATCATGTGCAATTCGTCGTCACGCAACGTGTCAGTGACTTCGAAGTCGCGCGCCGAAGGCTTTCGCGAAAGTTCCGCGACAATCTCCGGACTCTTTTCAGCCACCACCGTGCTATGCCGGATGAGATCGAGGGCGCGATTGCGGGCCACCTGCAGGAGCCATGCGGCGGGGTTCTGCGGCGCGCCACTGAAAGTCCAGGTCTGCATGGCTTTCACCAGCGCATCCTGTACTGCCTCTTCGGCCAGATCCATGTGCGCCGGTCCCAGCACGCGGGTCAAATAAGAAACCATCTGTCCCGCACTGCTGCGGAACAGATGGTCAACCATGGCTGTAATTTGCTGCTGGTCCTGCATTTTGGATGATCAGCGTGCCAGTACCTGGATTTCGCGTACCTCGATGGCGCCGCCGTATTCGAGATGTGGATGATCGCGGGATATCTCCACCGCCTGATCGTAGTTTGCAGCCTCGAACAGGTAGTATCCGCCGAGGACTTCCTTGCCTTCAGTAAAGGGACCGTCGGTCACGTGCACCTTGCTGTGTCCGCGCATCACCCGTCCTTCAGCAGTCAGCTTGTTGCTGCCTACCATCTTTCCCTGGGAGCGTAGCTTGTCTCCCCACGCCCAATACTTCTGGAGGGCCTTCTGCATCTCTTCCGGGCTGATCTTCTCCCATGTGCCCGGCTGGTCATAAAGCAGAATCAAGAATTGTGACATTGTCTTCTCCTTATAGAGTCAAAGCGTTCAGCGAACGCGCGTGTATTCAAATGGCTCGTTGAATTTGGGCTTGCCATTTTCCACGAACTGCCATGTTGTGCGGAAATGGTCGTTGTCAATGAACTGGAAGCTGGCGCTGTGCATGTGTCCCGCATCGGGAGTGGCCAGCCCGGTCGCGTCAAGGAAATCAAAATCAAGGCTGCGGCTGGAAGTGTTGTAGCTGCGGGCCTCCATGCGCGGCTGGTTGTGAGCCATGCAGTAGTGAGTCAGCAGCAGCCGGTCGCCACTGAGGGTATAAACCGTGAGCATCTCTCCCGGAGCACCAGTGAAGCGCTCCTCGACTGCGGAGCCGTCGGCAATAACCCGGTAGGTAAGATGGGAAATCTTGCCATCCGGGGCTTTGGCGGATTGCCACTCTCCCTCAAGCTGCTTCAGCCGGGCAAAAGCGCCTTTGGAATCAATGGGTTTCGCTTGGTCCGCCGCCCCGGCAATGACCGCTGCCAGAAGTACTGCTAAAAATGTGAACCGTTTCATCGTCATCCTCCAACAAGAGTTTTGTTGTGTTCAGTGAAATGACGATCCAGGCTCAGGAAAATCGACAAGGAAAATAGGCTCCTGGCTCTTAGCTTTTGGCTTTTAGCTCATCCCTCCGGGAGCTGCCGCCTTGATGTGACAAATGCCTGCCCGGCACAACTGATTTGGGCATTTATGGATATTAGTAACGAAACCGATCACCCGATCTACCGATCACGTGCGATCACCCGATCTCATCCCCCTGCAATCGCTCCCAGCACTATGAACGGCTCTGCCCCGGAGACCACCTCGGGAGGCAGGGGAGTGTCTGGCGGATCGTGCGACAAGTCCTGCTGGCAGGCGAAGAAGCGCAGGAAAGCGCGGCGTTCCTTGGTGACATGATCGCGGATGGTGCCGCACAGCATGGGATAACGCTCTTCCAGAGCATCGAGGACCGAGCGCGGTGTCACCGGGCCCTCGATGTTCAGTTCTATTTCTTCGCCCACCTTGGCCAGGTTGCGCAGATGATAGGGAATGACGACGCGGATCATGGCAGTGTCTGTACTTCAACGGAGAGCACTGCCGGAAGATCGCGCACAATCGCGTTCCAACTGTCTCCTCCGTCGGCGGATGCATAGACCTGTCCGCCGGTGGTGCCGAAATAGATGCCGCAGGAATCCAACCGATCGACGGCCATGGCTTCCCGCAGCACGTTCACATAGCAATCGCTTTGCGGCAGGCCTTTGGTGAGCGCCTCCCATTCATTGCCGCCGGTGCGACTGCGATAGACGCGCAGCTTACCGTCGGGAGGGTAATGCAATGAATCGCTCTTGATCGGGATTACATAAACGGTTTCCGGTTCATGGGCGTGAACATCAATCACAAAGCCAAAATCCGTCGGCAGATTCCCGCTGACCTCATGCCATGAGTCGCCGGCATTGTCACTGCGCATCACGTCCCAGTGTTTCTGCATGAACAGCACGTTGGGCCGCGAACGGTGCAGGGCAATGCGATGGACACAGTGCCCTATCTCGGCAGTCGGATCAGGAATGTATTCGGATTTCAGGCCCTGGTTGATCGGTTTCCAGGTTTTGCCGCCATCGTCAGTGCGGAAGGCGCCTGCGGAGGAGATGGCAATGAACATCCGCTCTGGATTGCTGGGGTCGATCAGGATAGTGTGCAGGCACATGCCGCCAGCGCCCGGCTGCCATTTGGGACCGGTGCCATGGCCGCGCAGCCCGGGCAGTTCCTGCCAATTTTTCCCGCCATTGGTTGATTTGAAGATTGCGGCATCCTCCACCCCGGCGTAGACAGTATCAGGATCGTTCAGCGATGGTTCAAGGTGCCACACCCGCTTGAATTCCCAGGGATGCTGCGTGCCGTCATACCATTGGTGGGTGGTGAGAGGTTTAGCGGAAGTGTCATAGACGAACTTGTTACTTTCGCCTTTGGGCATCTCTCCCGGTTTCAACTCGGGCCCGCCATCCGGCGTCTGCCATGTCTTGCCGCCATCATCGGAGCGTTGAATGATCTGTCCAAACCAGCCGCTGGTCTGTGATGCATACAGGCGGTTGGGATCCGCCGGAGAACCCTTCACGTGGTAGATCTCCCATCCGCCAAAATGCGGTTCGCTGACCTCCCACTTTTCGCGTTTTCCATCTGAAGTAAGAATAAATGCGCCTTTACGCGTGCCAACCAGTACTCGTGCCTTGCTCATCCGCTTTGCTTCTCCTTAAAATAAATCGTTTTTACCTCAATAATGTGTATCCTAAAAATGTTTCCTCGCAGCCGAGGGTCGGCTGCGCTCCATCTAATTCGATCCTTGCTCGTATGCCTGTTGTAAACCCTTAATAGTGAGCTTGTCCATCTGCAGCAGCGGGATTCAGAACCCGCGTTTTACCAGATCGTCTACGTTGAGCTTAGGCGATTGGTCTCGGTGTACGAGACGTTCCACGTATTTGGTCAGCACATCCACTTCAATGTTTACTGGACTTCCGGGCTTGAGAGAGTGGAGGTTGGTTTCTGCATAGGTATGGGGAATGATGGCAATTTCAATTTGACTTTTCTGAATTGCTGCCACTGTGAGGCTGATGCCTTCAACGCAAATGGATCCCTGAGGGACAATATATTTCGCCAGGGCTGCAGGAATTTCGATCACCAGCCGCCAGTCATCGCGGCCCCTGATCTTGTTCAGCGCCAGCAGCCTGCCCACGCCATCGACGTGTCCCTGCACAATGTGTCCGCCGAGCCGGTCTTGCAGACGCGCAGGGAGTTCAAGGTTCACCGCGGAACGCTTCTTCAGATTGCCCAGAGCTGTGCGCTGCAATGTCTCTTCCGCCAGGTCAGCAGAGAATTGTTTGCGGCTTATATCTACTGCGGTCAGGCAGACGCCGCTGACCGCAACACTGTCACCCAGCTTGAGCTCTGAAGGAACTTGCTTTGCCTGAATGGTAATGCGCGTCTTGCCTCCGCGCTGCTTCACGGCAGTGACTTCTCCGGTTTCCTGAATGAGTCCGGTGAACATCAGGCTTGACCCTTTGTGATGGGAGTGGCCGCGGGCTGTGCAGCCGGTGGTTCGTAGGGATCGCGCAGATAGCCTTCCACGGCAAAGTCTTCGCCGAAGCGATGAAGGATAATATTTTTCACCAGCGCTGCATCGGTCATCTTCTTGAACCCCGGGCCTGTAGCAAAGGGTACAGAGCCGGTTCCCGCCAGAATCTTGGGAGCGTAATAGAGAAAGACCTTATCCACAATGCCTGCAGCCAGCGCAGTCCAGTTGACCAGCGCGCCCCCTTCGATCAGTAGGCTGGTGATCTCCATCTCGCTCAACAGACAGGCAATCCTGACCAGATCGGGACGGCCATCCCCAAGGCCGAGGGGAACCTGCTCCACGTGAATGCCGCGCTCTTCCAGCGTGCGTTTCTTGTTCTCTTCGGCAAACGAGCAGAACACAAGGACATCATTGCGCGCAGTCTTGACCAGACGCGATTCCAACGGCAGGCGCAGGCGGGAATCAAGCACCACGCGCATCAGCGGACGCCTGCGCGGCAAGCCGGTGCGGTCGGTGAGCAGAGGGTCGTCGGCAATTACCGTTCCTACGCCCACCATGATCGAATCTGACTCATGCCGCAGCTCCTGAACATGATTGCGGGCTTCTACGCTGGTGATCCAGCCGCCGGTCGCGCCTCCAGCCCCCAAAGCTGAAGGATTGAATGACTCACCTGGAGGCGGAGCGATCTTGCCGTCCAGGGTCATGCCTGATTTCAGAATGACCAATGGCTGCTTATGCAGGATGTACTTGGCAAAGGGCTCATTCAGGTGCCGTGCCTCAGCCTGCATCAACCCAGTCTCGACCGTGATTCCCGCTGCGCGCAGCTTTTCAATGCCTTTGCCGGACACCTGCGGATTCGGATCAGCCATGGCCACGACCACGCGCCTTACTCCGGAGGCGATCACCATGTCTGTGCAGGGGCCGGTGCGTCCCTGGTGGCAGCAGGGTTCCAGGTTGAGATAGAGAGTTCCGTCTTTAGCGCGGGCTTCCGCCTGTTCCAGCGCCAGTACCTCGGCGTGCTTCAATCCTTCATAGGTATGAAAGCCTGTGCCGGCAACTTCGCCGCTGGAATCCAGCACCACGGTGCCTACTCGTGGATTGGGCGAGGCCAGCGCGATGCCTTGCCGGGCCAGTTGCAGCGCTTGGCGCATGTACTGCTCGTCTTGCGGAGTAAAGCTCATTCTGCAGAGAGCCTCATTCTGCGGAAAACAAGGAATCCACGAAATTCTGTGCGTTGAAGGGCAGCAGGTCACCGACTTTTTCGCCTACACCCACGTAGCGCACCGGCAGCCCCAGGTCGCGCGAAATCGCTACCACCACGCCGCCTTTGGCAGTGCCGTCGAGCTTGGTCAGCACGATGCCGGTGACGCCCGCCGATTCAGTAAACTGGCGCGCCTGCTGCAGGCCGTTCTGCCCGGTAGTGGCATCCATTACCAGCAGCACCTCATGCGGAGAACCAGGAATAATGCGCTGAGCGGTGCGCTTCATCTTTTCCAGTTCAGCCATGAGATTGGCCTTGGTATGCAGCCGCCCTGCGGTATCAACAATCACGCTATCAGTGTGGCGGGATTTGGCGGCATTCAACGAGTCAAACAACACGGCCGCCGGATCACCACCGGGCTTGGTTTTGATCACCTCTACGCCGGTGCGCGATCCCCAGATTTCAAGCTGCTCGATGGCAGCCGCCCTGAAAGTATCGGCGGCGCACAGTAGAACGGTCTTGCCTTCGCTGCGCAGCGCGTGAGCCAACTTGCCGATGGTCGTGGTCTTGCCGGTTCCGTTCACGCCGACAACCATGACTACTTCGGGCTCTCCCTTGGCGGGTCTTCCCGCACGCGGCGGGGTGGAATTCAAGATCTCAAGAATCTGTTCTTTAATCAGCCTTTTCAACTCGGCAACATCTTTGATCTGCTTGCGGTCGGCCTTCTCGCGAAGTTTTGAAAGAATCTGCTCGGTCGTGGAGGTGCCCAGGTCAGCGCTGATCAGAATAGCTTCAAGATCATCGAGCGTGTTGCGGTCTATCTCTTTGGTAAAGGCGACAACCTGATCGATCTTTTCGCTCAGGTTTTCACGCGTGCGCGTGACCGCCTGCTTCATCTTCTCTAAAAATGTCGGCTCAGGAGTTCCAAATAATGTCTGAATCATTGCACTGTTGATTATAGCGACATCACGAAGGACGCATGCAGATTGGCCGCTGATCAACGCTGGTGAACGCTGATTAAAGACACAATATTCACCACAGCGTGGCGAGCTACAACCAAAACCTTTTACCGCAGAGGACGCAAAGGACGCAGAGGGCGCAAAGGTAACAAAAGTAGTTGATGTGTATTGGACTTTGAGGATGTTCAGGGAGTGCGCTTTAGACCTGCGCGGTTGCGGCCGCTTCTGCCTGTTCGCCGGTGACCGTAGCGGCGCGGTGGATACGCAGCTTGCCTGACTCAAACACCTTGGTCATGGCGGCCACGACATAAGGATCGAATTTGGTATTGGCCAGCGAGTTGATGATACGGATCACATACTCGGGATCCATTGCCGCCTGGTAAGGACGGTTGGTGGTCATAGCATCAAACGTATCCGCCACCATGATGATGCGGGGCATCAGTGGAAGCTGATCGCCCTTGAGTCCAAACGGGTAACCACGGCCATCCAGAGATTCGTGGTGCAGTTCAATGCCCGGCAGCATGTCTTTGAGCATCTCAACCGGACGCAGAATGGCGGCGCCCTTGGTCGTATGCGTCTTCATGATCTCGAATTCTTCCGGAGTGAGTGCGCCGGGCTTTTTCAGAATGCGGTCTTCAATACCGATCTTGCCTACGTCATGCAACTGCGCCGAGATGCGAATTTTGGTGATGTCCTCATCGGTAAGTCCCATCTCCGTGGCAATGATCACGGAGTAACGGGTCACGCGGTCAGAATGGCCTTTGGTGTACGGGTCTTTTTCGTCGACCGCTCCGGCCAGCATCTGGATGGAACTCATGAACAACGTGTGGTTTTCTTCCGCCGCCTTGCGCAGATCCAGGACGTACCGTTCCAGGTCGTCGGTCATGCTGTTGAAGGTCTGCGCCAGTTCGCCGATCTCGGTACGGCTCTTGACCTGCACACGCTGAGAAAAATCACCGCCGGCAATGGCCCGGCTGGTAGTGGCCAGCACCTCCAGCGGAGTCGTAAGTTTGCGGGCGGCGAGCAGGCCTACGAAGACACTGAAGGCAATCGCCACCAGTGCGAACAGCAGCGCTGCCTGCTGCATGTCAAAGATGTCTTTATAAGCAAGCGCGCGGGTCTTCTGTGCGATTACCGCCCATCCCAACCCAGGGACAGGATCATAGGTCCCCAGCATGGCAACTTTGCTCTTGCCGCCTTCCTGAAGCTGAAATTCCTTGGTGACCGTGAGTGGAGTATTACTGCCCTGGTCAACAAAGTTCTTGACCAACTCGTTGAAGGTCATGTCCTGGCCGGTGGCAAAGTTCTTGCCGGACGAAGCAACCAGACGCCCGGAGTGATCGACGACAAAGGTATCCAGTCCATGGGCGTGCGCGTCCTGAAGCTTTTTGATCAGGTATTGAAGATCGACGACCAACTCCAGTGTGCCCAGATAGGCGTCTGCATTGCCGATTGGACGGCTGACCACAACCAGAGTGCGGCTGTCCTTGCCGCTGCCGACAGCGACGGCATCGCCGGCATAGGCGCGTCCATCATGGGAAGCTGCCAGGCCGCGCTCCAACTCCTTTTTCAGGAATTCATCGGGAGCGATGGTGCCGACCGACATAAAGCGGCCTTCAGAGTTAACCAGGCTGGCATAAGGGACGATGGAGCCGGGGTTCTCGATGAAATTCTGCAGCAGCGCCCGAATCTCCGGGGCTTCCACCCGCTGGCCGCTCAGGTCGCCGCCACTGGTGACCTGGATGGAATAAGTCATGTTGGCCAGCGTGGCAAGAATGTCTTTCTGGCGTTGGGCGATATCCTGGGCCAGGGAGCTGGTCACGGTGTTCTGCAGCAGGCGTTCATTGCGCTGCAGCGCCTCGCGATTCATGGCCACCACTTTGGTGGCATAGAAGTACAGAGGCACAACACCGACAGCAATCAATACGCTGAGAATCAGGTAGAGAATCGGGATTCTGGATGGAAGTGGCAATCTCATTAGGGCAGTCAGGGTTGCAGAAAATTTTAATACCGAAGGTGGCCAGCCACTATGGGAAAAACCCCTAGATGGTTATTACGTAAGTACCCTAATCTTTCTGCCACCCGATGATTTCCGCGGGCGATGCTAAAAGCGTTAACCGCAGAGGCCGCGGAGAGCGCAGAGGAAATCAAGTTAAGTAGCAGCCAAAGCTAAAAGCCGCTTTTCAGAATCTGTCTTCCGCTTTCCCCGGCCTTGCCATCAATTCGCGGATCGCATCCAGCGGCGATTTTCCCCCGTGCAGGATGGCGTGCATCTGCTCGGTGATTGGCATTTCGACTTTGTACTTTTTGGCCAGACCGATGGCGGCATTGGTGGTCAGCACGCCTTCCGCCACCATGCCATGCATTCCCGCAATGATTTCTTTGAGCTGCCTGCCTTGTCCCAGGGCAACGCCTACGCTGCGATTGCGCGAGAGTCCGCCGGTGCAGGTGAGCACCAGGTCGCCCATGCCCGCGAGTCCGGCCATGGTTTGTGGCTGAGCGCCGCAGGCCACTGCCAGCCGCGTGATCTCCGCAAGTCCACGGGTGATGAGTGCGGCGACGGAGTTGTGGCCCAGACCCAGCCCGTCGACTACACCCGCGGCGATGGCGATTACGTTCTTCAGCGCCCCGCCTAACTCCACACCGACCAGATCATCGTTGATGTAAACACGGAAGCCGGGATCGCTGAACTCCTTCTGCACCACGGAAGCCAGCGCAAGATTGTTGGAGGCCACCGTCACTGCCGTGGGATCGCCTTTGGCCACCTCTTTCGCGAAAGACGGTCCACTCAGAGCTGCCAGTTTCGGAGTGAATCCGGAAAAGCGGCTCACCACTTCGTGAATCACCTCGGTCATGCGCAGCAGCGTGTCATTCTCCACGCCTTTGGTGGCGCTCACAAAGATCATCTGCGGCAGCAGCCACTGGGTCATGTGCTCGAAGACGCGGCGGCAGTGGTTTGAGGGCATCACGCTGACCACAATCTCGGTACCGGCCAGAGCTTCCTTCAAGTCATTGGTGGCCTGTACCGTCTTGGGGATGGGGTGTTCAGGCAGGAAAACATCATTGGCCCCTGATTTCTGAATACTGGCGCAGACTTCTTTCTCAAAAGCCCAGAGAGTTACCTGGTGGCATGAGCGCCGCCCGGCCACAATAGCCAGAGCTGTGCCCCATGCGCCTGCGCCAATGACCGCGATGCGGCTCAAGCAGTATCTCCAGCGGTAGATGTCTTCTTGCCGCCCAAACGGTTCTCATTTCCAGCCAATAACCGGCGGATGTTCTGGTGATGCTTGATGATGATGAGCAGAGAGATGGCAGAGACGAGCATCACCGAGGGCAGATGCGCTCCCTCAACAAAATAGGCCAGGATGGGAAACGCAATCGCGGCCAGCATCGAGCCCAGTGAAATATAGCGGGTGAGCGCCACAATCAGCAGAAAGAAGCCCAGCGAGATCAGCATGGCAACGGGAAAAAGGACGAAGAAGCATCCCACAGCCGTGGCCACGCCTTTACCTCCGCGAAACTTCAGCCACACCGGGAACATGTGTCCGAGCACGGCGGCCAGAGCGGCACTGGCCATGAGCCGGGTGACCGGAATGCACGGCGATCCTCCACAACTGTTGTAGCTGGAATTGCCGAGTGCATGCGCAATCCAGACGGCGCATGTGCCTTTGAGAGCATCAAGCAGCAGCGTCGCTACGCCCAATCCCTTTGCTCCCGAGCGCGCCACATTCGTCGCGCCGATATTGCCGCTGCCGGTGAGGCGGATGTCCTCACCGCGAAAAGTTTTTACCAGGATATAGCCGAAGGGAATCGATCCGAGGAGGTAAGCTACGACGATGATGATGGAATAAAGAAGCATTTAGCAATTAGCCGTTGGCCATTGGCTCTTATGTCTAGCTCCTGGCTATTACTTGACCTGATTTCTCTGCGGCCTTTGCGTTCTCTGCGGTAAAAGCCTTTATTCACCCAGCGGGAATCTTTCCAGCTTTGTGTACCGCGCTCCGCCCCGCAAAAGCTCGCTCTTGTAAAGGAAGAATTCTCGAGCAGTCATTGTACCGAATTGCGGATGCTCTTCCGGATCAATCCCGCGCGGCAGTTGTTTAAAGACTTGATACGCGCCGCTCCGTGTTCCTGCCCGGGCCAGCGTGAGATGCGGATGATAGGCGCGCTTCTCAGCCTCAATGCCGATCTTCTCCAATGCCTGATCGATGCTGCCGGCCAGCTCCGGCAGAGCCTCGCCGCCATCCACCCCGGCCCAGAATACCCGCCCGGAATTATGGTTGGGGAAGAAACCTACATCCGGGAAGGTCACGTCAAAGGGCTGCGCCTTGATCTGTTTCAAGACGTTCTTCACCTCTTCTACCCGCGCATCCTTAGCTTCGCCGATGAATTTCAGTGTGACGTGCAGGGATTCCGGCTTCACCCACGGCGCGTCGGGAGCGAGATGGCGCACACGCTCGATGTATTCACCCAGGCGCGTGCGAATCTCCTCAGGGATATCGAGAGCGACAAAAATTCGCATGATCTATTTCACTAAAAAATATGCCGCCAGCTCCGCTGGCTCTGTCCTGTTACATCAGCTTTCTTCGAATCATATCCAGCGCCTGCTGTGAGGCCCAGTGGCGCACGCGGTCCCGGTCTCCGGGAAAGCGGCGTTCGACTACGTCAGTAGTGGTGCCGTCTGATACCGCATGAAAGACCAGTCCGACCGGCTTCTGCTCCGTGCCCCCGCCCGGTCCGGCAATCCCGGTGATACCCACGCCCAGAGTCGCCTTGCAGCGCTTGCGGATGCCTTCGGCCAGTGCCGTTGCCACCTCACGGCTCACTGCTCCGTGTTCAGCAATCATCAGCGGAGGCACGTCAGCCATAGAGGTTTTCAGTGAGTTGTCATACACCACAGCGCCGCCCAGGAAATAACGCGAGCTGCCTGCGACCGAGGTGATTCTTTCGGAAAGCATGCCGCCCGTGCATGATTCAGCCGCAGCCAGAGTGGCCCCGCGCATCTGCAGGTAATAGCCGACAATCTGCTCCAGGCTCTCTCCCCGGGTCGAAAACATCGCTTCGTCGAATTCATCTTCCAGAAGGGAAGCCAGGCTATCTACTCTCTCTTGCGCTTCTTCCTGGGTGGGCGCCTGAGTGCGCAGGTGTAGCTGGACTTCACCTCCGGTGCTCGCCAGGATGGTGGTCTGCACATCAGTATGCTGGGTGTAAATGGGAGCGGCGCGACGGTCGGCATCTGATTCGCCGATCATGGCAATCTTCAGCACGCGTGTGGCGATGTGGTGTGCCAGTACCCGCGCGTTCAACCGCTCCATGCACTGCTGATCAAACATGGGCAGAATTTCGCGCGGTGGTCCGGGCAGCAGCATGATGAGTCTCTGCCTGCCCTCATACTGAGTTTCCAGAAATTGTCCGGGCGCAGTCCCACGCGGATTTTTGAGCACCTCCGCTCCGGCAATCACATCGGCCTGACGCAGGTTGTTTTCCGGCATCTTTACTTTGCGTGAGGCAAAGAAGGCAAAAAGCGCTGCGCCAATCTCAGGATCACGCTTAAGCTCCAGCCCCAGCGCTTCAGCCACGGCTTCGCGTGTGAGGTCATCTTCCGTTGGGCCAAGTCCTCCCATAAAGATGATGATGTGGGCGCGCGAGAACGCAATTCTGGCGGCGCCGACCAAATCCGGCTTGCGATCACCCACGACGGTCTTGAAATCCACCTCAACGCCCAGTTCGTTCAATTTGGCGGTGAGGTGAAGGGAATTGGTGTCTTGTCTGAAGGGAGTCAGCAGCTCTGAGCCGATGGCGATGATCTCTGCATTCACACCAAGAGTTTAAATGAGCGGCAGGGCCTGAATGCCCCAGGTGAGATGAAAGACGGAATTCGTGGTGGCCAGCACCGCGCCCCCGGTGCGGGTAAACGCCAGCCCAACCAGTCCGTGGCCAGCCACCGCCAGAGAGGCTTTCTTGTCAGGAGTGATCTTCACGATGCCGCGTTTGCCGGCCAGTGAGGCTGCCACGTAGAGATTTCCTGCGGCATCGAAAGCTATTCCCTGCGGACGCCCGAGGCCACGATAAAAAGTTTCCACGGTGCCGTGCGGGTCAATGCTGTAAACCACGTCAAAGCTGGAGGTGGTTGGCCCGGTCACATACAACGTGCCACTGGGAGAAAACGCCAGATGGTAGGCGGCCACGCTCGGCTCCAGTGTGGCAAAAACAAACATCTCGCGGTTGCGCGCGATGCGCCAGATGGTACCGGTCCGGTCACCTACATAAAGGTTCTGGTCGTGGTCAAATGCGATACCGGTAGCTATGCCCATACCTTCAGCGTAACTGGTCATAGTGCCATTGGAAGCGACCCGGTAAACCGTGCCCTCATAGCGTGAGGAGACGTACATGAATCCCTCGGCATCGAAGGCCATCCCGGTGGCATTCATCAGGTCAGAGAGAAACGGCCTGACGTTGTAGTTGGTGTCGATCTTATAGATTGAGACCGGCACTTTCTGTCCGCGACCGCCGGAGAAAGTTACGAAGATATTGCCTTCCAGATCGATGGCAGGATTGGCTACAGGATGGAGATTCTCGGCGACGGGCTGGGCTATCTTGATTTCGCGGGCGTTGCTGGAATGTCCGTTGGATTGGATGATCACCTGGCCTGAAGGCGCGCCATACGGTACGCGGGCGATCACGAAATCTTCAGAACTCATCACGATGGAGCCGGCGACACCGCTGAAGTCAACCTGCGGCCGTCCCAGTTTTGGCGGTTTCAGAGACTTGCCGATAATCCTGACCTCTCCACCGGGCAGGGATGCAGCCGGTTCAATGGCCTCTATAAAAGGATGGCCATCGACGTTCTTGCGGCCCAGCAGTGTATCAGAGATGCCCATAAGCCTTCACCGCGCCAGAAAATGAATCCCGAGTTGAAGCAGGACCAGCGCGTAGATTCCCGCTCCCACATCATCCATCATAATGCCAGTGCCTTCCGGCAGCCGTTCCAGGCGGCGCAGAGGAAAAGGTTTTACGATATCGAACCCACGAAAGAGTATAAAACTCACCATCAGGTATTTCCACTGAAGGGGAGTGCCGATTAACGCGATCATCTGTCCGGCGACTTCGTCGATCACAACGAAGCCGGGATCTTTATCTCCGCTTTCCCTGGCTACCGTAGTGGAAGGTGCTATTCCCAGCAGCGTGATTGCAACTGAAAGAATGATTTCCGTCGGAATAAGCCATGCAGGAGCAATGAAGTGACTGGCGATCCACCAGAGCAGCACAGTCACGCCTGCGGCATAGGTGCCCGGCCCCGGCCAGAGATGCCCTATACCGAAGAAGGTGGCGATCAACCATGCTCCGCGTGATTTCCTGGCAGTGCTCTGCGTGGAGGCGGTCATTTATTGGTTTTCAGAGTGATCCTTGCCCGGCTCTTCCGGACGCATATTCTCCAGTTGCTCTGGATCAGTCACAGGCGTGGAGATGACATAGCCGCCGCTGGCCCATTTGCCCAGGTCAATCAACCGGCACCGGTCGCTGCAAAATGGAAAATTCTCTTCACTGGCGAGCACCAGCGCGCGGCAGGTAGGGCAACGAAGGGAATGGGCTTTTTCTTTCGGCATATTCAGCAACCAAACAGAATTGGTAAATTTGTAATTTGGTAAATGAGTCAATGAACCACAAAGAACATTTACCCATTTACCAAATTACTCATTTATCCATTTCATTAGATGATTCTGGCTACCAGATCGTACTCATGCGCCTCGGTGATTTCGCAACGGTAAAACGTGCCGGCCACCAGTTCCTCATGATCTCCGAAATCGTTGATGAACAGCTTGCCATCGATCTCCGGGGCATGCATCTCTGTCCGGCCTTCCCAGAGCAACTCGGTTTCCTCTGACGGACCCAATGCCAGCACATCGAATTGTTTTCCCACCAGCTTGGCCTTGTTCCTCCTGCTGAGCTGTTTCTGGATCTGCATCAGCTTCTTGCGGCGGCGCTCGATCTCCCGCAGCGGAACTTTGTTTTCCAGGTGATACGCTGCCGAGCCTTCCTCATCGGAGTAGCTGAAGACACCCAGCCAGTCGAACTGTGCCGCTTTCACGAACTCGCACAGCTCTTCGAAATCCTTTTCCGTCTCTCCAGGAAAGCCCACAATGAAAGAGGTCCGCAGCGTCAAGTTGGGAATGGTGCGGCGCATCTTCTCTATCGATTTGAGGAAAATCTCTGCGCCTGCGCCGCGTCTCATACGCTTGAGCACCGGAGCAGAAGCGTGCTGCAGCGGGACATCGATATACGAACAGATCTTCTCGCTGGCGGCAATGGTTTCCAGCAGCTTGCCCGTAATCTTATTGGGGTACGCATAAAGAAAACGCACCCAGCGCAGCCCTTCGATCTGAGCCAGCCGCTCCAGCAGCAGCGCCAGGCCATCTTTCAGGCCCAGGTCTTCGCCGTAGCAGGTCGTGTCCTGGCCAATCAGGGTAATCTCGCGCACGCCATTGGCCGCCAGCCGCTCGGCTTCAGCAATAACCGATTCAAAATGCCGGGAGCGGAACTTGCCCCGAAGCTGCGGAATGATGCAGAACCCACAAGGATGATCGCAACCCTCGGCAATCTTGATGTAAGCGGAAGCTTTCGGTGTGGCCAGAATGCGCGGTGTGTTCTCGTCGTAGAGATAATTGGGCAGGTCGGCAATCGCGCCATCCCACTCTGCGCGAGAGAAGCGTCCATTGGCCTGCCGTACCTCGCCTTCAGCCCGCGAGCGCACCCCTGATTTCAGTGATTGGCTGGCAGAGGTGGAATTCAGAATGACGAATGGGGAGTTGCTTTCCTGCCGTAGCGTGGGAGTGATTCCTGCGGCAGCCAGAATGCTCTCCAACTCTCCGGTGCCTACCACCGCGTCTACTTCAGGAATATTTTTCTGAATCTCGTTGCGATAGCGCTCCACCAGGCATCCAGCCACTACCAGCTTTTGGGCCCGGCCAGTAGTTTTGTGCTGCGCCATCTCCAGGATGGTGTCAACCGATTCCTGCTTGGCGGTGTCTATGAAGGAGCAGGTATTTACCACAATCACGTCGGCTTCTTCGGCGCGCGCGGTGATCTGGGCCCCGCCGCTCTGAAGCATTCCCATCATCACTTCACTGTCTACGAGGTTCTTAGGACACCCCAGGCTCACAAAGCCGATCTTCAGTGGCCGGGATTCAGACACAGATTGGTCCTGCGGAAGTACTACTGTTTGGTTCTCAACTGGCATGCAATCTTCTTATTTTACCATCAGTTCCGCTGCCGTTTTGAGGTAACGGGTAACAGCAGGGGACGCAAAGAACGCGCAGCGCGCGAAGGAACATGCCATCCCGGGCCGGTGTTGTTTGTGCTCCGTACCAACGGCTGGCATTCTGGTGTTGATCCGACTGAGGTATGGCAGCACCTGCCTACAGGACCCAGAGCCGCGGCGGTTGCAGGATTCATCGGCAGCGCCTATGGGTTAGGAGCGATCCTCAATCATCTGCTGACGAGAGCAAAAGCGTAAAGGCAAAGACACCGCAAATGAGCGGGAATCGAAAAAGCTGATTGCTCATACCGTGAAAGTGAGTTTGTAGTCTGCGCTTCAGTTCGCTTTGCCGGGTGCAGGCGGTACGACAAACTTGTCCATGTATTCTTCCAATTTGTCGCGGTTCGCGGCCCGGTAAGCCGAATAATCTCTGGCTATGCCCTCATCACCCAGCCTGAACAGCACGTACGCTTCCAGGACTCCGGCCTGGTATAGCTTCAAAAGGAGGGACAGAGACGGGTCTTCCATTACCGGTTCAGCAGTCTCGATATCACCCTTCAACTTCTCCAGCACCCTGACCTCGGCTGTAAGGGC
>Ga0066662_10000504_pt1 | contig 17163 bp, 15 predicted proteins | sample GraSoiAngelo_111_FD_133939 | JGI IMG/M metagenome (GOLD analysis project Ga0066662, IMG submission 133939) | Grasslands soil microbial communities from the Angelo Coastal Reserve, California, USA - 14_0903_12_40cm | ecosystem: Environmental > Terrestrial > Soil > Grasslands | place: USA...
CGAGGAACAGCAGCTTCTCCGGGCGCCGCTCCCGCACGCTCGCGGCGAGCCACAACAGAAAGCCCGTGAACAGCGGCCCGAAGACGCGAAAGCCGAGCTGCTCCCAGGGGTCGGGCGCCGCGTGCGCGGGATCGTGTTCCCGTTTGCGCCACAGCCCCGCGACGATCGCAGCGACGGTCTCGGGATAGAACGGCAGCTCGCCGTTCCACGGCGTGCGCAGGCGGTCGCTCGCGGCGGGCGGCGGCAGATACATCGCCGTGCAGCCGGCCTCGCGCGCCATCATGCAATCCCCGTACAGGTTGTCGCCGACGTGCAGGACGCGCGCGGGAGCGACGCCGTGCTTTTCGGCGACGTACGCGAACATCGTGCCGGCGTGCTTGCTGCACGCGTGCTCGCACGAGACGTACAGCGCGTCGTAGCCTTCGTACCCGCAGCGGCGCAGCAGGGACACGATCTCCGCCGACGGCAAGTACATGTCCGAGCACAGCACGATGGTCTTGCGCGCCGCGCGCGCGAGCTCGAACAGCTCTTTGGCGACCGGGTTCGCATACACGAGGTCGCGCTCGACGGCCAGCTCCGTTTGCTCGAGCAGATCGATCAGCGCCGCGTCGGCGCCGGTCGACGACGCGAGCGCGGCGTAGATCTCGTCCAGCGTGACTTCCCGATGCGCGTGGCCGTCCTGCTCCTTGTCGTCGCGCGCGCGCTGCTCGGCCTGCACGCGCAGTTCGGGGAAGGCGTCGATCGTGCGCGGATCGTGCAGCGCGGCCTCGGTAGCGAGCAGCCGCAGCTTCACCAGCGCGAACGCGTCGGTGGGCTGGGCGATCGCGCGCGTGATCAGCGTGTCGAAGACGTCGAACGACACGACGTCCGCGTTGGCGATGGACGCGCGCATCGTCTCGACGAGTGGCGGGGCGGCGCGCTCGGCGACCGGCGGAAAACTGCGCTCGCGGATGTTGGCCATTGGCGTGGGGTCACGCATACGCTGCGAAGGTACCCCGGGCCTGGAGCGGCCCGAACGCGGCCTTCCCGGCGGTTTTTATGCCGTTCTCATGTTTTTGGTCATCATGCGACCGGCAGGCGGGGTCAGCGTTGTACGACGGCGGCCTGCAGTTTGAGGTGAACCGGATGTTTCCGTCGGTCCCCTTCAGCCTTCGTTCAGCCATGTCTCCTCGCTTGAGTTTCCGCCGTGAACGATCGCGTGGTTGACGAAGTTGATGTCGTGCTGCAGCTCGTGAGCCGTATCGCGCACCAAGTCTTCGCGGGCCTCGAAGTCGTCGATCCAAATGTACGCGTTCGCGGTCACCGCCTTCAGCGTCGCGGAGCGCTGCGCGTACGTGCTGCCGCCCGCGCCGATCGCGCCGATGAACGTCCAGAACACGTTTTTCGAACCGGCCGTGGTGCCGATGCTGCGCGTCCGGCGGACGCTGGTCGGTGCGCTCGCGACGCGGTGCAAGCCGCGCGTCAGCGCGGCGTAGTCGTCCGGCCCTTCGGCGGGACGTGGCAGCCGCGGGCTGGGGTGCACCTGGGACGCGCTGGTAACGTTTCCGCCACGGCTAGGGACGGCCCGCTTGGTGCGCAAGTGCCGTGTTTTCGCCGTTCCGCGTGAGTCCGAAACAATACGGAGGTGGGCGCGGTTATACGGGCATGCGACTGCGGAGCATATCCCTGGCGGCGGGTCTTCTTGCGTTTGCGGCTACGGGCGCGCTGCCGGCGGGCGCGGTCACGGGGCCATCCGGCACGTTCGTGGCGGTGCGCACCGACAAGCCGCCGGCGCTGGACCCGCTGCTGAAGGACCCGGCTTGGGACAAGGCCGTCGTCGCCAGCGGCCTGCAGACGGTGACCACGCAGAAGCCGAGCCCGTTCGACTCGCGCTTCATGCTGCTGTACGACGACGCGAACGTGTACGTGGGGATGACGCTCAAGCAAGGCGGCGCCCCCGTCACCGCGACGCAGAGTGCCAACGGCGTCGGCTTTGGCCTCGACGATTTTGCCGGGATCGGCATCGACCCGAGCGGCAACGGCGGCCAGGTCTACTTCTTCATGACGACGCCGCGCGGCACGCGCTACCAGCAGTCGACGGAATCCGCGCGCTTCGCGCCGCCGTGGACCGCCGTCGCGGCGCGCACCGCCGACGGCTGGAGCGCGATGCTCGTCATCCCGATCAAGGTGCTGCGGCGTCCCGGCGCCGCGGTGCAGACGTGGCGGTTCGATTTCGTGCGGCGCATCGCGGCACTCAACGTGAACGAGTCGTGGGCGTACGACGCGACGATGAACGACGGCGGCGGCGGGATCGGCGGTTTTCCGCAAGCAGGAGACGCGCGCTTCTGGCCGCAGCTCACGGGCCTCAAGATCGCCGGCGCGCAGACGCGGCGCCCGCCGCGTTTCGAGGTGTACGGGCTTGCGAGCGGGGGCGAGGACCGGCGGCGCTTCCAAGCCGCCGACGGCAACTTCATCGTCACCGGCGAGCGCCATGCGGGCGCCGACGTCGTGGTCCCGATCACGGGCACCACCTCGTTCGTCGCGGCGATCGCACCTGATTTCTCGAACGTCGAGATCGATCAGCAGACGATCGCGCCGCAAGAGTTCCGCCGCGCGCTCAACGAGTACCGGCCGTTCTTCACGCAGGGCGCGAACTTTTTCAATCCCATCTCGCTGACCGGCATCAACGCGCCGCCGCCCGTGATCTTCTATTCGCCGGCGATCGGGCCGTTCGATCGGGGGCTCAAGCTCGAAGGCACGCAAGGGCTGCAGTCGTTCGGCGCGCTCGAGGCGCAGGGCGCGGGCTTCGACGACATGGTGTTCGGCTACAAGCACGCCGTGCCGAACCGCTCGTTCGCGTGGTCGCTCGACGGGGTGATGACGCACCACCAGGCGGGCAACGAGACGATCGACCAGCGCGCCGGCAACGACGCGACCTGGCAGGCGCAGGTCGGCGGGCGCAACACCAACACGGGCTTCGTGTACGCGCTGGATTACGTGCGCGAGCAAGGCACGTTCGTGACCGACAAGCGGCTGGCGTACAAGACCGAAGACTTCATCGACGTCCACCAGCACAACTACGAGATCTACACCGCCTACCGCGACCTCGGGCCGCAGTACGCGCCGGTGCTGGGCTTCACGCAGAACGCCGACATCCGCGGACCGCAGTCGTTCTTCGACATCAACGGCACGCCCAAGAACGGCGTCCTCAAGCGCGTGGACCTGTTCATGACCGCGGACCGCTACGTGGACCGCAGCGGCGCGGCCCATCAGTCGGACGCGAACGTCAACGTGGACCTGCAGTTCAAGGACGGCTTGCACCTGTCCGGCGGGCCGTTCTTGTCGTCGCTGCGCACGTACGACAGCGGGCTGATCGGCTATCCGTTTTACACCGGCGGCGTGACGCGTTCGTACAACCAGAACGGCGTGAACGCCGGCTGGAAAGAGGGCACGCCCGCGCCGTACACGGCCGGGTTTTCCTGGGGACCGTTCGGCGACATGTTCTTGCAGCAGGTGTCGTTCGCGACGTCGCGCACGATCGGCACGCGCTGGAGCATCGGCGGCGAGATCGACGGCACGCGCGAGCGGCCGTCGTTCGGCGGACCCGCCGACGGCCAGTGGCTGCGCCGCCTCACGCTCGGCGAGACGATCGACGCGAACACGAACTTCTCGGTGTCGCTGCGCGGCATCAGCGGAACCGGCGGCTTCGCGCAGCCGGGCGTCAACCTCGCGGCGTCGCTGCACCACCGCTTCAAGAACGACAGCGAGCTGTTCTTCAACTACGGCACGCCCGCGGCGCCCACGACGCTGCAGCGCGTCGTGCTGAAGTACGTACTGCGCACCGGCGGCGGCTCGGGGACGTAGGCGCGCGGTCGGGCGCCGCCGGATTACGTTGCGACGGGCTGCGCCGGGACGTTGTCGTCGAGCAGGATGGTGAGCTTCTTGCGGCGCCAAAACCCGAAGTAGTATATCAGCTGGAACGTCATGCCGCACGCGAACGCGACGGGGTATGCGATCCACACGCCGCGCAGCCCGAGATGCGGCGCAAGCGAGTACGCGACGGGCACTTCCACCGCCCAAATCGAGATGATCGACAGCAGCGTGGGCCACAGCACCGTCCCGCTGGAGCGCATGAGCCCCGACAGCACGCTAGAGGTGCCGAACAGCAAATAGCTCCACAGCGTAATCGCGAGCAGCTCGTGCGCGGTCGCCACGACGCCTGCGTCGGTGACGAACAAGCTGAGGATGCGGTCGTTGAAGATGTAGACGAGACCGATCAGCACCGCGCCGATCGCCCAGTTCAGCCCGACGCCGGCGCGCGCGACCTTCGTGAGCCGGTCGAACCGCTTCGCGCCGATCGACTGCGCGCCGAAGATCGACGACGCGATCCCGATCGAGATCGCCGGAAACTGCACGTACGACACGATCTGGTTCACGGCGCCGTACGCCGCCGTCGCCGACGAGCCGAAGCGGTTGACCAGCGCGATCACGGCGATCTCGGACAGCGACACCATCACGAGCTGCACGCCCGTCGGGAGCCCGATGCGCAGCAGCGTCCCGACGAGGCGCGGCTCGAGCTTCATGTGCCGCACGATCGACATGTCGAACGCGAGCGGGTTCTTCTCGAGCGCGAGCGCGACCAGCATGAACGCGATCGCGAACACGCTGGAGAGGATGTTCGCGACGGCGGCGCTGATGATCCCGAGCTGCGGTAGCCCCAGCCAGCCGCGGATCAGCGCGGGCGTGAACACGAGGTTGAGCAAGGTGCTGACGATCAGCGCGAGAAACGGCGTGCGCGAGTCGCCGGTGCCGCGCACGAACGTCGTATAGGCGAGGTACGTGAAGAGCACGGGCAGGCCGAGGAAGGTCACGCGCGCGTACGCGAGCGACAGCCCGAACACGTCCGGCGGCGTGCGAATGAGCCCGATGAGCTGCGGCCCGAAGAGCCAGCCGACCCCGCCGATGACGACGCCCAGCCCGATGCACAGCGTGAGCGTGGTCCCGGCCACCGCCTTGAGGCGCTCCTCGTCGCGCGCGCCGTACGCCTGCCCGACCAGCACGGTGGCGCCGCTCGCGATCCCGATGAAGAACGCGATCATGAAGAAGACGATCGGGAAGAACGCCGACGCCGCCGCGAACGCTTGCACGCCGATCAGCCGGCCGAGATAGATGCTGTTGAATGTGGCCGATGCCGACTGCAGGATGTTGCTCAGCATCACCGGCACGAGGAACACCAGCATCGCGCGCCAGATGGGACGGGAGTCGTCGAGGGCCAGCCGGCGCTGTTGCATCCGGGACGCTATTCCCATCCGGGAACGCCTCTCCCGCGCGCCGAAAGGCGGCAGGCGCGGCGGGCGATTAGCTCAGCGGGAGAGCGGCTCCTTTACACGGAGATGGTCGGCGGTTCGAATCCGTCATCGCCCAGATGCGCGGTGCGTTATCACGGTAAGCCCTCGACTTAGGGTGACTTGGCTGGTCGCAGAGCTATTAGGATGATTTGGGCGCGAAGCCGTGCGGCGCAAGAGTCGCTCGCCCGCCGGACACTCGATGCGCAGCGCGGTCATGCGGCTCGCAAATCGCGAAATCATGATAACGCCAGCCGGTATAGCGCGACGCAAATCGGGCCAAGGCTGGCGTCGCGCGTTTCAGAGCACTGGCTGATACGCAGTGACGGGTAGCCCGTCATTTAGTGTACTCGATGACGACACAGTCGCCGACCGTCGACGAGTGCGATTCGCGCTCCAGGAGCCGGGCGGATAGTAACGTGCTTTCGACGGCGATCATACGCGAACGCATAGCAATCCGCGTTCTGGCTTAGGAAGGCAAACAATACGTCTACATATGTATCGCCGCTGATGTACTCTTCCTGACAAACCCAAACGTCTCCAACCCACGGTGGAGCGAGATCAATCGTTAGGGTACCTTCCCTTCTCGCAAGACTGAATATTGCGCCGGGACCAGCGCATCCGTTCGACGTCGGTCGAACCACGATCCCTTTACCGTTCGGGATAGCTATGGGCACCTTAAACTTATCCCGAAGAAAGACAGCGACTTCCTTCGGGACGAACTTCATGACGGGTGACCATAATATTCCAAGCAGTACGACCAGCAAGGCCGTACCAATCACGCCACCAACTGCACTTGCGGCTGCTTTGACGACGGTGAGCCGCGCTCGGCGAAGGGAGCTACGCAAGCCAAGCGGGCTCACCGGCGCGGACGGCACTTTCCTGCTCCTCATTCTTAGTGGCACGGTTCCACCGGTGACCCCAGGTCAAAGATGTCGACCCGTAGGAGCGTGCCGTAAGATCCGTGGCTTCGACTGGGGCGGCGACGGTGTGCGCCACGGCGCGTACGGCCGTTCAGTGTCAGACCGGGTTGGGGGCAAGAGGTAGGCCGACGTAGTTCTCGGCGAGCGACTGCGCTGCTGCGTGCGAGCTCGTGACGTAGTCGAGCTCCGCGAGCTGCAGGCGTTCGCCGATCGCGTCGGTAGCCGGCGCGCGGTGGAGCATCGACGTCATCCACGCCGAGAAGCGCTGCGCGCGCCACACGCGCCGCAGGCAGCGCGCGCTGTATGCATCGAGCGCCATCGTCCCTTCGCCGGCGTAGAATGCGGAGAGCGCATCGGCCAGCACCGCGACATCGGCGATGGCGAGGTTCATGCCTTTCGCGCCGGTCGGCGGAACGATGTGCGCGGCGTCGCCGGCCAGGAAGAGCCGGCCGTACTGCATCGGCTCGACCACGAAGCTGCGCATCGCGGTGACGCCCTTCTGCAAGATCGCGCCTTCGACGAGGTTCGGCGCGTCGTCGCCTTCGAGACGGCGGTGCAGCTCGTCCCAGATGCGTTCGTCGGGCCACTGCGCGAGGTCTTCGGCCGGTTCGCACTGCAGGTACATGCGCTGGACGACCGGCGAGCGCTGGCTGAACAGCGCGAACCCGCGCGCGTGGTGCGTGTAGATGAGCTCGTGCGCGACCGGCGGCGACTGCGACAAGATGCCCAGCCACGCGAACGGGTAGACGCGTTCGTACGCCGTCAGCACGCCCGGCGGAATCGCGTCGCGCGCGATGCCGTGAAAACCGTCGCAGCCGGCGACGACGTCGCACGCGAGTGCCTGCGGCGTGCCGTTCGCGTCGCGGTAGCCAATCGTCGGTCGGTCGGTATCGATATCGTCGAGCGCGACGTCGCTGACGTCGAAATGCAGCGAGGCATTTTCCGCGAGGTGCGCGGCGATGAGGTCTTTGACGACCTCGTGCTGGCCGTAGACGGTGATGGTCTTGCCCGTCAGCGCGGGGAAGTCGATGTGGCGGCTGCGGCCGCCGAAGCGCAGGTAGATGCCGCCGTGCACCAGGCCTTCGCGGCGCATGCGCGCACCGACGCCGTTGGCGTCGAGCAGCTCGACGGTGCCATGCTCCAGCACGCCCGCGCGGATGCGCTGCTCGCAGTACTCGCGGCTGCGCGCCTCGAGCACGACCGACTCAATGCCTTGCCGGCGCAGCAGCAGTGCGAGAACGAGCCCCGCGGGCCCCGCGCCGATGATGCCGACCTGCGTCCGTGTACCTCGACGCTCCGCCATGGGCCAGTGTTACGCTGCCACGGGGCGGACTCTTTTTCCGCGCATTGAAGCGAATCTCGTCATGACTCGCAAGGCCGTCGTCCTCGGTTCGCTCGCGGTCGCGGTCGTTGCCGTCGCGGGCACGAGTTACGTGTTGGCCCGGTATGGAGTCGTGTTCGCGCGATCGTCCGCGATGCAGCCCTCGATCGGGAACGGATCGATGGTCGTCGTGGATCGATTTGCCTATCGGGGTGCTGGGCCGCGGCGCGGCGACGTGATCGCATTCAGCGGCGTCATCATGTTCATGCCGCTCATGATCGAACGCGTCGCCGCCGTGCCCGGCGACCGCTTTGCGGTACGCGGGGGAACATCGTACGTGAACGGCCGCCGCATCGATGACCGGCGGTTTTCTCGAGCAGGATACACGCTGTCGATCCATGACGACGATATCTGGCTGAACGGCAAATCGATCGGGCAGGGCGACGCGCCGCGCGTCGGCGCGAATGATGGGAATGCGAGCGACACCGTGCCGCCGGGCTGTTACGTCGTTCTCGGCGACGATCGGGACCATTCGATCGATTCGCACGTTTTTGGCTTTTTTTTGTCCTAATCGCCCAGGGCTTTGGCACCCCGACGATCCCGCTCGGCTGGTCGGCCGCGTCATTCACGATTGAGCGGGCGATCCCATTGGGCCGTAGCATCTTGAGACGCTCCTGAGACGGTGGCGGCCTAACCTGGGCGGCGGGGTGCCTTGCCACGCCAGCCTAGGGAGGGTCGTCATGGCCACAGCTGTCCGTTCCTACATCGACTGCCGCGAGTTTCCGAGCGAGAACAACTGCTCGCTGAATATCTCCGGAACGCCCGACGAGGTGGTGCTCGCCGCGACGCAGCACGCCGTCACCAGCCACGGGCACGAAGACGGCCCCGAGCTGCGCGAGCAGATCAAGTCTGGGCTGCGGGAGGAGCGCGCGTGACGACCGTCACCGCGCCCGCCACGGCGACGTTCGACGAGGCCAAGCTCCACGCGTTCGTCGGCAAGATGGTCGGTGAGGTCGGAGCGGCGGCCACGGGCGCGCTGGTCATCATCGGCGACCGGCTCGGCTTGTACCGCGCCCTCGCGCAACACGGCCCCCTCACGTCGCAAGCGCTCGCGGAGAAAACCGGTACGCACGAGCGCTACGTGCGCGAGTGGCTCGCAAACCAAGCCGCGAGCGGCTATCTGGAATACGATCCGTCGACCGAGAAGTTCACGCTGCCGCTCGAACACCAGCCGGTGCTCGCCGACGAGTCGAGCCCGGTGCTGCTGTGTGGGCTGTACCAGATCGCGCAAACGCTGTACGCCGACGAGCCGAAGATCAGCGAGTCGTTCAAGACGGGCCGCGGGTTCGGCTGGCACGAGCACGACCAGCGGTTGTTCGGCGCGACCGAACGCTTCTTCCGGCCGGGCTACAACGCGCATCTCGTGCCCGAGTGGATCCCCGCGCTCGGCGGCGTGGAGGCGAAGCTCAAAGCGGGCGCATCGGTCGCCGACGTCGGCTGCGGGCTGGGCACGTCGACGATCGTCATGGCGCAGGCGTACCCGAGGTCGACGTTTGTCGGCTACGACTACCACGACGGTTCGATCGCAGCGGCGCGCCGCGCCGCCGAAAAAGCCGGCGTCGGCGACCGCGTGCGGTTCGAGGTCGCGTCCGCGCAGACGTTCCCGGGCAGCGGCTTCGACTTCATCACGTGCTTCGACTGCGTGCACGACATGGGCGATCCCGTCGGCGCGGCGAAGCACATGCGGGAAGCGCTCGCACCGGGCGGCACGTTCATGATGGTCGAGCCGTTCGCCAACGACAAGCTCGAAGACAACCTCAACCCAGTGGGCCGGCTGTTCTACGCCGCGTCGACGATCCTATGCACGCCCGCGGGCCTGTCGCAGGAACCGGGGCTCGCGCTGGGCGCGCAATCCGGCGAGGCGCGCATGCGCGCGATCTTCACCGAAGCGGGCTTCACGCAGTTCCGCCGCGCGACGGAGACGCCGTTCAACCTCGTGTACGAGGCGCGCCCGTAATGAAAAAAGCCCGGCGATCGTTCGCCGGGCTTTTTGCGGGATGTCGTGACGGTTGACTTAGCCGCGGAGAATGACTCGGTTTGCGATGAACGTGCCGTTGCTCCAATAACCGAACACGGCAACGCGCTGACCGGCGGTCGGCGTCGCGCCGGTCGGCCTGATCACGGTGCCTTCCTTGAGATCGACCGTCATCGTGTCACCCTGAGCGCTCGCGACCGTGAGGCGATCCTTCGTGAACTTGCCGACGGTGCCGAGCAATACGTGGTTCCGGTCGTACGCGCCGGTATCCCACGCGGTCTGCCATGCATCGACGGTATTGTACGTCGGGTCGAATGCGTTCCAAGCGGTAGGTCCGGGCGGCGTCATCGGCGTGCATGGGTTGGTTGCTTGCGCCGCACCGATCGCGGCGGTGGCACCGAAAATTCCGATGCCCACCGCGAGCGGCCGGACGACGTCCAGAACGGTAGTTTTGTTCATGATGCGATGTTGTACCCATGGCGTGCGAAAACTCGGCCGACGCAGCGCCAAGTGAACACGCTCCCTAACCAAACTGCCGCACGGCCTGCTACGACGCGACCGACAGCGCCTCCGCGACCGCGCGGTTGAACGGAAGCGCGAGATACGCCGCGCGCGTGGCCGCATCGTCGATGACGGCCGCGCGCGCTTGCATCACCGAATGCGCTTGGCGCAGCAGCTTACGTGCCGCATCGGCGCGATCGCTCGCGAGCGCGACTTGCGCGGCGGCCCACAGCCATTCCGTGGGCTGCGGCGCGAGCTTTGGATTCGCATCGTAGAGTGCGAGCAACTCGTCGGCCGCGCGCCGCGCGGCATCGTGGTCGCCCGCGCGAACGGATGCGAGCGCGAGCGCGCACAGGTTGTCGCCCAGCCGCGGCGTCGCGCCGGCGGGCCGGCGCAGTTCGACAGCGCGGACGAGGTGCGCCGTCGCAGCAGCGTTGTCGCCGAGCGCGCACTCCGCCGCGCCGAGCGTGCCCAACGCTGCCGATTCCAGGTGCTGCGACTTGATGTCGCGCGCGATCGCGAGCGCGGACTCCGCGCTCGCCTTTGCCGTGTCGAGTTCGCCGCGCAGCCGGTAGCAGTAGCTTGCATCGATCCGCTCGACGCATGCCACGAACGGAAACGCGATCTCGTCCGCGAGCTCGCGAGCGCGCGCGTAGAACTCGAGTGCGCGGTCGAGCAGCCCCAGCTCGGTGTGAAACAGCCCGAGGTCGACGAAGATGCTGGCGAGCCCGACGCGGTGGCCGATGCGTTCGTACAGCTCGAGCGCGCGCAGGTAAAACGACTCCGCGTCGCCGACGCGGAACGTGTACACCAAGCCGTTCGCGATCGTGTGCAGCGCAAGCGCCTCGCCCTCGCGGTCGCCGATCGCGCGGCTCACGTCGTGCGCCTCGGTCGCGAACCGCGACATCGCGGCGTAGTCCTGCTGGGCCAATGCCGCGCGGGAGAACGCGATGAGCGTGCGCACCAAGGCGCCCTGGTCGGCACCGGCGTGTACCACCGCGCGCAGGTCGTCGAGCGCGCGATATGCTTCATCGAGCCGGCCTTCGTAGATGTACGTGTCGGCGAACGCGAGGCGCGCGTTGGCGTGCGCGCCGCGGTCGCCCGTGCGCTTCGTGAGCGCGATCAGCTCGGCGAACGCGTCGCGCGCGGCGCCGAAGTCGTTGATCGCGCGCCGGTAACGCGCTTCGCCTTCGAGGTACGCGATCTGCCAGCGGACGGCGCTAGACCGCCGCGCCCGCCGGCGCAACAGCGCCAGCAGCGCGTGCTCGCGGCGGCGTTCGCCGGTCACGTTCGCCAGCGCGACCCGCCGTTCGAGCACGGCGCACGCCGCGTCCTCGTCGTCGATCGAGCGCGCGAGGCGCGTCAGCTCGCCGGTGAGCTCCGCTTGCAGCGCGCGGTCGCCCGCGGCCGCCGCGATACGTTCGCGCAGCAAGAGCGCGTCGAACCGCACGCGGCGCGACGTGCTCAGCTCCAGCGCGCGCACGAGGTTGCGCGCGGCGTCCTCGTTGCCGTACACGTCGAGCGCGCGGCGCGCCGCGGCGAGATACCGTTCCGCAGCGAGCTCGGGCTCACCGCCGCGGTCCCAGTGCAGCGCAAGCTCCGCGGCGGCGTCGTCGCCGCGATCCGCGTAGAGCTCGCTCATCACGTGCGCGACGCGCCGGTGCCGCCGCGCGCGCGCCGTGGGCGCGACGCCTTCGTACACCATCGTCTGGATCAGGTGGTGGCCGAACGCGTAGTCGAAACCGCCGCGCGCGCTCTGCTCGCCGACGATGCGGCGGTCGGTAAGCTCGCCGAGCGCGTCCAGCACGTCCGCTTCGAGCCAGCCCGTCGTCTCGCACAACAGCTCGACGTCGAAGCCGCGCCCGATCACCGCCGCGACTTCGGCGAGCGTCGTCGCGCGTTCGCCGAGGCGCGCGAGCCGCGCCGCGAGCACGCCGCGAACCGCAGGCGGAACGCTCGCGCCGCGCGGCTCCGACACGGCTACGTCACCGCCGCTCGCGTGCAACCGGCCGGTCTCCGCGAGATCGCGCAGCGTCTCTTCGAGGAAGAACGGGTTGCCGTCGCTGCGCTCGTGCAGCTCGCGCGCGAGCGCGGCGGGATCCGCGCTGTCGCCCAGCGCGCGCAGGAGCGCTTCCACGTCGTCGCACGCCAGGCGCGACAGCGCGACGTGCGACGCGCTCGCATCGCGTTCCAGCCGCCGGCGCACCGCGCGCAGCTCGTGTCCCAGCGCGAGCTCGTCCTCGCGGTACGTCGCAACGAGCAGGATGCGGCCGCGCATCGCGCCGCGCGCGAGGTGCTCCAACAGCGCCAACGTCGCCGCGCCCGCCCACTGCACGTCTTCGACGACGAGCACGACGGGGCGGCGCGTCGCGATCGCCGCCCACACGCTGCTGCACGCTTCGAACAGCCGCGTGCGCTCGCGGCCCGGATCCACGGCAGGCAGCGCCGGAAGGTCGCGCGCATGTTCCGCGATCGACGGCGCGAGCACGGCGATCGCGCTGAGCCACAGCGGGTCGACGCAGACCGTCGCCGCGAGCGGCGCGACGACGCGCAGCAGCGCGACGAACGGCTGGTACGGCGCGGTCTCCGGCAGCGTCGTGCCGGCGTTGTACACCTGTGCGCCGTGCGCTTCGCAGTGCGCCGCGAATTCGCAGACCAGCCGCGTCTTGCCGATCCCGGCTTCACCGCCGACGAGGACCAGGCCGCCGTGGCCCGCGACCGCGGCGTCCCAGCGCTCGCGCAGCGCGCGCAGCTCCGCACCGCGCCCGACGAACGGCAGCGACGTGAACGCCGCGCCGCCGCCGCGTTGCGCAACGCCCGACGGCGCCGCAGCGGCCGGCGAATCATCCGCGGGTGCCACGTCGTGCGCAATCGCAGCGTACACCGCCTGCGTCTCGGCCATCGGCTCCGCGCCGAGCTCGTCGCGCAGCGTGCGCGCGAAGCGCTCGTACTCTTGCAGCGCGCCGGCGCGGTCGCCGCCTTCGTGGCGCAGCCGCATCAGCGTGCGCAGCACGTCGTCGCGCCACGGGTCGTCGGCGAGCAGCCGCTGCGCGGCGGCGATCGCGGGCGCGTAGTCGCGCGCGGCGCGCAAGCTCGCGACGAGCGCGTCGAGCGCGGCACGATACAGCGTCTTCAAACGCGCGCGCTCGGGCTCGAGCCATCCCTCTTCGGCGTCCGCGAGCAAGTCGCCGTCGTACAGCGCGACGGCGTCGGCGAGCCGGTGCGGCAGCGCTGCGAGCCGCTCGAACTCGTCGGCGTCGAGCGAGAAATCGCACGCGGGATTCCAGCGCAGCTCACCGGCCGTCGCGAGCACCCACGGCCGGCCTTCCGCCGCCGGCGGCAGCAGCGCGTGCAGGTAGTTGAGGTGGCGCCGCAAGTTCGTGCGCGCCTCGTCTTCGGCGTCGTCGGGCCACAGCGCGTTCGCGACCGTGCGGCGCGCGACGGGCGCGGCGCGATGCACGAGCAGATAAGCCAACAGCGGGACGACCTTCGGCCGCCCGCCCGCGGAGAGCGCGACGCCGTCGAGCGTTAACCGCGGCCGCCCAAAGAGCTGGACCCGCAGCATGCTCACCGATTGCGCCGCCGCAGCCGCCTTCCCTGGCGCGGGGATGGAAGCGTGAAGCGCGTCCGAAAGCATCGCGGCGTGCCCGATCGAACCAGCCGCGACGCCGCCGCCGCGGCGCTGAAGCGCGTACGCGCGCTGTGCTTAGCGCTGCCCGGTGCGACGGAGCGGCTCAGCCACGGCGCGCCGACGTTCTTCGTCAAGAAGTCGTTCGTCATGTTCCATAACGACCATCACGGCGACGGCCGGCTGGCGATCTGGTGCGCCGCGCCCGAGGGTGCGCAGCCCGCGCTCATCGGCGCGGATCAGGAGCGTTTCTTTCGCCCGCCGTACGTCGGCCCCGGCGGGTGGATCGGCGTGCGCCTGGACGTTCGCCCGGACTGGGACGAGATCGCCGGCATCATCGAGGACGCATACCGGCACGTTGCGCCGCCCAAGCTCGTCGCGGTACTGGACGCCCGCGCGACGTGAGCGACCGCCGCGGGCTTGCCGGGCGGAACGTTCGGCGCCGTCACTTCGAGGCGGTCACGGAACGTGGTACGATGGACGGGCCAGAGCTAGGGGAGAACGACGATGAACGAACGGCAATTCGACGACCTTGAGTTGCGCGAGGAACCGCCGCGCGGCGACGGCGACCGCGCCGCCGCGGGGATCTCCAAAGTCGGCTGCACGCAGTACACGTTCGGCTGCACGCCCCCGCTCACCGGCGGCTGCTGCGAATGAGCGCGTCCTGACGCGGCGGCGGTGCTGCGCGCTCGACCGCGCAGCGCCGCCGAGCGCGTAGGGATGGAAGCGCGCCGCACATCCCAAACACCGCGGCGTGACCGAAGCCATCGTCGTCGAGCGGCTCGTGAAGCGCTTCGGCGAGCTCACCGCCGTCGCCGCGCTCAGCTTCGCCGTGCAGCGCGGCACGATCTTCGGGCTGCTCGGCCGCAACGGCGCGGGCAAGACGACGACGCTGGAATGCTGCATCGGTCTATGCAAGCCCACGTCCGGCGCGGTGCGCGTGCTCGAGCTCGATCCCACGCGCCCGCGCGAGCTGATGCGGCTGCGACCGCGCATCGGCGTGCAGCTGCAAGCCACGTCGCTGCCGGAGAAGGCCAACGTGCGCGAGGTGCTCGAGCTGTACGGCGCCTACTACGCGATCGCGCCGCGCGCCGAGGAGATGGCGGCGCGCGTGGGCCTCGACGACAAGCTCGACCGCCAAATCGCGCAGATGTCGGGCGGCGAGCAACAGCGCCTCGCGCTCGCGCTGGCGCTGCAGCACGATCCCGAGGTGCTGTTCCTCGACGAGCCGACGGCCGGCATGGACGCGTTCGGCCGGCGCATCCTGTGGAACGAAGTGGAGCGGCTGCGCGACGCGGGCAAGACGATCGTGCTCACGACGCACTACATCGAGGAAGCGGAGCGGCTGTGCGACCGCATCTGCATGATCCAGCGCGGCGCGATCGTCGCGGACGGCACGCCGGCCGATCTCGTCGCGCGCTACGGCGGCGACGCGAGCGTCACCATCGCCGCGGACGGCTTCACGCCGAACGCGGACTTGCACCGTCTCGGGACGTGGACGGCGACGGGCGCGCAGTGGAAGCTGGCGACGCAAGGCGAACCGGGCCTCGCGCTGGCCGCCGTCGTCACCGGCGCGAATACGGCCGGCGCGAAGATCACGTCGCTCGACATGCACCGGCCCACGCTGGAAGACGCGTTCATCGCCATCACCGGCGAGACGATCGAAGAAACGAGCTGACGATGCTGCGCATGTTCCTGGTCCAGACGAAGATGAACTTCGTGTGGTACTTCCGGCGCGACGGCGAGATGATCTTCTGGACGCTCGCGATGCCGGTGTTCTTTCTCGTGCTGTTCTCGTTCGCGTTCTCGACCGGGCCCAACTCCGGCTCGTCGCGGTTCTTGGTGCCCGGCATCATCGGCGCGCAGGTGCTGAGCTCGGGGTTCTGGGGCGTCGGCGTGATGCTCGCGACGTTCCGCGAGAAGCACCTGCTGCGGCGCGTGTATATCACCCCGATGCCGCCCGCGGTGTTCTTCGCGTCGCTGGTGGCGTACCGCGTCGCGCTACTCGTCGCGCAGGCGACGATCCTCGTCACGGTCGGAGCGCTGGTGTTCCACGTGCGCATCGTCGGCAACCCGCTCGAGATCGTGGCGATCCTGCTGCTCGGCACGGCGACGTTCGTGTCGCTGGGGACGATCATCGGCGCGCTCGCGCGCACGACCGAGAGCGCGAACAACATCGCTTCGGTCCTCACCGTGCCGCTGGCGTTCTTGTCCGATGCCTACGTCCCGATCGACCGCTTTCCGCACGCCGTGAGCTCGGCGCTGCGCTTGCTGCCGTCGACGCAGTTCATCGACACGTTCCGCGACGTGTCAGTGTACGGCCAGTCGCTCGCGCACTACGGTGCGTGGATCGCGCTGCTGCTGCTGTGGACGGTCGCGGGGACCGTGATCAGCGCGCGCACGTTCCGCTGGGTGTAGTGCCCGCGGTCGTCGTGGTCGGCGGCGGCATCATCGGCGCGAGCGTCGCGTACCATCTCGCCGCACGCGGCGTGCGCGACGTCGTGGTGCTCGACGCCGCCGCACGCCCCGGCGACGGCAGCACGGGTCGCGCGACGGGCGGATTTCGCGTGCAGTTCGCGACGGCGATCGACGTTCGGCTCTCGCTGCTCGCGCGGGAAAAGCTGCGCCGGTTCGCCGAGGACACCGGCGGCGACTGCGGTTACGATCCGGCCGGCTATCTGTGGCTCGCTTCAAACGAGGCGGAGCTGGCGGCGCTGCGCGCCGCGCTCGCCGTGCAGCGCGCGAACGGTGTCGGCGACGCCGTCGAAGTGGATCGCGACACGATCGCGCAGTTGAATCCGGCGCTGCGCCGCGACGCCATCGCCGGCGGGACGTACTGCCGGAGCGACGGCTTCATCCGCCCGCTCGGGGTCCTCGACGGCTACCGGCGCGCGGCGGAACGCGGCGGCGTGCGCTTCGCGTGGGACGCGCGCGTCGCCGGCTTCGACCGCGCGCGCGACGGCCGCATCACCGCGGTGCGCACCCAGCGCGACGTCATCCCGACGGGCGCGGTCGTGAACGCGGCGGGTGCCTGGGCCGCGGGCATCGCGCGGCTGGCCGGCGCCGAATTGCCCGTCACGCCGCTGCGCCGGCAAGTCGCCGTTACCGTGCCGACGGACGCGCTGCCGGCGACGATGCCGATGACGATCTTCGCCGGCGACGGCTTCCACCTGCGCGTGCGCGACGGGCGCGTGCTCTTGCTGCTGCCGTCGGCGGGCGCCCGCGATTCGTTCGACGTCACCGTCGAGCCCGCGTGGATCGACGGCGTCGTGCGCATCGCCCGCGAGCGCGTGCCGTGCCTGCGCGGCGTCGCGCTCGACCGCGCCGCGTGCTGGGCCGGTTTGTACGAGATGTCGCCGGACGGGCACGCGATCGTCGGCCGCGATCGCAGCGTGGCGTACCTCTCCTTCGCGAACGGCGCGTCAGGTCAC
>Ga0066662_10000505_pt1 | contig 17160 bp, 19 predicted proteins | sample GraSoiAngelo_111_FD_133939 | JGI IMG/M metagenome (GOLD analysis project Ga0066662, IMG submission 133939) | Grasslands soil microbial communities from the Angelo Coastal Reserve, California, USA - 14_0903_12_40cm | ecosystem: Environmental > Terrestrial > Soil > Grasslands | place: USA...
AGCACGTCGACGTGCTCGTCCTCCGTCGACCACTCGGCGCTGTTCGCGTAATCCAGGCACAGCGTCTCTTTGATCGTCGTGGGCGGCGACATAGCGCGCGGCCCATCTTACTAGTAGATAGCTTTTAGTGGTAAGATGCCAGGCGAAGCGCATTCTGGGTCGGAAATCCAAGCGAACGAGGTGATCCTATGGCGGCGCAAGATGTGGTTGATAGACGGGCGGCCGCTCCCTTCGCTTACAAGCTGCGTGTCCGCTACGGAGAATGCGACCCGCAAGGCGTGGTGTTCAACGCCAACTATCTTGCGTACTTCGACATCGGCATCACCGAGCTCTTTCGCGAGGCGTTCGACGCGTTGGGCGGCTACCAGGCGATGACCGACCGCGGTGTCGAGTTCGTGGTCGCGGAGGCAGGGTTGCGCTATCGCCGGCCGGCGCACTTCGACGACGAGCTGACGCTCGAGATCGCGGTCAGCCGCCTGGGAGCGACAAGCATCACCACCAGCTATCGAATCTTGCGTGACGAGGAGCTGCTGGTCGACGGGACCCTCCGCCACGTGCTGATCGACCAGACACGGCTGGTTGATCGCGAAGCCGACACGAAGACGGCGATTCCCGACTGGATGCGGGAGAGGCTCGTCCTCTACGTCGCCGCGGAGTAGCACGTCACGCCGCCCTCGTCATGCGCCGGCTCGGGCGAAATGCCGCCCAGATCGCCTCGGCAACGTCGGCCGCCTCGGCGGGATCGAGTTCGCTCACAGTGATTCGTATTCCCGGCGAGGCCGCTAAGCGGTATGCCGTGCCGGGCATCACGGCCACGCCTGCCTGATACAGGCGGGTGACTGCGGCGACCTCGTCAGCGACGTCGACCCACACGTTGAAGCCTGAGGCACCGTGCGCCGAGAGACCACGCGAGCCGAGCGCTCCGATCAGCGCTTCGCGGCGCTCAGCGTAAGCGTCGCCGGCTCTGTGCAGCAACTGACTCGTCGCCGGGTCATCCCACACGCGCGTGGCGAGGAGTTGAAGGAGGTGGCTGACCCACAGCGGTCCCAGGCGTTGACGTGCTTCGATGCGCCCGATCGTGTCTGCGTCGCCCGCGAGTACCGCCAGCCGTAGGTCTGGCGCGAGCGCCTTGCCCAGGGAGCGCACGGCGAGGCTCCTGACCGTAGTGCCCAGCGTGCTCACTCGTGGCGCTCCGGCGACCTCCCCCAAATGATCGTCCTCGATGACAATCACGTCCTGATGTTGGTGCAGGACGCTGCGCAGCACATCCGCACGCTCCGCGCTTAGCGAGCAGCCGTACGGGTTCTGACCGCGGGGGGTAATCACGACCCCGCGGGCGCCGGAGTCGAGTGCATCCTCCAGGGCGGCAGGAACGGGCCCCCCGTCATCAACGGCGACTGGGGCTAGGAGCAGGCCGTGGGCGCGGACCAGGTCAAACAGCGCGGCATACCCGGGGTCCTCCACGGCGACCATGTCCCCTGGCCTGAACAGGGCGGTGAGCGCGCGATCCACTGCGTCGAGCGCCCCGCTAGCCAGCGTGATCCGGTTCACTTCAACTCCATCCTCGGCCAGCTTCCGTCGGGCAAGCGTCTCCAGCTCGGGCACGACCGCCGGCCCGCCATATCGCTGGCCGTCTGCGCGCAGGTTGCGCAGGACGCGGTCGAGATCCGGCAGCAGTGACGGGTCGGGATTGCCGCTGGCGAGGTCGCGCACGCCGGGACCTAGCGCAGGCGCCGCGGCGTAGGCTGGGAGCGGGGGAGCCCACCCGACATATGCTCGGCTCCGGTCGCGCGTGACTATGGAGCCGCGGCTACGCAGGTCGCCATACGCGGCGGCCACGGTGGATGGGCTTACCCCCAGCTGCCGCGCGAGCTGACGTATCGACGGCAGGCGCGCGCCTGGCACAAGTCCGGCGTGGGCGATCGCAGCCTCGACACTCTCGGCTATAGCCGCGGCCGTGGAGCCAGATATGACATACTGATCTATAACAGTCCAACAACTGTATCAGCACAGATGTCCATACCTTTCTCAGAACGTGCACGAGTCCGGCGAGTCCCTAAGCGAGCGGTTTACGAGCCGGAGAAGATCCGCGAGATCCTCGACGAGGCGCTGATCAGTCATGTGGGCTTCATGCACGCGGGGCATCCGGTGGTGATTCCCACGCTTCACGTGCGTCGCGGCGATCAGTTGCTGCTGCACGGCTCCTCAGCTGGACGCACGATGCGGACGCTTGCGGCAGGAGCCAAGATCGCAGTGACGGCGACCCTGGTTGACGGCCTTGTGCTCGCGCGCTCTGCCTTCCATCATTCGGTGAACTACCGCTCTGTCGTCATCTTTGGCTGCGCTCGCGAGCTGACCGGCGAGCGCGAGCGGTTGCAGGCGCTCGAGGCATTCCTCGAGCGGTTCGCGTCCGGTCGCTGGGAGAGCGTCCGCAAGCCGTCGGCAAGGGAATTGAAGGCGACATGTGTGCTTTCGCTGCCGCTCACCGAGGCTTCAGCCAAGGTTCGCACCGGCCCGCCGGTCGACGATCCCCAGGACTACCAACTTGATGTTTGGGCCGGAGTGATCCCCCTCAGGCTGGAGCGACAGCCGCCGATCGAGGATCCAGCTCGGACTCAGCAGCTCGCCGCTCGCTGAATTAGCGCGTTGTACACCGGAGCGGGGGGGTCAGGGCTTCGTCCAGCTAAGGATCGTGGCGGAGCCAGCGCGGCGTGGGGCGCGGTTCGCTGCGATGTCCTCGCGAAGGCGCCGTATGCCGGCGGCTAGCTCAGTCGGATGATCTCGCCGCATGCGCTCGAAGTAGCTCGTTTCGCCCGCCTCGGCGGCGATGACCACACGCGCGGGATCAGCCGAGAGCGCGGCGAGTGAGGCATCGGCCATGTCGCTGAACTGAACCCGGACGGTCTCCGCGCCCGGAAGCTCATCCAGGAACGCGGACAGGGGAGGGTGCGTCTCCATCATCCACTGCCAGCTACTGGGGAACAGATCAAGAACCCACAGGCTCGCGGCGTCCTCGGCGGTGAAGCCCTTCAGGACAAGCCGGCCCGACCTCCTGAGCACTCGCTTGGCCTCAGCGAGGGCTGCTCGGCGGTCTTCGACGTGGTGGAGCATCGAGATCATCGTCACCGCGTCGAAGGAGGCATCGGCAAAGGGCAATCGCTGCGCGTCAGCGAGCACGGTTTCAAGTCCCTTGGCTGCCGCGTGAGACAGCATGTCGGGGGAGCGGTCGACGACAACCGGCTCCCACCCCTCCTGCTTTAAGGCGAGCGCGTAGTTGCCAGTACCACCACCGACGTCCGCAAGGCGCCGGCCCGGCGCACCTTTCAGTCCCCAGCGCAGCGGGCCGAGAACCGACGGGCTAGCTCCTCGCGCCGCGTCATAGAGCCTCGCCTGGCGCGAATAATCAGGCAGCAGGCTCATCACCAGAAGCTTTGCAGCTGATCGCACGTTCAGGGGCAATGCGCGTTCGGCGTTCAGCCCAGTCGCCGGACAGGCTTGCGCGTCTGGCCTCAGCCGTGGCCGATAAAGATGAAGAGGCTCACCGGCGGCTGATGATGAGCTTGGTCGTCGGCTGCATCAAGGCTTTGGCGGCCTCGTCCCAAGGTGCGATCGCGCTGGTTATGAGCTGCGGTCGCAGTCGACCGGTGGCGATCAGATCGAGAATCGCCGGTATGGCCGGACGAGCCATCCCGGGTCCGATGTGCAAGTGCAGACCGCGGTGGTACATCTCCCACAGCGGCAGCCCGGCCTCGCGCGCCAGCTGGCCGATGGTGGTGCAGTGCCCACCCCATTCGGTCAGCCGCAGCGTCGCGATCAATCCTTCGGGAGTTCCGGTGCCGTCAACGGTGATCGGAAACAGCCCCAGCGATTCGTTGGGTCTGCCGTCGATCACTGTGGCGCCAAGCTGTTCGGCGATCTCCAGACGAGCAGCGTCGGTGTCGACGTAGGTGACCGACGCCGCCCCCAACGCCAGGGCAGCGTCAACGGCATACAGCGGGATCGCGCGCTCACCGATACCGCCGCTCACGACAAGCACGTTGGCGCCGGGATGCTCGGCCAGCGCCGGAGCGACCGTCCGCCATCCGTCGGGGATGTTGTCGGCCGCACTCGGTACCAGCTCCGGATCGACGCCGTCTGGCAGCCGAACCAACATGGCGTCGGCGTAGGGAACCAGGACTAAATCGGCCAGCATCCCCGCGCGATCACCGCCGAAAGCGCCAAGGCCGTACATCTGACGCGGGGATGCTGTCGCGCAGTTGCCCGTCAGTCCACGCTGGCAGCGTTTACAGGTTCCGCAGGAGATCTGGAAGGGAACGACAACTTGCACGCCCGGGGCGAAACCCTCCGGCCCTTCCACTACCTCGGCCACGCACTCATGGCCGATGTGGATCGGCAGCGGGAACGGCGCTCGACCGAAAATCATTGGCCAGTCCAGATCGCAGATGGCGACCGCCAGCGGGCGCACGATCGCCTCACGCTCATGCCGACGCTGCGGCTCTGGCACCCGGTGCCAGGCGAGCCGTTCTGGCGCCTCGAGTACGAGCGAACGCATCTCAAATCGTGCCGATGCGGGGAGACCTTGCACCCGCTGACCGGCAGGGGCGGATGAATCAGGCGGTCGGAGCCGCTTCGAGCTGGGCCTGCATGGCCTCCGCGAGGGCAAGGGCCGCCGAGAGCGGGCGCACCATCACGTAAAACTCGTCGATCAAACCCTCTTCGTTGCTGTGTAGGAAGTCACAGCCCTCGATCTCCTTGTCTCCAATCCTTGCCTTGAAGACGAGCGCGTGATCCGGCGCATCCGGTGCGCCGATCTCCCGGACACACCTCCAGTCCTCCATCACCTGCCCTACGGCGCCCAAGATCTCGCGCACAGCCGAGCGGCCTCGATAGGGCTTGAACACGACGGGGCTGCGGAATTCGACATCCTTGGCGACCAGAGCTATCGCTGCGTCGCGGTTGCGTTCTTCGAGGGCGGCGCGGAAGGGGTGCACGTCAGGCCTCCAGCTAGTAGATTTTTTGAATAGGTGCTATTCATACTAATCAAGCATGGGATGATTGTCTAGATGGCACTGCGTCACGCCGTTCTGGCAGCCCTGCTGGAGGGTGAGGCTTCCGGCTATCAGCTCTCGAAACGCTTCGATGTGACCGTTGCCAACTTCTGGTCAGCGACGCCTCAGCAGCTCTATCGCGAGCTGGAGCGCCTGGAGGCAGATGGCCTGGTGCGGGCCCGGCTGGTCGAGCAGCTCCGTCGCCCAAACAAGCGCGTGTTCACCGTCACTGCGGCCGGCCTCGACGTGCTGCGCGAGTTCACTGAGCAACCGGCCAGACCCACTGCGCTGCGTAGCGATCTCGCCGTCAAGCTCCAGGCCCTGGACGTCGGACATGCAGAGGCCGTTCGCGAGGCGGTAGCCGAGCGGCTGGAGCAGGCTCGCGCCAAGCTCGTTCTCTACGAGCGTCTGCGTGACGATCTGATGGGCGATCGCAGCGAGGACGAGTTCTTGCGCGAACATGAGCGAGTCGGGCCATACCTCACGCTGATGGGTGGGCTCATGTACCAGCGCACGGAAATCGAATGGTGCGGGCGCGTGCTCGACGCCCTTGCGCTGCGGTCCAGCCGGCTGGCTCGGCCTGTCCAGGCTGAATGAGCTGACTTCGCGGTATCCCGAGCATCCTCTGTCGCGTCATCGGCCGGACCGGTCGTCGGCTGTGAGGTTCGTCAGAAGGCCTTGACACAGCGCGAGTAGAGCGCGGGCTGGCACCTCGCGAGGGACGCGATCAAGTCGATCCAGCCACCACAGCGCGACGGCGGCCAAGCTGCCGCGGATCGCCTCGCCCAGGGGTTCGGCGTCCTCCTGGCTGAGGTGGGGAACGAACTCACGGAGCAGAGCAGTGTCGGCGGCTCTTTGCCTGACGTGCAGTTCGTGCTGAACCCTTTCGACCTCAGGATCGCCGACGATGGGTTTGAGCAACAGGCGAGCGGCATCGGGATCGCGCTCGATGTGGCCCAACCACGCCGCGATCATCGCGGTCAGCTGCTGCTGCGGATTGCCATCTCCGCCGACGAATTGGTTCAACGGTGCCGCGGCGAGCTCGTCGCGGTAGCGCTCGAGTAGGACGATGCACAGCTCGCGTTTGGACTCGTAGTAGCGGTACAGGATGGGATTGGTCACCCCGGCGGCCCGGACGATGTCCTCGACGGTGGTCCCGGCGTAGCCCTTGCGGGCAAACAGGTACGTCGCCGCGCGCTCGATGAGCGTGCGGCGTTCGTGCCGGGTAAGGCGACGAGTCGCAGTGGTGGACATCGCGCTATGTTATCGCTCAATAACTATGAACAGTAACTTGCTGTCGACGGAGAATGGATGGATGAGCGATTCGACGTAGTGATCGTCGGCGCGCGGTGTGCCGGGTCGCCACTGGCCACGCTGTTGGGCAGGCAAGACGTGCGCGTCGCATTGGTCGACCAGGATGCTTTTCCCAGCGACGCCCTTTCCACGCACTTCTTCGAAGCCGATGCTCTGGCCTTCCTTGCTCGGCTCGGCGTCAACGACCAGCTCAGGGCGACGAGAGCGCCGTTCATCACGCGCACTGACAACCGGCTCGAGGACATTCGCTGGTCAACTGACTGGCCTCAGGTCGAAGGCGACATCGGCGGCCTCGCTTCGGTTAGACGGATCGTGCTCGATCAATTGCTGGTCGAAGCAGCCCAGGAGGCTGGGGCCGAGCTATACGCCGGTTCACGCGTCACCGATCTCGTGCGCGATCAGACCAATCGCGTCGCTGGAGTTCGCCTCAACACCTCAGCAGGTGAGCGCGAATTGAGCGCGCGTTTGGTAATCGGTGCCGACGGCCGGACTTCGACGGTGGCGCGCCTCGCCGGAGCGCGCCAATACAACCTCACTCCCAACCAGCGGGCAACCTATTGGAGCTACTTCGAGGGTGCTGCGATCGGCGAGCCTACGTTCGTCTTTCACCGCTGGGCTGACCGCTTCGTGGTGGCCGCGCCATGTGACAGCGGCCTCTACGAGGTCCAAGTGATGCCCGATCTGGCCGATCTCGATGCTTTCCGGGGAGATGTCAGCGGCTCGTTCATGGCTCATGCCATGAGCTGTGAACCCGTGGCCGAAGCCATCGCCAGCGCCACCCGGGTCGGAAAAGTGCTAGGCATGGTGCGCTGGAGCGGCTTCTTTCGCGAGCCGGCAGGTCGCGGCTGGGTGCTCGTGGGAGATGCTGGGCTATTCAAGGATCCCGCCGCCGGTCGAGGAATCGGCGACGCGTTCGAACAGGCCGAATCTCTGGCTGCCACGATTGTCGGGGCACTGCGCGGTTCGGATGCGGAACTCGACACCACACTCAAGCACTGGGGCCGCCGCCGCGACGAGGCGTTCGCCGAGTACTACTGGTTCGGCACCGATCTCGGCGCCGGCGGCCGGGTCCCGGTGGTGCTGCCCGAGCTGGTGCGTGGCTTGCAAGCCGGCGGCAAGAGCCACTTGATGCTGGAGATCCAAAGCCGCCGGGCCAGGCCCTCACGGGTTCTCAGCCCGCCGCGGGTGGTCGCTGCCGTGGCCCGTGCGCTCCTACGCCGAGGTGGCGAACGCGGTCGCCTGCTTCGGGAGTTGGCCCAGCTGGGAAGTCAGCAAGCTCGCCGCGTGTGGCTGAAGCACCGTCCAGCGTTCGCCACAGACGACTAGGCCGGGCCGACGAGCGAGTGACGCTCCCGGATCTGCTGCCGCCCGGGCGCCGGTCGCTGGTGTGATTTCGTGAGCGCGGTCAGCAGCGCCTGTAGATCGTTCGGGTGACCGAATATCCGCTTGAGGTTGGTGACCCCGAGCCCACGATTCCCACGACGCTCGACGGCCTTGACCTCGCTGACGTAGTGCGCGGGACGGTGCGCTCCGCCGGGTCGGCGTCGAGTTCAACGCGCAAGTCATCGCGCCCGATGCTCACCGCGCATGGGTAGTCTGGACGCGAAAGCCAGCAGCGCATCTGGGTCGCGTAGCGGCGGGCCGTGGCTGAACAGGACGAGTTCCGGCCGCAAAGCTGCCAACCGCTTGGCCGAGCGGCGATTCTCGCTCGGGTCGGGCGTGAATACACGGGGTGGTTCATGCAGGCCTGGTCGCATCGTCCATACGTTGTGACCGTTGATGACGTCGCCGAGAATCAGCACGCGGTCATGCTCGCGCCGCAGAGCGATATGACCCGGCGAGTGACCGGGTACCTCCAGTACGACGAAGCCGACGACCGAATCTCCCTCGTGGAGAGTGCGTGAGACCGGATAGCCAGGACGCCCAAGCAGCCGCTGCTGAAGGCGATTGATGACGTGCCGTGGCTGTGCCGCCGCCGTCATGCCCGTCACCGCGGTCAACTCGTCTCCGGCGCCGCACCACAGCTCAAGGCCGAGCTGGCGGCAGAGCTGCGTACTGGCGCCCTGAGTGGGCGGATGAACGTGCGTCAGCAGGAGCACTCGAGGCGGCTGCTCATCGATCTGGCGAAGGATCTTGTCGGCGCCCCGGCGCGTTCCCGCATCCACCAGCACGCGGTCGTCCGCGTGCGTGAGGAGGTACAGGTTCGGCGAAAGGAGCGAGCTCTCAAGCCGGCGGATCCCTTCTGCCATCGGTCTGTCTCCAAACCTCATGCCCGTCACATGCGCTCCGTGAGTCCTCGCACCGGCAGGGGGACGGGTTCGGCTCGCATGTGAATAGCGGTAGCTGTCAACCGGCATCGATCGAGATGACGACCTTGCCGTGTGTCCGCCGGGTCGCGAGATCTCGGAGCGCTCGGGCACCATCAGCCAGCGCGTAGGTCTGGCCAATCAGCGGACGGATCAGCCGATCATCGGCTAAACGCGCCAGCTCGACCGCGCACGCGCGGTGATAGGCGGGATCGACCGCAAAAAATCCGCCCCAGTTGACGCCAATGACATCGGCGTGGCGCAGCAGCACGCGGTTGAGCGCGAGCTCGGGGATCTGCCCATCGGCAAAGCCGACGACCAGAAGGCGGCCTTCCGGCGCCAGGCAGCGCAGGCTGTGGCTCGAGCGCTGACCACCGACCGGATCGAAGATCAAGTCGACACCGCCGCCGCTGGACTCTCTCACCTCCGAGACCCAGTCCTCGTTGGCAACCAGCACCTCGTCGGCGCCGGCGGCTTTCGCCACCGCCGCCTTCACCGTCGTCGAGGTCAATGCGAGCACGCGGGCGCCGTGGGCTTTGGCCACCTGAATTGCAGCGGTGCCCACTCCGCCGGCAGCTCCGTGAACCAGCACGGTCTCCCCGGGTGTGAGTCGGCCGCGGCGGCAGAGCGCCAAGAGAGCGGTCTGGTAGTTGACTGTGAGCGCTGCCGCCTCCTCGTGGAACAGCGCCCCGGGCATGCGGTAAGTCAATTGAGACGTAGTGATCGCCGTCTCGGCAAAGCCGCCCCCCAGCGGAGCGAATGCGAAGACGCGCTCGCCCTCCACCAGCCCCGAATCCTGTGGCGCCTGCCGGGCTACGCCCGCCACCTCGATGCCTGGGATGAAGGGCAGCTGGGGACGTACCTGGTATTCGCCGCGGCTCAGCAATAAGTCGACGAACGAGACGCCGGCTGCGTACACGTCGATCAGTACCTGGCCAGAATCAGCTCGAGGTTCCGGGACATCGACGAGCTCTAGAGCGTCGGGTCCATTCAGAGCCTGAACCTGGAGTGCCTGCACGGTCAGAACATTAGCCGACAAAAAGTCGCATCAGACAACCTACTGTGACGCCAGGCAGAGAGAAACAGGCGCTCAGTGACCCGCACAGTCCAGCGACTTGCTCCGTTAGAGCCTCTCGATAACGGGCATAACGTACATATCGTGATGCGATGGTTTCGGGTTTCTGGAGCGCGCGCGGTTGCGGTGGGGTCGCGCCGCGAATCGGCCGAGCTTGAAGGCCTGGTGGTCAGTGGATTCACCGAGCTGGCCGTCGGCGCCCTCAGCGGGTGGCTCTACGCGCTGGTCAAGAGCGATCCTCGGCGCGCGAGGGCGCTCGGAATCAAATCGGGTGGCCGCATCCGGCAATGGCATCTCGATCTGATCGCGCTTGGCGGGTTGACGGCGATGGTGGGGTCGGTTCTCCCGGACCTGCCTGGCTGGGCTAGGTGGCCGCTTGGCGTCGGCAGTTGGACCAACGCGATGTCGTTCTTGCCGCTTGCCCTGGATCCGAGCATCGAAGACCTCGCGGGTTACCGTGCGGCCGTCGGAGTGTCGTTCGTCCTCACGAGCATTGGGTTCACCGGCGCCGCGCTCACGGCTATCAAGCGGCGCCGCAGCTGAGGCGAGTTAGCGGTGGAGCTGCCCGTCCGCCAGCGCGAGCTTCGCGTTGATGGCATGACGATCAGCGTTAGCTACGTAGACGCTGGGCATTTACAGAGCAACGCAGCGCTGCTGCTGGTGCACGGGCTCGGAGGCCGCTGGCAGCACTGGCTGAAGGTAATACCGCCACTGAGCCAGCACCGGCGTGTAATTGCGGTTGATCTCCCGGGATTTGGCGAGACGACGCTGCCTTGGCCGACGCTGACGCTCCCACGGATCGCAGACGTGATCGCCAGATTGCTCGCCGAGCTTCAGGTCGAGCGCGTGATCTTTGTCGGGCATTCGTTTGGCGGCCCGCTGGCCAGCATCTTCGCTGCCCGTCATCCCCGACTGACCGAGCAGCTCGTTCTGGCCGCCGGCACGGTCCAGAGCTTTCAGCAGACGCTGTCGCGAGAGCTTCGGCCGTGGCTGCTGCGCCCGCGAAGCGCTCTGGCCACCGTGGCTGAGGTCATCGGTGTCGCTTTGAAGCTACCCACGCCCGCGGCAAGACTTGTCGCGCGCTCCAGGCTGCTGCGACTGCTTGCGTTGTGGCCGTTTGTCCATCAACCCGGTCGACTCACCGCTGAAGATGCCCTGCTCCTCATCGAGGGAACTGGAGCGCCAGGCGTGTTTCCGACGACCCGGGGCATTGCACGCGCCAAAGGATGGGAGAACGAGACGATCGACGTCCCGGTCGCGCTGGTCAACGGTGACCATGACCTGATCGCGCCGTTGGCCGACCTGCGCTCCTATCGTGGCCGTGCTGACCACGTGATCGTGATCAAACAGACGGGCCACCTAGCGATGATCGAGAGACCGGAGGCCTTTACCGCAGCTCTTGAAGGTGTCATTGCGGGCGGCGTCGCCTTTCGGCTCGCTCCGGCACGGGCTTCGTTGGGATGAGCCCGCCAAGCAGAAGATCAACGAGCGAGTCCCGGGCCCGTTCCGCAGAGAACCGGTGGCCGTGACGCAAGTGGATGTACGTCCAACCGGCGGCGTTGAACAAGACGGTGGCGGTCTCGTGGGGATCCGCGACCGGTCGCAACGTATGGTCGGCCGCTCCATCGCGTAGCACGCGCTCGAAGGGTTCAACAAAGGGCAAGCGCGTTTCGATCGCCGTTTCTTCACTCCCACCTTCCTCGTGAAAGATCGCATCGCTCGACGCCTGCACGGCGATCAGCACCTCCAAGTACTCCTCTGCTACGCCAAACAAAGCGCTCAAGGCCATGCGTAGTCTCTGCAGCCCGGTCGCATCGCTGACCAGCGCCGGCCATAAGGCGTCCCGGTACGCGGTAACGGCAATGTCCGTCAACGCGGCTAGCAAGTCCTCGCGCCGGATCCCGCGGCGGTGAAGCGTCACGCGCGAGATACCGGCTTCGAGCGCAACGCGCTCGGCGGTCATGTTCTTGTAACCGTGCTTGCGCAGGGTCCGCCGCGCGGCCTCGAGCAGCGCGGGCTCGATCGCCGCGGCCGCGGACTCGCTCATCCGTGCGACCTGAGCCCGCGGAACGGCTCTCTGAGTTGCCTCATGTAGCGGTTCGGATATTCGGGTTCTTTGCCGATTCCGAAGTCGTCGCTGCTAAACGTCCTCGCAGGATCGTAGGAGAAGGTACGCAGCAGGAGCCGGTCGTAGATCAGCGTGAACAGACCAAAATTGACGTCGCCCTCGCCGCCCCACTTGATGTGGTGGAAGCGGTGTCCCTCATTCAGCGACAGCCAGCCGCGCAGCGGACCCACGCGATAGTCAGCATTGGAGTGTTGCATCAACAGCTGAATGGCCACACAGAAGGCCAGGGCCCAAGCGATCCGTGACGGGATCCCTATCAGAAGCATCGGCGCGATCCCAAAGGTGAGTTCGACCGCCTGGTGGAGTGGATGTTTCATGAGTCCGTTGAGGCCATAAGCTCGCTTGACCGAATGATGGACAGCGTGCAGGCGCCAGAGCGGCCCGTTGTGATGGCTCAACCAGTGGGCGATGGTGATACCGAAGTCAAAGACGAGGATCGCGCCCAGTACCTGGACCAGAAACGGCAACGCCGTTGGCCACGCATTGGCAACGGTGGCCACGCTCGCCAGCGCCGGGAGGGCTAGGACCGACAGCAGCGCGAATGTCTCATTGACGGCGGCATGAGCAGCATCCCGCCAAGTGTCGTCGTGGTCCGTGTTCCAGCCGGCGTTGTAGGGGATCAGGCGCTCAACGGTGAATGACACGACGACCGCCAGCCCAAGCAGGGCCACCAGCAGGACGTGGTTCATGCCGGCAGATACGAGCGCAATGGCCGCGCCGTTGAGGCCGAGCAACATGAATGGCGGATAGGTCCAGCGAAGGAAGCCAGCTAGGAGAGTCGAGTTTCTGGTGCGTTGCGCTGATGTAACAGTCACGATACATCAGAGCTACCCGAGTGTTTCAGCCGGCAAACGCCTGTCGTGCGGCCGAGAACCCGACCGCAGCCCGGGCCACAAAATCCTGGGTACCGTCCTCTAGGAATTCCTGTGCGGCCTCCACCAACCCGCCTAGCGCCGCGAAGGCAAACGAGCCGCCCACCGATACCCGCGCGACCCCGAGTTCGGCCAGATCCGCGATCGGCGGCGACCCAGGGGCAAGGACGCTGACGGGTACGCTGACGGCGTCGACTATGCGACGGATGCCTTCTGCATCGCGGACTCCTGGGGCAAAGACGACATCTGCGCCGGCCTCGCAATAGCTGACCAGCCGGGCGATAGTGTCGTCGAGGTCCTCGCGGCCGTGAAGATGATTCTCGGCTCGGGCGGTCAAGACGAACGGCGCCTCAGCTGCGGCCTCGGCGGCGGCTGTCACCCGCTCGACTGCGAGCTCGAACTCGTAGATCGGATCGTTCGCGTTGCCGGTGAAATCCTCGACTGATCCACCGGCTAGACCCACATCGCGCGCCAAGCGAATCGTCTCTGCCACGCCGGAGGGATCGTCGAAGAAGCAGTTCTCCAGATCGGCCGACACCGGCAGGCCGGTGGCCTCGACCAACAAGCCCGCATGATCCAGCGCTTCCTCGCGTGTCACATTGCCGTCGAGACGCCCGAGGCTCGCGGCAAAGCCGCTGCTTGTGGTAGCCAGCGCTTGGAAACCTAGATTCTCAAGGATCTTCGCCGAGCCGACGTCCCAAGCGTTAGGCATGAGCAGCGGCGTGTGCGGCCGGTGCAGGGCCAGGAAATGCTGAGCTATCGAGTCAGTCATTGGCAGCGGTCCTCCTTCGTTGAACGTTGAAGGGCGGCCTTGGCACGTTGGGTGGCACTCGGAAATCAGCGCACGCCGCGGAAGAACGTCCGCAGCTCATCCACGAGGATGTCCGGTTGCTCCAAGGCCGCGAAGTGGCCCCCCCGGTCAAACTCACGCCAGTGACGCAAGTCAGTGAACTGGCGTTCGGCCACGCGTCGCGGTAGGCGAAAGATCTCCTTGGGGAAGACCGAGCATCCAGTCGGAACCTCTATCTGCGGCACATCGGTGTCGCGGAAGCTCGCCCAATAGAGGCGAGCGGAGGAGGCGCCGGTCGCCGGCAGCCAGTAGAGCATGACGTTGTCAAGCAGCTCGTCGCGAGTCAGAACGTTCTCGGGATGGCCGTCGCAGTCCGTCCACGCCCAGAACTTCTCGACGATCCAGGCGCACTGGCCGATGGGGGAGTCGACCAGGCCATAGCCGAGGGTCTGGGGGCGGGTTGATTGTTGTTTTGAGTAGCCCGTCCCGCAGCGCCGATGCTCCTGATAATCGGCCAATGCCGCCCGTTCACTCTCATTGAGATTGCCCAATGCCCGTAGCGCGCTCGGCGTCGCTACCGGCATCGTCAGGTGGATCCCGGCGACGTGTTCTGGGTCGTGGTCGGCGAGGCGCATGCTGATGATCGATCCCCAATCTCCGCCGTGCGCTCCGTAGCGCTCGTAGCCGAGACGGCCCATCAAGCCCGCCCACGCCGTGGCAATCCTCCGCGTGTTCCAGCCGGTCTGGGCTGGCTTAGCTCTGAAGCCGGAACCGGGAAGCGATGGGCAGATGACGTCGAACGCGTCGGCGCTGTCTGCGCCGTAGGCAGTCGGGTCGATCAGTGGCTCGATGACTTTGAGGAACTCGACGACTGAACCCGGCCAGCCATGAGTCATTACCAACGGGAAGGCTCCCTCATGTGGCGACCGCACGTGCACGAAGTGGATCATCAGGCCGTCAAACTCGGTACGGAACTGTGGAAAGCGGTTCAGTTCCGCCTCGGCTCTTCGCCAGTCATAGCTGGTGCGCCAGTACTCGCACAGCTCCTGGACATAGGCGAGCGGAACTCCCTGCGACCAGTCGCCGACGGTTTCCCGCTCAGGCCAGCGGCTGCGCGACAAGCGGGCGCTGAGGTCCTCGAGGACGCTCTCCTCGACCGCGATTTGGAAGGGAACGACGTCAGCGGCCGTCTTTCGCACCCATGGCAGTCGGTCTCCAATCACACCGCAGCAGCGTCGCATCATAGAACGAGGAGGCTCAACGCGTGGTCGGCCACCTGGTCTGGCGCATGGTCGGCGGCGAAGTGGCCGGCACCGGAGAGCATCACCAGCTTCGCAACGGGCAGAAGGTCCTGAAGCCTGCTCCGCCGATTCCGCAAACGAGATTCGTCCGACTGACTAGCATGAGCTCGTGAGCGGCCAGAAAGTGCCCGGAGGGGTGGTGCATAAACTGCCCGCGGACCTGCGGACGGCGCTGATCGCGAATGCCACGGCGCTTGATGCTTGGAAGGACATCACGCCCATAGCTCGCAACGAGTTCATCTGCTGGGTTGAGGATGCCAAGCAGCAGATGACTCGAGAGCGCCGCGTTCGGCGGACCCAGGAGGAGCTGGAGGAAGGCCAGCGGCGGCCATGCTGCTGGCCGGGCTGCAAGCACCGCGACCGCACCGGCAGGCAGTGACCGGCGTCGGATCGAGCTCGGTTCAGCTAAGGGGCGGGACGGACTCGACTAGGCGCTGAGGCCATAGAGCTGGTCCATCAGCTCGCCGAAGCGTGGCCAGACGTCGCGGGAGCTCAGCGCCGGCTGCGGGGGCGCTGCATCATCGCCGCGCTCTCGCTTCAGGCCCGGTGCAGTCAGTCACTTCATCGCTCTTAGCATTGAGTTCACCGCCTCCTCGTGCTCCTGCCGTGACGGCCTCTCTTATTGCGGTGGTGATGCCGGTGGGCGCGCCGTGATCGGGCGACTGACCTGGCCGCCTGCGACTCCCAGCGGCTCAAGAACGAAGCCACAAGGTCGGTAACCGGCTTGGGATCGTCCTCGAAGGGCCAGTGGCCATCGTTAGGAAAGATGTGCAGCTGGTCGTGAGGGAACGCGTACTTCTGGTTGTAGGCGACCGGAAGCTGGACGTAAGGATCGTTTCCGCCCCAGATCACCGTGGCAGGACGATCGAGAGGCCGTAGCGCTGCCGCTTGCGCGCGACCCAGCGCGTCGAAGTTACCGACGCTGCGATACATGGAGATGACTCCGCACCGCATGGGCCGATCGAACTCGGCGTATTCACGAGCGACGTACTCCAAGGGCAGCGGTTTCTGCTGCCCGTACATCGCTCCGAGCGAGAACGTGCTCTTCGTGATCCCGGCCATGAACGCTTCGCCGGCGAGCGGCGTCTTCGAGATGGCCGACAAATAGTGATCTTGGAAGCCGATCAAGACACCGCTATCGACGATCGCTGCGCCCAGGAACTGCTGGCGGTGCTCGGCCGCCCATTGCATTCCGATCGGGCCGCCGAAATCATGGACCACGAGGATCACGTGGTGGGCGCCCAGCTGTTCCAATGCGTCCGAGAGCCAAGCAACGACGCTGTCCTCGGTGTAGGGGAACCACCAGGGATGCTCGGCCCGTCCGGCGCCAGGGAGGTCGAAGGCCAGGAGGCGCAAGCCGAAAGTTCGCGCGGCGCTCATCATGTCGACGAAGTCGCGGCTCGACCCGATGTTGCCATGAACGAAGACGACGCTGATCGGGCTCGACCCCGAGCCAGCCTCGAGTAAAGGCGTCCGGATTCCGCCCAACGTGACGAAGCGCTCGCTCACGCCGGTTGGCAGCGGATCGAGCGGGATCGATCCCAGATCGTGCGGGTCGTACTGGTGATTGGCCCCGACGCAGTAGCCCATCGGGTCCGGGTAGCTCGGGTACGGACTAGCGCTGGCCGCTGACGCCGTGAAGGCAGCGGTCACTGTCAGCGCGAGCGCCAGTCGTCGGATCAGTGAGCGAGACCTCATCCGGAGACCACCTCGCCCGTGGCAATCAGCTGCTTGGGCTCAACGGCGGGTACGGCCGGCGCGCGGCTCATCGTCGAGCTGCCCATTGCCGGAACTTACCAGAGCACATTTCATCATGCAATGATCTACCCCTGAGGCGCGCTCGGCATGGCACCTATCTCCAGCCAGAAACATCAGTCAAGACGCACGTCGATCAGGCTGTGGCGCTCAATCGCCACACATCAAGGCGGTTGCCGCACGTCGACGGTGTCGAGCATGCAATGGTCAGAGTCAACGGCGTCGAGTTGCACGTGGCCCAGGCTGCGATGGTCCACCTCTGTTGCTCTTGCATGGCTATCCGCAGCATTGGTTTGTCTGGCGGTCGCTCATTCCCGAGCTGACGCGAGCACACCGCGTTATCTGTCCCGACTATCGCGGGTCCAGGCAAAGACCCGCGAGTTTTTGCTGTCGGGGTAGCACGCTTGTGGTCGCGGTCGGGCTCGTTCACTGCGAGACCGAGCCGCTGATGTGATTCGTACCGGCGCTGGCGAAGTCAAGGATCGCTTCGGTGACGGCCTTTCGAGGGACATCGGGGTGCTCGTACCACCAGGTCGCGAATGCACGGATGCCCGTGGCGACAAGGTCGACG
>Ga0066662_10000507_pt1 | contig 17120 bp, 13 predicted proteins | sample GraSoiAngelo_111_FD_133939 | JGI IMG/M metagenome (GOLD analysis project Ga0066662, IMG submission 133939) | Grasslands soil microbial communities from the Angelo Coastal Reserve, California, USA - 14_0903_12_40cm | ecosystem: Environmental > Terrestrial > Soil > Grasslands | place: USA...
CCGGACTGCGCGTACGCGTCGAACGCACCAAGAACGGCATTCGGGTCCAGCACGCCGGCAGAAAACTTGCGTGCGCCTTCGTGGGCACGCCAAAGAATACGCGCGTCGCCGACCGCACCGCGACCTCTGAACGCCAATCGCTCCGCGTGCCCAACCCAAAGAAGGGGCACAAGCCCGGCTCCGACCACCCCTGGATTATGCGCACCGCCCCGCCACCCACCCGGACAGTTTAGCTTGGGAGACGCCGGACACTATGGCGTTGGGCTAACAGGACGCTTGCCGCGATGAGCGCCGTAAGTTCCCGAGGTAAGGAAGCCGTAAGTCGGCTGTGGGAGCATCGGCACGGGGCACGGCTCTTCTCAGGAGGCATCGTTCATGAAAAATCGTCTTCGCCGGCGGCTTTGGCTTTTCGCAGCGCTCGTGCTCGCCGGCGCATTACTCGTCCCGATCCGCAGTCTCGCCCAGACCGCGGTTTCAACGCTTCTCGGGACGTGGAACGCCGCCACCGGCGATCTCGCGCAGGTCACCGTCGGCGGTGGCCCCGGGGCATACACGATCGACGTGAAAGGGCGATGCACGCCGACCCCGTGCGACTGGGGCACCCGGCCACTGACCATCTACGCGCCTTCCGCGGGCACGAGCGTCGGCAAAGTCGGCTCCGCGACCTACAACCAGGGTTTCGCGACGCGCATCGTGGTCGTGACCGCTCAGGACGCGGTCGCGCCGTTCCTGAAGGTCGACGTCTACACAAAGTTCACCGGCGGCGGGCGCTCCAACTACGTCCTCACGCAGACGTTCCATCCCTAGGGCTGGTGGACACGTACGTGAACGACCGGCCGTACGCCGCATCGTCGTTTCTCAGCGCGGTGCGGCGCGGTTCGGGCGGGCGGGAAACTCCGGGCGCGGCGGTGCTTTCGCGAGCGCCTCGCCGATCAGCCGCAACGCTTCGTTCAACTGCGGATCGTCGCCGCGCTGCGTGTCTTGCGGGGCGATGTCGACTTCGTGCGTCGGGTCGGTGCCGTAGTTCTCCACGCCCCAGCCCGCGTCGGTGAACCAGAACGAATATTCCGGCTGCGTCGTTTGCGTGCCGTCCACGAGACGGTGGCGCGGGTTGATGCCGATGACGCCGCCCCACGTCCGCATTCCCACCAGCGGGCCCAGGCCGTACAGCTTGAAGCAGTGGCTGAAGATGTCGCCGTCGGAGCCTGCGAACTGGTTCGTCACGGCGACCAGCGGGCCGCCGAGGGACTCTTCGGGATACGGGAACGGCGGCGCCCAGCGCGACACGTCGTAGCCGACGCGCTTGCGCGCGAGCTTCTCGAGCAGCAGCGCGGACACGTGGCCGCCGCGGTTGTAGCGCACGTCCACGATCAAGCCGTCGCGGTCGAACTCGGTGAGATAGCCGCGGTGGAACTCGGCGAAGCCCCACGGTCCCATGTCGGGCACGTGCAGGTAGCCGACTCGCCCGTTCGTGCGCTCGTGCACGGCGGCGCGGTTCGCGTCGACCCACGCGCGGTAGCGCAGCATGCGCTCATCGCGCAGCGTGCGCACGAGCACGCGCCGCGGCGCGTCCTTCCCGCGCACCACCGAGAGCACCACGTCGCGGCCGGCTTGGTTCACGAGCAGCGCCGCGGGGCCGTCGTGCGCGCTCACCGCGCGGCCGCCGATGGCGACGATGAGGTCGCCTTCCTTGACGTCGACGCCGGGTTCGGCGAGCGCCGAGTCCGCGTCGCGGTTCCACGGGTCGCCGCGCAGGATGCGCTCGACGCGGTACGCCTTCGCGCGCTCGTCCCACGCGAGGTCCGCGCCGAGAAATCCGCCTTTGTATTGCGGCGGCAACGGTTTGTCGCCGCCGCTCTCGTACGCGTGCGACGTGCCGAGCTCGCCTTGCATCTCCCAGATCACGTCGGACAGCTCGTTGCGCGAGCGCACCTTGGGCAGCAGCGCTTCGTAGCGCGCCAGCACCGCGTCCCAGTCGATCCCGGACATCTGCGGGTCCCAGAAGTTCTCGCGCTGCAAGCGCCACGCTTCGCGCAGCATCTGCCGCCATTCGGCGACCGGCTCCACCAGCACGCTGATGCGCGCGAGATCGAGCCAGCCGGTGCGCCGGCCGATCTCCGGCGCGGGCTTCTCGTCGTCGCCCTCTTCGGGCAGGTCGCCGCCGGCGTCGATCGCGCGCAGCTTGCCGTGCGAGAAGTACACCAGCGTGCGCGCGTCCGGACCGATCACGAAGTCGTCGATCTCCGTCGCGAGCGTCGCGCCGCGCTGCTGCTCGAAATCGTATGCGTACAGCTCGCCTTCGGATTGCGGTTCCTGATCGCGGTCGTCCGGCCGGATGCCGCGCACGGGGAAGCGCGAGAAGATGGCGCGCCCTTTCGCCGCGACGATGCGGTCGTACGAGCCTTCGTCCACCGGAAATGCCAGCATGCGCTGCGGCAGACCGCCGGCATCGACGACGACCTCGGGCTTGGCCTTCTTGTCGTCGTCGTCGCGATCGTCGTCGTCGTCGTCGCGGTCGCGCGGCTTGTGCAGCGGCGCCGGCTTCGGCGTGAACGGGTTCGCGACGTTCTCGCGCAGCGTCACGAGATACGGCCGCCACGCTTCCGGAAAGCTCAGCTCGAACTGCAGCGCATCGTACACCGGGTGGAAGTCGCGCGTCGACAGGAAGTACAGATAGTTGCCGTCGGGATCCCACGCCGGCGAACGGTCTTCGCGCAGCGCGCTCGTCGCGTCGACGATGCGGCCCGTGTCGCACTCGGCGATTCTGACGATCGCCGTATGCGTCTTGGGCGACCACACGTACGCGAGCAAGCGCCCGTCGGGCGAGAACGCGAGGTCGTCGATCCGCTCGCCCACGCTGCGGTCCAGCAGCCGCGGCTCGCCGCCGAGATCGAGCAGCCACAGCTCGTGGCGGTTGTTGGCGAACGCGAGCCGGTCGCCGGCGGGCGAGGCGGCAAGCTGATGCAGCACGCCGGTATCGGCCTGCGTGACGTACCGCGGCGCCGCGCTCTGATCGACGGGCGCGACCGCGATGCGCTCGTAGCCGCCGAAGTCGTCGACGTACGCGACGCTTTTGTCATCGTGCAGCCACGTGAGCAATCGCCGGCGCGCGTGCGGTTCGTCGGGATCGTGCGAAGGCCCCGAGGACGGGTGCTCGGTCACGGCCTCTTCCCACAACGGCATCGTGTACGCGCGCCCGCGCGTGACGAGCCCCAGCGCCGTGCCGTCGTGCGACACCGTGAACGTCTCGAGCAGCTCCGCCGCATCGACGAACCGGCGCGTCGTCTCCGGCGCGTTCGACGGCATCTCGACCGCGACGCGGCGAACGCTGCCGTCGTGCGGGTCGAGCAGCACGAGCTCGCCGCCGCAGGCGTACACCACGCGCGCGCCGTCGGTCGCGGGGAAGCGCGCGTAGTGCTCGCGCTCGTTCGTGTGCCGTTGCAGATCGCTGCCGTCGGGCGCGACGGAGTACAGGTTCCCGATGCCTTCGTGATCGGAGAGGAACAGCACCCGGTCGCCCAGCCACAGCGGCCACACGAGGTTGCCGTCGACGTTGCGGCAGATGCGCGCGAACGCACCGTCGCCGTGCGCGTCGACCCACAGATGTCCCGCGGTTCCGCCGCGGTAGCGCTTCCAGCGCGCGGGGTCGATCGCGTTGCGCCCCAGCAGCATGGCGCCGTTCGCGCCGACGTCGATCGTCATCGCGTGGCCGAGCCCGAGCGCGACGGGCTCGCCGCCGTTCGCGTCGATGCGCCACGCGAGCGTCTCCTTGACGAACGGCGATCCGGCGTCCGACGTGAAGTACACGAAACGGCCGTTGCGCGACCAGCCGCAGCAGTTCAGGGTTTCGCCGCCGAGATGCGTGAGCCGCCTCGCGACGCCGCCGCCGGACGGCATCACGTACAGCTCGGGCGTGCCTTCCTCGCGGCCGACGAACGCGACGCGCGTTCCGTCGGGCGACAGCCGCGGCAGCGTGCACTCACCTTCGGTCGTCGTGATGCGGCGCGCCGTCCCGCCGGCGCCGGCGACGGTCCAGAGGTCGTCCTCGCATGCGAACACGATGCGGTCGCCCGCGATCGTCGGGGTGCGTACGTAGCCCGTGGAAGTCACCCGCGACGGGTACCGGACCGGATGGACGAGTCCCTGTACCAAGCAGGACGCCCCTTTAAACCGTTTGATCGCCGAACAGCAGGGGGTACGAGCATCCGAGTAATGGCTGAAGACGAGGATCGCAGCGTCAAAGAAATTCTCCACGAAGTGCGCGAGCGGGTTGGGCGCCGCACCTTCATCCAGGACGTGACCGAGCCGCTCACGGGGCGAATCGACCAGCGCAAGATCGCGGCGAAGTTCAACAATCTCGAGCACGCCGTCGACGAGCTGGCCGAGGCCGTCGAGCGCGTCGTCGAACAGAAGTCGGCCTAGCGCCGGCCGCGCGGCGGCCAGAACGGGAACCGCACCGCGGGTGCGTGAACGCGAAGGCGCGATGAACGACCCCCGCGCGGGAACCGAACTCCTCGACGCGTTCCGCGCCGGCGACGCGCGCGCTCTCGCGCGCGCGATCACGCGCTGCGAGTCGGGTCGCGGCGCGGAGCTGATCCGCGCGCTCTACCCCTCGACCGGCCGGGCGGTCACCGTGGGCCTTACGGGTCCGCCGGGCGTGGGAAAGTCGACGCTGACGTCCGCGATCGTCGCGCACGTCCGCAAGCTCGGCAACACCGTCGGGGTGATCTCCGTCGACCCGAGCTCGCCGTTCTCGCACGGGGCGCTCCTGGGCGACCGCATTCGCCTCACCGAGCACTTCACCGACAAGGACGTGTTCATCCGGTCGATGGCGTCACGAGGACACCTGGGCGGGCTCGCGGGCGCGACGGCGGACGCGGTGTCGCTGATGGACGCATTCGGCAAGGACGTCGTGCTGGTGGAAACGGTCGGCGTCGGGCAGTCCGAGATCGAGATCGCCGAGGTCGCCGACACCACGCTCGTCGCGCTGCAGCCCGGCAGCGGCGACTCCGTGCAAGTGCTCAAAGCGGGCGTGCTCGAGATCGCGGACGTGTTCGTCGTGAACAAGAGCGACCACCCGATGGCGCTGCAGCTGCAGCGCGAGATCCGCTCGATGATGGAGATGCTGAGCTTCAGCGGCTGGGTGCCGGAATTGGTCAGCACGCAGGCGCTCGAAGGCAAGGGCATCGACAAGCTGTGGAACGCGATCGCGCGCCACGATGCCTGGCTGCGCGAGAGCGGCGCGATCCGCGAGAAGCGCCGTTCCGCGTTCGCGCACCGCGTGCGCCAGCTCGCGCTCGGCACGCTGGAGCGCCGCATCGAGGACGCGATCACCGGAACGCCGGACGACCTCGATCCGTACGCGGCGGCGGATGCCGTGCTCGAGACCTTCGGCGTGCACGGCGGCGTGCACGCGGTCGGCAACACGCGCGCGCGCAGCGGCGTGCGCGCCCACGTGAAGGGCCTATGAGCGACGATGCGGCGGCGCGCGAACGTCGCGCCCTGCTCTCCGACGGTGCCCGTACCGTGGTGCAGCAGTGGGGCGATGCCGGGCCGATCGTCGTCGGCGTGCACGGGCTTGGGTCGTCGCGGCGCGGGTGGGCGCGCATCGGCGAACGACTCAGCGATCGATATCGTGTCGTCGCGTACGACCAGCGCGGGCACGGCGACAGCGATGCGAAGGGCCCGATGACGTTGGAACGCTCCGTCGCCGATCTCGGGGACGTCGTTGCTTCGCTCGGCGAACCGGTGCATGCGCTGGTCGGGCATTCGTGGGGCGGCGCGGTCGTCGTGGCCGGCGGACGGCGGCTCGACGTCGCGCGCGTCGTCGCCATGGATCCCATGCTGCACGTGCAGCGCGGCGTGTGGAACGCGCAAACGCTGCCCGAATACCGCCGCCAAGCGGCGCAGCCGCTCGACGAGCGCGAGGCGTCGATTCGGCGTTCGTTCGCTGCGCTGCCCGAAATCGAGGTCGAGTCGAAGCTGCACGCGACGCGGCGGTTCACGCTCGAGCCCGTCGAAGCGCTCGGCACCGAGAACGACATCGACGGCGGCGGCTGGGACCTGCGCCAGCTCGTCGCCGCCTACCCGAAGCCGCTTTTGCTCGCGCTCGCCGATCCCAAGCGCAGCGTGGTGCTCGATGAGGACCGCGACGAGCTCCGCGCGAGCGGCGGCGAGCGGGTGCGCGTCGAGGTGTTCCCCGGCGCGAGCCATTCGCTCCAGCGCGACGCGTTCGAGCGCGTCCTGCCGGTCGTCGAGGCGTTTCTCGCCGGAACGAGCTTAAGCCAATAAGCTATATTAGCGAGTACTCGTCGGCTTTCGGCGGGCGCTCAGCGAGCGCGAATCCGCGAGACGTTCGGGAAAGTCGTGGGAAGAGGTCGAATCGGACGGGTCGGCTCGAAGGGAATTGTTGCATTGTCGAAGATGATCGAACGCGCGTCGGGACTCGGGCCTGACGTCACGCCGGAGTACCGTGAGCTCGAAGAGCGCTGGGAGCGCAAGTCGGAGCGTACGCCGCCGCGCGGCGGCCGAGGGTCGGGTGCCGTCGACCGGACGATCTCGGACGTGCCGCTCAAGACGATCTACGGCCCCGAGGACGTCGCGCACCTCGACCTGACCAACGATCTCGGCGTCGCGGGCGAGTACCCGTACACGCGCGGCATCCACCCCACGATGTATCGTTCGCGCCTGTGGACGATGCGCCAGTTCGCGGGCTTCGGCAACGCCAAGCAGACCAACGAGCGCTATCACTTCCTGCTGTCGCAGGGGCAGATGGGGCTGTCCGTCGCGTTCGACATGCCGACGCTGATGGGCTACGACTCCGACAGCCCGAAGTCGCTGGGCGAAGTGGGCAAGTGCGGCGTGGCGATCGACAGCGTGCGCGACATGGAAACGCTCTTCGACGGGATCGACCTCGGCGCGATCACCACGTCGATGACGATCAACGGCCCCGCCGCGATCGCGCTCGCGCAGTACATCGTGACCGCCGAGAACAAGGGCATCCCGCGCGCGAAGCTGGGCGGCACGCTGCAGGCCGACATCCTCAAAGAGTACATCGCGCAGAAGGAATGGATCTTCCCGCCGCGGCCGCACGTGCGCGTCATCGTCGACATGATGGAGTTCTGCACGCGCGAGATGCCCAAGTGGAACACGATCTCGGTGTCGGGCTACCACATCCGCGAAGCGGGCTCGACCGCCGCGCAAGAGCTGGCGTTCACGCTCGCCGACGGTTTCGCGTACGTCGAGGCGGCCACCAAGCGCGGTTTGGACGTGGACGACTTCGCGCCGCGGCTGTCGTATTTCTTCAACAGCCACATCGACTTTTTCGAGGAGATCGCGAAGTTCCGCGCGGCGCGGCGCATCTACGCGCGCCACATGCGCGAGAAGTACGGCGCGAAGGACCCGCGCTCGTGGCAGCTGCGCTTCCACACGCAAACCGCGGGCTGCAGCGCCACCGCGCAGCAGCCGGAGAACAACATCGTGCGCGTCGCGTTCGAAGCGATGGCGGCGGCGCTGGGCGGCACGCAGTCGCTGCACACCAACTCGATGGACGAAGTCCTGGCGCTGCCCAGCGAGAAGTCGGTGGAGATCGCGCTGCGCACGCAGCAGGTGCTCGCGTACGAGACGAACGTCACCAACGTGGTCGACCCGCTGGGCGGCTCGTACTTCGTCGAAGCGCTCACGGACGAGATGGAGCGCCAGGTCGAAGAGTACTTTGCGCGCATCGCGGAGTTCGGCGGGATGGTCGAAGCCGTGGAGGCGGGCTACCCGCAGCGCGAGATCGCCGACGCGTCGTACCGCTATCAGCGCTCGATCGAGTCGGGCGAGCGCGTGATCGTGGGCGTCAACGCGTTCGAGCGCCCGGATGAGACGCAGGACCCCGACCTGCTCAAGATCGGCGCGGAGATCGAGCGCGGCCAGGCGCGCGCCGTCCAAGACGTACGCGCGAACCGCGACGGCGCGGCCGTCGAGTCGTCGCTCGCCGCCCTCAAGCGCGCGTGCGCCGACGAGGACAACGTGATGCCGTACCTGATCGACTGCGTGAAGGCAGTCGCCACCGAAGGCGAGATCGTCGACGCGATGGTGAGCGTGTACGGGCGCTACACGGAGACGACCCAGTTCTAAGATGATGGTGATGGAGCGAGCACAGGAATATCATGCCCGGGAGAAATGTTGTTGCGAGCTCGGTCTGGGGGCCCCACGCGAAGCGTGGGGGGCGCGCAGCCTGGGGCGGAGCGCCGTCTAAATGACTGCTGCCGACACCACCAACGACCGCCCGCTGCGCGTGATCGTCGCCAAGGCCGGACTCGACGGCCACGACCGCGGCGCGAAAGTGATCGCGCGCGCGCTGCGCGACGCCGGGATGGAAGTGATCTACACCGGCCTCTTTCAGACGCCCGAGCAGATCGTGCAGACCGCGATCCAGGAAGATGCCGACGGGATCGGTCTGTCCATCCTCTCCGGCGCGCACATGACGCTGTTCCCGCTGGTCGTGGAGCAGCTGAAGGAGCAGAACGCCGGGGACATCGTGTTCTTCGGCGGCGGCACCATCCCGGCCGACGACGCGGTGGAGCTCAAGCGGCTCGGCGTGCGCGAGATCTTCACGCCGGGCGCGCCGCTCGCGGAGATCATCACCTTCGTGGAGCGCGAGTGCGGCAAGCGCCGGGAGCTCGTCGGATAGCGTGAGCGCGGACACCTCAGGCGCGCGCCGCGTGAGGACGCGCGTTGCGCCGAGCCCGACGGGCGATCCGCACGTCGGGACGGCCTACGTTGCGCTCGTCAACTACTGCTTCGCCAAGAAGCACGGCGGTGATTTTCTGCTGCGCATCGAGGACACCGATGCGGCGCGCTCGACGGCGGAATCGGAGCGCGCGATCCTCGCCGCGCTGCGCTGGACGGGACTGTCGTGGGACGAAGGCCCCGACATCGGCGGCCCGCACGGCCCGTACCGCCAGAGCGAACGCTCCGCGATCTACAAGAACTATGCGGATCGCCTGCTGGCTCAGGGCGACGCGTTTCGCTGCTTCTGCACGCCGGAGCGGCTCGACGCGATGCGCGCCGCGCAGCGCGCCGCGAGCACGCCGCAAAAGTACGACGGCCATTGCACGGCGATCCCCGCCGACGCGTCCGCGCGGCGCGCGGCCGCGGGCGAACCGTTCGTGGTGCGCATGAAGGTGCCGTCCGACGGTGTTTGCGTCGTGCACGATCTCGCGCGCGGCGGCGTGGAGTTCGAGTACGCGAGCGTCGACATGCAGGTGCTGCTCAAATCCGACGGCCTCCCGACGTATCACCTCGCAAACGTGGTCGACGACCATCTCATGGAGATCACGCACGTGATCCGCGGTGAGGAGTGGATGTCGTCGGCGCCCAAGCACCTGCTGCTGTACGGCTACTTCGGCTGGGAGCCGCCCGCGCTGATGCACCTGCCGCTGCTGCGTAACCCCGACAAGTCCAAGCTCAGCAAACGCAAGAACCCGACCGGCATCCTGTTCTACGAGCGCATGGGCTATCTGCCCGAGGCGCTGCTGAACTTTCTCGGACTGCTGCTCGCGCCCGCGCCGGAAGGCGAAGAGATCTTCGACGTCGCGACGCTGACCGACCGGCTCGATCTCGCGAAGATCTCGCTGGGCGGCCCCGTGTTCGACGTCGCGAAGCTCGACTGGCTCAACGGCCAGTATGTGCGCGCGCTCTCCACCGACGATCTGCTCGCGCGCACGGAGGCGTGGGGCTTCGACCGCGACCGGCTCGTGCAGATCGCCGAGCTCGCGAAGTCGCGCGTCGAGCGGCTGAGCGATCTGGTCCCGGCGGCGGCGTATTTGTTCGCGGGCCGGCTCGCCGTCACCGAAGAGTCGTTCGCCGGCACGAAGCTGGCTCGCGACGACATGCGCAAGGCGCTTGCGCTGGCGATGTGGCGGTTCGACACCGAGCGCAGCTTCGACAAAGAGACCGTCGAGCGCGTGCTCAAGGGCGTCGGCGAGACGCTGGGCGTGAAGTTTCGCGATCTCTCGCGCGTATACTACATCGCGATGACGGGCAGCCCCACGTCGCTGCCGCTGTTCGACTCGATGGCGCTGCTGGGACGCGACATCGTGCGCGAGCGTTTTCGCGTCGCGCTCGACGCGCTCGGCGGCGTGAGCGCGAAAGAGCAGAAGGGATGGGCGGCCGCGTGAGCGTGCGCGCGATCGTGCTCGCGGCCGGCAAAGGCACGCGCATGAAGTCGGCCCGGCCCAAAGTGCTGCACGAGCTGTGCGGGCGGCCGATGCTGTGGTGGGTGCTCGAAGCGCTGCGCGCCGCCGGCGTCGACGACGTCGTGGTCGTGACGAACCCGGAGCTCGATCCGCAGCTCGAATCGCTGCGCGTGCGCACGGTGATCCAGCGCGAGCAGCTCGGCACAGGCCACGCGGTGAAGATCGCGCTCGACGCGATCGCGCCCGACGACGGCTGCCTCGTCGTCGCGTACGGCGACATGCCGCTGGTCGACGCGACGATTTTCGAGGACGTGCAAGCCGCCGTCGATCCGGACGCCGGCACGGCGCTTGCGCTCGTGACCGCGGTGATGCCGCTGCCGTCCGCCTTCGGCCGCATCGTGCGGGGCGCGCATGGCGTCGAGCGCATCGTGGAAGCGAAGGACTGCATGCCCGAACAGCTCGCGCTCGACGAGATGAACGCCGGGATCTACGCGTATCACGAGCACGCGCTGCGCGCGGCGATCGCGCAAGTCGGCAACGACAACGCGCAGGGCGAGTACTACCTCACCGACACCGTCGAGCTGCTGATCGCCGCCGGCCACCGTGTCGCGCCCGTGCCGGTCGCCGACTACCGCGGCGTGCTGGGCGTGAACGACCGGGTGGAGCTCGCGTCCGCCGCCGCGATCCTCAACCGCCGGCTGTGCGAGGCGCACATGCGCGCGGGCGTGACGATCGCCGACCCCGCGCCGACGCATCTCGTGCCGGGTTTGCAGATCGCGCCCGACGTGACCATCCTGCAGAACACGATGATCTACGGCGCGACGCGTATCGGTGAAGGCACGTGCATCGGGCCGAACTGCCGCATCGGCGACGCCGTGATCGGCGCGCGCTGCGACGTTCGCGAGAGCGTCGTCACGTCGAGCGAGATCGCGGACGACGTGAAGATTGGCCCGTTCGCGCACCTGCGCGGCGACTCGCGTTTGGGCGCCGGCGTGCGCATCGGCAACTTCGTGGAGCTCAAGAAAGCGGACCTCGCCGAAGGCGTCAAAGCGAACCACCTCGCCTATCTCGGAGACTCCACGGTGGGACCGCGCTCGAACATCGGCGCGGGCACGATCACGGCGAACTTCGACGGCGTGCGCAAGAACCGCACCGAGATCGGCTCGGACGTGAAGATCGGCTCGAACAGCGTCCTCGTCGCGCCGGTGTCGCTGGGCGACGGCGCGATCACGGGCGCCGGCGCCGTGGTGAACCGCAACGTTTCCGCCGGCGACAAGGTCGCCGGCGTTCCGGCGAAGTCGATCGCGAAGAAGCCGGCGGAAACCTAGCCGCTAGTCTTCGTCGGGAACGAGGTGCGAGGGTGCGCGCTGCGACGCCGCGCGCATCGCGCTCCGGCTCGCGCGCACGCCGCTCAGCGGCGACACCTGCTGGTTGTAGTCGAACATGTCGTGCGGCGCGGTCGCCGTCGCGTCGCGCTTGCCGAGCGTCGGGAGACCGAACACGTCCTCGATGTACCGCGTGACGCTCGACGTTTCAAACTGGACGTGCGACACGTAGTCATGCTTCGCGTACGGAGAGATCGCGATCAGCGGCACGCGGAAGCCCGGGCCGTTCTCGTCGATCTTCGGCGGCACGACGTGATCGTACCAGCCGCCCCAGTCGTCCCAGGTGACGAAGATCGCGGTGTCCTTCCAGTACTTGCTGTTGCCGATCGCGCTGACGATCGAGGACACCCACATCGGCCCCGTCGTGGACGGGAACCGCGCGTGGTCGGAGTTGAGCGCGTCGGGGGTGACGAACGAGACGCTGCGCAGCGTGCCGTTGGCGATGTCGCTCAGGATCGTCGTCTCCGGCGCGATCTCGTTGTTCGCCCAATCGCTACCATAACGAATGTGGCGGACCGCGTCGTACGGCGTCCACAGCGAGCCGGACAGATCGCCCGGCTTCCCGATCGGCGGCGAGTAGTAGGCCCAGCTCACGCCGGCGGGGTCCATCGTGTCGGCCAGCGTCTGATAGTCGAAGCACGGCGCCGCGCTGGACTGGAACGTCGAGCCGTCCGCGCGCACCATCGTCACGGTCGTGCCCGCCGGCGCGTCGCAGCCCCACGGTATCGCGGTCGGGACGTTGACCACGTTGGCGCTCTGCGCGGCGATCACGTACTGGTGCGCGGGATAGCTCGCGCTGTTGTTCGATTGGAACATCCGGTCGGCGAGCGCGTACGCCGTCGCCAGGTCGAAGTACGGCTGCACTTCGGCGCGTGGAACGTAGGAGTACGAAAGGTGCGCCTCCGTCTTCGGGACGTCGTCGACTTTGTCGAACCCGTCCATCTTGCCGCCGTCGGAGCTGGCCACGAAATCGGCGTAGTCGTGGTTCGGATCGACGCCGTGACTCAGCGACACCGGCTTGAGCGGAATCGTGCTGCCGTCCGACGCCTTCCCGGATGCGACCGTGTCGGCCCCGGGAAAGCCTTGGAACACGTTGTCGAACGAACGGTTTTCCTGCACGATCACGACCACGTGCTTGATGACGTCTTGCGCGCGCTTCGGCGCTGCCGGCGCGGTGGACGCGGTCGGGATCGGCCCGACGGTGCCGCCACCGCCGCCGCACGCGGCGAGCATGATGAAAAGAACGAACGCGGACAATGCGCGGAGACGGAGCACCATATTGCGGTTTTCGACCGCTTTACCGAGAATCTACATGTCTGCGTGCTGAATTAAGCGCGTGCTAATGCCGGCGCGCGCTTCTGCCGATACAGGCGCGGAAGAGGGCTCGGCTCAGTCGTCGGGCGGCGGACCGATGTCGCCGGCCTGCAGATGCCGGAAGCTTTCGACGGACCGATGCCGTGCCGCGACGGCGGTGTACGCGCGCGGTGCGGCGCTGAAGTCGAGCACGTCGGCGATCGACTGCGACGTCACGTCGGTCCCGCCGAGCGTTCCGAGCCCGAACGTGTCTTCGACGAAGCGCAAGATGCTGCCGAACTCGTACGTCGTGTGGCTGACGTAGCCGGCGCGCGCGTACGGCGACGCGACGATCAGCGGCACGCGAAAGCCCATCCCCATGCGGTCGCGGTGTGGCGGCTTGACGTGGTCGTACCAGCCGCCCCAGTCGTCCCACGTCACCACGAGCACGGTGTCTTTCCAGTACGGGCTCGCGCCGAGCGTGTTCGCGATCGCGGCGACCCAATCGGGTCCGCTGCCGTCGGTGGTACCCGCGTGGTCGCTCTCGCGAAAGTTTGGCACGACGTACGACAGTTGCGGCAACTGGCTCTGCTTGATGTCGTCGAGGATCGTGTTCTCGGGACTCACCACGTGCGACCAATCGCCGCCGTACCGGATGTGCTTGACCGCGCTGTACGCGGACCAGATGTCGCCCGTCCGCGTGTTGATCTGCGGCGCGTAGTATTTCCATGACACGTTGTGCGCGTCGAGCAGGTCGGCGAGCGTGGGCGGGTCGACGCACGGCGAGGTGGGGCTCTGCAGGATCGGCGTCTCGGGCGCCGCGGGATCGTCGACGGCGCCGGGATCGTTGTCCGCGAGCCGATCGACCAGCACGGACGCCGGCCCGTCGCATCCCCACACGCTCGCCGGCGGGTTCTCGGCGATGCTCTGCGACGTGCCCGCGATGAAATACAAGTGCGCGGGGAAGCTCGGGCCCGAGTTGCTCTGGAACATGCGGTCGCCGAACGTGAACTGCCGCGCGAGATCGCGATACGGCTTCGTCTGCTCAGGCGGAACGTAGGCGAGCCCGTCCGTCGGCGTCGCGCCCGCGCCGATGAAACTGCTCGACGCGGGCGTGTCGAACCCGTCGAGCTTGCCGTGGTCGTACTGCTTGAGGAAGTACGCGTGGCTGTGGTCGACGTCGGCGCCGTCTTGCAGCCGCACGGGCCGCAGCGCGACGGTGCCGTGCGTGAGCGTCGGCGCCGTCGACACGGTGTCGGCTCCGGGAAAACCGGCGAACAAGTTGTCGACGCTGCGGTTCTCCTGGATCACCACGACGACGTGGCCGATCTTGGGTGCCGGCGCCGGCGTTTGCGCGATCGTGACCACCGGCGAGCCGGCCGTGGTCCCGCCGCCTCCGCCGCAGCCGTACAGCGCGGCGAGGAGCGCGAGGGCGAGACGTGGTGCTCGCAGCGGTCCCACGCGCCGGTCCTTCCTTGGTGTTTTCACTGCCGCCCGTCTCCAGAGGTCCCGACTTGTGTGAGCATGACGTACCCCCGGCAGCCGACCGGGCGCCCTGCGGGATCGGGCAGGAAACGCCGCGCGGCGAGCCGTCTCTTGTCCGCAATGGAGCAGCATCCGCGCGACTTCGTCGGTTACGGTGCGACGCCGCCGGACCCGAAGTGGCCCAACGGCGCGCGGCTCGCGGTGCAGATCGTGATGAACTACGAGGAGGGCTCGGAGTACGCGGTCGGGGACGGTGACCTCACGTCGGAGACGTACCTGACGGAGGTCCCCGGCGCGTCGCTGGGGCCCGGCAAGCGCGATCTCATCGTCGAGTCCGTCTACGAGTACGGGAGCCGCGCCGGGTTCTGGCGGCTGATGCGCATGTTCGGCGAGCGCGACATCCCGATCACCGTGTTCGGGGCGGCGCTCGCGCTCGAGCGCAATCCCGCCGCCGCCGCCGCCATCGCCGCGGCCGGCTACGAGGTGTGCTCGCACGGCTGGCGCTGGATCGGTTTTCAGGATATGCCCGAGGACGAGGAGCGCGAGCAGATGCGGCGCGCGGTCGCGTCCATCGAGCGGACCACCGGCACGCGCCCGTACGGCTGGTACTGCCGCTACGCGCCGTCGCTCAACACGCGCCGCCTCGTGGTGGAGGAAGGCGGGTTCTTGTACGACTCCGACGCGTACGACGACGACCTGCCGCACTGGACGCGCGTCGGCGGCAAGCCGCATTTGGTGATCCCGTACACGCTCGACAACAACGACATGAAGTTCTCCGTCGCGCCCGGCTTCACGTCGGGCGAGGGGTTCTTCCGCTACCTCAAGGACGCGTTCGACGTGCTCTACCGCGAAGGGAAGACTTCACCGAAGATGATGTCCGTCGGTTTGCACACGCGCTTGGCGGGGCGGCCGGGTCGCGCCGCGGCGCTGGAACGGTTTCTGGACTATCTGGTGGCGCACGACGATGTCTGGATCTGCCGGCGCATCGACATCGCGCGGCACTGGATCGCGACGCACCCGGCTCGAGCATGACGCAAGCCGAGGCGTTCCGGCTTCCCAAAGCCGAGCTGCACGTGCACGTCGAAGGGACGTTCGAGCCGGAGCTGATCTTCGCGCTCGCGGAGCGCAACCGCGTGGCGCTGCCGTACCCCTCGATCGACGCGCTGCGCAACGCGTACGAGTTCGCGGACTTGCAGTCGTTTCTCGACCTCTACTACGCCGCGATGGCCGTACTGCGAACGGAAGCGGACTTCGCCGAGCTCGCGCGCGCGTACTTCGCGCGCGCGAGCGCGCAGGGCGTGGTGCACGCGGAGCTGTTCTTCGATCCGCAGGCGCACACGGCGCGCGGCGTCGCGTTCGAGACGGTCATCGACGGCTTGTGGTCGGCGGTGCGCGACAGCGAGCGGCGCTACGGCATCACCTCGAAGCTGATCATGTGCTTCTTGCGCGACCTTAGCGCCGAGTCGGCGCTGGCGACGCTGGAGCAGGCGCTGCCGTACGGCGATCGCATCGTCGCGGTCGGACTCGACTCCGCCGAGGTCGGCCACCCGCCGTCGAAGTTCGCGCGCGTGTTCGAGCGCGCGCTGGCGGAAGGCTGGAAGACCGTCGCGCACGCCGGCGAGGAAGGCCCGCCGGCGTACGTGTGGGAGGCGCTTGACCTGCTGCGCGTGTCGCGCGTCGACCACGGCGTGCGCAGCATGGAAGACCCCGCGCTCGTCGCCCGCCTGCGCGACGAGCGCATCCCGCTGACCGTGTGCCCGCTGTCGAACGTGAAGCTGCGCGTGTTCGGCACGCTGCGCGACCACAACCTCGGCGCGATGCTCGACGCGGGATTGGTTGCGACGGTGAACTCCGACGACCCCGCGTACTTCGGCGGCTACGCGGGCGATAATTTCGCCGCGGTCGCGCAAGCGCTCGAACTGCCGGCGAGCGCGCTCGTCACGCTCGCGCGGAACAGCTTCGAAGCGTCGTTCATCGACGAGCGCACGCGCGACGCGTACCTCGCGCGCGTCGACGCGGCCATTCTCGGAACGACGGCATGACGCTGCACGAGCGGCTCGCGTCGCTCGCGACGCTGGGCGCGACGGCGAGCGGCATCGACCGCGCGCTGTTCACCGCGGCCGAGCGCGCCGCGCGCGAGCAGTTCGTGCGCTGGGCGCGCGAAGACGGCTTGTCGGTCGAGCAGGACCGCGCGGGAAACGTCTTCGCGCGGTTCGACGGCGCCGACATGGGCGCGCCCGTGCAGTGCGGCTCGCATCTCGACACGGTGAAGGACGGCGGCGCGTACGACGGCGCGTACGGTGTCGTGGGCGGCCTCGAGGCGCTGCGGCGCATCGCGGCGTCGAGGGAGCGGCCGCGGCGCGCGCTCGAAGTCGCGGCGTGGGCGGGCGAAGAAGGGAGCCGCTTCCCGCTGGGCTGTTTGGGAAGCGCGGTCTACGCGGGCCTCACGCCGTACGACGACGTCCTCGCGCTGGTCGCCGACGACGGCGAGACGTTCGCGTCGGCGTTGCACGGGCCCGGCGGATTGCTCGGCGGCGTCGCCGTGCGCGACGGTTTTCCGGCGCCCGCCGCGTACGCGGAGCTGCACATCGAGCAAGGTCCGGTGATGGAGCGCCAAGGCGCGCGGCTCGGCATCGTCAGCGTGATCGCGGGGCAGCGGCGCTTTCGCGTGGTCGTCGACGGCGTCGCGGGGCACGCCGGCACGGTGCCGATGGCGGGCCGTTCCGACGCGCTGTGCGCCGCGAGCGAGATCGTGCTGGCCGTCGAGCGC
>Ga0066662_10000509_pt1 | contig 17089 bp, 11 predicted proteins | sample GraSoiAngelo_111_FD_133939 | JGI IMG/M metagenome (GOLD analysis project Ga0066662, IMG submission 133939) | Grasslands soil microbial communities from the Angelo Coastal Reserve, California, USA - 14_0903_12_40cm | ecosystem: Environmental > Terrestrial > Soil > Grasslands | place: USA...
GAGAAGACGATCATGGAGTACATCGAGAATCAGAGATGGGACGATGATCAGGAAGGATTCAAGATCACCGTGCCGCGCGAGCCTTAAGCCGGCTTCAGCCGGAAGCGCTTAAGGCGGCTTCAGCCGCAACTGCGACTTTCAGTCGCACATTAACCCACCGCCTTTCAGGCGGTGGTCGTTAAGCTATTTGCTAGCTGCTCGAAACAGCACGCAACCTTGCATTGGCATCGTATAGAAGGATGTGGAACCGCGCCATTGCCGTCCTTAACCTGCTGGTCCTACTGGCAGGCTCAGTGTGGGCGGTGGACGGCACTTTTCAGGGTAAGGTCATCGATCCGCCATCCAACCTGCCCAAACCTCAGGGATGGATTTACGTGCAGGGCCGCAATCACATGCTGCGGCGGGTAGAGGTCTCCCATGCCTCTATCGTATTCTCCAACAGCGTGCCTGACAGCCAGCACCGCAAGTGTGGTGTTGAGTGCCTGACCGCGGGACAGGAGGTGCGCGTGACCGCTGAGCAGGACCATTCAGGCGAATGGCGGGCGAAGCGCATCGAAATCATCAGGCTTACGAGCAACAGAACGTAGCTCCTGGCTCCTAGCTGCTAGTGAAACCCAACTTGCAGATCGGGTGAATCTGGTGACCCCGGGTGATCTGAATCTGACCCGCAGTTGCCGCCTGAGTTAATTCCTGCTTAATCACCACGAAATTGTAAAGGGGTTGTAAATAACCTCTATGTTTACGCAAGTTTACGGGGTTGGCGCGTTCCATGGAGAGGTGCTGGATAACTGCGGGTGGTTAATTTGTATCCAATCAAAACAGGGATGAATCTAAGAGATATCCCTATGTCTCAGCGTATAATAAGCGTATCCTGCACAGATCAAGGAATGCTTTCGCGCAGGAGTGCCTCTATGAAAACTCGTGCTTTGTTCCTTTCGTTCATCCTGGTTTTCGGGTTGAGTTTATCCAGCTTTGCTTCCGACGACAAAGATAACAAGAAATCTGACGACCAGCAGAGCCAAACCACTGCCTCTGACGACCAGAGCAAAAACCAGGATGCCAAAGAGCCTAAGCCCAAGCATGATGGCGGCAAAGATGACGTAGACGCTATCGGCAATCGCAAGATCGGCGGCATGGACTGGTATTCGATCGAGAAGGAAGTTCGGTGGGGCAAGGAATATGCCCAGCAGGTCGAACAGAGCATGAGGATGGTCCAAGACCCGGTGGTCAATGAGTATGTGAACCGCATTGGCCAGAACCTGGTTCGCAACTCTGATGCTAAGGTGCCTTTCACCATCAAGGTTGTGGACTCAGACGAGGTCAACGCCTTCGCTCTTCCCGGCGGCTTCTTTTATGTGAATTCCGGATTGATTCTGGCCGCGGATGAAGAAGCGGAACTCGCCGGTGTGATGGCCCATGAGATTGCCCACGTGGCTGCGCGCCATTACACCCGTCAAGCCACGCGCGGACAACTGGCCAACCTTCTTACCATTCCATTGATCTTTGTCGGCGGCGGCGCCGGTTATGCTGCCCGCCAGCTTGCCGGTATCGGCCTGCCCATGACTTTCCTGCATTTCTCGCGCAGCTTTGAAGCCGAGGCTGATTTCTACGGTCTGCAGTACATGTACAAGGCCGGTTATGATCCCAACGCTTTTGTAGCTTTCTTTGAAAAGCTGGAAGCGCAGGAGAAGAAGAAGCCCGGCACTCTGGCCAAGGCATTCTCCACCCATCCGCAAACCCCTGACCGCATCCAGAAATCCCAGGAAGAGATTGCAACCATTCTTCCAGCGCGTGAGCAGTACATTGTGAGCACCTCTGAATTTGACCAGGTGAAGGCGCGCCTCGCCGCCATTGAAAACCGCCATAAGGTCGAAGATCAGAAAGACAGTAACAAACCCACGCTCCGCCGCACCGCCAGCAACAGTGACGGCAAAAATGGAGATAAGAAGGATGATGATCGTCCAACGTTGAAGCGGCGAGATCAGTAATACACATTGACTCTCAGCGAACAGGCGGCCGGCGGGCCGCCTGTTTTGTTTCCAGATGAACCACAGCGTGGCGAGCCACAATCAAAGGCTTTAACCGCAGCGCAGCTATGCCGCAACCAAACCCAAAAACCGTTACCACAGAGGGCACAAAGGTTTCACAAAGGACACAGAGGAAAAGCACTTAAGAGAAAGTAAACAGGTTATTTTTTCGGGATCCAGTCCGGAAAAATTCTTCGCGGCTCCGGACGAACTTGATTGTTAGCAATACAAAGGACGCAGAGGCGGCAATTCACAAGACCTTAACACTCTTGAGTGTGGCTCGATGCGCGCATGTTCCATTCATCTGCGATAGAATAATCATTACTCTTCTTTTCACACCATCCTGCGATCATCTAAGCGGGATTTTCACGGAGAACATACATCATGAGCGTTACGCCTCTCTCTGAGCAGGTCACCAACACGACAGCAAAGCCGGGAATCCAGTACGTCTATTTCTTTGGCGGTGGTAAGGCCGAGGGCAACGGCAAAATGAAAGACGAACTGGGCGGCAAAGGCGCGGGTCTGGCTGAGATGACCAATGCCGCATTGCCGGTGCCGCCGGGATTCACGATCCAGACTGAAGCCTGCCGGGAATACATGAAAACCGGCAAGGTATCAGAGACAATTGACCGGCAGATGCTGGATGCGCTGGCGCGGCTGGAGAAGCTGCAGGGGCAGAAACTGGGAGCAGGGGAGAGCCCGCTGCTGGTGAGCGTCCGCTCGGGCGCAAAATTCTCGATGCCGGGCATGATGGATACCATCCTTAACCTGGGACTGAATGACAGTAGCGTGCAGGCGCTGGCGAAGAAGTCGAACAACGAGCGCTTTGCTTATGATTCCTACCGCCGCCTGATCCAGATGTACGGCAACGTGGTTCTCGACATCGAGAAGCATGCATTCGACGAGGTGTTTGAGGCGCAGAAGAAGAAGCGCGGCGTGAAGCTCGATACCGACCTGACCGCTGACGATCTGAAAGAGATCATTGCGCAGTATAAGCAGGTGGTGCGCAAGCATGCGGGCCGCGATTTCCCGCAGGAGCCGCTGGAGCAGTTGCGCGGAGCGCGTGATGCAGTGTTCCGCTCCTGGGAAAACGAGCGCGCCAAGGTTTATCGCCGCATCAACAACATTGCCGATGATCTGGGCACGGCGGTCAACGTTCAGTCCATGGTCTTCGGCAACCTGGGTGAGACCAGCGGCACAGGCGTAGGCTTTACGCGCAATCCTGCCACCGGCGAGAAAGAATTTTACGGCGAAGTCTTGATCAACGCGCAGGGCGAAGACGTGGTGGCCGGCATTCGCACGCCGATGCACATCACCGAACTGGAAAAGCGCATGCCGGAGTGCTACACGCAGTTGCGCGAGATCACCACGCGGCTGGAGAAGCACTATCGTGACATGCAGGACTTCGAGTTCACCATCCAGGAAGGCCGCCTCTACATGCTGCAGACGCGCAACGGCAAGCGTACCGGACGCGCGGCTGTGCGGTCGGCCATTGACATGGTGAATGAGAAGCTGATCACCGAACAGGAAGCCATCTTCCGGGTGGATCCCAACCAGCTTTACGACTTCCTGGTTCCCAAGCTCGATGAAGAGAGCGGCAACGTTGAAGTGATTGCCAAAGGCTTGCCTGCATCTCCGGGCGCAGCCGTAGGACAAATCGTCTTCACCGCCGATGACGCTGTAGAGAAGGCGGGCATGGGAGCGCAGAAGAATCCGGTGATTCTGGTGCGCGCCGAAACCACTCCGGAAGACATTCACGGCATGGAAGTGGCTGCCGGAATTTTGACCTCGCGTGGCGGCATGACCAGCCATGCGGCGGTGGTCACACGCGGCATGGGCAAGTGCTGTATCGCCGGCGCGGGCGACATCGAGGTGGACGACAAGAAGAAAGAGATGCGCGTGGGCGACCTGGTACTCAAAGAAGGCGACTGGCTTTCCATCGATGGAACCACTGGACGCGTGATCAAAGGCAGACTGGGAACCACTCCGGCCAGTCCCGATGATCCGGATTTGCAGATCCTGATGAAATGGGCGGAGCCGTTCCGCAAGCTGGGTGTTCGCGCCAATGCCGATATTCCACGCGACGCCATTCAGGCACGCGCCTTTGGAGCTGAAGGCATCGGCCTGTGCCGCACGGAGCACATGTTCTTTGCCGAAGACCGCATCGACCATATGCGCGCCATGATCATGGCCCGCACGGAAGAAGACCGGCGTAAGGCCCTGGCCAGGCTGCTTCCCATGCAGCGCGAAGACTTTGAAGGGGTCTTCCGGGCGATGAACGGGTTCCCGGTAACCATTCGTTTGCTCGATCCTCCACTGCACGAGTTCCTGCCCAGAAGGGAAGAGCTCATGGTAGAGATTGCGCGGCTGGAGATCACCGATCCCAAATCGCCGCGCCTGGAAGAGGCCCGCAGGATTCTGCGCCGCGTGGAAGAGCTGCACGAGTTCAACCCCATGCTGGGCTATCGCGGATGCCGGCTGGGCATTACCTATCCGGAAATTTCGGAAATGCAGGCTCAGGCCATCTTTGAAGCCGCGGTGAATGTGAGCCGCCAGGGCGTGAAGGTGCTGCCCGAAGTCATGATTCCGCTGGTTGGAATTTTCAAAGAGATGGTCAACCAGAAAGCCATTGTGAACCGCATGGCCGAGCAGGTCTTCAAAGAGAAGGGCGCGAAGGTTCAATACCTGGTGGGAACGATGATCGAGCTGCCGCGCGCCTGCGTGGTTGCCGATGAGATTGCCACCGAGGCTGAGTTCTTCAGCTTTGGCACCAACGATCTCACGCAGACGGCTTATGGATTCTCGCGTGATGACATCAACAAGTTCCTGCCTGCTTACCTGGATCGCGGCATTCTGAAGAATGATCCTTTTGCCATGCTCGACCAGGCAGGCGTAGGCGAGTTGATGAAAATCGCGGTGCAGAAGGGCCGCAAGGCGAGTTCGAATCTGAAGATCGGCATTTGCGGCGAGCACGGCGGTGATCCGTCATCGGTGGAGTTCTGCCACAAGATCGGCTTGAACTATGTTTCCTGTTCGCCCTTCCGCGTGCTGACAGCACGGCTGGCCGCAGCCCAGGCCGCAGCGGCGGACCAGTTGAAGGTGGAGGCGGGAAGAACGAAGTAGTTTCAGCAACCTATTTTGAAGCGCATATCGTACGCAGAAGTTGAGATGCCATGAAACGAAATGTGCTGATCGCGATGTTTACCTGTCTGGCTGTGGTGTCGAGCCTGATGGCTCTTCCGCCAGCGGTCTCCATTAAGGAATGGGATGTGCCGACACCCAAGTCGCGGCCCCATGATCCGGCGCTCGCTCCTGATGGCTCGCTCTGGTACACGGGCCAGATGGCAAATAAGCTGGGCCGCCTCGATCCGAAGACCGGTGAATTCAAGGAGTATCCACTGAAGACGGCTGACTCCGGTCCGCATGGGTTGGTGGCCGACCGCGACGGCAATATCTGGTTCACTGCGATTTTCAAGGGATACGTGGGAAAACTCAATCCCAAGACCGGCGAGATCGTGGAATATCACATGACCGATCCGCGAGTTCGCGATCCCCACACCCCGGCTATCGATCCGCAGGGGAATGTGTGGTTCACTACGGAGCAGTCGAATTTCATTGGACGCATCGATCCCCAATCGGGCGAGATCAAGGTCAAAGAAGTGCCTACGCCGCACGCAGTTCCATACGGAATCGTCATCAACTCAAAAGGCGTGCCGTATTTCTGCGAGTTTGGTTCCAACAAGCTGGCCAGCGTGGATCCCAGGACTCTGGAGATTACCGAATACACGATGCCGGAAGGTGCGCGTCCGCGGCGGCTTGCCCTGGCTGCCGACGGCACGATTTACTACTCCGATTACGCGCGTGGATTTCTCGGGCATTTCGATCCGGCAACCAAGAAGCAGGAAGAATGGCCGTCGCCGGGAGGACCGGCCTCCAAACCTTACGGCATCGCCGTGGCTCCCAATGGCATGGTGTGGTACAGCGAATCAGGCATAAGCCCGAACACGCTGGTGCAGTTCGATCCGAAGAGCAGGAAATTTTCCAGCACCACTATTCCTTCTGGAGGAGGCGTGGTGCGGAACATGGTTGCCACCCCGGATGGAAGACTGTATCTGGCATGCAGCGGAGTCAATAAGGTTGCTGTTGCCGAGATACACTAACCTCTAACACTGATTGGGAAACCATCCAAAATTGCGGCGCAGGATCATTCAGGGCTCGCTGGTGATCGTTGCAGGAGTATTTGTAACCATAACTGGCGCACGGGCGCTGGTGGGCCGTTCCTCGGCAGGCCGGCTTATTGCCATTAGTATTGTCTAGAAAGCATTTCTAAGGATGGGATGGAAATACTGGTAACAGGAGCGGCGGGATTCATTGGCATGCATGTAGCCACGCGGTTGCTGCAGGCCGGATACAACGTTGTGGGCCTCGACAACCTGAGCGATTACTATGACGTGCGGTTGAAAAAGGCGCGGCTTAAGGAACTGATTCGCTACCCGCAATTCCAGTTCGCAAAGATGGACCTGGCCGACCGGCAGGAGGTAGAGGCATTATTCGCCGCCAGGAAATTCGAGCGTGTGATCCATCTGGCGGCGCAGGCAGGCGTGCGCTACAGCCTTGAAAACCCACACGTCTATGTCCAGACCAATATTGTGGGCTTTACCAATATTCTTGAGGCTTGCAGGCATCATCCTGTGAACCACCTGGTTTATGCCAGCAGTTCCAGCGTTTACGGCGCAAACAAGAAGCTGCCTTTTTCCGTGCAGGACAATGTAGATCATCCCATCAGCCTGTATGCCGCCAGCAAAAAGGCTAATGAACTCATGGCGCACGCCTACAGCCACCTGTTCCAGATTCCAACCACGGGATTGCGCTTCTTCACTGTGTACGGGCCGTGGGGCAGGCCAGACATGGCAATTTTCTCATTCACCAAAGCCATTCTTGAAGACAAGCCGATCGAGGTCTTCAATCACGGCAAGATGCGGCGGGATTTCACCTATATAGACGATATTGTCGAAGGCGTACTGCTGGTGGCAGACAGGCCACCTGTCCCCGGCAACTCCGGCAGCCCCGGTGCGGCTCCTTATAAGCTCTACAACATCGGCAATCACAGCCCCGTAGAATTGATGCGAGTCATTGAGGTATTGGAAAAATGTCTGGGGAAGACCGCCCGCAAGAATATGCTTCCCATACAGCCCGGCGATGTTCCAGCAACCTTTGCTGATATTGACGACCTGATGCGGGATACGGGGTTTCGTCCGGATACACCTATCGAAGTGGGCGTGGAGCGCTTTGTCCGCTGGTATCAGTCGTACTATCTTGCGGTTGAGACAAGTTCCGGGTGATCAGTTCCGATCCAGAGACGGGTTACCAAAGTCACTCGGCAGCCGGACGCGAGCTGTTTACAATATGTCGTGAGACGATTTTTGTCTCACGCAAGATCTCCTTCTGACGAAAAGCAGGCCCGGGAATCTCCCGGGCCTGCTTATTTGCAGGTGGAAGTTGCGTCGTGATCGGTAACATGCCAAGGCAATTTCACACCCCGCCAGGGTCCAATGTCCAACATGCCAATACGTTCTGCACTGCTAAGAGCTTTTAAATCGCGCTTTTCGCACATTTTCGCCTTGCGTTCCTGTGAAGAGTTTGTTCAGCCGTTCTCACACCATTAGAAAAATTCGCATAAATTCGCGGTATTCTCCTTTTTTGCTTTTCTCCCTGCCTCCGTATCTCTGTGGTAGGTTTGGTTGTGGCTCCGCTACGCTGGGAAATTCATGTCGATTCTGGCGCCTCTCGTTCGTCGTTAGAATGCAGGACAAAATCCTGCTGTGAAGACGAAGGACGCAGGGCGTAAAATTATAGAATTCTCGAACACCTGCGATATTCCCCAACGGAGGAGAAGGCATGTCATTTCTGCGCGACCTGAAAATTGCGATACGTTCCCTGGCACGGGTACGGGCTTTATGGATCACCGTTGCTATTACCCTGGCGCTGGGCATTGGCGCGAACGCGGCGATTTTTAGCGTCGTTCGCGGTGTGCTTCTGCGGCCGCTGGCTAATCGCGACGAAGACCGCCTGCTTTACATCCGCCAGAGCGCTCCGGGCCTGGGCGCGGAGAATACGACCTTCTCAGTTCCGGAGATCAAGGACATCAGCGGCGGGCTCAAGACCATCAGCGAGGTCGGCACTTTTTCCGCATTGGATTTCACCATGGTTGGACTGGGCGAGCCGCGCGAGATCCGCGCAGGCGTGGTGGACGGCAATTATTTTGAAGTGATGGGGCTGCGCCCGGTGCTGGGCCGCCTGCTCAATGCGCAAGATGACGGTCAAAACGCCGCAGGCGCAGCCGTGCTGACCTACCGCTACTGGACGGCCGGCCTGCACTCCGATCCCAACGTGATCGGGAAGGTTATCCGGCTGGAAAGTTTTGGCCCTCCACGTTCGGCCACCATTGTTGGAGTGGTGGAGCCATCAGTGCCTTATCCGGTAGAGACTGAACTGATCGCCAACATTGTGACCAGCCCGCATCATCTTTCCGCCACCATGGTCACCGGGCGCGAGCACCGCATGACCGAGGTGTTTGGCAGGCTTGCTCCGGGCGCGCCACTGGATGCGGCACGCGCCGAACTGCGCACCGTGCATGCAGCGATGGTGGTCGCGCATCCGGAGACCTACAAGCCCAAAGACCATTATGAGATTGGCGTGACCCGTATGCACGACCAGATCAACTCGCGGGCCAGGACCATCCTGTGGGTGCTGCTTGCTGCTTCCGGGCTGCTGTTCGTGATTGCCTGCTCTAATGTTGCCAACCTGGTGCTGGCGCGCACGGTGCGCCGCGAATCAGAGCTGGCGATTCGCACGGCTCTCGGGGCAACTGCGGGCGCTCTGCGCCGCTCCCTGCTGGCTGAAGGAATGGTGTTGTGCGGCACCGGCGCATTGGCGGGAGTGCTGATTGCCGCGCCCATGACGAACGTGCTGGCGCGCTATGCCTCGCGTTTTTCGGTGCGTGCTCTCGATCTTTCGCTCGATTCCAGCCTGATCTGGATCGGCGTTGCCCTTGCGCTGGTTGCTGCCATTTTCCTGGCTTTTGTTCCCCGGCTGCCTTCCGCAGATGCTTCCCGCGGGCTGGGACTTTCGAGCATCGGCACGCGCTCCAGTACGGGAAGCGGCAGGCGGCTGCGCATTTTTGCGGTCACGCAGATTACCGCGTCATTCCTGCTGCTGGCCGGAGCCGGCGCTCTGCTGCGCACGCTGCTGATGCTGGAACATACGCAGCCTCCTTTTGAGACCGCTCACGTGCTGGCCATCAATCTGCCCACGATGTCTTACGGGAAAACGCCGGAGCAGGTACGCGAGTTTTATCGTGACGTGCAGCGCCGCATCAGCACCGTTGCCGGAGTTAAGAGTGTTTCGTCGGGCTTTGCTGTCCCCTGGCGTGACACGCGGGGGCTGGACATCAGCTTTACCTTCACCATGGAAGGCGCAAAACATGAGGCTGGCCAGGATGATCCACGCGCCCGCTTCCGTTCGGTAGCGCCGGGATTCTTCGATACGCTGGGCGTGCCGATTCTCGCAGGCCGCGATTTCAGGGACACCGATAAAGAAGGCGCCGAGCGCGTAGTCATCATCAGCGAGAGCGTTGCCAAACAGTTGTTCTCCGGCCAGGATCCTGTGAACCGCCACTTGCGCTGGACGGATGGCGTGATGAAGTTCATCGGCATCAGTTACGAGCCGCGCCGCATCATCGGTGTGGTGCCTGATGTTGACGACGCGAACATCATTCCAGCGCCGACCATGACCGTGTATCAGCCGACCGAGCAGGAAGGCTGGAATGGGCGCCTGTTCGTGCGCGCGCAGAACGATCCTTATTCACTGGTGCCGATTATCACCCGCACCATCCGCGAAATGGCCAAAGACCAGCCGGTAGAACGGGCCAGCACACTGAATGACGTTCGCGCCGAGGTGCTGACCCCGGACCGGCTGAACGCCATTGTCTTCGGAGGATTCGCCACCCTGGCACTGCTGATCTCTATAGTGGGCGTGGCGGGCGTGCTGGTTTTTTCGGTGAGTGGACGCACCCGTGAATTCGGAATCCGGATGGCGCTGGGGGCACAGCCACGCAGTATTCTCAGCAGTGTGCTGGTTGAAGGACTGGTAATCGCGTGCATCGGGGTGGCTACCGGTTTCCTGGTGGGCTTTGGCCTGGAACGCTTCGTTGGAAAATACCTGGCACAGGTAGAGCAGCCCGGAGCAGTGCCTTTGATTGCCTCTGCTGCGGTGATTCTGGCTGCGGCTGTGATTGCATCAGCATTACCGGCCGCACGCGCCGCCCGTGTGGATGCGGTGCAGGCGCTACGGTCAGAGTAAAAACCTTACCGCTTGACTGATGAAAGAGATGAACGCTGATGGATTTCCATGGGATCAGCGTTCATCAGCGGCTAAACGCTGCCTGTGATGTCCCCGTCAAACTGCCCTGAACCGGCCAGCATCACACCGTTATGCCTGCCGGCCTTTCGATCACCAATTCAGATATAGCTGAACTCCTGGCGGTGGATCCTGCTGCATAGTCATTGATCACTTCTGTCCGTGACCTGGGTCACAGTATTGCTTCTACTCCCGGCATTTAATTTTGGAATAACTTCAATGCCCAGCTAAGAGAAGTATTCGACTGTCTCCCAGCGATCGTATTTCACCCCCGCTCGCGACCGCCTGACATAGATGAAAGAGCAACTTTTGTAAATCCCTTTTCCCATGTCATCGCCCGTTCTCCGGCGGAATGACATTGCGGTCCATACAGAGAAAAGCAATCCTTAAGGAGATTATTCCCATGTCAAGTCGTAGAGATTTTTTAAAGCTTGCCGCCATAACCGGTATAGGGGCTTCTCTGCCGTTCGAGTGGAGTCTCCCTGCCAGGGCTTCTGTGACCACCTCGCAAATACCGCTGGTGGGCAACACTATTCCACGTTATGTAGACCCTCTGCCGACATTTGCTGGAAAGCGAGTGAATGCCACCAGCATCACCGCTGCCATGCAGGAGTTCAGGCAGCAGATTCTGCCAACCTCGTTCCCCACCACCACCGTATGGGGCTACAACCTGAACAATAAGGGGCCGAGCTTTCCCGGCATTACAGTAGAGGCAAAGAAAGGCGCCCCGACAACCATCACCTATGTGAACAATCTGGTTTCTCCTTTCCTGCAGCAATTCCTCACGGTAGATCAGAGCGTGCACTGGGCTGATCCGCTCAATCAGATGGGGAGCCTGCCATTTCCGCCTCCGCCCTATACCGGACCAATCCCGCTGGTCACGCATCTGCATGGTGCTGAAGTCCCATCGGAATTCGATGGCAATCCGCAAGCGTGGTTCACAGCAAATGGACTGCAGGGGAATGGCTACCGTACTTTCAGTACAGCGGCGAATAATGCGGCTGTCTACCAATATCCGAACAGGCAGGAAGCCACTACCCTGTGGTTCCACGATCATGCGCTGGGCATGACACGCCTCAACGTCTTAAGCGGCCTGGCCGCGTTTTACCTGCTGCGTGACGATCGCGACACGGGCCTCATCAACAATCTGATTGGCCTGCCTGCCGGCCCATATGAGACTGAACTCCTGATTCAAGACCGGCAGTTTGATGTGAATGGGCAGCTTTACTTCCCGGATGGCTCCGGCTCAGGATTGAACGGCACGCCACCGAACCCGGACGTTCATCCTTTCTGGATACCTGAGTTCTTCGGTGACGTGATCGTGGTGAACGGCAAGTCGTGGCCATTCTTCAACGTGGAGCCGCGCCGCTATCGTCTGCGTTTGCTGAACGGTTCGAACGCGCGCTTCTATGAACTGCGGCTGATGAACCGCGATACCAAGAAACCTGGACCGGCGTTCTACGTGATCGGTACTGACGGAGGCCTGCTGGATGTTCCGGTCAAGCTGAATGATCCGAATGTTCCAGACAGCAGCTCACCGAGGCTGCTCATGGCGCCTTCCGAGCGTTATGACGTGATCGTTGATTTCGCCGGCTTAGCCGGTCAGACGTTCACGCTGCTCAACAGTGCTAAAGCGCCTTTCCCGAATGGCATGTCACCAGACCCGCGAACGTTTGGCGAGGTCCTACAATTCCGGGTAGTTTCACCATTGCAGGGCACAGATAAGAGCTACAACCCGGCAAGCGGAAAGCCGTTGCGCACTCTCATGGTGCGGCTGGCGAATCCGATTACGGGAGCACTCGCGGCAGGTGTTGTGCCTGACGTGAAACGGCAACTGGTACTGGTCGAGGTGGAAGGGCCTGGCGGTCCGGTGGAAGTGCTGGTCAACAACAGCAAGTGGGACGGCCTGGAAGAGGGAACCAATATTCCTATTCCCGGTTCTACTCCTGTGAACGGCAATTTCGTGACAGAGTTGCCCCAGGTAGGTTCCACAGAGGTGTGGGAGATCATCAACACCACCGCCGATGCGCATCCAATTCATATTCACCTGATCCAGTTTCAGTTGATCAACCGGCAGGCGTTCAATGTGACCCAATACCGGCAGACTTATGATTCTCTGTTTCCAGGAGGCTTGTTCATGCCGGGATTCGGCCCGCCTAACTCCTACAGCATCCCCAATGCTGCGGGTGCGGCAGGCGGCAATCCAGATGTAACTCCTTACCTGCAGGATGGCACGCATCCACCTCTGCCTGAGGAAGCAGGATGGAAGGATGTCTTCAAGATGTTCCCCGGGCAGGTGACTCGGGTTGTCGTACGGTTCACGCCGCAGGCCAATGCTGTGGGCACAACTGTTGCGGGCACGAATTACTTCCCATTCGATCCCACAACGGGACCGGGATATGTGTTGCATTGCCACATCCTTGATCATGAGGATAACGAGATGATGCGGCCCTATATTCCCAGGAAGTAAGAGCAGGTAGCAGAGGGCGGCGCATGCGCCGCCCTCTATCTCCTACAAATCCTCTCCTCACAGCTTCATAAAGTTAAGTTCTTTAATTTTTCTCTAACAAATCTCTAATATTTATTAGCCAAAATACAGGAATTGGGGGCTGGCTCCCGCCAAGGCCTTAGACGACCTAATGAACAACAAACGAAAACCAAACACTCACCCGGCGCAACTCCCCACTCTCGGAACAATGGTACGAGTGCTCATTGCTGCCAGAAGCTCTGCCGCCCGCACGGCTATTGCCGCATCGCTGATCAGGCGAGACTGCCAGATAACATCTGTAACAGATGGGGATGTTGCACGGGGAATCCTCGCTGCAGGCGGCATTGATATCTGCGTTATCGAGCCTAATCTTCCCGGCACCAGTGGTGTGCAGCTATGCGCCTGGATTTATTGTGCGCAACTGACACCGACTCCCTACGTAATCCTGCTTGCCAGTGCCGCCCAATCTGCAGAAAATGCGCCGGCAGTCCGGCCCGGCGCAAATGAGTATTTTGCCAAGCCGGTTGATCCTGAACAACTGGGGGCCCGGATTAGTTTTCTGGCCCAGAATTTCGGGCGGCAGCGCACGATCCATTAGTACATTCCGGTTTTTTACCGCCCAGGGCGCAAAGGAAGCTAAACCTAACACGGACACGGAGACACGAAATCCACGGAGAAAGCCGTTAAAAAAATTAGTTTTTTCCGCGCCAAAACCTTCGTATTGGAGTTCTGGGTTTTCTGCCTTTAACACCGCAATCTTCGCGTCCCTGGCGCATTTGCGGTAAAAGACGGATGACTGTTACTGGTGTGATATCCGTCACATCTTCTCTGTGAGCTATCGGCCTAGTATCTGAGGCATGAACTCGCAATTTGATCTCAATAAGCGCCCCCTGGTTGTGATCTGGGAAGCCACGCAGGCCTGCGATCTGGCCTGCTACCACTGCCGTGCCAGCGCCCAGCCGAAGCGGCACCCGCAGGAGTTGACCACCGAAGAATCTGAGGCATTGCTTCGCGACGTGGCCGAGTTGAATCCGCCCATATTTATCATTACCGGCGGCGATCCCTTAAAGAGATATGATATTTACCATCTTGTGCGTTATGCGGACGCGCTTGGCCTGCATCCGGCGATGACACCCAGCGCCACCCCACTGCTTACGAAAACTGCAATCGGAGAGCTCAAGAAAGCGGGTCTCTCGCGCCTGGCCGTGAGCCTGGACGGCTCCCATGCCGATCTGCATGATGGCTTCCGTGGTGTGCGTGGCTCCTTTGAAAGGACACTGAACGCCCTTCGCTGGTCGAACGAGGAACACTTGCCCATCCAGGTAAACACGACCATTTCAAAGCGCAACCTCAAAGACCTGGATAACATGGCGGAGCTGCTGAAGCACTTCCGCCTGGTGCTGTGGAGCATCTTCTTCCTGGTGCCCACCGGACGCGGGCAGATCGATGATCTTCCCAGCGGGGAAGAGTTCGAAGAGGTCTTCAAGAAGCTGCACAGATTCTCAGAAGACATGCCTTTCCGCATCAAGACAACCGAAGCACAGCACTATCGCCGCTTTGTGATTCAGCAGCGCCTCCAGGCAAGAAAAGAAAAAGCCCAGCCATTCACTCCCGGATCAGAAAAGTTGTTTCCGGGACTGCTGCCGATCAATGACGGCAAGGGCTTTATCTTTGTTTCGCACAAGGGAGAGGTTTTCCCCAGCGGGTTCCTGCCGCTGTGTGCTGGAAACATCCACTTCCAGACGCTCACAGACATCTACCAGAATGCGCCGCTGTTGAAGGCCTTGCGCGATCCTGACAATCTGCATGGAAAATGCCGGGACTGTGAATACAAGAACATCTGTGGCGGATCACGTGCCCGTGCTTACGCCACGACCGGCGATCTCTTTGGCCAGGAGCCCTGCTGTACGTATCAGCCGCAGCAAAACGCGCAAGAAACTGCTGAAGAGGTGGTGAAGGTTAGTTAGAACGGCTTTTTTTGTAGCGGCAAGGAACACACGGCTCCGTAGCTTCCGGCTACGGAGCCGTATGCTTGATTTCCCAGGATTCGCCCGGGATCAATAAAGACGTGGAGTTCAGCAGGAGCCATAGTTCCATATCCCACCCGCAGAGCGCGTAGATAGGAATCCAGGCATGACCCAGACCCCGCCTTAACAGCCATCCCAGGTCATGTATCTGACCAGGAGAACAGGACTGATAGCGATGAACATCGGAATCTCCCAGAAAAGATTCCAGGGATTGTCCCAGACTCCGCGATAGTGCTTCTTCACATGCGCATTCTGAGCCACGACGTTGACAGGTACCTGGAAGGGGTGCTGCTGGCGAGTGATCGTTCCGTGCGAGTCAATGGCCACGTACTCCACCACTGCGCTGACCTGATGCTGGCCAGGATCGACATCAGCAGGAGCATCCACGTAGAAGACGGCCTGTAGTTCGCGGGACTGGAGCACAGGGGACCCGCGGTTGACCTTTTCATAGTCCACCCGGGTCTCGCGAAGATTCAGCCCGCCATCGGAGGCTGAGCTAAGGAACGCCTTGTTGTGGCCATACTCCACGGATACGGTGCAATTTTGAGTGTCAAACTTTACATTGACTTCCAGGCTCTTACCTTGCTGGACGGCGTCATAGGATGTCCAGACCTTTTTGAGCTTGAGGCAGTCCTGTTGTGACCAGGCATGATTCGGCCATGCCGCCAGCCCCAACAGAACGGCTGCGGCTGCATAGAATTTGATCGAACGTTTCATAAGTCCTCCAATCAGCAAATTAACAATGCGATTAGAAGGGCACGGGTCAGTGAAGGCAATGCACTCCGGGTAAACTTGAGGTCAACTATGTATCTACCGGAGATAATCGTTTAAACGATTGATTTGAAAAGGGAAGCCGGCCTAAATTCAGGCTGCGTTGGGGATGCCGAAGACGCAGAGCAGTATAGACAATCTCCTGCGGGTCATTGATTTTCAGTGATTTTCAGTCTTCCTATGGAATCAGGCGGCCGATGCCTTTGAACATTGATGCAGACGAAACAGCTCAATTGCATCCGAGGCGTTGCGGGCGAGCCGGGTTTTGCATACAGGGCAGCAGAAGTGCCGGGAAGCTTCGTCCATCACCAGGACCGGACCGGTGGGTTCAGTACCTCGCAGCAGCCTGGGCGCCTCAAGTTCGGCATTCCTTTCTACCGCAGTTTTCCGCTTTGCCGGTTCAGGGTCTTTGAATCCCAGAGCGATATCTGCCAACTCCAGGATACGGGCATTGGACGCTCCCGAATCGATCCGGTGCTGATTCCCCAGACCTCTCAGGGCGAGGTGCGGAGAAATCCAGAGCTGCTGAGATAATTTGCGTTTCTTGCGACGACTGCGCTTCTCCCTCACAATAGGCACATCTCCCTTGCGCTTTGATGCTGGTCTTGGATTTGCGTTGCCTGCCACAGCCATTGTAAGTATGCTGACGCGGATTTTCAGATGGCCTTTAACTCACGGATATGTCATGCTGTATAGATGACTACGGAAAAAGGACGCCCGGAACACGCCAACAAATTCGCCGAAGTGCATGAAAAATCTAAGAAACTCCGGGCCGAAAAGCAGAAGACCCGGCAGGCCGAGCTGGACCGGAATGCCGAACGCATGCAGCAGGAAATCACTGACACAGACGATGACCTTATAATAAACCGAGATATAGTGAAGCGTGATGAAAGCTAAACACAGGGTCATCCGGAAATCTGCCCCCTCCCTTCTTCACTGAGTTGCTGTAGCGATTGAATAAGCTGCTCCCAGTCTTCTACCTGCACAGGATTACAATAGGAGAGCGAAGGAGGAGTACGCATATGGGAGCCATGAACATCCAGGAACTCGTTTCAAAATTACGATGTTGCACTGACGAGGACTTTACCCGCATTTCTCACATGCGCGAGTTGTTGCGCTCCACCCCTGTTGATCCAGAATCCCTCCAACAATACCTGATCTGGGACTGCCAGCATTACACCCGCAATCTTATCGATAAAACACCTCTTTATGAGCTGCTGGCTATCTGCTGGGAGGTGGGGCAGGGAAGCTCGATCCACAATCATAAAGACCAGAATTGCTGGATGGCAGCTCCCATTGGCAAGCTTCGTATCCAGAACTACAAAGTCGTCCAGCAGGATCTTGCAGCAGGCACCTGC
>Ga0066662_10000510_pt1 | contig 17082 bp, 12 predicted proteins | sample GraSoiAngelo_111_FD_133939 | JGI IMG/M metagenome (GOLD analysis project Ga0066662, IMG submission 133939) | Grasslands soil microbial communities from the Angelo Coastal Reserve, California, USA - 14_0903_12_40cm | ecosystem: Environmental > Terrestrial > Soil > Grasslands | place: USA...
AGTTGGTTGGCGCGCATATGATAGGCGCGGACGTCACCGAACTTATTCAAGGCTACGTGGTGGCGATGAACCTGGAAACCACGGAGGAAGAGCTGATGCATACCATCTTCCCGCACCCGACCTTGTCCGAGATGATGAAGGAAGCGGTGCTGGACGCGTATGGCCGGGTATTGAACATCTAGCGCGATCATCCAACTCATTTCACCGAACTGCGGCACGGGCGCGCGACCACCGTGTCAAAACCATACTGCCTCAAATAACCAGCAAGAAAGACGGCCATCCGTGAAGGACAATGACAATCTGACGATCGAGCGTCCGACGTTCGTGACCCATCTGGAATGCGCGATGGAAGGAGATCGTTATCCCGCCGATCAGATTCACAACCTCTCGAAGGCCAACAAGCCGCTTCTGGTACGTTACGACCTTGCCGGGGTGAAAAAGGCGTTGAGCAAGGACGCGCTTGCGCAACGTCCGGCGGATCTGTGGCGCTACCGCGAGATGCTGCCGGTGCGCAAGGTCGGCGATATTGTCAGCCTTGGCGAGGTCACCACGCCGCTGATCCGCCTGCCCAAGCTTGCCAACAAAATCGGTGGCGGCGAGATCATCGTGAAGGACGAAGGCCGGCTGCCGACCGGCTCGTTCAAGGCGCGCGGGCTGGTGATGGCGGCGTCGATGGGCAAGGCGCTCGGCATCAAGCACATGGCGATGCCGACCAACGGGAATGCCGGCGCTGCGCTCGCGGCCTACGCCAGCCGCTGCGGCATCAAGACCACGATCTTCTGTCCGGCCGACACGCCCGAGGTGAATGTCAGCGAGATCGAGCTGCAGGGCGCGACCGTCTATCGCGTCAACGGCCTGATCGACGATTGCGGCAAGATTGTCGGCGAGGGCAAAGCCAAGGGCGGCTGGTTCGATACGTCGACGTTGAAGGAGCCTTATCGGATCGAAGGCAAGAAAACGATGGGACTCGAACTGGCCGAGCAGCTCGGTTGGGATGTGCCGGACGTGATCTTCTATCCGACCGGCGGCGGTACCGGCCTGATCGGGATGTGGAAGGCGTTTGCCGAACTCGAGGCGATCGGCTTCATCGGCAGCAAGCGGCCGAGGATGGTCGCCGTCCAAGCCGCCGGCTGCGCGCCGATGGTGCGCGCCTTTGAGAACGGTACCGAGCACGCGCCGCGCTGGGAAGATGCACACACGATTGCCTCGGGCATTCGCGTGCCGCAGGCGGTTGGGGATTTTCTGATTTTGCGCGCGGTGCGGCAGAGCAAAGGTTTCGCGATTGCGGTAAGCGACGAAAAGATATCGTCGGCGCTGAATGAAGTCGCGCGCGAAGAGGGATTGTTGCTTTGCCCCGAGGGCGCGGCCACCTACGCTGCCTATAAGCACAGCCTTGCCGACGGCCGCGTGACCAAACACGACCGCGTCATGCTATTCAATTGCGCCACCGGGCTAAAATACCCGCTCCCGCCGGTCACGCGCACGCTGGATCGCCACGCGCCGATCGACTACGCGAAACTGTAGAGAGGCGTCATTGCGAGGAGCGAGAGGACTGCTTCGGTTGCGCTCACAATGACGATGTTGGCGCGCAGGCCGATCCGGAAGCTATCATTAACCAGGGCGGCGCCATTGAGCGCTGTGTGGCGCGTGCGGGAGAGTACGATGCAAGGAATTATTCTCGCGGCTTTACTGGCGCTAGTGACGTTCGGCAGCGCGCTGGCCGACAGTTTTCCCTCGCATCCGATCACCATCGTGGTGCCGTTTTCTGCCGGCGGACCTTCCGATGCGATGTGCCGCATACTGGTGGAGCGGATGAAGGCGAAGCTTGGCGAACCGATCCTGGTGGAGAACGTCACGGGAGCGGGTGGCTCGATCGGAGTAGGGCGTGCGCTGCGCTCGCCACCGGACGGTTACACCATCAGCTTTGGACATCTCGGCACTCACGTCGCCAATGGGGCGATCTACAAGCTCGGCTACGACCTGGTCAGCGATCTTGAGCCGGTCGTCATGTTGCCAAGCAATCCGATGATCGTCGTCAGCAAAAATGACGTGCCGGCCAAGACATTGACGGAACTGCTCGCATGGCTGCGGTCCCGGCCTACTCCGCCGACCGCCGGAACGGCCGGAGCCGGCTCCGGAAGCCACATCGCCGGCCTGTATTTTGAGAACGTCACCGGAATCAAGCTGCAGTTCGTGCCTTATCGCGGCACCGCGCCAGCCATGACTGATTTGGTGGCCGGCCAGATCGACATGATCGTCGACCAGACATCCAATTCGATCGCACAGGTGCGCGCGGGAACGATCCGAGCCTATGCCGTCACCGACGAGAAGCGCGTGGAGCAGGCGCCGGACGTTCCGACCACGGACGAGGCCGGCCTGCCCGGATTTCACATGACGCTGTGGTCTGGGCTTTGGGTGCCGAAGGGCACGCCAAAAGACATCGTCACAAAGCTCAATGCGGCGGCTGTTGCCGCACTGAACGATCCGGCGGTCCGTTCGCAGCTTGAGAACCTGGGGCTTCGGATGCCGCCCGCCAATCAACTGACGCCGGAGGCTCTCGGCGTGTGGCAAAAAGCGGAAATCACGAAATGGTGGCCCATGCTCAAGGCCGCCAACGTCAAGGTGGACTGACCGAGCGCTCAGTATCGTCATCCGTCAGCCGTTCTGGCGCGTTGTTGCATCTCGATCTAGGGCGCCGGCTTCAGCATTACCGACATATCACGACCATATGAAAACGTTCCGGCCTCCTCCGGTCGAACGATTGCGCGGATGACTGGTCCCTTTACGCTGAGAGAACCCCGTCGCGCATTGCGAGTGATTCGGATTGACGCGGAGGTAAGGCATGCGTTCGATCGACAGGCGCAATCGCGACCTGGCGCGCTGGATGCGCGCGCTGCTTGTGGGCACCGCAATATCCGACCCGGCCATAGTGCCGGCCGTGGCGGCGGATGCGACCTGGGTTGGAAACGGCACGCCCACAGGCGACTTCAACACCATTGGCAATTGGAGCCCGAACACGGTGCCAACCGGTATCGCAACGTTCGGCGCGTCGCCCACTACAGCCGTGTCATTCTCGATCGACTCTACCGTGGGCGAATGGAAGTTCATCGGTCCAGGCTACACGTTCACCAATGATCATACGCTCGTGTTTAGCGGCGCTGGCATCACGATCACCGCCGGCAGCGCCGCCATTACCAACAACGGCAACCTGACATTCGCAAACTCGAGCACGCCCGGCAGCGCCACCATCACGACTCTAAGTGGCGCGCACGTTGTATTTCAGAACTTCAGCATCGGGGGCAACGCAAGCTTTATCACCCAGGCTGGCGGCACCTTCGACATTTCGGGCCTTGGCGCGAACTTGGTCACCGGATCGATTGCAGGCGCCGGCACCTATAGCATCGGCAGTCAGCTCCTGACGGTCGGTGGCAACGGCACCTCGACCACGGTGAGCGGGGTGATCTCCGGCGCGAACGGGAGACTTGCCAAGGTCGGCACGGGAACGCTGACGCTGTCGGGCGTCAATACCTATACGGGCCTTACCGATGTCATCGGGGGGACGCTGATCGTCGATGGTTCGATTGCGTCCTCGACGCCAATCTCCGTGAAGCCGGGTGCGACGCTTGGCGGCGTTGGCGCGGTGGGCAATACCCAGGTCCTCGGCACGTTCGCGCCCGGCTCCGGCGTTCCGGGCAGCAGCACCAGCGTGGCCGGTACTCTCATTGTTAGCTCCGGCGCCACCTACGTGATCCAGGTCAGTCCTGGTGCCGCCTCGAGCGCCAACATCACCGGAACGGCGACACTGGCGGGCACCGTCAACGCGCAGTTCGTGGCAGGTAGCTATGTTGCGCGCAATTATACCATTCTCACATCGACGGGCCTCGGCGGGACCACGTTCGATACGCTGACTACAGCGGGCTGCCCGTCGGCTTCACCGCGAGCCTCAGCTATCAGAGCGACCACAATGTGCTGCTTAACCTGGACGCGATACTCGGGATCGGAATAGGCGCCGCGCTGAACGATAACCAGCAGCACGTGGCTACCTCGATCAACACATTCTTCAACAACGGTGGTACGCTGCCGCCGGCTTTCGTAAGCCTGTTCGGGTTGACGGGTCCGGCGCTTGGCAACGTGCTGACGCAACTGTCCGGCGAGACCGCTGTCGGCACTCAGCAAACCACCTTCAACGCGATGACGCAGTTCATGGGCGTAATGACCGATCCATTCGTCGCCACTCGTAGCGAGGATGCGAGCTGCGAACCGCGGTGGAAGGTATGGGTGGCCGGGTTTGGCGGATCGCAAACCGCTGACGGAAATACGGCGGTCGGCTCCAACAACACCATCAGCCGCGTCTACGGCACCGCAGTGGGCGCTGATTATCGTGTGTCGCCATCCACGCTCGCGGGCTTTTCGCTGGCCGGCGGCGGCGCCAATTTCAGCGTCGCTAATGGCGGCAGCGGACGTTCCGATTTGTTTCAGGCGGGCGGGTTCGTGCGCCACAATGCGGGACCAGCCTACCTCGCTGCTGCACTGGCTTACGGCTGGCAGGACGTCACCACGGATCGCACGGTGACCGCGGCCGGCATCGACCGGCTGCGCGCCGAGTTCAACGCCAATGCGTTCTCCGGGCGGCTCGAGAGTGGCTATCGCTTCGTGACGCCAGGGCTCGGTGGTATCGGCATCACGCCTTACGGCGCCGGACAGTTCGCGACGCTCAACCTGCCGGCCTATGCCGAAACCGTGGTCTCCGGCGCCAGTACCTTTGCGCTGGCGTATGGATCGAAGAGCGTGACGGATACGCGCGGCGAGCTCGGCCTGCGCACCGACAAGTCGTTTGCGATGTCAAACGGGATTTTGATGCTGCGCGGCCGCGCCGCCTGGGCGCATGACTTCAATCCCGACCGCAGCATCGGAGCGACGTTCCAGGGGTTGCCCGGAGCTTCTTTCGTCGTCAGCGGGGCGGCGCAAGCCAGAAACTCCGCGCTGACCACCGCCGCAGCTGAAATGAAGTGGCTGAACGGCTGGTCGACCGCGGCCACCTTCGAAGGCGAATTCTCCAACGTGACCCGCAGCTACGCCGGCAAGGGCGTGGTGCGCTACACCTGGGGAGGACCTGGTCAACTCGCCGCCAACTGACGTAGCCCCCACGATCTCAGCGGCATGCGGCACCGTGCAGCGAGCCGGGTGCCGCCCGCCGGACTCGTCGCGCGAGGCCAATCGCACGCGAATTCACGCCCACAATGGTTGCCCGCGCGCCACAAACGTGACTTCGCCGCAACACTCACCTAAGATTTAACCGTTATCACAGGCGCTTCTTCTTCACGCCGCTTTTTTGCCACACCGTCCGATGTAAAGCATTGGTATGTAGGCTCACGGCCACGGCGCTCGCGACGGCGAAGGAAATCCAGTTTTCCGGGTCCAACAAGAGATGACGCGGAAACAGGTTCGCGATGGACGCCAAGACCGATATCAAGAAGAGATTGCCCAGTCGCCACGTGACCGAGGGCCCGGAACGGGCGCCCCACCGCTCATACCTCTATGCCATGGGCCTGACCACCGCCCAGATCCACCAGCCCTTTGTTGGTGTGGCGTCGTGCTGGAACGAGGCCGCCCCCTGCAATATCGCATTGATGCGGCAGGCCCAGGCGGTCAAGAAGGGGGTCGCCTCCGCCGGTGGCACCCCGCGTGAGTTTTGCACCATCACCGTGACCGACGGCATCGCCATGGGCCATGACGGCATGCGCTCCTCGCTGCCGTCCCGGGAATGCATCGCCGACTCGGTGGAATTGACGATGCGCGGCCATGCCTATGACGCCCTGGTCGGGCTTGCGGGCTGCGACAAGTCTTTGCCCGGCATGATGATGGCGATGGTGCGGCTGAACGTGCCCTCGATCTTCATCTATGGCGGGTCGATTCTCCCGGGCAATTTCCGCGGCCAGCAGGTCACGGTGCAGGATATGTTCGAGGCGGTCGGCAAGCATTCGGTCGGCGAGATGTCGGACGCCGATCTCGATGAAATCGAACGCGTAGCCTGTCCCTCCGCCGGTGCGTGCGGCGCACAATTTACCGCAAACACCATGGCCACCGTCTCGGAAGCGATCGGGCTGGCGCTGCCTTATTCAGCCGGCGCGCCGGCGCCTTATGAAATTCGCGACGCCTTCTGCATGACCGCGGGCGAAAAGGTGATGGAATTGATCGCGGCGAACATCCGTCCGCGCGACATTGTCACGCGGCGGGCGTTGGAAAATGCCGCAGCGGTGGTTGCTGCATCCGGCGGTTCGACCAATGCTGCGCTGCATCTGCCGGCTATCGCGCACGAATGCGGTATCAAGTTCGACCTGTTTGACGTCGCCGAAATCTTCAAAAAGACGCCGTATGTCGCAGATTTGAAACCGGGCGGTCGCTATGTCGCCAAAGACATGTTCGAAGTTGGCGGCATACCGCTCTTGATGAAGACGCTGCTCGACAACGGCCACTTGCACGGCGACTGCTTGACCGTCACCGGCCGGACGATCGCCGAAAATCTCAAAAGCGTGAAATGGAATCCGAACCAGGACGTGGTGCGCCCTGCCGACAAACCGATCACCGTGACCGGTGGAGTGGTCGGCCTGAAGGGCAATCTCGCGCCGGAGGGTGCGATCGTGAAGGTCGCGGGTATGTCGAATTTGAGATTTGCCGGGCCGGCCCGCTGTTTTGATCGCGAAGAGGACGCCTTCGAAGCGGTCCAGAAGAAGACCTACAAGGAGGGCGAGGTCATCGTCATCCGTTACGAGGGGCCGCGTGGCGGTCCGGGCATGCGGGAAATGCTGTCGACCACGGCGGCGCTGACCGGCCAGGGGATGGGGGGCAAGATCGCGCTGATCACCGATGGACGGTTCTCTGGTGCCACTAGAGGCTTCTGTATTGGCCATGTCGGCCCGGAGGCAGCCGTTGGCGGCCCAATCGCGCTGCTCCGGGATGGCGATATCATTGAGATCGATGCGGTCGCCGGCATACTTAACGTAAAATTGAGCGACGCGGAACTCACGGAACGTAGAACCAAATGGAAGGCGCGTGAGACTAATCATACATCAGGCGCGTTATGGAAATACGCCCAGCAAGTCGGACCCGCGGTGAATGGGGCGGTGACCCATCCGGGCGGGGCGCACGAGAAACAGTGTTATGCGGATATCTAAGCGTATCATTCTTGCGTTGATGGTAGGTGCCGCGCCGGCGGCGGCACCGGCGTTTGCTTTTGATGGCGCGCCTGCGGCTGCCGAGGCGGCGATCCCGGTGGTTGCGGCCCAGCCCGGGGCGACCGCCGCATTGAAGAAAGCGATCCCGTCGTCCGCTACCCAAGAGACGTCGCTGACCTCGCTGCAATACGCCGCGGAAGGCGGCCATCCGGTTGCCCAGTGGAAGCTGGGCCGGATGTATGCCAATGGCGACGGCGTGATCCAGGACGATCTACGCGCTTTCGAATATTTCAGTCGGATCGCCAACGCCCATGCCGAAGACAGCCCGTCGGCGCCGCAAGCCACGATCGTTGCCAACGCATTCGTCGCGCTTGGCCGCTACTATCTGAACGGAATTCCGAACTCGAAAATCAAGTCCGATCCGGAGCGGGCGCGGGAGATGTTCTCCTACGCGGCGTCCTACTTCGGCAATGCCGATGCGCAGTACGATTTGGCCCGGCTGTATCTCAACAGCGCCGGCTCCTCGTCACGCGATGATTTCCGATATGCCGCGCGTTGGCTCGGCCTTGCCGCGCAGAAGGGCCAGCACCAGGCGCAGGCGTTGCTCGGGCAGATGCTGTTCACTGGCGACCAACTGCCTCGTCAGGCTGCTCGCGGCCTGATGTGGTTGACGCTGGCGCGCGACAGCGCCGCGCCCGACGAGAGCTGGATCAAGGAAAGCTACAACAAGGCCATCGCCAAGGCTTCCGATGACGACCGCGCGATGGCGTTGCAGATGCTCGAGCACTGGGTTCAGGGCCGCAAGGACTAGAGCTTCGGCAACCGCTGCCCAGCGGTGCTGATCATGCCGTCGCGAGGTCGAGATCCGCCCAGACCGGAACGTGGTCCGAGGGTTTTTCCCAGCCGCGCACATAACTGTCGATGCCGACATCGATCAGGCGGTCGCTGGCCTGCGGCGACATCAGCAAATGGTCGATGCGCAGCCCATGGTTCTTCTGCCACGCGCCAGCCTGATAGTCCCAGAAGGTGTATTGTCCGGGCGCGTCGGTGACCGCGCGCAGCGCGTCGGTGAGGCCCAGTCCAAGCAGCGTCTGGAAGCTTTCCCGGGTTTCCCGCCGAAACAGCGCGTCGTTGACCCAGGCGGCGGGGTTGTGAACGTCCTGAGGGGCCGGGATGACGTTGAAGTCACCGGCAAGCACCAGCGGTTCTTCTGCCTTCAGCTGCTGGGTTGAGTACTGAAGAAGCCGCGACATCCACTTGAGCTTATAGGTGTATTTATCGGTCTCGGGCGGATTGCCATTGGGCAGATAAAGGCAGGCCACCCGGAGCACGCCGGTTTTGAGCGTCACCACGCCTTCGAGAAAGCGCGCATGGGTATCCTCATCGTCGCCCGCGAGCCCCGATTTTGTTTCATCGAATGGCAGCTTTGATAACAGCGCCACGCCGTTGAACGTCTTTTGGCCATGGGTGACCACGTTGTAACCCAGCGCCTCGACGGCCTCCCTCGGGAACGCCTCATCCAGGCATTTGATTTCCTGCAAGCAGACGATGTCGGGCGCGCAATCGTTCAGCCAGCTCAAGAGATGCTCGAGCCGTTGCCGCACCGAGTTGACGTTCCAAGAGGCAATCCGCATTAAGGCTCCCAGCGGTAACTACACTTTTTCGGCCGTTTGGCATACCACGGGCGGCGGGGGTGTGATAACCGTTCAGAAACAGGCGCAAACGTCGCCATTACGGGGCAGGAGATCGGGCCATCCGGGTTCTCGCGGACCCCCTGACGTGAAATACGATGAAAATACGTAATCTGATGTTTGTCGCTGGCGTGCTGGGCATTGCTGCGCTGGCGGCCTTTATGACCCGCGCGTCCTGGACGGGCAGCGGCGCGAGCGCGCAAGGACCTCAGCGGCAGCGCGTGATCTCGGTCGAGCTCGCAAAGGCGGAGCGGAAGCCGGTTCCGGTCGATGTCGACTCGATCGGGACGGTCACGCCGATCTCCAGTGTCGCGCTGAAATCCCGGCTCGAAACCACCATCGTGCAAGTGCATTTCGATGATGGCGCGAAGGTCAATGAGGGCGATGTGTTGTTTACGCTCGATGCGCGCCAGATCGACGCGCAAATCGAGCAGGCCGAGGGCATGATTGCCCGCGATCAGGCGAGCCTGGAAGGCGCACAACGCGATGTCAGACGGTACAGCGACCTGATCGGGAAGGGCGCTACGACGCAGGTCAATCTCGACAATGCCAAGACCCAGGCCGATGTTCTGATCGGAACCATCAAGGCGGATCAATCTGCGCTGGACAATCTGAAGGTACAGAAGAGCTACACGCTCATCCGCGCGCCGTTCTCTGGGCGGATCAGCGCGGCCAATGTGAAGGTCGGCAATTTCGTGCGTCCCGCCGACACGGCTCCGCTCGCTGTCATCAATCAGATGGCGCCGGTCTATGTCACGTTCGCCATTCCGCAACGCGTCCTCGTCGATCTGCGCGACGCGATGGCCAGTGGAGAATCCAAGGTCATAGCGACAATACCCGGTCATCAGCGCTCCGAGGATGGCAAGGTCGCCATGGTCGAAAACACCGTCGATTCCACCACCGGCATGATCACCGTGCGCGGCATCATGAGCAACCAGAACGAAACCCTGTGGCCGGGCATTCTGGTCAATACCAAGCTCGTGATCCGGACCGAGGACGCGGTGGCGGTGCCCACGGCTGCCGTGCAGCGCAGCCAGAACGGCAATTATGTGTTCGTCATGAAGGACGGAAAGGCCCACGTGCAGCCCGTCAAGGTCAGCCGCACTTTCCAGGGGATATCCGTCATCGCCACCGGACTGGCCGGCGGCGAGGACGTTGTTACCGACGGCCAATTGCTGTTGTCGGAGGGAACGCCTATCGCCGCGCGCGCGCCCAAGGCAGGGGCCTGATCGATGACGCTCTCGGAGCTCTGTATCCGTCGCCCCGTCATGACGACGCTGCTGACCGCTTCGATCATCGCGTTCGGCGTGTTTGGTTTTCGCCTGCTGCCGGTCTCCGCACTTCCGAAGGTTGATTTCCCCACCATTGCCGTGACGGCGACACTGCCGGGCGCAAGCGCCGACACTATGGCTGCTTCCGTCGCCGGTCCGATCGAGCGCCAGCTCTCGACCATCGCGGGCATCTCGTCGATGTCTTCGACCTCGTCGCAGGGCACCACCGCAATCGTCATCCAGTTCGATCTCAACCGCAACATCGACGCCGCGGCGCTTGACGTGCAAACCGCGCTCACGATCGCGCAACGGCGCTTGCCGATCGAAATGACGATCCCGCCGAGTTTCCGGAAGGTCAACCCGTCGGACTTCGCGGTGCTGTTTATCTCACTCGGTTCGGAGACGCTGCCGCTCTCGGCCGTCAACGAGTATGGCGACATCACCATCGGGCAGGCGCTGTCGCAGATCCAGGGCGTGGCACAGGTCGTCATCTTCGGCAGCCAGAAGTTTGCAATCCGCGTCCAGGCCGACCCGGAAGCGGCCGCAGCGCGTGGAATATCGCTTGAAGACGTCAGGGCGGCGGTGTCCCGTGCGAATTCGTCGACACCGGTCGGGACCTTGAACGGCCCGAAGCAGGACGTGGCGCTGCAAGCCTCGGGGCAGATGGACAAAGCCGCCGACTACCGCCACGTCATCGTTGCTTGGCGGAACGGTTCGCCGGTTCGGCTAGATGAGATCGCCCACGTCTATGACAGCGTCGAGAACGACAAGATCGCGACCTGGTTCAACGGCACCCGCTCGGTTGTTCTGGCGATCTACAAGCAGCCCGACGCCAATACGGTAGCTGTCGTCGATGGCGTATTGGCGAAGCTGCCGATGTTGCGTGCCCAGATCCCGCCATCGGTAAAAATCGATGTCGCCATGGATCGTTCGGTATCGATCCGACAGTCGGTCAGTGACGTCGAGGAGACGCTGCTGATCGCGATCGGTCTCGTCATCCTGGTGATCTTTCTTTTCCTGCGCTCGGCGTCGGCGACTTTCATTCCGGCGCTGGCAGTGCCGATCTCGCTGTGCGGCACCTTTGCCGTCATGTACATGCTGGACTTCTCCATCAACAACATGACGCTGCTGGCGCTCACTCTCTCAGTCGGTTTCGTCGTCGACGACGCCATCGTGATGCTGGAAAACATCGTCCGCCACATCGAGCATGGCATGCGGCCGTATGCGGCGGCGCTAAAGGGCGCGCGCGAAATCGGCTTCACCATTATTTCGATCACGTTTTCGCTGATCGCGGTGTTCATTCCCGTACTTCTGATGGGCGGGATTGTCGGGCGCGTGTTCCGTGAATTCGCGGTGACGATCGCGGTCGCGATCGTGGTCTCCGGCTTCGTTTCGCTGACGTTAACCCCGATGCTGTGCGCGCGCGTGTTGAAGGCGCATGACCCGACCAGGAAGCCCAACATCGTGCTCCGGGTTTTCGAGCGGATGTTCGACTCGTGGCTCCGCGCCTACGAATGGTCGCTCGACCGGGTGCTGGCCCACAAGGCGACGATGCTGGCGGTGACGATGGCGACGCTCGCCGGCACCGTCGCGCTCTACATCATCGTACCAAAGGGATTCTTTCCGCAGGAAGATACCGGGTTCCTGAGCGGCGTAACGGAAGCTGCGACCGACACTTCTTTCGACGCGATGTCGGTGCGCCAAAAGGATTTGACGGACATTATCAGCCGCGACCCGGCGGTGGACTACATCAACAGTACCGTGGGTGCGGGCGGCCCGAATCCGACAGCCAATTACGGCAGGCTCTTCATTGCGCTGAAGCCGAGGAAGGAACGGGATTCCGCGGCCGTGGTGATGGCGCGATTGCGTCAGAAGGCGACTCAGGTGCCTGGGATGCAGGCATTCTTCCAAAGCATCCAGAACCTCAACATTGGCGGGCGGCCGTCCAAGAGCCAGTATCAATACACGCTACAGAGCGGTGACACCGAGGCGCTTTATCGGCTGGCGCCGGAGATGAGCAACAACATCTCCAAGATTCCCGGCTTGCTCGACGTCACCACCGATCTCTATATCAAAAATCCGCAGATGACCGTCGACATCGACCGCGAGAAGGCGGCGGTCTATGGCGTCACCGTCGATCAGGTCCGCAACCAGCTTTATAACGCCTATGGCGCGCGCCAGGTCGGCACCATCTACATGCCATCCAATGATTATCAGATCATCCTGGAGGCGCAGCCCCAATTCCGGGTCGACCCGTCCGACCTCTCCAAGCTCTACGTCAAAACCGCCAACAACCAGACCATTCCGCTGGATGCGGTGGCCAAGTTGGTGCCGTCAGTAGGCCCCCTGCAAATCAATCACCAGGGCCAGCAGCCCGCGGTGACCATCTCCTTTAATCTCGCGCCGAACTACTCGCTGGGCTATGCGGTCGACCAGATTACCGCGATCGAGCAGAACTCCAATCTGCCTGCGACCATCGCGACCGGTTTCTCCGGCACGGCGCAGGTGTTCCAGGACTCGCTGCGCGGGCAGGGCGTGCTGATCCTGGCCGCGGTGTTCGCGGCATTCGTGATCCTTGGCATTCTCTACGAAAGCTTCATTCATCCGATCACCATCATTTCCGGCCTGCCGTCGGCAGGCATCGGCGCGATCCTTACCTTGATGATGTTCAACATGGAGCTCTCGGTGATCGCCATGATCGGCATCGTGATGCTGGTCGGCATCGTCAAGAAGAACGCGATCATGATGGTGGATTTCGCGCTGGAGCGCCGTCGCGTCGGCCTAAGCGCGGAGCACGCCATCCGTGAGGCGGCGCTGCTGCGGTTTCGCCCGATCATGATGACGACATTCGCGGCGATCTTCGGCACGCTTCCGATTGCGATCGGCGCCGGCTCTGGCGCCGAGCTGCGTCAGCCGCTGGGTGTCGCGGTGGTCGGAGGTCTGTGCGTGTCGCAGCTTTTGACGCTGTTCATCACGCCGGTGATTTACATTTATCTCGACCGGATCGATCGCCGGCTGAAGCGCCGTCTCGAACCGGAGCTCGAGGAGGTGGACAGCCTCGAGCGGCCGCACGTGATCGCGGCCGAATAGAATTAGCGTCGTTCAGATCGAAAAGCTGGTGCCGCAGCCGCAGGATGCGGTCGCGTTGGGATTAACGACGCGGAATGAGGCGCCGATCAAGTCATCGACAAAATCGACCTCGGACCCGGCCAGAAACGGCACTGATGCGGGATCCACCAGCACCACCGCGCTGTCGCGCGCGATGACCAGGTCGTCATCCGCCTTGGCGCGCTCGATATCGAATTTATACTGAAAGCCGGAGCAGCCGCCGCCCTCGACGCTGATGCGCAGCATCGCACCGCCACCCTCGGTCTTGAGGATTTCGCCGATGCGGCGGGCCGCCCGCTCGCTGATCATCACATCGCCTGCGCTCATGAATAGCTCCAATAGCCTATACCGAGGTAATTTGGTATTCGCTTCCAACTATAGCTAAGTGCGCCAGGCTTCGGAATCAAACCCTCAAAAGGGACTCATACACCGTGTCGGTCGGAATGGCTGCTCCTCGCTCGCTCTACGCTTGCGACCCCGAATTCAGCCGGGGGCGGCTGTTCCAGGAGCCGCCCAGCAAGACCCGCAGCGCGTTCCGGCGCGACTGCGACCGGGTCATTCACTCGACCGCGTTCCGCCGGCTCAAGCACAAAACCCAGGTGTTCGTATTCCACGAAGGCGATCACTATCGCACTCGCCTCACTCACTCGCTCGAGGTGGCGCAGATTGCCCGCGCGCTCGCGCGCCAGCTTGGTCTCGATGAGGATTTGACGGAAGCGCTGGCGCTTGCCCATGACCTCGGCCATCCGCCGTTCGGACACGCCGGCGAGCGCGCCCTTGACGCCTGCCTGCAAGCTCATGGCGGCTTCGACCACAACGCCCAAACGCTCCGCGTGGTGACCTCGCTGGAGCACCGCTATCCTCAATTCGACGGGCTGAACCTCACCTGGGAATCGCTGGAAGGTATCGTCAAGCACAACGGCCCGCTGACGGAGCGAAACGGGTTAGCAGCGGGACGATATCGCGACCGCGGCATTCCGGTCGGGATCTCCGAATACAACAGCTTGTACGATCTCGAATTGTGGAGCTTTGCCTCGCTGGAGGCGCAGGTCGCGGCGATTGGCGATGACATCGCCTATGACGCCCACGACATCGATGATGGCTTGCGGGCCGGGCTGTTTACGCTGGACGATCTTACTGACATCCCGCTGCTGGCGCAGATGATCGATGAAATCGCCAAACGTTACCCTGATCTTGATCATGACAGGCGCGCCGCCGAGCTGGTGCGAGAACTGATCTCGTATCTGATCGGGGCGGTGGTCATGGAAGCACGCCGGCGCCTGACAGCGGCGAGGCCGCGCTCGGTGGCCGATGTTCGCTCCCAGGGCAGCGTGCTGATCACCTTTCCCGCCGAGGTCGCGCAGGTTGAGGCCGGGATCAAGTCTTTCCTGAAAGCCAGAATGTACCGGCATGCGCGGGTGATGCGGGTCATGGACGACGCCGAACAATTAGTCTCTGAGCTGTTTGAGCGTTATCAGCAGACGCCCGGCGATCTGCCGGCCGAATGGCTGCCCTCGAGCGGCCAGGAGACCGAAGCCGAGCGCGCCCGCCGGATTGGCAACTTCATCGCCGGCATGACTGACCGCTTCGCATTGACCGAGCATCAGAGGCTTTTTGACTTGACCCCGGATTTGCGTTAGGCGGCGGCCTTGGGCCGCATGCGCGGCCGTGCGCCTCCCCGCCGTAAACTCAAAGTCCGCCAATGGCCGATAAAGCTTCACCGCAGCACCTTTTCGCCGATGTGCTTGCGCGCGTGCACGCCGCTTGTGCGGCGCTCGCGGTAGAGCGCGCCTGGCCGGCGATCGACTTTTCGAGAATTGTGGTCGAGCCGCCCCGCGATGCCGCGCACGGAGACATGGCGACCAACGCGGCGATGGTTTTAGCCAAGGAAGCCAAGCTCAAACCGCGCGATCTCGCGGAGCTGATCGCGACGAAGTTGCGCGCCGACGATCTGATTGCGGCTGTCGAAGTCGCCGGGCCCGGCTTCATCAATCTCACCCTGCAGCCAAAAGCCTGGACGGATACGCTGCGGATCATTCTGCGCGAGGGCGAGCACTACGGAAAGAGCGCCATCGGCTCGGGAGCCAAGGTGAACGTCGAATACGTGTCTGCCAATCCGACCGGGCCGATGCATGTCGGACATTGCCGCGGCGCTGTGTTCGGGGATGCGCTGTCCAGCCTGCTTGCGACCTCGGGTTTCGACGTGACGCGCGAATATTACATCAACGATGCAGGGGCGCAGGTCGAGGTGCTCGCACGCTCGGCCTATCTCCGATACCGCGAGGCGCTCGGAGAAGCGATCGGCGCAATTCCCGAGGGACTCTATCCCGGCGATTATCTCAAGCCCGTGGGGCAGGCGCTGGCCGACGAATATGGCAACAAGCTGCTGGCGATGCCCGCCGGTGAATGGCTTCCAATCGTGCGCGACAAGGCGATCGCGATGATGATGGATGAGATCAAGGCCGACCTCGCCGCGCTCAACATCCGGCACGATGTTTTTGTATCCGAGCGCTCGCTCATCGAGGGCGATAGCAACAAAGTCAGCGAGACGATCGATTTTCTTCGTTCCCGAGGCGACGTTTATGAAGGCCGCCTGCCGCCGCCGAAGGGCGGTCCGGTCGAGGATTACGAGGACCGCGTCCAGACGCTGTTCCGCGCCACAGCGTATGGCGACGATGTCGACCGTCCGCTGATGAAGTCGGACGGCTCCTACACGTACTTCGCCTCCGATATCGCCAACCACAAGTACAAGTTCGATCGCGGCTTCCGTGATCTCATCGACGTGTTCGGCGCCGACCATGGCGGTTACATCAAACGGATGCAGGCGGCCGTCAAAGCCGTCACGGACGGCAAGGCCACGCTGGATGTCAAAGTGGTGCAACTGGTGCGGCTGTTGCGCCATGGCGAGCCGGTGAAGATGTCGAAGCGCTCCGGCGATTTCGTCACGCTTCGCGAGGTGGTGGACGAGGTCGGTCCGGACCCGGTGCGGTTCATGATGTTGTTCCGCAAGAATGACGCGGTTCTGGATTTCGACCTCGCCAAGGTGATCGAACAGTCACGCGAAAACCCGGTGTTCTATGTCCAATATGGACACGCCAGAGGCCATTCGGTGTTCCGCAATGCCAGGGAGGTGGTCCCGGACCTGCCGGAGGACGCGCCCGCCCGCGCCAGCTTCCTGGCGAAAGCGCCGCTGGAGCGGCTCACGGACCCTTCGGAACTTGATCTTTTGCGCCGGCTGGCGCTGTATCCCCGGACCGTCGAGGCAGCGGCCTTGGCACACGAGCCGCACCGAATCGCTTTTTACCTGTATGATCTTGCCAGCGAATTTCACACCCTGTGGACGAGGGGGCGCGATTTGCCCTATTTACGCTTCATTATCAATGCTGATGCGGAGATCACGAAGGCACGTCTGGCTCTGGTTCAGGGCGTGGTCTCGGTCTTGGCTTCGGGCTTGGCCGTACTCGGCGTTCACGCTCCCGATGAGATGCGGTAGTCTCACGGGCGAACGCTACTCACGAGGAGTGGTGAGGGCATCTGGGCTGTTCGTCGGTAAAGATGGGTTGACCGGTTTCCCGAAGGGGACGCATCATCGCGATGGCTGATCGATATCACGAAAGACCTTTTCCCGCCGACGACTTTGATCGCGGTGGTGATCGGCGCGGCTCGGCACGGGATGCAAGGGATGAGAGCGATCCTCTGGCGGAGCTGGCGCGTCTGATCGGTCAGACCGATCCGTTCGGCAGCACGGGCAGGGGCAATCAGCAGGCTCTGCAGCGGGCCAACGTACGCGATCAATATCAGCCCATTGCGCAACACCCGTTACGTGCCGAACCTGAT
>Ga0066662_10000511_pt1 | contig 17064 bp, 14 predicted proteins | sample GraSoiAngelo_111_FD_133939 | JGI IMG/M metagenome (GOLD analysis project Ga0066662, IMG submission 133939) | Grasslands soil microbial communities from the Angelo Coastal Reserve, California, USA - 14_0903_12_40cm | ecosystem: Environmental > Terrestrial > Soil > Grasslands | place: USA...
ACCGCGACGTCGGCCTGCCCCGCCAGCCGCTTGAACACCTCGAGCACCTTCGGGTTCTTGAGATTGAGCGTCATCGCCCGCTTGTTGCGGTGCAGGTTCTGGAAGTCCGAGCCCTGCCGCGGCCCACCCGGCTGCTCGCCGCCGCCATCCTCCAGCAGGGCATCGATCTTGACGACGTTGGCGCCCCAATCCGCAAGCTGGCGGACGCAGGTCGGCCCCGAGCGGACGCGGGTGAGGTCGAGCACGGTGAAGCGGGAGAGCGCCTGCGAGGCACGCGGAAAAGGCATTCGATAGAACTCCAAAGGTTGACCGAGGCGGACAGTAGCGCGCCCCGACCATCGCCGAAAGCGGGGCGCTTGTCATGGGCCGGATGCGTTGCAAAGGTGCCGATCAGCCCGTGATGCCGGCTGTCCCTTGACGGGGCTTCCCGGAACCCCGATGCCTGTTCTTGCATGACCAGCAGGAACGAGGAACTGGAGGATGATCGAACCTGATCGACTTCGAACAGCCATGGCTCGGGAAATTCATGAAATCCCGGACAAGGCGGAACGTCTCCTGGCCGAGCGGAAGCTGGTAGCCTCCGTCGCACGTCGAATTCGGCAGTCGGACGCGCGCGTCGTCATCATTTCCGGCCGCGGCAGTTCCGGAAATGCAGGGACGCTGCTCCGCTATTTGTTCGAAGCCCGCGCAGGCTTGCTGGTTTCGACCTCGGCTCCCTCCGTCATCACCACCTATCGGCGCTCGATCGACATGACGCGCGCGGTTTTCATCGTCATATCGCAGTCCGGTCGCAGCCCCGATCTGGTGACCGGGGCACGATCGGCGCGAGAAAACGGCGCGCTCACCGTCGCCATCGTCAACGATTCCGAATCGCCGCTTGTGCAAGCCTGCGAACTGATCCTGCCGATCGGCGCGGGTATCGAGCGTTCGGTCGCGGCCACCAAATCCGTTGTCCTATCCATGATGATAGCCGCGCAGCTCGTGGCGTCGCTGACGTCTGACCACGCCTTGGCGGCGCATGTCGAACAGCTTCCGCAGCGGTTTCAGCAGGCGCTGGCCTGCGACTGGTCGGAGTGGACGGGGAGCCTCGTTGCGGCAAAGGCTGGATTTGTCATCGGCCGCGGCTATGGCTTGGGAGCTGCGCGCGAGATCGGACTGAAGGTCATCGAAACATTGCGAGTCCCTGCACTGAGCTACAGCGCCGCCGAAGTCATGCACGGTCCGCTTGCTTGCGCGGCTGCCGACACGCCGCTTCTGGTACTACGACAGGAGGACGGATCGGCCGCGATGGTCGATGCCTTGATCGCCGAACTTCGCGTCCGCAAGCTCAATGTGTTTTCCGCGGGCGACCCAGATGGGACGCTGCCCTGGATCGCAACCGGCGATCCGGTTTGCGACGCCATCACGATGTTGCTGCCGGCGTACCGGGCCATGGAGCAGGCAGCGCTTAGGCGCGGCTTCAATCCGGATCAGCCGCCCAATCTCTCCAAAGTCACTGAAACCTTATAAATAAGAACTTCGGCTTGGCCCGCACCTGCCCCGGGGGACGCGCGTCGCGACAGGCTTTGTGCGCCAATCCCGAACCGACACTGACCCGCGATTGCGGCGCTCTGCCCGTTCTGCTAGCTCTTGATGCGCAGCGATGGGGAGACAAATGAACGAATTTGTCGGCCGCGCCGGTCTACCGGCAGGAGGTCGATCCGTTTGCACCGACCTCGATCTCGGATCGCTACAATCCCGCATCCTGCTGTTGATCGCGTTTCTGCTGTTTTTCTATCTTTCGATGTTGTTCGTCTCGTTGGTGGCGACGAATTTCCACGTCGGCTTCGGTTTCTGGCAGCCGCCCCTCACCGCCATCGCAATGACCATCGGGGTGGTGAGCCTGGCTGCCGTGCTGGCGGCTGCGTTTGCCTTTGCGCGGTTCAGCTTCGGCTATCTGGTCGGATTTCATCTGTTCGCGGTGATGGCTGGTTACTTCTGGGTCAATGCGTTCGGCACGCTCGGCTATGACCGTCCCGCTGCGCTCATCTCCGCCATTGCGTCGATCGTGCTGTTCCTGGCGCCGGCGCTGCTTATTACCCAGCCGATCGCAGTGCCGTTCAAGTTGCCGCAAGCGGTGCTCGAGCTGCTGCCGGTCGGCATCCTTGGGCTCGGCGCAATCGTGTTCGCGAGCGCCGCGTTGGGCGAATTCCATCTGGTCGGCCTTGAGGATATCTATCAATATCGCGGCGCGCTGAACCACTCCCGGCTGTTCTGGTATTTTGCCGGAAATTTCAATGGCGCGCTGTTCCCCTTCGCCTTCGCGTGCTTTCTGGCGCGCAAGCGCTGGATGCTGCTGCTGCTGCTCTGCGCCGTCGAACTGCTGTCCTATCCGACCACGCTTTCGAAAATTTCCCTGCTGGTGGCGTTTCTGCTGGTCTTCATCGCGGTTCTTAGTGCCTACCTCGAGCCACGCGCGGTGGTGATATTGTCATTGCTGGTTCCTGCGGCGGTCGGTTCGCTGGCGCATCTGGTCGATACCGGTGTCACCAGGCAGGTGTTCGGACTATTGGGGCTGCGGCTGTTGGCGGTGCCCGCGTTGTCGCTGGAGCACTATTACGTGTTTTTCTCCGAGCATCCGCTGACCTATTTCTGCCAGGTATCGTTGCTGAAGGCGGTGATGTCCTGCCCTTATTCCGAACAGCTGGGCGACGTGATGTCGAATTGGTTCCGGCTCGGCAGCATGAATGCATCATCGTTCGCGATCGAGGGCGTGGCCTCGGTCGGCGTGCTGTTTGCTCCGGTATCAGCGCTCGCCTGCGGCCTGGTCGTGGCGCTGGGGAACCGGCTGAGCGCCGGCCTGCCCGCGCAATTCGTCCTGGTATCGGCAGCGGCGATTCCGCCGGTCTTGACCAACATCTCGCTGACCACGACGCTGGGGACGAATGGTCTTGGACTGCTCTTGCTGCTGTGGGCCGTCACGCCCGGCAGCCATTTTGCGGCGGAACGTGGGCTGCATCGGAGTCCCACGTCGGCCGTCTAACCCGCCGCCCGCGCGCCGTGGATTTTCTGCACTCGCCGGTTTAGGATGCCGTGAATAGGAGCCGAGCCATGTTGCGCCTGAAACCCATTGTCCTCGCCATGGCGGCGGTTGCGCTGTTGGGATCGGCCGGCGATCCAGCCTCGGCTGCCTCGTTCCGGCAGGGCGTCTCGGCCTTCAATCGCCAGCAATTTTTGCTGGCGGCGCAGAACTTCTTTCCTTTGGCCGAGCACGGAGACGCGGCAGCGCAATCCTATCTCGGCTTCATGTTCGAAACCGGCCGCGGCGTGCCGCAAAACTATACCGAGGCCGCGATGTGGTACCGCCGCGCCGCTGAGCAGGGCGACAGCCTGGCGCAGTATTCGCTGGGGCTATTGTACGACAAGGGCCAGGGCGTGCCGCGCGATGTGGTCGAAGCCAACAAATGGCTGAACCTGTCGACCTCCGCCGCCCCTCCCGGCGCCCGCGAAGCCCGCGCCCGGCTGCGCGACGCCGTCACCTCGAAGATGACCCGCGGCGAAATCGCCCGCGCCCGCCTCCGCGCCCTGGAATGGGTACCGACCCGCGAACGCTGACGCCGCAGGATGGGTTGAGCGCAGCGAAACTCATCACGCGACCGCCGCGGAGTGCGTTTCGCTGCGCTCAACCCATCCTACGATTGCAACCACGCCTCGGCGAGCCAGCCGAGCCAGATCGCCGGCGCGAGGAAGGAGCCGAAGGGGAGGAAGGCGGTGGGGGTCAGCGGGCGGTGGCGCAGCCTGCTGGCAATGAAATACGCCGCGAGTGCCGCGAGCGCGGCGAGTTCGATCGCAGCGAAGATGGTGGCGAGGCCGAGCCAGACGCCCGCCACCGCGGCGAGCTTGACGTCGCCGAGCCCGAGCCCGTCGCGGCCGCGCCATCGTCGGTAGCCGAGCATCAGCGCCAGCAGCGGTGCGGTGATCGCGGCGGCGCGCAGCGCCGCGTGCAGCACGGCGCTCCAGTCGGCATCCGGTCCGACCAGGCCGGCGCGTACCAGCCCCACCGCCACCGCGGCGGCCGTGAGCTCGTTCGGAATGGTGTAGCGGCGGAAGTCGGTGACCGCGATCGCGAGCATCAGCGCGGCAAGCAAGGCGCCGAGCAGGCCGTCCGCGCCGGGCGATGCCAAAAGGCTGGCGCCGGTGGCTGCGAGCAATGCGAGGCTGAGCCAGAGCTCGGCGAGGCGATGACGCGAGGCGGCGGTCACGAAGCTCAGCGCGGGACCCTGGGCGCGGGCAGCACCACCACCGGATTGCTGGTGCCGACCAGCTGGTTGTTCATCTTGGTGCGCATCTGCTCGGCGATGACATGGGCGTCAACCGCGTCCTTGATCACGGTCGGACGGATGAACAGGATGAGCTCGGTGCGGTTGCGCGCGGTGTTCTGGTGCGAGAACGCATCGCCGACGCCTGGAATCGAATCCAATAGCGGCACACCCTGGCGCGTCTTGTTCTCGGTCTCGCTGATCAGTCCTGCCAGCAGCACGGTCTGGCCGCTGGCGACCGCGATCGAGCTCTTCACCCGCCGCTGCGAAATCGTCGGGGTCAGCGATTGCCCGCTGCCCGCGGCGACGTTGGAGATCTCCTGCTCGATGTCGAGGACGATGTTGCCGTTGGCGTTGGCGCGCGGCAGCACGCGCAGGATGATGCCGGTGTTCTTGTAGTCGATTGTATTGACTACCGTGTTGTTCGCGGTCAGCACCGTGGCGGTACCGGTCGAGAACGGCACCTGGTCGCCGACCTGCAGGGTCGCCACCTGGTTGTCGAGCACCACCAGCGACGGGTTCGACAGCACCTTGACGTTGGTGATGCCGTGCAGCGCGTCGAGCACGACGCGCGGCGAATTCTCCGCTCCGATCAGGAAATTGAAGCCGGGCAGGACGCGTCCCAATAGCGCCCCCGCGGCGGCATTGACGGCATTGCTGGCGGCCTCGCCGGCCGGCGAGGTCGTGACGCCGCTGATCGTATTGGAGATCGAGCCCTTCTGGCTCGCCAGGAAGAACTGCACACCGTAGTTCAGCTGATCGTTCAGCGTGACTTCCGCAATCGTCGCCTCGATTGCGATCTGGCGCTGCGGCCGGTCGATCTGGCGGATGGTTTGTTCGACGATGCGCTGCGATTCCTGGTTGGCATAGACCAGCACCGCGTTGTTGGTGACATCGGCGGTGATCCGAACATTAGTCAGGACCGCGGAACTGCTGGCGGCCCTCGGCGCGCCGCCGAGCGGCCCGGCCGCCGGATAGTCCTGCGCGCCGGGGGCCATGGCGCCCGCGGCCGGCCCGGCTGCGCCACGCGAATTGAGCGGTACCGAGACCGAAGCGGTTGGAACCGCGCCGGACACGCCGCTGGCCGGCGGCAATCCGCTCAACGCTGCGACTGCGCCGCCGCCGGAGGACGATACCGAAATGCCCGCGCCGGGCGACACCTGGCTCGACGCATTGTCCAGCGACCCGCCCCCATGTCCGCCGCCCAGCAGCATCTCGTTGAGCAGCGTCACCACCAGCTTGGAATTGCCGTAGCGCAGCGGATAGGATTTCAGATTGATGCCTTCGGTGTCGGATCGGTCGAGTCGCGCGATCCACACGCCTGCGCGCTTGAGGTATTCCGGCTTCTGGCTGACCACCAGGATGGAATTGAGCCGGCCTACGGCCTGGAACTTGACCATGCTCTGGCTCAACCCGCCTTCGCCTGAATCCATGATCTTCTCTATCTCGGAAATCACGGGCTCTGGGGTCGAGTTCCGCACCGGAAAGATGCCGACCGATTGTCCGCGCATCCAATCGGCGTCGAACGAGACGATGGTATCGATCGCGGCCTGGCGGTCCGAGCCGCTGCCGGTGATGATCAGGGTGTTGCGCCCCGCGTCCGGCCGCACCGTGGTGGCCTTGACCCCGAAGGCATCGAGCAGCTTGAACACCGTTTGCGCCGACACGTAGCGCAGCGGCACCACGCTGATGCCTTGGCCGGCTTCCGCCGTACCGACCGGGTCGACACCGCCGCCGCCCGCTTCATTGGCCGGCACCAGCCGGTATCCGCCGCCGCGCTCGCGTACGAGCGCCACGTTCGACATTCGGAGCGCATTTTCGAGCACGTACAGCGCGTCGGCCTTGGCGATCGGGCGCACCGACGCCAGCGTCACCGTTCCCTGCACGCGGGGATCGATGGTGTAGCCGACGCCGAGCACGTCGCCGAGCACGACCTTTGCCACCGCGGCAACCGGCGCGTTTTCGAAGTTGAGGTCGAAGCCGGACCCGGTAGCGCCACCTTCACGCTCGATCACGCTGCCGGGCGGCACCGTGCCGTCGCTGAGATAGATCGCGGCCTGCCGGTCGCCGCCGCCGGATTTGAGCGCGGTGGCCCCGCTCTCGCTGGTCTGGCGCGGCAACAGGTCGAGCGAGCGGATCTTGTCGGCGATATCGGGCGCGCGCGGGTCCTTCGGATTGCTTTCGATCGACTGGTCCGCGGTGACGATGCACGCGGTGAGCAGGATGGAGCACGCAAACAGGATGAGCGTTCCAGTCAACCCTGAACGCAGGCGCCGAAGCGGATGGACCACTTTCAACAAAATACGCCTACCGACGCTGACGGTTGCAAAGAAAAGCAATGCCCGGACGAGGCGTAGAAGAGCCCCGAAAAATTGACATCGCAATTATGTTTTTGCTAGGTAATAAGTCAAGAGGTAAGGCTTTGGCGGTGCCGAAAGCTGTTGCTTTTCAGTAACAAGGTTAGCGTTGTGAATTCGATGCGAGACCTTTCCGCAGATAGTTTTCGGCAGCATCTCCTCGAAAAATATTCATTGCCGCCGAAGGCGCGGGCGCGTGTCGAAAGTTCCGGCTCGACCGTGGCCCGGCCGTTGCGTGAATTGTGGGAGGCCACCGATCTGTCGGCGGCCGAGTTCGCCGACGAGGTCGCAGGCTTTTGGGGCGTGGCCAGGCTGAGCCTGCCCCAGCTCCTGAGCTCCACGCCCTGCCTCGACGGCTTTTCGCGGCGCTTTTTACGCGAATCCACCATATTTCCGGCTCGCGCCGGCACTGGCGGGTACCGGCTCGCGGTGTCCGACCCTTCCGACACCGCGGCAATCCGCGCCGCCGAAATCGTGTTCGGTTCCGCCGTTGAAGTCGCGGTCGCGTCGTTCGAGGACATCACGACGGTGCTCGACCAGCGCGTCGAGGCCGACGAAGCCGGCGCCGAGGACCGCCCCAAGGGTTCGACGCAGCAATCCGACGACGACATCGAGAGCCTGCGTGACCTTGCCAGCGGCGCGCCGGTGGTGCGCGCCCTCAACGATCTGTTGGAGCGCGCCGTCGAGCTGCGCGCCTCCGACATCCACATCGAGCCGTTCCGCACCGGCCTCGTGGTGCGCATGCGGGTCGATGGCCTGTTGCGCGCGATGAACGCGCCGTCGGGCATTCCGCCGCAGGCGCTGATCTCCCGCGTCAAGATTCTCGCAGGATTGAATATCGCCGAGCGGCGGCTGCCGCAGGACGGCGCCGCGCGGGTGCGCGTCAGCCGCTCCGAGCTCGACGTTCGCGTCGCCACCATGCCGACGCAGCATTCAGAGAGCGCGGTGATCCGCCTGCTGCCGCGCGACCGCGGTCTGTTGGAAATGAGCAAGCTTGGGCTTGCGCCGAAAGACGAATCCGTCATGACCCGCATGCTGGCGCTGCCGCATGGCATGATCGTGGTGACGGGACCGACCGGCAGCGGTAAGACCACCACGCTCGCCACCATGCTGTCGATCCTCAACGAGCCGACGCGAAAGATCCTGACCATCGAGGACCCGGTGGAATACGAAATCCCCGGCATCAACCAGTCGCAGGTCAAGCCGTCGATCGGGCTTACCTTTGCTACCGCGATGCGCTCCTTCGTGCGCCAGGATCCGGACGTCATCATGGTCGGCGAAATCCGCGATGCCGAGACCGCGCACATCGCCATCCATGCGGCGCTGACCGGCCATCTCGTGCTCACCACGCTGCATACCGAGACGGCGGCTGCCGCGGTGCCGCGCCTGATCGATCTCGGCATCGAGAGCTTCCTGTTGAAGTCGACGCTTCGCGCCGTGGTGGCGCAGCGGCTGGTGCGCGTCTTGTGCGACCGCTGCAAGGTGCCGCACCGGCTGAGCGAGGCCGATATCGCCAACGATCCGCGCTTCGCTATGATCGGATTCGAGGCCGGCGAAGTGATCCATGAAGCGGGAGGCTGCGAGCGCTGCGGCGGCACCGGCTATCGCGGCCGCAACGGCGTGTTCGAGATCCTGGAAATGTCGGACGAGGTGCGCAAGCTGATCGGGCCTCAGACCGACTCCCATACCATCGACACCGCGGCGATGGCCGGCGGCATGACCACGATGCTGCACGACGCGGTGCTGAAATGCCGCGCCGGCCTGACCACCGTTCCGGAAGTCTTCCGCGTCACGACCATCCGATGAGCGGGAGGCGGTGATGCCGAACTACCGCTATCGCGCCATGAACAGCAACGGCGAACTGGTATCCGGCGCGATCGCCGCGCCGGCGCCGGGCGACGTCGCGGCGCGCATCGAGCGGCTTGGCCTCGTGCTGGTCGACAGCGTCACGCTGGAAGAGGGCGGCTCGGGGCGGAGCGTCTTCAGCCTATTCAACAAGCCGAAGGCCGAAGACGTCACCATCTTCACCCGCGACCTCGCGCTGCTGCTGCGCGCCGGCGCGCGCATCAATGATGGCCTCGAGCTGCTCGCCGCCGACCGCGATTTCGGGCGGCTGCGTCCCGTGGTCGCCGACATCCGGTCGCGCGTGATCGCGGGCGAGAGTTTCGCCGAGGCGCTGGCGCGGCACGAGGGGTTGTTTCCGCCGATGTATGTCGCGCTGATCCGGGTCGGCGAAGCCTCCGGCTCGCTCGACCAGGTGCTCGAAGTGCTGGCGGACGAGCGGACCCGCACCGAGGCGCTGAAGCGCCGGCTCGGCGAAGCGGTCCGCTATCCGTTGTTCGTGCTTGGCGCCGCGGGCTGCGTGCTGTTGTTCTTCCTCACCTTCGTGCTGCCGCAATTCGCCAGCGTGCTGACCGACTTCGGCGCCAAGGTCGATCCGTTCATCCTCGGTTTCCTGAAATTCTCGACTTTCCTGCGCGGCAATTCGGACGCGGTGCTCGGAACTATCGCAGTGCTGATCGTGGCGAGCTGGCTGTTGCTGCGCCAGCCGGGCCTCCGCCGCGGCATTGCGAATGCGGTGACGCGACTGCCCGCGATCCGCCAGGTCATGACGTTCTACCGAACCTCGCTGTTTTGCCGCAATCTCGGCGTCCTGCTCGGCAGCGGCGTCAATCTTACCACCACGCTGCGCATCCTGGTCGACATGATGTCGACCGCGGGTCCCTCGGCGATCTGGATCGATGCCGCCGAGCGGGTGCGTCATGGCGCAAAGCTGTCGGATGCGCTATCCGATACGCAAGCCTTGCCCTCGATGGCGGTGCGGATGCTGAGGCTGGGCGACGAAACCGGGCAGCTGCCGATGCTGGCCGGGCGGGTCGCCGAGTTCTACGAGGCCAAGCTGCAGCGCACGCTGGACCGCGTGGTGGGCATCGCGGGACCCGCGGCGATCATCGTGATCAGCATCGTGGTCGGCGGTCTGATCGTGTCGGTGATGACGGCGCTGATGTCGGTCAGCCAGATCATCGGCTGAGCTTTCAAGGAGATCGAATTGCCTCGAGCTGTTTCGAATGTTGCACGGCGCAGGCGGTACAATGGGCAGGCCGGCTTCACGCTGGTGGAAATCCTGGTGGTGATCACCATCATCGGATTGATCATGGCGCTGGTCGGCCCGCGCGTGCTCGGCTATCTCGGCGAATCCAAGGCCAAGGCTGCCAAGATCCAGATCGAGAGCTTTGCCAGCGCGCTGGATCTCTACTATCTCGACCTCGGGCGGTATCCGAGCTCCGCCGAGGGCCTTGCCGCGCTGACGCGGCCGACCAACGCGCAAGGCTGGAATGGCCCCTATTTGCGCGGCGGCGTGGTGCCGAACGACCCGTGGGGTCACAGCTATGTCTATCGTTCGCCGGGCGAGCGCGCGCCCTACGAAATCATCTCGCTCGGCTCCGACGGACAGGAAGGCGGCAGTGGAACGGCCAGCGACATCGCTAGCGGCACGCGCTAGCACCATAGCACGTCGTCCCCGCGAAAGCGGCGCGGCCGGCTTCGCGCTGATCGAGATCCTGTGCGTGCTTGCCATCATCGGGCTGCTCGCGGCGATCATCCTGCCGGCGGTGCCGCGCGCCACCTCGCGTGCCAAGCTGGAAAGCTATGCGGTGCAAACCGCGGCGCTGCTGAAGGCCGACCGCACCGCGGCGCTGCGCCGGCAGGTCCAGGTCACGACCGAGATCGATGCCGCGCAGCGCGCGATCCGCTCCGGCGTAACCGGCCGCGTGATCCGCTTTCCCGCCGACGTCTCGCTTGACGCCTACCTCGCGTCACGCTGCGCCAATCGCAGCGCCGGCCGCTCGATCGATTTCTTTCCATCCGGAATGTCATGCGGCGGCACCATCGCCTTGGCGCGGCCGGGCATGGGCTACGAGGTTCGCGTCAACTGGCTGACCGGAGGCGTCGAGATTGTCACGAAAAAGCTGCTCTAACGCTGCCGGCTTTACCTTGATCGAGGCGCTGGTGGCGCTTGCGATCGTCGCCGCGGTGCTCGGATCGATCGGCACCGTGATCGCGACCACGGTGAAGGGGACGCGCAGCATCGAACAGCGGCTGGCGCTGGACGGCACCGCCGAGCAGGTGATCGCCGCGCTGCCCGCCCGCGGCCTGCTGACACCGGGCCGGCAGGCCGGCGCGCTTGCCGGTCACCGCTGGCGCGTCGACGTCGCGCCGATGAATGTCGCGGTGGCGAACGACGCGCCGCAGACCGGCCGTTTCGTGCCACTTGCCGTCACCCTGCGGCTGCAATCGCCGGAGGGACCGGCGATGCAGCTCACGGCGGTGCGGCTCGTGCCGAAGCCCGCGCCATGAACGCGCGGCGGCGAGGTGCCGGCGAAGCGGGCTTCACGCTGATCGAGGTGTTGCTCGCGACGCTGTTGATGACCGTGATCCTCGGCGCACTGGCGACGGTGACGTCGCAATGGTTGCCGAACTGGAACAGGGGCATGGCGCGGGTACAGCGCGCCGAGCGGCTGGCGATCGGGCTGGAGCGCATGGCGGCCGACCTTTCGGTGGCCGAGATGATGCCGGTCAATGGTGACGCCAAGACGCCGCTGTTTGAAGGTGGCGAGCTATCCGTGACCTTCGTGCGCACCGCGGTGGGCCCGAACACACGCCCCGGACTGGAAATCATCCGGCTGATTGAGAAGGCCGACGCGCAGGGGCTTGCGATGGTGCGCGAACGCACGCCGTTCGCGCCGATGCCGGCGGAGGCGCAGATTCGGTTCGCCGACCAGGTGGTGCTGATCCGCAGCCCATTTCGCGTGTCGTTCTCCTACGCCGGTCCCGATCAGGTCTGGCAGCGGGAATGGCGTGGCCAGAAGCAGCTGCCGGACACGATCCGGATCAGCGTGCGCGATATTGCAAGCGGGCAGGTGCTTGCGGTCTCCAGCGCGGCCACCGTGCACGTCAACGCGCCGGCCGAATGCGCGCGGACGGAAAACCCCGTGCAGTGCCTGGCCTCCGGACTGCAGCCCGACACCGAAAAAACCGGGAACAAGAAACAGGAGCAGCTCTGATGGCGCTGCTGCACGGAGATAATCGGCTCAGCCGCGGCTTCATCGTCGTCGCGGTGCTGTGGATTCTCGCCGCGCTCTCGGCGCTGGTGCTGATCTATCTCACCTTCGTCACTAACACCGCGGTGGTGGTGGCTGCGAGCACCGAGCGCATCAAGGCCGACCTGCTAGCGACTGCGGGGGTCGAACTTGCCGCATATCAGCTGACCGCGGTCAGCCCGGAAGGCCGGCCGAGCAGCGGCACCTTCAATGTGCGAATAGGCGGGGCGCTGGTCGCCGTGACGTTCCGCTCCGAGGCCGCCCGCATCGATCTCAATGCCGCGCCGAAAGGCTTGCTGGCGGGCCTGATGGTCGGACTGGGCGTCGCGCCGGCCAATGCGGCCGATTACGCCGACCGCATCGTCGCGTGGCGGACGCCCGGGCAAGGCGGCGAAGACGATCCCGAAACATCGTCCTATCGTACCGCCGGCTTAGCCTATGCGCCGCGGCACGCGCCGTTCCCCTCGGCCGAGGAATTGTGGCTGGTGCGCGGGATACCGCCGTTCGTGGTCGAGCGAATGCTTCCCTTTGTCACCGCCTTCAGCAACATGGCTTCCGTCAACATCGCCGACGCCGCTCCGCAGGTGCTGGCGGCGCTTCCCGGGATGTCGCCGGAACGGCTGCAGGCGGTGGTAGCGCAGCGCGCCGATCCTCGGCTCGATCGGCGCGCGCTGCCTGGTGTCGCGGGGGGCGGAGCCGCGACGCTGGACGCCTCGCGGGCCTATCGGGTCGCGGTCGCCACCACCTTCGAGGGCGGACGGCGAAGCGCTGCGGAGGCGGTAATCCTGCTTCTCGACGAGGGCGATGATCCTTATCGTGTATTGTCATGGCGCAATGCGGCCGATGGCAGCACGGCGCCGCAACGGACCGCCTCGCGATGATAGCACCATGACATTTCTGCAACCGATCGCCGCGATCCTGCGTGGCTGGACCGACACTGTCGCGGCGGCCTTGATCGCCGCATTCGAGCGCGTGTCGTCGCCGCGGCTGATCCGCCTGATCGAACGGGATGACGGCGGCTTTGCAGTAGAGGGCGGCAGCAAATCCGACGACCTGCCGCGGCAGCTTGCGTTTATCGATGGCAGCTTTTCGGGACCGGACCTGGCGCCGATCTTCAAGGGCAGCCGAGTCGAGATCGACCTGCAGCCGAAACGCTTTCTGTTCCGCCCGCTCGAGCTGCCGGCACGCGCCGCGGATTTCCTCGAAGGCATCGTGCGCGCGCAGATCGACCGTCTCACGCCATGGAATGCGGCAGAAGCCGTGTTCGGCTGCAGCCACCCGGTCGCAAGCGGCCATGAGAGCATCACCACGGTGATCGCCGCAACCACCCGCAAGGCGGCGATGGGCTATGTCGACGCGGTATCGCGCTTCCATCCGACCGCGGTCGCGCTCTGCACCGACGTGCCCGAGCGCAATGCAGGCCGGGTAAAGGTGTTCGAGCAGAAAGCCCGCGGCCATCTCGACGCGGCGCGACTGAGCCGTGCGCTGCGGGTGGGGCTTTGCGTCGCCGCGCTATGCGCGTTGATCGCCGCGGTCGGCTCGCTCACCATGGGCGACTATCTCGGTGCGCAGGAGGAACAGCTGGCGCGGCAGATCGCGCAGCGCCGCGCCGCGATTCGCGCCGCCAGCGACGGCGACGCCCGATCGCCGCTTGCGGCACTGGAGCGCCGCAAGCATGAGAATCCATCCAGCGTCATCGTGCTGGAAGCGCTGAGCCAGGTGCTTCCCGACCATACCTACGTTACCGAGCTGCATCTGGCCGGCAGCAAGCTGCAGGTCGTCGGCATCACCCGCGACGCGCCGTCCCTGATTCCGCTGATCGAGCAGTCGCAGCACTTCACCCGCGCCACCTTCTACGCCCCGACGACGCGCTCCCCGTCCGATCCCGGCGAGCGGTTTCATATCGAGGCCCGCGTTGAGCCGAAAAACACGGTTAAGCCATGAGCACCGGTCACGCCATTACCCGCACCCTGACGCGCTCGCCGCTGATCGCGGTGGTGCTCTACCTCGTCGCGGCCGGCGGATTGCTGGCGACCATCGCCGTCGCGGCGACCAGCATCGTCGACCACCAGCGCGCGCTGGCGCAGACTTCCGACATGCTGGAGCAGCTGCAGGGACGGCGCGTGCGCGCCGGCGCTTCCCCGTTTGCGGCGGAGCATCCGGGCACGCCGTTCCTCGAGGGTCCGACGGTGACGGTCGCCGGCGCCAACCTGCTGCAGCGGGTCGCCACCGCGGTCGGCCAGGTCGGCGGTACCATCCAGTCGTCGCAAGTCGACCTGCTCGGCACCCAGGCCAAGGACGGATTTGTCGGCCTTCTGGTCAGCTGCGAGATGGAGCAGCCCGCGCTGCAGAAGCTGCTGTACGATCTCGAAGCCGGCATGCCGTTCTTGTTCGTCGACCAACTCGACGTCCAGGTGCCGCAGACCACGGCGCTCAACGAAGCGCCGGGGGCGAAAATCCGAGTAGTTCTAGGGGTTTCCGGCCAGTGGCAGGGCGCGAGATAGATTGCGGCGGATTTGCCCAAGGTTTGCCGCAACGCGGTCGCAAGAGTTTTGCCGGACCGAGATGATCCCGCGCAATGCGCCTCAAGCTATTGATAGCTCACCAGGAATACTTTGCGACGCCCTTGCCGGCATAGCTCGTGGAGTTTCCGGAGAATTCGCCCTCGAAGGTGGCGGCAAGCGAGAAGCCGCTCAGCCATTTCATCTCGGCGCCGGCGCTGACGAGCGCGGCATCCGCATTGGCGCGCGCGCCGTTCACCACGAAGGACGTCCCGGGCAGGGTCTGGAATACCGCCGTGACCGCGCGGTCGTTGTTGTAGTCGTGCGCCCAGGCGGCGCGGCCGCGCAGCGTGAAGATGCCGTCCTGCATCGTGAACGATCTGTCGCTGCGAAGCCCGAGCTCGGTCCGCGCAGCGGTCGTGGTCTGGCCGGCGTAATTGAGCGCGAAGGTGCCGGCGCCGCCAAGCACCTGCTCGGCATAGCCGGGCAGGTGGAAGCTGATCGCCTGCGCCGCCGCATAAGGCGTGATGCCGGCGTATGGCGTTGCGAAGCGATAGCCGCCTTCGAAGCGGCCGGAGAATGTTTCGGCGCGGAAGCGCGCCTGCAGCACGTCGCCGCCGGGCAACGCCACGGTGCGGTTGGTGGTGACGTCATGCCAGCCATAGGCCAGTGCCGCCGACAGATACGCCGCGCCGATATTCTGCCGTCCGAATACGCCGGCCTGGAACAGATCCGAACGACCGTTACCCAACGCGTCGGACAGCGAGTAGTTGGTGCCGCCGCCGGCCAGCGCGAAGCCGACCAGCGCATCGGGCGTGACCTTGTAGTCCGCGCCGCCGACCACGCCCCAGACCCGCGCATTGAGGTCGTGCGAGCCGACCACGGCATTGCCGTCGATCGCGGCAGCGCCGCCATAGGCGCCGCCCCACACGCTCCAGCGGCTGACCGGCTGCGGCGCGAGATAGGGCGCCTTGGTCGCCATCGCGTAAGCCTCGCGCTCGCCCGGCGTCTTGCGCTTGGCGGCATAGGCCAGGGCTTCGTCTTCCTCGGCAAAGCGCTGGGCCTGCGGAGCCGACGCAAAGCCGCCGGCGCGGCCGGCCACCATCGGGTCGAGCAGCAGGTTGAGGAACAGGTCGTCGGCCTTGATCGCGGTCTGGACGATCCCGGTGCCGAGCTCGCCCGATGCGATGGTCAGGCCGGTCGGGGTCAATGATCCGAAGGCCAGCGGAATGCCCCCGGTCGTATTGAAGAAATTGACCAGCATGTTGGCGACGTTCTGCTGGTTGATGTTGAGGCCGGGGCCGAAGTTCGGCGCCGGGTTGGGCACGAAGTTAAGCGCCAGGTTGATGTAGGCGTTGTTGGCGTCGTAGCTCAGCGTCGAGGTGAAGTTGGTGGGCACGTTGGTGTTATTAAGCGAACCGAAGGTGCCGGTCACGCCGCCGGCCGCGGTCAGGATGGTGTACTTCTTGGAAATGTAATTGCCGGCGAGATAAACGGCCGCCGCAGTGCCGTTCAGCGAGGCCGTGCCGCCGACCTTGGTGCTCGTTGACGTCGTCGGATTCAGCGTCACCAGATACATCGCGCCGGACTGCAAAGCGAGATTGCCGGTCAGCGTCATGAACGTCCCCGGCGTGGCGGTGCCGGGCGCGAACGTGCCGCCGGACACGGTGAGATTCGTCACCGTCCCCGAACCGGTGAACGTGCCGCCGCTGACGCTGGCGCCACCGTTGAGCGCGCCGTTGTTCGTCGTCGTACCGGCGGTGTTGGTCAGCAATCCCGATACCGTCGCGCCGGCGTTGTTGTTGAAGGTGCCGGCATTCGCAATGGTGCCGGTCCAGACCCCGCTGTTGGTGATGGCGGCCGCGTTGCTGAGAACGTTGCCGGTCCAGACGCCCGTGGCGCTGTTGGTGATCGCCCCGGTGTTGCTCGCGACGATCGCGTTGTAAGCGCCGTTGTTGGTGACGACGCCACCATTGGTAAGATCGTCGTTGACGGTGCCGCCCAACGCGACCGTGATGGTGCCGGCCGCGGTGTTGCTGATGCCGCCGACTGTCGCGTTCAGTGTGCCGCCGCTATTGACCAGGATCACGCCGGAATTGGTGAGAAGCTGTCCGGCCGAAAACGTGCCGCTCACCACGATATTGGCGCCGCCGGCGTTGGTGACGGTCCCGGTCGTGCTCAGCGCCCTGGTTGCCGAAACAGCAATGCCCGTCGCATTGGTCGAATTGTTCGTCAGCGCGGTAATGCCGGTGAAATCGCCGCCGCTGACGAGAAGCTGGGCGGTGTCGTTGTTGCTGAAGCTGTTGTTGCCGGTGACGTTGCCGACGACGGTAAAGGTACCGCCGCCCTGATTGACGATGGCCCCGTTGACCTGACCCCGCGCATTCACGGCCGCCGAATTGGTCAGGCCGCCATTGATAATGCTGCCCGCGGTGTTGGTGTTCAGCGTGCCGCCGGTGACCGTGGCTCCGCCGTTGATCGTTCCCGTGTTGGAAGTTATTCCCCCGGTGTTGACCAGGCCATTGTTGACGGTACCGCTGTTGCCTGTCGTACCGGAGTTGCTGACGCCACCGTTGACCGCACCGGAGTTGCCGAGGGAGCCCGTGTTGTTGACGCCGCCGTTGACCGTCCCTGTCGCGTTGTTGGTCAGGGCGCCGGCATTCGCGATCGCCGCAGCCGAGGTCAACGTACCAGAGTTTTGAATGAACGCGCCCGCATTATTGTTGACCGCACTCGCGCTCAGCGTGACGCCCGCAGCCACACTGATGCCGGAAGCGTTGGTCGAATTGTTCGTCAGCGTCGTGATGCC
>Ga0066662_10000512_pt1 | contig 17024 bp, 17 predicted proteins | sample GraSoiAngelo_111_FD_133939 | JGI IMG/M metagenome (GOLD analysis project Ga0066662, IMG submission 133939) | Grasslands soil microbial communities from the Angelo Coastal Reserve, California, USA - 14_0903_12_40cm | ecosystem: Environmental > Terrestrial > Soil > Grasslands | place: USA...
CAACTTCGTCGCCGACCTCCTGTACTTCAAGCTCGACCCGCGGGTGACCACGTGAGCCACGCAACCACGTCAACCGACCTCGCCCGCGACGACGACAAGTCGGCCGAAGCCGGCATCGAGACCACGCCCGACCGCCGCGGCTTCGTCCGCACGACCATCCTCGGCCAGAAGCAGGCGCTGATCGGGCTGATCATCGTGCTGGTGTTCGTGCTGATCGCGATCTTCGCGCCGCTGCTCGCCCCGTACAGCCCGACCGAGAAGACGGGCGGCATCTACGAGGCGCCGAGCAGCGCCCACTGGCTGGGCACCGATGACGGCGGCGTGGACATGCTCTCGCTGATGATCTACGGCAGCCGCGTCTCGCTGGAGGTCGGCTTCGCCGCGGCGATCGTGGCGATGGTGATCGGCGGCTCGGTCGGCGTCGTCTCCGGGTTCTTCGGCGGCGGCGTGGACGTGCTGCTGATGCGGATCACCGACATCTTCCTGGTCATCCCCGACATCCCGCTGGTGATCGTGGTCGCGGCCATCTTCGGCCGCAACCTGCTGAACATCATCCTGATCATCGGGATCATCTACTGGACGAGCACAGCCAGGCTGATACGCGCGCAGGTGAAGAGCGTCCGCGAACGGGTCTACGTGAAACGGGCGCGGTCGATCGGCGCCGGGAACAACCGGCTGGTCTTCAAACACGTGCTCCCGCAGGTCGCGCCGCTGCTGATCGCCAACACGGTGCTGATGATCGCGCTGGCCGTGTTCCTCGAGACCTACATCGCCTTCCTCGGCCTCGGCGACCCGAGCACGATCTCGTGGGGCAAGCTGATCGAGAACAGCTTCCTCGGCAACGCCGTGCTGAACAACGCCTGGTGGGCGGTCGTGCCGCCGGGCCTTGCCGTCACGGTCGTGATCCTCGCCTGCACGATGGTCGGGCAGTCGATGGAGGACGCGCTCAACCCACGGCTGAAGGTCGGCCACCTGGCCGTCCGCCGCTTCCGCATGCGGCCGCTGCACGGAAAGCTGGAGTCCGAGTGAGCGAGCCGGTCCTGCGGGTCGAGGACCTGCACGTCTGGTTCGACCTGAGCGGCGGCCGCGAGCTGCATGCCGTGCAGGGGGTCACCTTCGAGCTGCGTCCGGGCGAGCGGATGGGCCTCGTCGGGGAGTCGGGGTGCGGCAAGACCACCACCATCCTCGCCATCATGGGGCTGCTCCCTGGAAGCGCCTCGGTGGCCGGCAAGGTGTTCTTCGACGGGGTGAACATCCTCGAGAAGGGCGAGGAGACCGTCAGCCCGCACCGCTGGAGCGACATCTCGATGGTGTTCCAGGGCGCGATGAACGCCTTCAACCCGGTGAAGACGGTGGGCAGCCAGATCGCCGAGCCGATGGAGCTGCACGGCACCGCGACCGGGAAAGCGGCCAGGGCGCAGGTGCGTGAGCTGCTCGAGCTGGTCGGTATCTCCGGCAGCCGCGCCGACCGCTATCCCCACGAGTTCTCCGGCGGCATGCGCCAGCGAGCGGCGATCGCCCTGTCGCTCGCCTGCGAGCCCAAGGTGCTGCTCGCCGACGAGCCCACCACGGCCCTCGACGTGATGGTGCAGGCGCAGATCCTGGAGCTGCTCGTGCGACTGACGCGCGACCTCGGCCTGTCGATGATCCTCGTCACCCACGACCTGCCGGTCGTCGCCCAGGTCTGCGACCGCGCCGCCGTGATGTACGCCGGCGAGATCGCCGAGATGGGCGAGATGGCGACGATCTATCACGACGCGAGGCATCCCTACACGCGGATGCTGTTCTCGGCCACGCCCGACCTGCTCGGCGCCGAGGACGTCAAGTCGATCCCTGGCGCGCCGCCGCGGCTCGACCGCGAGCTTGTCGGCTGCCCGTTCGCGCCGCGGTGCGACTCCACGTTCGCCCCGTGCACGGTGACGCATCCGCGGCGGCTGGAGGTCGATCCGGGGCATGAGGCGATCTGCCACCTGAACGACCGCGTCGTGGTGGAGGAGACCGCGTGAGCGCTCACGCCGAGGCCCCGGCGCCGCTGCTCGAGGTGGAGCGCGTGGTGACCCGCTACCCGGTGCCGCGCGGGATCGTCGGCACGATGGCCCGACGCCCGAAGCTCACGGTGCATGCGGTCGAGGGCGTCACCTTCTCGGTCGGGCCCGGCGAGATGCTGGCGCTCGTCGGGGAGTCCGGCTGCGGCAAGACCTCGACGGCGCAGACGGTGGTGCGCATGGTCGACTACCAGGGCGGCTCGATCCGGTTCCGCGGGCGGGAGATCGGCAAGCTGTCCCAGCGTGAGCTGCGGCCGCTGCGGCGCGAGATCCAGATGATCTACCAGGACCCCTACGAGTCGCTCGATCCGCGGTTCACGGTGCGCGATGCCGTGGAGGAGCCGCTGCTCGTGCACCGCCTCGCCGGCTCACGGGCGGAGCGGGACGCTCAGGTGCGCGAGGCGCTGGTGCGGGCAGGCCTGACGCCCCCCGACCTGTACATCGACCGCTACCCGCACGAGCTCTCGGGCGGCCAGCGCCAGCGGGTGGCGATCGCCGCCAGCCTCGTCCTCAAGCCGCAGCTGCTGGTCGCCGACGAGCCGGTGTCGATGCTGGACGTCTCCGTCCGCGCCGGGATCCTGTCGCTGCTCGACGGCCTGCGCAAGGACGGGATGGGCATCCTCATGATCACGCACGACCTGTCCACGGCGGCCCACTTCGCCGACCGCATCGCTGTGATGTACCTCGGCCGCATCATGGAGGAGGGGCCGGCGCGCGACGTCGTGCGAAACCCGCAGCACCCCTACACCCGGGCGCTGATCTCGGTGGTGCCAAAGCGCGACCCTCGTGAGCAGACCGTGCCCCAGATCCTGACCGGCGAGACGCCGAACCCGGTGCACGTGCCGTCCGGATGCCGGTTCCATCCCCGCTGCCCGATCGCCGAGAGCCGGTGCGCGAGCATCGACCCCAGCCTGCAGCCGCCCGCCGGCGCGGAGGTGCCCGACCACCGCGCGGCGTGCATCGTCACGGCGCCCGGTCCCGATGCCGCCGAGGTGGGCCCGGACGGCAGGGGCGACACCGCAGCACCCGCTGCGTGAGGCCCTCTCCCTCCGCGGTGCGCACGTGAGCGTGCTGGAGCTGCTCGACGCCTACCGGCGACGCGAGCGCTCGCCGGTGGAGGTGGCCGACGAGACGCTCGAGCGGATCGCGAGGCTGCCCGATCGCCTGCGGGCGTTTGTCACCGTGACGGATGACCTGGCCCGCGACCAGGCGGCAGCGGCGGAGCGGGCCTACGGCGACGGCACGGCCGGCCCGCTGGCGGGGGTGCCGATCACGATCAAGGACCTGCTCGACGTGGCCGGGGTGCCGACCGGCGTCGGCTCGCTGCTGCACGAATACGGGCCCGCCCGCGGCGACTCCCCCTTCGTCGCGGCGGTGCGGGGGGCCGGGGCCGTGATCGTGGGCAAGACGGCGACGCCGGAGATGGGGTGGAAGGGCGAGACGACGAGCCGCGTGCACGGGTCGACGGAGAACCCGTGGCGTGCGGGCCGGACCTCGGGCGGGTCGAGCGGAGGGGCGGCCGTGGCGGCGGCGATGCTGCCGGACGTCCTCCATCACGGCGGCGACGGGGCGGGATCGATCCGGATCCCGTCATCGATGTGCGGCGTGTTCGGGCTGAAGCCGACCTGGGGGCTCGTGCCCACCGACCCGGTCAACTCCGGGCTGTCCGTGCAGGGGCCGATCACCCGGTCGGTGGCCGAGGCGGCGCTGCTGCTCGACGTGACCGCGGGCACGGGTGCGCTCGAGTCCCTGGAAGGCGGCGTGCGCGGGCTGCGGATGGCGTGGGGCGGGGATCTCGGCTTCGCGGCGGCCGAGCCCGAGGTGGTCGCCGTCTGCGAGGCGGCGGCGCGGTCGTTCGCGGCGCTCGGGGCCGTGGTGGACGAGGCGTTCCCTCCGCTCGGCGACCCATGGCCGGTTGTCGACGCGATCTGGTGCGCGAACCAGGCGGCGCCCTTCTCCGCCGGCCGGCTGGACGAGGCGCGCGACCGGCTGGACGGCGGCCGGGTGCCCGTGATCGAGCGGGGCCTCGAGATGACGGCGACGGAGCTGGTCGATGCGCAGTCGGCAAAGGCGCTCTACGCCGCCGCGTGGGAGACGTTCATGCGGGACTGGGACCTGGTGCTGACGCCGACGCTCCCGATCACGGCGTTCCCGGCCGGGCTGGATCAGCCCGGCTCGGTTGCGGGCCGCCGCACCGAGTACCTGTCGTGGACGGCGTTCACGTACCCGTTCAACGTGTCGGGGCAGCCGGCGGCGACGGTGCCGTGCGGCACGGTGGATGGCCTGCCGGTCGGGTTGCAGATCGTGGGCCGGCGGGGCGCTGACGCGCTGGTGCTGCGGGCGGCCGCGGCCTTCGAGCAGGCGCATGCCTGGAGGTTGCTTCAGGATGACTAGCGGCGCCCGGCGGCGTCGCGCTGGCGCAGGAGGTCGACGTCGCTCCTCGCCAATATTCCCGATATTGGCTCGTCCCGCCGCCGCCCTCTGCTGGCGCGCCAGTCGCCGGATCATCCGCCGACATCATGAAGCAACCTCCCGGCGTTTTCCGGTTTGATACAACGCGCCAGCATGACTGGACGATGGAGGGATCTGGCCGGCCCCGTGGGGCTCCTGCCGACCGGCGAGCGAAATGCGATCACGGACGTGCCCGGCGTCCGTGTCGGACACTCGCAGGCCGAGAGCGGCGAGCTGACCGGCGTCACCGTGGTCGAGCCGCCGCGGCTGCCCGCGCGCGCCGGCGTGGCCACGACGAACGGCGTGGGGGAGCTGACGAAGAAGCTCGAGATCGACGAGTGGGGCGTCGTGCAGACGGCGGTCTACCTGTGCGGTACCCACGCGCTGGGAATGGTCTACCACGCCGCCGTCCTGGCGGAGGGCGGCGACCCGTCCAACACGCTGATACCGGTCGTCGGCGAGTGCGACGACTCCGATCTCGGCGACTCCCGCACGGTCACCGTGGAAGACGTCAACCGCGCCCGCGCGGCGCTCGGCGAGGAGGTGGCCGAGGGCTCCGTCGGCGGGGGGACGGGAATGACGTGCTTCGACTTCGCCGGCGGGATCGGTACCGCCTCGCGGCGCATCGGCGACCGCACGCTGGGCGTGCTGCTGATGTGCAACTTCGGTGAGCGCGAGCGGTTGACCGCAGGCGGCCTCAGATTCGAGCCGGCCGCGGGGCCGCCACCCCCGGAGGGCTCGTGCATCGCGGTCTGCGCCTGTGACGCCCCGATGTCAGCGCAGCAGCTCCGGCGGCTCGCGCTGCGGCCGCTGCTCGGCCTCGCCCGCGCGGGCTCCTACGCCCACAACGGCTCGGGGGAGATCGCGCTCGCCTTCACGACGAGCGAGGAGCAGACGCTTCGAAACGACGAGCTGAACCCCTACTTCGCCGCCGCCTACGAGGCGGCCGAGGAGGCGGTCTACAACTGCCTGGTCGCGCCCCGCCCGCCGATGCGCAAGCGGGACGGCCGCGAGCACCCGGTGTTCCCGGTGCGCCTGCTTCGCGCGCCGTGAACGGCGTGCCCGCGCTCGAGCAGCTGCTCGCACCGCATCGCACGGTGGCGGTGGTCGGCCTTGCGAAGAACGCCGGGAAGACCACCGTGATCAACCATCTCCTCGAGCGCATCGACGGCCCCGTTGGGCTGGTGTCGCTCGGCCTCGACGGCGAGGCGCGCGACCAGCTGACCGGGCTTCCGAAGCCGAGCGTGCGACCACGCGCCGGCACGCTGGTGGCAAGCGCGGCCGGGCTCGTCGACGAGCGTACGGTGCGGATGCGGCTCGGGTTCCGCACGGCGGTGGGCGAGGTGGTGGTGACCGAGCCGCCCCCGGGCGAGCCGGTGGTGGTGTCGGGGCCGGCGCGGCTGGACGAGCTCGACCGCACCGTGGAAGCGCTCTTCCACGAAGGGGCACGACGGGTGGTGCTCGAGGGGGCGCTCGGGAGGCTGGGGCCGGCGGCGCCCGGCCGGGCCGAGGCGGTCGTCCTCGCAGCCGGTGTCTCGCTCGCGAACGGCCGGGACGATGCCGCGCTGCGCCTGCGGCTGGCGGTGGATGCCCTGGCGCTGCCGGTGACGCCCGAGCCGGCCGCGATCACGGTTCGCCATGCCGCGGGCTACGAGCCGGAGACCGCCGCTGCGATTGCCGACGCGGGCAGCGCGGAGGTGCAGGGTGCGGTGACGGGGCCGCTGCTCGAGCGGCTGATGCGTGACGGCGCCAAGGCGCTGATCGTCGCGCCGGACGCGACGCATGTGCTCGCGCGCCCACAGCAGCTGGCCCGGGCGCGGCGCGCGGGGGTTGAGGTGGCGGTCAGGCAGCCGCTCGCGATCGCCGCCGTCACGTCGAATCCGTTTCACCCCGACGCGCCGTTCAGCGCCGAGGAGGCGTTCGCGATGGCGCGAGATGCCGCGGCGGCGCGTTGGCCGGTCTACGACGTCGTTTCCGGCATGCTATGCCCATGAAGCTCGAGCTCGACAGCGGCCTGGTGGCGGAGGCGCGCGGGCTCGCGGACGAGATCGCCGGCCCCGTGCTCGAGTTCGCCCGGGCCCATACGACGGTGGCGATCGAGCGCACGGTCGCGCGCCTGTTCGGGGTGGACGGCGTCGACGATCTCGGCGTGCCGCTGCCGAACGTGCTGGTGGACGCGCTCGGCCCACGGCTGGGGAAGGGGCTCGCGATGCCGCTGGCAGCGGCGTGCGCGGCGGGTCGCACGCCGCAGCAGGTCGCGGAGGCGGTGGCGGCCGGCGAGCCGCTCGATGATCCCCCGGAGGAGATGCTGCCGGAGGCGAGGCGGCTCGCGGCAGCGCTGGCGGAGGAGGCGGACGCGGCCATCCTGGCCCGCAGGGCGGAGCGGAGCAGGCTGATCGAGCAGTACGGAGACCCGCCGACGCCGTGGATCTACGTCATCGTCGCCACGGGCAACATTCACGAGGATGCGCGCCAGGCGCAGGCGGCGGCCCGGGCCGGGGCGGACGTCGTTGCGGTGATCCGATCGACGGCGCAGAGCCTGATCGACTACGTGCCCTACGGCGAGACGACCGAGGGCTTCGGCGGCACGTATGCGACGCAGGCCAACTTCCGGCGCGTGCGGGCGGCGCTGGACGAGGTGATGCCCGAGGTGGGGCGATACCTGCGGCTGACGAACTACGCCTCGGGGCTGTGCATGCCCGAGATCGCCGCCTGCGGGGCGATGGAGCGGCTGGACATGATGCTGAACGACTCGATGTACGGGATCCTGTTCCGGGACATCAACCCGCAGCGGACGTTCTGCGATCAGTACGTGAGCAGGATGGTCAACGGGCGCGCCGGGATCATCATCAACACCGGCGAGGACAACTACCTGACCACGGCGCCGGGGCACGAGGCGGGGCACACGGTCGTCGCGTCCAACTTCATCAACCGCGCCCTGGCCCTGGCGGCCGGCATACCGGAGCCGCAGATCGGGCTCGGGCACGCGTTCGAGATCGATCCGGACAGGCCCGGCCAGCTGATGGAGGAGTGGGCGATCGCACTGCTCATCCGCGAGCTGTTCCCGCGGTGCCCGCTGAAGTACATGCCGCCGACCAAGCACGTGACGGGCGACATATTCCGCACGCAGTCGCTGGGCACGCTGTTCAACCTGGTCGGGGTGGCGACCGGGCAGCACATACAGCTGTTGTCGATTCTGACTGAGGCGGTGCACACGCCGTTTCTCTCCGATCGGATGCTCGCAATCCAGGACGCCCGGCGCGTGTTCGAGGCGGCGCGGCCGCTGCGCGACTCGCTCCAGGCGGTGCCCGGCGGTCCGCTCGAGCAGCGGGCGCAGCTGGTGCTGCGCCAGGCGGTCGACCTGCTCGGGCAGGTGGCGGAGGCGGGCATGTTCGAGGCCGTCGAGCGCGGCTGGTTCGCGGACACGCCGCGGCCCCGGGACGGTGGGCGTGGGCTCGAGGGGGTCGCGCAGCGCGAGCCGGGCTACGCCAACCCCTTCTTGGAGCTGTGGGAGCCGACGCTCGCGGAGGCGGCGAGTGCCTGAGATCGTCCCGTACGGGGACACGCTTGGCGACGGGATGGTGCAGCTCAGCTTCACGCTGCCCGCGCCGGCGGATGCGAGGGCACGGGAGCTGGGCCTGCAGTTCCTGCGGAACACCGGCTTCCTCGAGCCGCAGATCGTCCACATCGCGGCCGCCGACCGAGACATGACCTTCTACGTCGCCTATGCGCGGGCGGCGCGCGGCGTCGACCCGGACGAGATCACCGCGAGCGAGGTGGAGGCGCCGGAGCTCAGCTTCTCGCAGATCAACGCGCTGATCGAGCGGGAGCTCGGGCGCAGGATGGTGGTGATCGGCGCCGCGATCGAGTCGGATGCGCACACCGTCGGCATCGACGCGATCATGAACATGAAGGGGTTCGCCGGCGATTACGGGCTGGAGCGCTACCCCTGGATCGAGGCGGTGAACCTGGGCGCGCAGGTGCCGTGTGAGCGCCTGGTGCGCGAGGCGCAGGAGCGGCGAGCGGACGCGATCCTGGTGTCGCAGGTGGTGACGCAGAAGCAGGTGCACGCGCGGCAGCTGACGAAGCTGGTCGACCTCTTGGAGGCCGAGCGGCTGCGCGATCGCTACCTGCTGGTCTGCGGCGGCCCGCGGCTGTCGAACACGTTCGCGAAGGAGCTCGGCTACGACGCGGGGTTCGGGCCGGGGTCACGGCCCTCGCACGTCGCCGCCTGGATGGCGCGCGAGCTGGTGGCTCGCGCAGCAGCCGGCGAGCAGCCGCAGAACGCCTGACCCGTCACAATTCCGTCACGAACCCGTCAAACCCACCCGGTGGGGCTTTGACTCCAATAATTGGCCTCGAGGGCGGTCCCGCCCAACCACGCGGCCAATCCGTCACGATTGTGTGCCAATCGCGCAACGCCCGTCTCCTGGGGCTTTGACTCCAAGAATTGGGTCGCCGGATTGCGGTAGTGACGTGGCCGGTGGCTGCCCCGGTCGCTCGCCGACCCCGTATCATCGGTCGTCCACGGCGATCGAGAGGGAGAGGACGATGGAAGGACTGACAGTCGAGCTGCGCATGCGCCTGTCTGCGGCGGACGCCCACTACGGCGGCAACCTCGTTGACGGCGCCCACGGCCTCGAGATCTTCGGCGACATCGTCACCGAGCTCGCCATCCACACCGACGGCGACGAGGGCCTCTTCGCCGGGTACGAGTCCGTCGAGTTCCTCGCCCCGCTGCACGCCGGCGACTTCGTGGCCGCGACGGGCACCATCATCCGCATGGGCACCACCAGCCGCACCGTCGACCTCGAGCTCCGCAAGGAGATCGCCGCCCGGCCAGATATCAGCGAGTCCGCCGCCGACTACCTCGACGAGCCGGTGATCGTCACACGGGCGCGGGGGACGTACGTCGTCAAGAAGGACCACTCACGCGGCCCGCAGGGCCGTGCCGTCGCCCGCGGGTGAGCGGCGACCTCGTCATCACCGTCGCGCCGTGCGGCGCGGAGACGATGCGCTCGCACAACCCGGCGGTGCCCTACACCCCCGACGAGATCGCGGCAGAGGCACGCCGCTCGTTCGATGCCGGCGCCCGCGTGGTGCACGTGCACGCCCGCTGGGACGACGGCACCCCCACCCAGGACGCCGGACGCTACTGCGACACGGTCGCCGCCATCCGCGCCGAAGCGCCCGAGATGATCGTCCAGGTCTCGACCGGTGGGGCCGTCGGCATGACGCCCGCCGAGCGCCTCGGCTCGCTCGAGTCAGATCCCGACATGGCGACGCTCACCTGCGGCACCGTCAACTTCGGGCAGGGCGTGTTCGAGAACCCCGCTCCGCTGATGCTCGAGTTCGCCCGCGCGCAGCTGGCGCGCGGCATTCGGCCCGAGCTCGAGATCTTCGACCTCGGCCATCTCGACAACGCCCGCTGGCTGATCGGGAAGGCCCCGCTCGACGGGTCCCAGCACTACGACCTCGTCCTCGGCGTGCCCGGCGGTGCCGCCGGCGCACCGCGCAACGTCGTCGCCCTCGCCGACCGCCTGCCGCCCGACGGTAGCACCTGGAGCGCCACGGGCATCGGCCGCTCCTTCCTGCCCGTCGTGACCACGGCGATCGCGGCCGGTGGCCACGTCCGCTGCGGCTTCGAGGACCAGGTCGAAGCCGATGCCGGCTCCCTCGCGTCCTCGAACGCCGACCTCGTCGAGCGCGTGGTCGCGATCGCCGCGCTGCTCGGCCGCGCGCCGGCGACGCCAGCCAGGGCGCGCGAGCTGCTCGGGCTGCCCCCCCGCTAGGCGGGCTGCTCGACCGCCGGCTGCGCCGCCGCCAGCAGCTCGCGGACGCGATCCTCAGAGACGGGGTGGAAGTCCTCGTAGAACTGCCCGACCGACTGGAACCGCTGGGGCGCTCGCAGGGTCACGAGCCGGTCGCACTCCCGCGCCAGGCGCTCCGCCGCCGGCCGCGGCAGCACCGGGAGCGCGACGATCATCTGCCGGGCGCCGGCGTTGCGCACCGCGGCGATCGCCGCACGCACGGAGGCTCCGGTGGCCGCCCCGTCGTCGATGATCACGGCCACCCGTCCGATCAGGTTCATCGGGACTCCGCCGCGCAGCCGCTCGTCCATCGCCCGCGCCTCGGCCATCGCACCGTCGTACGCCTCCTCGATCTGGCGTGTCGTCAGCAGCGAGGCGATCCGGCGGTTCGTGAACCGCTCGCCCTGGGGGGCAACGGCGCCCATTGCGAGCTCCGGGTACCCCGGCATCCCCACCTTGCGGATACACAGGACGTCCAGCGGCAGCTGCAGCAGGTGCGCCGCCTCCGCCGCCACCTCGACGCCTCCCCGGGCGAGCCCGACGACGGTGACGTTGCTTCTCAGCCGCAAGTCGGGGAGTGCGGCGGCGAGCCCTGCGCCCGCCTGCGACCTATCCTTGAACACGCTGCGATCATTACGAACGCCGTCATGAAGGTCAAGGGCGGCGTCCGAAACTTTGTCGCAGTTGTAACCGCGTTGTTACCGTTCGCAGGCGGGCCGCGCAGGGGGCATCCGCTATACTCAAGCCCTGGCAAAGCAGAGGCACCCCGCTTCTCACCCGCCACGCATTCGGCGTCCGGCGGGTTCAACCGAGCAGTATGACGGTCGATCCCCCCAGCGGGGAGACGAGGACGGGTGCCCACTGGCGCCCGTTTTGCGTTTTCGACGAAGGGAGACATCGAGCTTGAATCTGATCGTGACTGGGCCCTCCTCTTGAGACCACGGCGACGAATCGACCAGCGGCCGCAGGAGCCGACCACCAGGATCAACGATGCGATCCGCGTCCCGCAGGTGCGCCTGATCGGCGCGGACGGCGAGCAGATCGGCATCAAGAGCACCGACGAGGCGCTCAAGTATGCGTGGGACAAGAACCTCGACCTGGTCGAGGTGGCGCCCGACGCGAAGCCGCCCGTCTGCCGGGTGATGGACTACTCGAAGTACCGGTACGAGCAGGAGCAGAAGGCGAAGCTCGCCCGCAAGCACCAGTCGACCATCACCATCAAGGAGATCAAGCTCAGACCCAAGATCGACCCCCACGACTACGCGACCAAGAAGGGCCACGTCGTCCGCTTCCTGAAGAACCGCGACAAGGTCAAGGTGACGATCATGTTCCGCGGGCGTGAGATGACGCATCCCGACCGCGGCCGGGCGCTGCTGCTGAAGCTGGCGGATGAGGTGTCCGACCTCGGCGTGGTGGAGTCCGCACCGCTGCAGGACGGTCGCAACATGGTGATGATGCTGGCGCCGCACAAGAACCCGCAGGCCCAGCCGCCCGGCGCCGCACCCGCGGCGGATGAGACGCCCGCCGCCGACACAGTTGCAGCCGAGGCGGAGGGGGCCAGCGAGGCGCCCGCCGCCGACACAGTTGCAGCCGAGGCGGAGGGGGCCAGCGATACCCCGGCCAACACGGCCGCCGCCGCCAAGAACAGCTAGGAGACCGAAGCGATGCCCAAGATGAAATCGTCGTCAGCCGCGCGCAAGCGACTGCGGCTCACCGCCGGCGGCAAGGTGATGCGCCGGCGTGCGTTCAAGTCGCACCTGCTCGAGCACAAGTCGGCCAAGCGCCGCCGCGCCAAGCGGAAGGACACCGGGCTCGCATCCATGGACATCCGTGAGGCGCTGCGCCTCCTCGGCAAGCGATAGGGAGGGCCAAAGATGGCACGCGTCAAGCGCAGCGTTCACGCCAAGAAGAAGCGCCGTGAGGTGCTGGAGCAGGCCAAGGGCTACCGTGGCCTGAAGAAGAACTCGTACAAGAAGGCCAAGGAGCAGGTGATGAAGTCGCTCGCCTACTCCTACCGCGACCGCCGCGCCCGCAAGCGCGACTTCCGCCGGCTGTGGATCATCCGCATCAACGCCGGCGCCCGGCAGAACGGCCTCTCGTACAACCAGTTCATGCATGGCCTGAAGCTGGCCGAGATCGAGCTCGACCGCAAGGTGCTCGCGGACATCGCCGTCAGCGATCCGCAGGCCTTCACGGTGATCGCGGACGCCGCGAAAGCCGCGCTGGCCAAGGACTGAGCACGCAGTTGGAGCCGATCACGTCGCGCGCGAATGCGCGGCTGAAGGCGGCCCGCAGGCTGCAGGCCAAGCGCCACCGCACCGCGGCAGGGCTGTTCCTGGCCGAGGGCGAGGACATCGTCGAGGAGGCGCTGGCGGCAGGCGTGCTGCCCGCCGAGACGTTCGTCGCGGCCGACCGCCCGCCCGCCGAGGAACTGGTCGCCCGGCTGGCCCGCGGCGGGCCTGTTCACGTCGTGGCCGACCCGCTGCTGGCCGAGCTGGGCTCGCTGGGCCATCCCGCGCGGGTGATCTGCGTGTTCCGCCGCGGCGACCTCCCCCAGCGGGATCCCGGCGCGACCCTCGGCGTCTATCTGCACCGCGTTATCGATCCGGGCAACGTGGGCACGCTCGTGCGGGCCGCGGGCGCACTCGGCCCGGCCTTCGTGGCGCTCTCGGCCGGCTGCTCCGATCCGCTGTCGGGCAAGGGGGTGCGCGCCTCGATGGGGGCCGTCTTCCGGGTTCCGATCGAGCAGGTGGACGAGCCGCCCGCCGCGGGCCGGCACATCGCCCTGGATCCGGGCGGCGGCCGTGACCTGTGGCAGGTCGACCTGACCGGCCCGGTGCTCCTGCTCGTGGGGGCGGAGCGGCTCGGGCTGCCGGAGGCGCTGGTGTCGGGCGCCGACGAGGTGGCCCGCATACCGCAGGTGGCCGACGCGGAATCGCTGAATGCCGCCGCGGCCGCCACGGTCGCCCTCTACGAGGCGGTCCGGCAGCGCGCCGCTGCCTGAACCGCGTCCGCGTCAGCCAGGGGCCGCGGACCCCGGTGCGGTTGCGACCCACACCGAGTCGGGGCTGTCGATCGCAAGCGGGGCACGATCGAAGCCGCCGTACGAGCGGACATCCTCGAAGCCTGCCTGGGCGAGCAACCCGGCCCACGTGCGGGCCTCGGCCCACCAGAGCTCCATCGTCGCCTCGCGCCCCCGCGTTCGCACCGATAGGGTGAGCGACCGCTGCTCGGGCCGCCAGTCGGCGCGCTCGTGGATGCCCGGCTCGCGTTCGAGCCAGCGTCCGTGTGTCTCCTCGATGTCGACGCGGTCCGGGTGGAAGACGTCGAAGGCCAGCGTCCCGCCCGGCCGAAGCCGGTCGCGCAGGGAGACGAGAACGGCCAGCCGCTCCGCGTCGTCGCGGAGGTGCAGGAACGCGCGGAAGGGCACGGTGACGAGCGGGAACGTCCCCAGGTCGGGCAGACGGCGCATGTCTGCGTGGACCAGCCGCAGGGGCACCTGGTGTGGGAGCGCCTTCGCCCAGGCGAGGTCGAGCATGTCGTCGCTGATGTCGACGCCGACCACCTCGATGCCGGCGAGGGCGACGGGCACCGCCACGCGGCCGCTGCCCACGCCGACCTCGAGCACCGGCCCGCCGGAGGCGAGGGCGAGGTCGACGTAGAAGCCGATGTCCTCGGTGACGCTCCGGCACCATGCGTCGTAGGCCGTGCCCAGAGCGCCGTATGGATCGGCTGTCGCTGCGACGCTCACGGTGACAGGGTACAGGCGGCCGTCGGTACACTTGTGCGCTCATGAATCCGGAGACCGTCCAGCAGGAGGGGCTCGCGGCGGTTGCCGCCGCGCCCGACACGGCCGCCCTCGAGCAGGTGCGGATCGCGCTGCTCGGGCGCCGGGCGCCGCTTGTCCAGGCGCTTCGCGAGCTGGGAACGCTGCCACCGGAGGAGCGCGGCCCGCGAGGCAAGGTGCTGAACGAGGTACGCCAGGCGCTCGAGGCCGCCCTCGACGCGCGCGAGTCGGAGCTGCGCGCGGCCGAGCTGGAGCAGCGGCTGCGGGACGATCGGGTCGACGTCACGCTCCCGGGCAAGCGGGTCGAGCGCGGGCACGCGCACCTGATCGAGCAGACCGGCCGCGAGATCCTCGACGTCCTGATCGGGCTCGGCTACCGCATCGCCGACGGCCCGGAGATCGACAGCACGTACCGCAACTTCGACGCCTTGAACACGGCGGTCACCCATCCCAGCCGCCAGCCGTCGGACACGTACTACATCGACGACCACACCGTGCTTCGCACGCACACGTCGCCGATGCAGATCCGCACGATGATGTCCGAGCCGCCGCCGGTCTACATGGCGACGATGGGCCGCTGCTACCGCCGTGACACCCCGGACGCCACGCACACCGCGATGTTCACGCAGATCGAGGGCCTCGCCGTGGACGAGGGGCTGTCCCTGGCGAACCTCAAGGGCACGCTGCTCGCGTTCGCCCGCGAGATGTTCGGGCCCGACCGCGAGGTGCGCCTGCGCCCGCACTTCTTCCCGTTCACCGAGCCGTCCGTCGAGGTGGACGTGTCCTGCTTCAACTGCGCCCGCGACGGCTCGCCCTGCCGCGTATGCAAGGGGGAGGGCTGGGTCGAGATCCTGGGCGCCGGCATGGTCGACCCGAACGTGTTCGGCCATGTCGGCTACGACGCCGAGCGCTGGACCGGCTACGCCTGGGGGATGGGCGTCGAGCGCATCGCCGGCCTGCGGCATGCGGTTCCCGACATCCGCTGGCTGTGGGAGAACGACCTGCGGCTGATGGAGCAGTTCGGATGAAGGTTCCCGTCTCCTGGCTCCGCGAGTACGTCGACTTCGACATGCCGGTGCGCGAGCTCGGCGAGCTGCTGAGCATGACCGGCACGAAGCTCGAGGCCATCCACCGCAGCGCCGTGCCGGCCGGCGGGGACGGCTTCCGCGTGGGCCGGGTGCTCACCCGCGAGCAGCACCCCAACGCCGACCGGCTGTCGCTGACGACCGTGGACGTGGGGGAGGGCGAGCCGCGCCAGATCGTCTGCGGCGCCACCAACTTCGGGCCGGGCAGCACCGTGGCCGTCGCGCTCCCCGGCGCCACCATGCCCGATGGCACCGTCCTTCGCGCCGCGAAGCTGCGCGGCATCGAGTCCGACGGGATGATGCTGTCCGAGCGGGAGCTCGAGCTGTCGCAGGATCACGCCGGCCTGATGCTGCTCCCGGACGACCTCGTTCCGGGCACGCCGCTGGTCGAGGTGCTCCCGATCGACGAGGTCGTGCTCGAGTTCGAGATCACGCCGAACAGGCCGGACTGCCTCTGCGTCTACGGCGTCGCGCGGGAGGTATCCGCGTCGCTCGACGTGCCGCTGGCCGACTGGCCCGGCACCGATCCCGCGCCGTCCGGAAGCGGCACGGTCGAGGATCACGTCACCGCCCGGCTGGAGGCGCCCGACCTCTGCCCGCGCTGGGCGGGCAGGGTCTTCACGGACGTGAAGGTGGGGCCCTCGCCGCCGTGGCTGAAGGCCCGCATCGCCGCCGCGGGCATGCGCTCGATCTCAAACGTCGTCGACATCACCAACTACGTGATGCTGTGCGTCGGCGAGCCGACGCATGCCTTCGACCTCGACAAGGTCGCGGGGCGCGAGATCATCGTCCGCCGCGCGGCCGACGGGGAGCGGGTGGTCACGCTGGACGGGCAGGAGCGCACCCTCGACGCCGACGTGCTCGTGATCGCTGATGCCGAGAAGCCGTCGGCGATCGGGGGCCTGATGGGCTCGGAGTGGAGCGAGGTGTCCGGCGAGACGACCACCGTCCTGATCGAGTGCGCCAACTTCGACGGGCCCAGCATCCAGCGGTCGTCCGCCCGCCTCGGCCTGCGCACGGAGGGCTCGACCCGCTGGGAGAAGGGGCTCGATCCGCACCTCGTCCCGCGCGCGCTCGCCCTGGCCTCCCAGCTCATGGTGGAGCTTGCCGGCGCGACGCTGGTCCCCGGCACGATCGACCTCCACGGCGATCTGCCCGTGTCGCCCGTCGTGCCCCTGCGGCGGGAACGGCTGGAGCACCTGATCGGGCTCGACTACGACGACGCCCGGATCGCGAGGGCGCTGACCCGGCTCGGCTACGAGCCGCGCGACGGCGGCTGGCTGGTGCCGACGTGGCGTGCCGCCGACACGACGCGCGAGGCCGACCTGATCGAGGAGGTGGCACGCATCGACGGGATCTGGAAGGTTCCGAGCGTGATGCCGCCGCATGCTGACGCGGTCGGCAAGCTCGATCCCGACCTCCGCCTGGCCCGCCGCGCGACCGATGTCCTGCTGGGCGCTGGGCTCTCGGAAGCGGTGACGACCGCGTTCACGGACGAGGGCCTGGCCGGCAGGCTGCGCCTCGAGGAGGATGACCCGGAGCGCGACGCTGTGAGGATCGCGAATCCGATGGGCGCGGACCAGGCGCTGCTGCGCACGGTGCTGTTCCCGGGGCTGCTCGAATCGGCCCGGCGAAACCTCGATGCCGGCCGCGGCCGCGTGGCCCTGTTCCAGATCGGCCGCGTGGTGCTTCCGGCACCCGGCGAGGAGCTGCCCCGCCAGCCGGTGCGGGTGGCCGGCCTGATCGCCGGCATCGAGGCCGGCTTCTTCGACATGAAGGGCGTGGTCGAGCTCCTGGAGCGCACTCTGCGTGTCACGCTCGAGGTGACGGCTGCGGGCAGGCCGTA
>Ga0066662_10000515_pt1 | contig 16959 bp, 14 predicted proteins | sample GraSoiAngelo_111_FD_133939 | JGI IMG/M metagenome (GOLD analysis project Ga0066662, IMG submission 133939) | Grasslands soil microbial communities from the Angelo Coastal Reserve, California, USA - 14_0903_12_40cm | ecosystem: Environmental > Terrestrial > Soil > Grasslands | place: USA...
CCGCCGCCACCGAAGAAGCCTACAAGCGCAACCGCCGCATCGAGCTGAAGCTGACGGAGCGGTGAGCGGTGCGGACGGGCAGCACACTTCTCGTCATTGCCGGGCTTGACCCGGCAATCCATGTTCTTCGGATGATTCTTGCGAAGAAGGATGGGTGCGCGGGTCAAGCCCGCGCATGACGGATATTCCCTTTCACCTCCGCCCCTACACGGACGCCGACAAGGACGCCGCGATCGAGTTGTGGCGGGATACCTGGCAGCAGGCTTATCCCTCGATCGACTTTGCCGCGCGCGAAAACTGGTGGCGCGAGCGATGGGACAAGGAGCTGGTCCCGAACGCCAACATCGTAGTCGCCGAACAAGCGGGCGCGCTGAGCGGCTTTGTGACTATCGACGCCAAAGGCTATCTCGACCAGCTCGTCGTTGCGCCGACGCACTGGGGCAGCAGCCTTGCCGCCGCGCTGGTGGATGAAGCAAAACGCCTATCCCCCGACCGCGTGACCTTGCTGGTCAACACCGACAACGCGCGTGCGATCCGGTTTTATCGGCGCAACGGGTTTGTCGACGCGGGCGGCGACGTGAACCCGACCTCGGGAAAGCCGGTGCTGCGGATGGAATGGAAACCGGCATTGCGTGCTCCCGGAGGTCGGGAGCCGTGACCCAAAGGTCCCACCCTTCGCCGGGGGACATTCGCCTTAGTTCAAGGTCACGTTGAACTCATAAGCCCGGTCGGCGCCGACCAGGGTCAGCTTCAAGGCGGCGCCATCGGCACTGGCGCCCGGCGGCAGGCCATCGAGATCGAATGCGAAACGTTTCACGCCCGGCCCCTGCTCGAGCAGTTTCGGGACCGGCAGCGCCCAGTCCGCCGTCGGGCCTTCGACGAACAGGTTGACGTCTACAGTCGCGGCCACATCGACGATGACGCCGGCCTTGCCCTCGCGCTTGACGCTGCGGATGGTGAGCGGAACGGGATCGCCGATCGCAGCCGGCTTCGGCACCGTATCCAGCGCCGCGAACAGCGCGCTATCCTCGGTGCTCGCGACGCTTGCGAAGGTGAGCTCCGCGCTGGCTTCGACCGGGATGCAGAGCTTTTCGCACACCGCATAATTGATGTCGGCACGCAGCGTCACCGGCCTGTCGGCGTTCCTGGTCACGATCCTGAGCGGCAGCACGACGTGGTTCTGGTAACCCAGCGAGACCCCGCCGGCGCCGTCCGCAAATTTCGTCGGTGCCGGCCACAACACGGTCACCGCCTCGATGTTTTCCGACTTCGTGAAATCGAACCGCGGCGGCACGCCGGAATCCCCGGGGTTGCGCCAGTAAGTGTGCCAGCCCGGCTGGAGCTTGAACGCGATGCCGCCCAGCAGTACCGCGCCGCTGCGGGATCCGGCCAACAGCCGCACTGCGGAGTGATCGTCTTTCACCCAGGCCGAGGCATCCTGCGCCCGCGCCGGCACGGAGAAGGCGGACACGAGGACCATAGCGGCGAACCCCGCCATCGCGCGTGCTGGAACAATGACGGCCATGAAGCGTCTTTACAGGCTGGCGGCGGCGCAAACCATTGAATTGCTTGTGATCGCCAGCACTTTGCCACGAAGCTTGATTGACAGGTCCGGCACCCGATATCAGGATGAGCAACAGCAGATGAGAGTCCTCGGCCGATGGACCTGATACGCAAGAAGCCTCCGGACCGCGCCGCCAAAACGTCGGCTCCCGCCGATCCCCCCCACCGCGGCTATCTTGACGGCCAGATGCTGATCGCCATGCCTGTCATGGAGGATCCGCGCTTTGCGCATTCGGTGATCTACATGTGCGCGCATTCCTCCGAAGGCGCGATGGGCATCGTCGTCAACCACCCGGCGGGCACCATCGATTTTCCCGAATTGCTGGTACAGCTCGACATCATCCAGAAGGGCGACCAGATCAAGCTGCCGGAAAATGCCGGATCGATGAAGGTGCTGAAGGGCGGTCCGGTCGAGACCGGGCGCGGCTTCGTGCTGCATTCGAGCGACTTCTTCATCAAGGATGCGACGCTGCCGATCGACGACGGCATCTGCCTGACCGCCACCGTCGATATCCTCAAGGCGATCGCCAAGGGAGCGGGGCCGAAGCACGCCGTCCTCGCGCTGGGCTATGCGCAATGGGCGCCGGGACAATTGGAAAACGAAATCCAGGAAAACGGCTGGCTGCATTGCGCCGCCGATCCGGACCTGGTGTTCGGGCGGGACTCGGACGAAAAATACCAGCGCGCGCTGCGCAAGATCGGCATCGATCCCGGCATGCTGTCCAACGAGGCGGGGCACGCGTAACTTCCACCTCTGCCCGCTCTTCGCCGGGAGAGGTATACGTCAGCTCGCCGCTTCCAGCCGCTCCTCGGTGAGCAGCCGCATCGCGGCGTCGGCGTCCATCGGCTCACCGAAGGCAAAGCCTTGCGCGTACTCGCAGCCGAGCTGGTAGAGCTCCACCGCATCCGAATCCGTCTCGGCGCCTTCGGCCACGACGTCCATGCCGAGGTCGTGGGCGAGCGCGATGATCGACTTCAGGATCACCGGCCGGGTGCCGCGGCTGGTGGTGCGCACAAAGGACTGGTCGATCTTGATGGTGTCGAACGGAAAGCGCTGCAGATAGGCGAGCGACGAATGGCCGGTGCCGAAATCGTCCAGCGACAGCCCGGTGCCGAGCTCGCGGATGCGGTGCAGCATTTGCGCTGCGTGTTCCGGATTTTCCATCACCAGCGATTCGGTCAATTCCAGCTTCAGCGTGCCGCGCGCAACGGAAGAGCGCGACAGCACGGTGCGGATGTCGTGGATCAAATCGTGGCGCAGCAATTGCCGCGACGACACGTTGACGCTGGCGAAGATCGGCTCGCGCGAGCGCATGGCGCGCTGCCAGACCGAGAGTTGTCGCGCGGTGCGGTCCATCACGAACATGCCGAGATCGACGATCAGGCCGATCTCCTCGGCGATGGTGATGAACTCCTGCGGCGCCATCCGCCCGAGCTTGGGGTGGTCCCAGCGCGCCAACGCCTCGAAGCCGGCGATCGAGCGATCCTCCAGCCGCACGATCGGCTGGTACAGGATCGTGATTTCCTCGCGCTCGATGGCGCGGCGGAGTTCGGATTCCAGCGTCAGCCGGTCGGTCTTGCGCGCGCGCATCGCCGGCTTGTAGACGTCGATGCGGTCGCCGCCGATGCGCTTGGAGTGGTACATCGCAAGCTCTGCGTCCTTGATGAGCTCTTCGGAGATCGCGGCCTGCGGGTCGGTCAAGGCGAGCCCGATCGAGGCGGTGAGAAAGATCTCGCGGTCGTTGAACGCAATCGGCGCGCGGATGGTCTTGCGGATGGTTTCGGCGAACGCGGTGATTTTAGCGGAATCCTGCTCCGACAACAGGATCAGTCCGAACTGGTCGCCGGCGAGCCGCGCCAGCGTGTCCTGCGGCTTCAGGATGCGGGTCAGCCGGCGCGCCAGGGTGAGCAGGATGGAATCGCCCACCGCAACGCCGACGGAATCGTTGACCTGCTTGAAGCGGTCGAGGTCGATCACCATCAGCGTCGGCCTTAAGTTCGGCATGCTCTTGGTGAAATTTGCCACCGCATTAAGGCGGTCGATGACCAGCTTGCGATTGGGCAGGCCGGTCAGGTTATCATGCACCGAGTCGTGCAGCAGGCGCTCTTCGGCATTCTTGATCTCGGTGACGTCGGTCAGCGTGCCCACCACGCGCGACACCTCGCCGTCGGAGCCGACTACCGGGCGCGCTTTCAGCGCGAACCACATGAAATGTCCGTCGGGGGTGCGCAGGCGGAAATCCTGCACCAGCCGGCCGCGGCGCTGGTCCAGCACGCTATCGAGCGCGGCGCGGAAGCGATCCTGGTCGAGCGGATGCAGCACCTCCAGCCACAGCGCGGCTGGGCCTTCCAGCGTGCCGCGCTTCAACCCGAGCAGCGCCTCGGTTTCCGGCGAGGTGAACACCTTGTCGGCGGCGACGTCCCAGTCCCAGATCAGGTCGCCGGAGCCGGTCAGCGCCAGTGCGCGGCGCTCGATGTCCGAGACGATCCCCGTGGTCATGCCGCCCCCGGCAAACGCGTGCTGCATCACCGTGAAGCCGATCAGCATCACGATCAGCACCAGGCCGCCGAGCAGCGCCGGACCGACGATGTCGTTGGTGACGCTGCCCGCGACCGTCATGCCGGCCGCCACTACCCAGACCACCAGCAGGAACCAGGTCGGGATCAGCAGCACCGCGCGATCGAAACCATGCGTCGACAGGTAGACGATCAGCGCAAAGCCGGCGAAGGCGATCAGCACCAGCGAGATGCGCGCGATGCCCGACGCCACCGCCAGATCGAACAGCGCCAGCGCCACCAGCGAGCCCAAAAACGCCAGCCAACCGATGGTGATGTGGGAATAGCGCACATGCCAGCGGCTCAGATTGAGATAGGCGAACAGGAACACCAATAGCGTCGCCGCCAGGATCGCCTCGCCGCCGGCGCGCCAGACCCGCTCGGCGTTGTTCGACATGTCGAGCACCTTGCCCCAGAAGCCGAAGTCGATGCCGATATAGACCAGCACCGCCCAGGCCAGCGCCGCGGCGGCGGGGAACATGATGCTGCCCTTGACCACGAACAGGATGGTCAGCACCAGCGCGAGCAGGCCGGAAATGCCGATCACGATGCCCTGATACAGCGTGAAGGAATTGACCTTGTCCTTGTAGGCCTCCGGCTCCCACAGATAGAGCTGCGGCAGCTTGTCGGTGTTGAGCTCGGCGACATAGGTCACCACCGCGCCGGGATCGAGCGTGATGCGGAATATGTCGGCGGTCGCGCTGTCCTGCCGCTCCGGGCGGTCGCCGACCGATGGCGTGATGTTCTCGATGCGGGACAGGCCTAGATCGGGCCATAGTAATCCAGACGACACGATACGGTAGTGCGGGGCGACGATCAGGCGGTCGAGCTGGTCGTCGGTGTTGTTGGCGAGCGCGAACACCACCCAGTTCGGGCCGCCCTTGCGCGCGCGCACCTCGATGCGGCGGACCACGCTGTCGGCGCCCGGCGCGGTGGAGACCTGGATGCGGTCGGTGTCGCTGCGCTGATGATCGAGCACCGCGGTGAGATCGATCGCAGGCGCGTCACCGCGGACGCTGACCGCGTCGATGGCGCGCGCCGGTGGCGCGGCGGCAAACATCATGAGGCCCAGCGCGACGAGCGCAAGCCGCCTGATCAGACGCAATGTCGGTTCTCCGCCGTCAACCACGCTACCCGGCGCAAGCGCCCGGTGCCCGCGATAAATGACATGAATGGTAGGGAAATCAAAGGGTTTCCGAACGCCACGACGGCGCGGCGCGCTACACGGTCAACACAATTTTGCCAATATGTGCGCTCGTCTCCATGCGCCGGTGCGCATCCGCGGCCTTTTCCAGCGGGAATGTGCTGTCCATCAAGGGCTTTACCCGCCCCTCGCGCAGCAGCGCCATCACCTTCGCCTCGATCGCCCGCACCATCGCCGCCTTGTCGGCATTGGAGCGCGGCCGCAGCGTCGAACCGGTGTGGTGCAGCCGCTTCACCATCAGCTTTGCAAAATTGACGTTGGCCTTGGGGCCGCCGAGGAAGGCGATCTGCACCACGCGGCCGTCGATCGCGGCGGCGTCGTAATTGCGCTCGATGTAGTCGCCGCCCACCATATCGAGGATCAGGTTGGCGCCGGCATCGTTGGTGGCCTTGCGCGTTTCCACGACGAAGTCCTGGGTCTTGTAATTGATCGCGACATCGGCCCCGAGCCTCACACACGCCTCCGCCTTGTCCTGCGAGCCCGCCGTGACGATCACCTTGGCGCCGAACGCTTTCGCCAACTGGATCGCCATCGTGCCGATGCCCGACGAGCCGCCATGGATCAGCAGCGTTTCACCCGCTTGCAAAGCGCCGCGCTCGAACACATTGTGCCAAACCGTCATCAGCGTTTCCGGCAGCGCGCCGGCCTCGTTGATCGACAGAGCCTCTGGCACCGCCATGGCCTGCGCATCCTGGGCGACGCAATATTGCGCGTAGCCGCCGCCCGCGACCAGCGACATCACTCTGTCGCCGAGCTTGTGCTTTGTGGCGCCCTCGCCGAGCGCGACCACTTCGCCGGCGACCTCGAGCCCCGGCAGGTCGCTGGCGCCGGGCGGCGGCGGATAGCTGCCTGAGCGCTGCGCCACGTCGGGCCGGTTGACGCCGGCGGCCTGCACCTTGATCAGGATTTCGCCAGGCTTCGGCTGTGGCACGGGCCGCGTTTCCGGCACCAGCACCTCCGGACCGCCGGGCTTGCTGATGGCGACGGCGGTCATTTGCGCGGGCAGCTTTTCCATGGTTTTTTCCCTGTTTCAAACCGTCATTGCGAGGAGCACTTGCGACGAAGCAATCCAGGAAGCAGCAAGCACCGGATTGCTTCGTCGCCAACGCTCCTTGCAATGACGCATTAGCCGTAACCGATGCGCGGGAGCAAGACCGATGGCCGCCGAGGATGACGACAAGCCGCGAAAGAAGATCACCCACGAGATCGGGCAGGACCTCTATCTGCTCTCTGTCGAGGAACTGTCCGAGCGCATCGCGCTGCTGACCGCGGAGATCGAGAGGCTCAAGGAAGCGATGGCGAAAAAGCGCTCGTCAAAGGACGCGGCGGCGAGTTTTTTCAAATCGTGACTCAGTGTCGTCCCGGGCGCGATACAGCGCGCAGCCCTTGCGAAGCGCTGCTTCGCAGAACCGGGACCATACCAAGCACAACACCCTCGTCATGCGCGGGCTTGACCCGCGCATCCATCTTCTTCGCAAGAATCTTTCGGAGAAGATGGATTGCCGGGTCAAGCCCGGCAATGACGGTTGAGTTTTGTACGGCCCCGGCTCTGCAGCGCACCGCTTCGCAAGAGCTACGCGCTGCGCTGCGTCCGGGAAGCGAAATCATCCGCTCCCTCTACTGTAGGCCATTGGCCGATATGCCTAACCGCGCTTGAACAAAACCGTTCGTTTACGATCGATTAAGCTTTCCCGGCTATTACTGGCTTGTCCTTGTTTGGACACCGAGTGGCTCCTGTCCACTCTGTTTGACGCCTCCCTGTTATCAACTTCAAAAGCCGCCGGAAACGGCGGCTCTTTTTTTGGCGTCCCCTCCTCCGTCATTCCGGGATGCGCCCTCTTGGGGCGCAGGCCCGGAAGACGCGCCCCCCGGAATGACGCGGAAACCATATTGAGCGTTGTGACTGGACTCTTGGTCCGACGCGCGCAATGATTTGTTCATCATAAGCCCGGCAGTTCAAACCGGCCGCGTAACCAGTTGAGTTGAGGCGTTAACCATGGCGGATCGTGCGGGCGACAGCGGGCTCGTCCAGTTCAGCGAACGGCTGACCAGTTCGGCGGCGTTCGGCACCCTGTTCCGGGAAGGCATGGATCTGGTCGAGGAGACCGCCGCCTATCTCGACGGCATCGGCCGCAGCGAAGCCAAGGCGCTGGACCGCGCGGTCAGCCTCACCTACGCGACCGAGAGCATGCGCCTCACCACGCGGCTGATGCAGCTCGCCTCATGGCTGTTGCTGCATCGCGCCGTGAAGGAAGGCGAGATGACGCTGGTTCAGGCCAACCGCGAGAAGACCAAGGTCAAGCTGTCCGCCGCCGATCCGGGCGCCGCCGACGCGCTCGCCAAGCTGCCCGGTCAATTGCAGGAGCTGATCGCGCGCTCGATGGCGCTGCAGGCAAAAGTCCGCCGTCTCGACCTCACCATCCATGCGCCGTCCGCGGAACGCGCGCCGATCGGCAATCCGCTGGTGCCGCAGCTCAACCGGCTGAAGGCCGCGTTCGAGCGATAGGCGATCTCCACCGTCGTCCCGGCGTTCGCCGGGACCCATAACCACCGCTGTTCGTGATAACGGAATGGCGTCGCGGCAAATTTGTTGCGAGAAACAAACGCCGGTGGTTATGGATCCCGGCATTCGCCGGGATGACATAGGTGCTCACCCCCTCCGCCCTAGCGCTGGTGCTGCTCGCCGCGTTTCTGCATGCGGCATGGAATGCGCTTTTGCGCGGCGGCGCGAATCGTGCGCAGTCCATGGCGATCATGAATGCGACGCTGGGCATTGCCGGCCTCGCATTGCTGGCCGTCGCGGGACTGCCGGCCCAGGCCAGTTGGGTTTTCGCCATCGCTTCGGGCGTGCTGCACTGGATCTATGTCGCGCTATTGGTGGTGACCTATCGCAGCGGCGACCTCGGCGAGACCTATCCGGTGGCGCGCGGCTCCTCGCCGGCGCTGGTCGCGCTCGGCGGCAGCGTCCTTGCCGGCGAGTGGATGAACCCGCTCGGCATCGTCGGCATAGGCCTGGTCAGTGCCGGCATCTTCATGCTGGCGGCGGCGAAGGGTCGCCTGCATGCGATGAACCTGCCATGGGCGCTCATGACCGGCGTCAGCATTGCCGCCTATACCGTGGTGGACGGATTTGGCGTCCGCGCCTCGCAAAACTGGCTCGGCTACACCGCGGCGATCTTCGCGTTCGTGATCGCCGTGCCGGCGTGGTTTCTCGCGAGATATGGGACCGCGTTCTTCAAGGCATCCGCAGCTGAAGCCGGCAAGGCGATCGGCGGCGGCATGATCTCGCTTGCGGCCTATGGCGCGATCATCTGGGCCATGCAGACCAGCGCGATGGGCGCGGTATCGGCATTGCGCGAAACCAGCGTGGTATTCGCCGCGCTGCTCGGCGCGGCATTCCTGCGCGAGCGCCTCACCGCCTGGCGGATCGCTGCCTGCTGCGTCATCGCGGCAGGGGCCGCGTGCGTCGGCTGGCGCTGACTGTCATTGCGAGGAGCAAAGCGACGAAGCAATCCAGACCTTTTGCGGGGCTCTGGATTGCTTCGCTGCGCTCGCAATGACGGGGCCTCAATCCTTCTTCAAAAACCCGGAAAACTTCTTCTGGAATCGCGAGACGCGGCCGCCGCGGTCGAGGATCTGCTGGGTGCCGCCGGTCCAGGCGGGGTGCGACTTGGAGTCGATGTCGAGGTTCAGCTTGTCGCCTTCCTTGCCCCAGGTGGAGCGCGTCTGGTATTCGGTACCATCGGTCATCACGACCGTAATGGTATGATAATTCGGATGAATCTTGTCCTTCATGGCAGTTCCTTCGGCGCGGCTGGCGCCTGCATTCGCGTTGGCAATTTAGGATTTGGGGCGCTCTATAACGGAAACGGACCCTCGAAACAAGGTCCCGGCGGCGTTTGCCAGCGCGGCCGGCGAGGCCTATTTGAGCCCTTTGCAGTGGGTCCGGTCACATGAGCGCAGCGGAGCGGCTGGAACCTGGCATGGCGTCCGCGTCGCCGATCGATGCCGCGGCTGGCGCGCCTGTCGTCGACCCGCTGCTGGCGCAACCGACCAGCCGCGCCAAGCTGCGGCCGCTGCTCGCGCTCGCGCCCTATGTGGCGCGCTATCGCGGCCGGGCGACGCTCGCCTTCATCGCGCTCACCATCGCGGCGCTGACCACGCTAATCGTCCCGATCGCGGTGCGGCGCATGATCGACTTCGGCTTCTCGCCCGAAGGCATCGCGATGATCAACAGCTATTTCAGCGTGATGATCGCGGTGGTCGCGGTGCTGGCGATCGCCAGCGCGGCGCGGTTCTATCTGGTGATGACGATCGGTGAGCGCATCGTCGCCGACCTCCGCCGCGACGTCTTCGCCCATCTCGTCTCGCTGTCGCCGGCATTTTTCGATTCGGCGCGCAGCGGCGAACTGATCTCACGGCTGACCGCCGACACCACGCAGATCAAGTCCGCGGCCGGCGCGTCGGTGTCGGTCGCGTTGCGTAATATGATGCTGTTTATCGGCGCCACGGCGATGATGGTGATCACCAGTCCCAGGCTGTCGGGCTTCGTGCTGCTGGCGATCCCGATCATCGTGATTCCGCTGGTGGCGTTCGGCCGCTGGGTGCGGCGGCTGTCGCGCGGCGCGCAGGACACGCTGGCGGGCGCCAGCGCCTATGCGTCCGAACTGGTCGGCGCGATCCGCACCGTGCAGGCCTACACCAATGAAAGCCTGGCAAACGCCCGTTTCGGCGGCGAGGTCGAGCAAGCCTATGAGGCGGCGCGACGCTCGACCCGGGCGCGATCGGTGCTCACCGCGATCATCATCTTCATCGTGTTCTCGAGCGTCGTCGTCATCCTGTGGGTCGGTTCGCACGACATTGCGACCGGTACGATGACGCAGGGCCGGCTCGGGCAATTCGTTCTTTATGCCGCCTTTGCCGCCGCGGCGCTCGGCCAGCTCAGCGAGGTCTGGGGCGAATTGTCGGCAGCCTCCGGCGCCGCGGAGCGGCTGTTTGAAATTCTGCGCGTTCCATCGGCGATCGCCGCGCCGGCCTCGCCGCGCCCGATGCCGCGGCCCGCGCGCGGCGACGTCGTGCTCGACAATGTCAGCTTCGCCTATGCTTCGCGCCCCGAGGCACTTGCCCTCGATGGCGTGTCCCTGTCCGTGCGCGCAGGGGAGAAAGTGGCGATCGTCGGGCCTTCGGGGGCGGGCAAGAGCACGCTGTTTCATCTGTTGCTGCGGTTTTACGATCCCTCGAGCGGCACGATCTCTTTCGACGGCATTCCGATCAAGGACGCCGATCCGCGCGAACTGCGCGCGCGGATCGCGCTGGTGCCGCAGGATTCGGTGGCGTTTGCGGCGAGCGCGCGCGACAACATCCGCTTCGGGCGGCCCGAGGCCTCGGATGCTGAAGTCGAGCGCGCCGCGGAGCTCGCGCATGCCACCGAATTCATCCGCCGCCTGCCCGGCGGTTTCGAGGCGCAGCTCGGCGAGCGCGGCGTCACGCTGTCCGGCGGCCAGCGCCAGCGCATCGCCATCGCCCGCGCCATCCTGCGCGACGCGCCGCTGTTGCTGCTGGACGAGGCGACCTCGTCGCTCGATGCCGAGAGCGAGACGTTGGTGCAGACCGCGCTGGAAGAGTTGATGCGCCACCGCACCACGCTGGTGATCGCGCATCGCCTCGCCACCGTGCTGTCCTGCGACCGCATCCTGGTGATGGAGCACGGCCGCATCGTCGAGCAGGGCACCCACGCCTCGCTGGTCGCGGCGAACGGGCTTTATGCCAGGCTGGCGCGGCTGCAGTTCGAGGGGATGTGAGCCGATCTCGCCGGCGATTTCGGGTCCCGGCATTCGCCGCAACGGCGGCGGCATCCAACCAAATCTTAACGAATCGTTGCTACGCGAGGGACATCGCCGTGGCTTGATGCCGGCAATGAGGATTCTTCCGTGGCCGTGACGGACGCGCACTCCCCTTCGGCTGGCCCTTCGCGCGGCTTGGCGCGGATTCGCGCAATGCTTGGCGGCTCGGCCGACACCTCGCTGACCAAACGTCTGGCCGGCACCATCTTCATCATCCGCGTCGCCAGCGCGGCGCTGGCATATCTGGCGCAGATCCTGCTCGCGCGCTGGATGGGCGGCTCGGACTACGGCATCTATGTCTATGTCTGGACCTGGGTGCTGCTGCTCGGCAGCATGATGGATTTGGGCATCTCGGCGTCGGCGCAAAAGCTCATTCCCGAATATCGCGCCCGCGCTGAACTCGATTTCTTGCGCGGCTTCCTGTCCGGCAGCCGCTGGATGACCTTCGTCATCTCCGCGAGCGGCTCGCTCTTGCTCGCCGGCCTGGTCAGGCTGTTCTCGGGCGCGATCGAGCCAGGCGCTATCATGCCGCTCTATATCGGCTGCCTGACGCTGCCGGCCTTCGTGGTCGCCAACACCCAGGACGGCATCGCGCGCTCGCATGACTGGATGCGGCTCGGCCTGATGCCGCAATTCGTGGTGCGGCAGTCGCTGATCATCGGCTTCACCGCGGGCGCGTTTGCGCTCGGCTTCCATCTCGGCGCCACCGCCGCGATGGCGGCGAGCTGCGCCGCGGTCTGGCTCGCCATGACCGGCCAGATGATGGTGATGAACCGCCGGCTGCGCGACAGCATCGAACCTGGCGCCAAGACTTACGACTTCCGCGGCTGGCTCACGGTGTCGCTGCCGATCCTGATGGTGGAAGGCTTTTATCTGCTGCTGTCCTACACCGACGTGCTGCTGTTGCAGCAATTCCGTTCCTCCGAGGAGGTCGGCGTCTATTTCGCCGTCGTCAAGACGCTGGCGCTGGTCTCGTTCATTCACTACGCCATGGCGGCAACGACCGCGCATCGCTTCGCGGAATATCACGCGCTCGGCGACCGCGCGCGGCTGTCGGCCTATGTCGCCCACGCCATCCAGTGGACGTTCTGGCCGTCGCTGGCGGCGACCTTAGCTCTGCTCGCCTTCGGCAAGCCGCTGTTGTGGCTGTTCGGCGCGCAATTCGTCGGCGGCTATGACATCATGTTCATCGCCGCCATCGGCCTCGTGGTGCGCGCCGCGATCGGCCCCGTGGAGCGGCTGCTCAACATGCTAGGCCACCAGCATATCTGCGCGCTCGCCTATGCGCTCGCCTTTGCGATGAACGTCGTGCTGTGCGTGGCGCTGATCCCCCGCTTCGGCGGCCACGGCGCGGCGGCGGCGACCTCGCTGGCGCTTATCTTCGAAACCGCGCTCCTGTTCTGGATCGTGCGGCGCCGTCTCGGCCTGCACGTGCTCGCTTTCGGCAGGCGCGGGAACTAGCGCAACCGGCGGTCGGTTGGAATGACCCAGCCGGCGTGGTATGGTGCGTCATGACGACTGATCTGAAAGATTTGATGGAGCGTGCGCAGAGCTGGCCGGAAGCCGTGCGGGATGAACTCGTTGCCGTTGCCAGCCAGATCGAACGCGAGTTGCAGGGCGGCGATTATGTTGCCACTCGTGAGGAGCTGCAGGCCTTGGATGCTGCCATAGCTTCCCTTGAGGCTGGAGAGAGCGCATCCGACGCTGAGATCGAGGCGGCTTTCGCCAAATTTCGGCGGGCATGAAGGTCGTCTACTCGAGGCGGGCAGTCGCCCAACTCAGTGAAATCGCAACCTACTATTCCGCCAATGCCAGTCCCGCGATAGCCGAAGCTGTCGGGCGGCGGTTCAGCGAGGTGATCAACCGCATCTGTCGTGCGCCGGAATCGGCTCCGCGCCTGTCGCAACGCTCGCAGATACGCGTCGTCGCCGGCTTCGCGCGCGGCTTCTCGGATATCGCTTCGCGCATCCCGGCTACGAAACGTGAAGCCCTACGCCGCGGTCCAGCCGCCGTCGATGGAATAGTTGGCGCCGGTGATTTGCGCGGCGTTGTCGCTGCACAGAAACAGCGCCAGCGCTGCGACCTGTTCGGAGGTGACGAACTGCTTGGTCGGCTGCGCTTCCAAGAGCACGTCGTGGATCACCTGCTCCTTGGTGAGGTTGCGCGCCTTCATGGTGTCGGGGATCTGCTTTTCGACCAGCGGCGTCCAGACGTATCCCGGCGAGATGCAGTTGCAGGTGATCTTGTGGGTCGCAAGCTCGAGCGCCACGGTCTTGGTGAGGCCGGCGATGCCGTGCTTGGCCGAGACATAGGCGGACTTGAAGGGCGAAGCGACCAGCGAATGGGCGGAAGCGGTGTTGATGATGCGGCCCCAGCCGCGTTTCTTCATGCCAGGCACCGCGGCGCGGATGCTGTGAAACGCCGACGACAGGTTGATCGCGATGATGGCGTCCCATTTCTCGATCGGAAACTCCTCGATCGGCGACACGAACTGGATGCCGGCGTTGTTGACCAGGACGTCGACCGAACCGAAGGTGCTTTCGCCGAGCGCAACCATTGCGGCGACTTCGGCGGGCTTGGTCATGTCGGCGGGCGAATGCACCGCCTTGACCTTGAACTCGCTTTCGATGCCGGCGCGCTCCTTTTCGATATCGGCCGGCGTGCCCATGCCGTTGAGCACGATGTTGGCGCCTTCCGCCGCGAAGGCGCGCGCCATCGCCAGCCCGATGCCGCTGGTCGATCCGGTCACCACCGCGGTCTTGCCTGTCAAGCTACCCATAGATCAGCTCCTGTTCTTAACTCATCCGGTTCAGGGGATTATTGTCGTCCGGCGTCAGTTCATACACCACCATCGCCTCGCCGTTCGAAGGCGGCCTGATTTCGCCACCGCGACGGACCAGGCGCTCGATATCGCGCTTGCCGGCGCTGCGATGTTCGTCGATCACGACAGGCGAGAAATTGTAGTCCCGCGAGGCGACCTCGGGTAACGCGCTGTGATAGGTCAGATGAATCACGGTGACGCTGCCCTCCGGCGGAGGTGCAGGGGGCGCGCTTCCGGTGCCATGGCGGGTGCGCGGCGGCAGCTGCCCTGAATTATAAAGATTGCTGTTCTTCCTCGTGTTGATGTCGCTGCGGCTCGCAAAGCGGATGTCCTTTTCGCGTTCCGCGATCTCGCCGAGCGAGGTCGGCAACACGCCCTTGGCGCTGAACAGGTCGAGCTGGAATACAAGAAGATTGTCGCACCCCTTGTGTTTCAGCACGTGATCGAGCGGCGTGTTCGAGATCAGGCCGCCATCCCAGAAGTACTCGTTGCCGATTCTCACCGCTGGAAATCCCGGAGGCAGCGCAGCCGACGCCATGATGTGCTCGGGACCGATGGTAACCGGCATGTCGCCCTTGTTGTCGAAGTAAACCTGTTCGCCGGTCGCGACGTTGACGGCGCCGACGCTGATCCGCACGCCTTGCTTGCTGTTGATGAGGTCGAAATCGACCATCTGTTCCAGCGTCTCGCGCAATGGCGAGGTGTCATAGAAACTCAAGCTCGCGAGATCGTCGGCCGGCTGGAACGGCAGCGGCGGAAAGCGCGGCTTGAAGAAGCCGGGCACGCCGGCAATCATGATGAGGCCGGCGTTCCATTCATTGACCGCCGTCTCCGACCCGTGCGCCTGGAAAAACGGCAGCGCCGGCCAGCTCGCCTGCGATGACGCCTTTTCCCAGAACTCGTTGAGCCGCCGGTGGCGGTTCTCCAGCGTGTTGCCGGCAATCAGCGCGGCGTTGATGGCGCCGATCGAGATGCCGGCGACCCATTGCGGGGCAAACTGACGCGCGCACAGCGCCTCGAAGGCACCGACTTGGTAGGCGCCGAGCGCGCCGCCGCCCTGCAGCACCAGGACGCGCCGCGTGTCGGCCGGAATGGCCGTTTCGGGAGTTGGCAAGGTTTGATCGGCCACAGGTTATACCGCACTGCAAAAGGCCAGCGTGACGGCCAATCGTGCCGCCGTCAACCGACCGGCTTTTGATCTGGATCAGCGCTGCTCGGTGGACGCCATGATCAGGGTCCAGAACACCTTGTATTTGGTGTTGGGAGCATAGCTCGCCGCGATACCGAGTTTGGTGACACCGTTTTTCAGCATGTTGGCGCGGTGCGGCGGAGAATCGCGCCAACCGGAAAAGGCTTCCGCCAGCGTATGGTAGCCGGCGGAGACGTTCTCCACCGCCAATGTCGCCGGATAGCCTGACGCATTCAGGCGCTTGGCGAGCGGCGCGGTGACGTTGTGGTCGAGCTTGTTGCGGGCTGCCATCGCCATCGACTGCGCCTCCGCGAGCTTGACCAGTTCCGGATCGACGACCACGGCGCCAAGGCCATTGTTCTGGCGGTAGCCCGAGATCATCGAAGCCGCTACGGCGGGATCCACCTTGGCGCCGCCATGCGCCATGCTGAGATAGAACGCCGGCTCTTCCTTGAGCGGCGCCTCCGCGGCGCAGCCGCCGAGCGCCAACAGGCCAAGAATGGCCACGAGCATGCGCATGACGAGAGATTCCCCCAAAAGAACAGCGCAGTTGTTGCATGCCAACCGTGGCTGAAAGGTGAACGGGGGGAGAAAATCACTCCCCGTCACCACCCGCGAATGCGGGTGGCCCGTATCCAGAGCGATCGAGGTTCTCACCAACAATAGCGTTTACTGGTTCCCCGCATTCGCGGGGATGACAATCGAGCGCGCTGCGCCCACGCGCCCTTCCTCCTACGCCGCAAATATCCGGTAGCGCCGCGGATGCAGGCCGATCAGCTCTCCGGCGCGCAGTTCGCGGTCGCGCGGCATATCGATCTCGATTACGGTGCCGCCATTGTTCGGCGACAGCGCCACTTGGGCGCGCTGGGTTGGCCCAAAGGTCCGCACCCGCTTTACCGCTCCCTCCAGCACGCCGCTGCCGACCGGTCCTACCTGCATGTCGTGACGCCGCACGAACAGTTTTGACGGGCCGCAAGGCACCCCGTCGGCCGCTATGTTGAGCACTCGGCCATCGAGGCGGACGCGGCCCTCATCGACATGCACCGGCAGCACGATCGATTCGCCGATGAAACCATGCACGAAGGCGGTCGCCGGCTCATCGTAGACCTCGCCGGGGGTGCCGATCTGCTCAATGTGGCCCTTGTCCATCACCACCACGCGGTTGGCGACTTCCAGCGCTTCTTCCTGGTCGTGGGTGACGAAGATCGAGGTGACGTTGATCTCCTCATGCAGCGAGCGGAGCCATTGCCGCAGTTCCTTGCGCACCTTGGCATCCAGCGCGCCGAACGGCTCGTCCAGCAGCAGGATACGCGGCTCGATCGCCAGCGCTCGGGCCAGCGCGATACGCTGGCGCTGGCCGCCGGACAGTTGGCTCGGATATCGGCCGCCAAGCCAATCGAGCTGCACGAGGTCGAGCAGTTCCTTGACCCGCGCGCGAATGGCGGCCTCGCTCCTGCGGATGGCGCGCGGCTGCACGCGCAGGCCGAACGCGACATTCTCGAACACCGTCATGTGTCGGAACAGCGCGTAGTGCTGGAACACGAAGCCGACGTGACGTTCGCTCGCGCCATGCGCCAGTGCATCCTCGCCGTCGAACGAAACGCTGCCGGAATCCGGCCAGTCCAGCCCTGCGATGATCCGCAGCAGCGTCGTCTTTCCCGAGCCGGAGGGACCGAGCAGCGCAAGCAGTTCGCCGTTGGCGACCTTGAGGTCGACATCGTCGAGCGCTTGGAACGCGCCAAATCTTTTCACGATGTTTCTGAGTTCAATCGCCACGCGGAAC
>Ga0066662_10000516_pt1 | contig 16957 bp, 12 predicted proteins | sample GraSoiAngelo_111_FD_133939 | JGI IMG/M metagenome (GOLD analysis project Ga0066662, IMG submission 133939) | Grasslands soil microbial communities from the Angelo Coastal Reserve, California, USA - 14_0903_12_40cm | ecosystem: Environmental > Terrestrial > Soil > Grasslands | place: USA...
CGCGGCGAGGCGCAGGTCGTCGGCGCGTCCGCGCCCAGCTCCGTGATGTGGGAGTTGAGCGACGGACGCGAGTTCCATGGTGCGGTGGCACGATTTGCGTTCGAGCGGCCGGGAACGTACGGTGTCGTCGTCCGTGCGGCGAACCGGTTCGGCATGTACGGCACGCAGCGCGTGTTGGTTCGTGTCAGCTCGCCGCGGTGGTCCCGTCGATGAACGGGCGCATCTCGCCCACGAACTTGTCGGTGTTCCTGATGCTGCGCAGGATCACCACGATGGCATCCTGCGGGAAACCCGATTCCAGCGTCACGGTGTAGCCGGAGAAGACGTCCGCGGTATCGTCCGCTCCCCAGAACAGAAAGTTCTGATCGCTGTAGTACAGCAGCTTGCGCATGAGGCCGTTCGTGTCGCGGGCCTTGCCGAGGTTGATGTAGCCGCCTTTGTAGTGCGGATAGATCCGGAAGCCGATGGTGTCGCTCTTGGTGACGCTCACCACGATCTCCAGATTTTCCGAGTTTTTCATGCCGGCCGTCATCGAGCCGACGAAGTTGTACGGGTTCTTCGTGCTCTGGCGGAACGTGACGTTGACGTCGGAGCGCTGGCCCGCGGTGGTCAGCACCTGACGCAGTTTCTCGCGGGTGGCGTCGCGATCGGACTGGGCGCTCGCAGGGGCGCCGGTCAGGAACAACGCTGCGAACAGGACGGGGACGAAGCGAAGAAGGCGCATGGCGGGCTACTCCAATCCGCCGAGCGCCTAGTCCTTCAGCGCCGCCAGGTACCGGAGTGCCGTGATGCTCGGGAGATAGCAGTACGCGCTGCCCTTCGTGGTGATGAACGGCGCCGTGGGCAGCGTCACCGTCTCGTTCACCACCTGGCCGCCGGGTTGCGGCGGCGGCTGCGTCACGAAGAAATCCGACGGCTGGTCCCCGAGGAACGCGTCGGTGCCGGTGATGTTGGCGGTCGGATCGCCCTCCGCCAGCGGGACCGACGTCACGAACGCCGCGCCGTTGATCCACGACGACATCACGAACTCGAACTGGTTCGCCAGGTCGACGTTGATGAAGTAGCCCACGAGGCCGCGCTTGACGCCGTCGTCCTCGCCGTTGCCGTGATAGGGCGGGCCGTACGGCATGTTGCGGCGGACGATGCGGTGCTTGTGGCCTTCGTCCGGGCCGCCGACGACCTGCTGGTCGCGCGGGTTCGAGCGGCGGACGTGCGAGCCGACCGGGCACTTCACGCCCAGCGGATCGGGCGCGGCCGCATCGTTCGAGCCGTACCGGAAATCGTTGAGCTGGTTCACGGGAAGGGGCGGCTGCGCGTCCGGCGCGAGGACGAGCGGGTTGCCGTTGCGCCAGCGGCCGCACACCTTCGCGGCGACGAGCTCGGGATCGAGGCCCGCGGCGGTCCCCGCCTGGTTCAAGAACCTCTGGAACGCCGCGACGTCCTGCTCGAGGATGCGGAACGCGCCGAAGCTGCTGTTCTTCGAGAGCTCGTCGGGCTTGATCTTGTAGATCCACGGCGTCGTGGTCCCCATCTGACTGGGGTAGCCCATCAAGAACTCGCCGGCCGGCGCGACCGGCTGATCGTCGGGAACCTCGTGCTTGCGCGGCGGCGCGCCGGCGATGGTGGGCTGCGCGATGCTGTCGCGATAGCCGAAGTGGACGCCGTTGTTGTCGAACGCCGGATCGTTGAGCGCTTGCGCGCCGATCGTGTACGCGACCTCCAGACCGTAGCGCGGGAACAGGTCCGTCCAGGCGCCCACCGCGGCGTCGAGCGCGGCGTCGTCGCTCGCGTAGAAGGTCAGGATGAAGTGCGCGGTGCCGGGGTCGCCGAGGTTGCCGTTCCAGTTCGCGGGCGCGCTCGGGCCGATGTCGCCGATCACGGGCGCCTGCGCGACGGCGCCGTTCTGAAACGAGAGCGAGAAGAAGAACTTCAGCGGCGGCGCCGTCATGCCGAGCGCGAGGAGCCCGTTGTACGTGATGCCGATGTTGAGCGTCGAGGGCGGCTTGGTTTTCCACGGCTGCGCGGTGGTGACGGAGGGCGTGAGCTTCGCGAGAAACGCGCGCGCTTGCGCGCTCGTCCCCGCGCAGTGGACGACGACGTGGCGCGACACGTCGTAGCGGTAGCCGCGTAGGATCAGCCCCTGAACGTCGCTCCAGTCGGCGGGGGTCACTTCGTGTGCGCGTGATGGGCCGTATGCGGCGGCGGAAACTTCTGCAAGATCGCCTGAACCGTCTGCGGGTACGCGCTGTAGAGGGCGCCGTTCGGGAACCCGCCCGGCAGCGGCACCTGGCTCAAATCGTTCTGCGCGATGAATTGCTGGAAGCCGACGACGTTCTGCTCGACCGGGACGACGTCCGCGCCGCCGACGACGAACGGGAGGATGAGATCGAAGACCGGCCCGATCTGTTCGACGAACTGCTGGATGTACTGGTCGAACGGGTTGTCGTACTCGGTGACGACCATGAGCATGAAAGGCCCGGACGATCCGGCGCTCGGCGCGAGGTTCGGGCTCGAGATGTCGATCAAGACGCTGCGCGCGTAATGCACGGTTCCGAGCTTCGCCAGCGCCGCATCGATCGTGGTACCGGAACCCGCGAGCGCCTGCTGCAACGCGAGGAGTTTCCCATTCTCGACGGGGAGGACGAGGGTCAGCGGATTTGCCATGATGTCATTTCCTCCCACACGAAGTGCCGAGCGGCACGTTTCGTGCCGCTCGGCTTTGGGTCATGCTCCGCGCGCGAAGTCCGCGATCAGTGCCGGCGCCGCTGCGTCGAAGCCGACCATGTCCAGCATTCCGCCGTCGTTCGGATCCGCGATCGTGAACCCGTTCGACGTCATGCCGACCACGACGAGCTTCGCCGCGATGCTCATCCGGCGGCGGTAGAGGCGCAGCGCCTCGTCCGCGTGGATGGTACCGGCCCACGTCTCTGAATCGGTGTAAACGATAAAGAGGTCGATCGGGAGCCGGTGTTCGAGCGCGTGGAGCATCGGGAGCGAGCAATCCGTTCCCATGAAGGGAAGGTTGTCCGTGCGCTTCACCACCGACGCGACGCTCTCGTCCTTGCCGATCGGGAACGGCACGAAGCCGTCCGCGAACGCCATGACGTGCACGTCGCTTTCCGTGCGCACGTGCGTGAGCGCCATCGCCGCCGCGCCGACGCGCGGCGTGATGCCCGGGATCCCGGCGATCTCGCCGCTGCTCATCGAGCCCGACACGTCGAGTCCGATCAGCATGCGCGCGAACGTCGGCTCGACGTTCTCGAACGCGAGCGTGAACGCCGCGTCGAGCGCGTCGACCACGGCCGGGACCGCCTTCCACGTCGTCGAGCCGCGCGCGCTGCGGCCGCTCTTGTACGTCGTCAGCGCCGCGAGCAGCGCGACCGGGTGGATGCGCGCCTTGCGCAGCGCGGCGCGATCCGTGATCCGCGCGATCACGCCGGCCGTCGCCTCGCCCTTGGGGGTGAGGACGCCGACGCGCGTGAGCGTCGCGAGGTTGCGGATCAGCGCCGTCATCGGCAGCGCTGGCAGCAGCGCCTCCCACACGCGCGGCTCCTTGAGCCACGCGCTCGGCAGCGCTTCGCGCGGCAGAGCGCTCGCACGCACCAGCTCCGCGCACGTCGCCGCGTCGGCGTCCTCGGATGCCTTGGCCGTTGCGTGCGCGCGCAGGAGCGCAAGCGACGCGTGCTCGTCGCCCGGAACGTCGCCCTTGACGATCCACGCGTAGAGCGCCGCGCGCTCCGCGTCTGTGGCGAGCGGGTGCGCGAGACGGAACACGTCGCGGTGCGTGAAGCCCTCGCGGTTCTGGTACTTGAGCGCCTGGAACGCCAGATCGCGCACCGGCTTCGATTCGTACCAGCCGCGCAGGCCCTTGCGCAGGCCTCGGCCCCAGCCGCGGAACTGCTCGATGTACGAGCAGAACGTGAGCAGGTGCGAACCCGTGCGGCACACGCGCAGCAGACCTTCGCCGAGCGCGAGCGCGCGCGTCGCGTCGTCGCCGAAGCCGGCGCACGCCGCGAGCGCGAAGATCGCCGGCTGCACCTTCGGCGCGCGTCCGCTCTCGGAGAGCGCGATGACGCGCGCGACGACGCGCGCGCCGTCCTCGCGAACCGCCTCGACGAGGTTGACCGCGTTCTCCTTGGTGAGCCGCTGCTCCGTGGCGTAGAACGTTCCGCCTTCGGATCCGAGGATCAGAAAGCGGTCGACGCGCGCCCAGCGGTCGAGCGGGTAGACGTAGCCGCCGTTGTCCGCGCGCACTTGCGTGCGACCGGCCTGGGGCAGCGTCTGCAGCGTTCCGGCGGCGCGGCCGCGGAAGATGCGTGCGAGCATGTTCATTTTGGGCTCCTCAGTTCGAGAAACACTCGCGGGCAAATTTTGCTCGAGGCTAGAGCTTGCGCTCTCCATTGCTCTGCCGGACTGAGCTACGCGTGCGAACACGCGGCGGGAATCGAACCCGCGACCGATGGTTTAGTAATAACCTCGAACGTCCGGCCCGCAAGCACGGTTTATGATCGCGGAGATGACGCGCTTCGCGGACGAGTGGTTGGAGCGGTATCCCCCGGCCCGCCGTTCGACGGCGTGCCGTTACGGTGTCGAAACCGAGGACCCAAATAACCGCTGCCGTCCGGCCCGCGAGCCGTGGGCAAAAAGTGTCTCGGGATGGGAGCGCCGCATAGCGGCGTGCGGAATTTCGGTTTCGCGCCCACCGCAGCGGGGCCGGGTAACCCGGCCTTCGCTGCGATGCTCCCGGCGCTGCGGTTTAGGCAACTGGTCGATAACCCGAAACGTCCGGCCCACGGCCGGCGCGTCAACCCTTGATGCAGACCACTTGGCGAAGCGTGTGCACGATCCGGACGAGATCGTGCTGCGCCCGCATGACGGCGTCGACGTCCTTGTACGCGGACGGTGCTTCGTCGAGCACGCCCGCGTCCTTGCGGCATTCGACGCCGTGCGTTTCGCGCTTGAGATCGGCGAGCGTGAGACGGTTGCGCGCCTCACCGCGGCTCATCCGGCGGCCCGCGCCGTGCGAGCACGATTCGAACGAGTCCGGATTGCCGAGACCGCGCACGACGAACGAGCGCGCACCCATCGAGCCCGGGATGAAGCCGAGCTCGCCGAGCCCTGCGCGAACCGCACCCTTGCGCGTCACGTACACGTCGGCACCGAAGTGCCGCTCGCGCGCGACGTAGTTGTGGTGGCAGTTCACGGCGGTCTCGGCGCGGGCGAAGCGCGGGAGCTTGACTTTGCGGTCGCGCAGCGCTTCGAGCGCGTTCTCCACCATGATCTCGCGGTTGAGGCGAGCGTAGTCCTGCGCGAACCCGACGGCCTCGACGTACGCGTCGAACGCCGGCGTGTGCTCGGTGAGGTGGGCGAGATCGCGGTCGGCGATCGTCACACCGGCGCGCGCGAGCTCTTCGTGCGCGCGTTCGATGTAGTACGAGCCGATGCGGTTGCCCACGCCGCGCGAGCCGGAGTGCAGCACGAGCCAGACGCTGCCGGACTCGTCGAGGCACACCTCGCAGAAGTGGTTGCCGCCGCCCATCGTGCCGAGCTGCTCGCGCACGTTGCGGGTCGAGACCTGCGGCGCACGTTCCTTCACCCGCGCGTAGCGTTCGCCCAGCCCGTCTTCCCACGCGCGGTCCGCGGACGCCGTGGCGTTCCGGTGCTGCGCGCGGCCGACGGGAACGACACGTTCGATCGCGTTGCGCACGCCGCGCAGGTCGCTCGGGAGATCCTCGGCGCGCAGCGTGAGCTTCTGCGCCACCATGCCGCAATTGTGAACGAAGATACCCGCCGCGAGTGCAAAATTATGGAAGTTGGGAACCGTAAGGCAGTAGACGTCCGCGCGCCGCAATGGCGCATGAACCGCTGCCACTCTGTGGTTCCGTAAGACTCCATGTCGCGAGCGGCGATGGTTGTATAGACCGATATAGCTTCGTACCTCCTCTCCACATTCAGGGCAGGGGTGCCGCCGAGCAGCTAATTCCGTGGACTTCTCCCGACCCCGATCACTCCGATTGTACCGTTCGAGAAACGCCTTCCCGCGGTCGCCGTTCCCGGCGACGGCTTCTCGAAAGTGCTCAGGGCGTTGTTCCATGTATGTGCGAATGTTCGTTTCGCCGCGCTCAGCGTAGTAGGCGTGTCCTTCGGGGGTCTGCGCCTTCGCCCTCAATGCCGCTACGCGCGCTGCCTCGAACCGTTGAGATTGCCAGACATCGTTTCTCTCCACGAGCCGGCGATGGTACGACGAGTGCGCCGCTGAGCCCATGAACTCGAGATTTTCCGGCCGGTTGTCCGCTTCATCGAAGTTTCGGTGGTGGATAACAGTCCGCTGCCCCGCAAAGGACGGGATGTCTCCGAGCAGTCCGGATCGCGCCATCACCCAGTGAGCACGCTGGAACTTTCCACTGTTCGGCTGTTGTACCCGAAAGTATCCCTCGTGGTCGACTTGCGCATAGAACGGCATTAGCGACGTCCCAGCCTCTAATCGGCCGGCTTCACGGTACTTGCCATCCCGCATCAGGAACCGGTGGTCAGGAGTGCAACGAATGTGCTGTCCATTATCGAGCTCTACGTCGATGATTTCGGCATCGCGTCGTGTGAGGCGCGCCGTCGCTTGCGCTCCGTGGATCCGCCCCTCCGGCGTACATGCGTAAACGGTGAACACGCCGGCGTCGACGAGGGTATCGAGTCGATGCGGCTGGCTGTCCGCGAGAATGACCTCAGTTTCGCCGGTGAAACAACCGATGTCCACGCCGACCGCTGCCGGGACGACCGCGCCCAGCGTCGGGATGACGCTGCCGACGGTCGCGCCGCGGCCGAGATGGACGTCCGGCATCACCGCGACGTGCGAGTGCACGAACGGAAGCGACGCCATGTTGGTGACCTGCTTGCGCGCGTTCTCGTCGAACTCGACGCCCTTGACCCACGCCTTGACCGGCGCGCCGGCCGTCTCGAACACTTCCACGGTGATGCCTCCTTTCGCTGAAAAACAGAAGCGGGGTGAGCGCATCGCTCACCCCGCTGCAATCAGCGTTCGGGAAGCGTGCTCGTGATTTACGCCGGATTCGCCCCGACGAGGCAATACGTCGCCGACAGACTGATCTGCGGGGAGTCCGCATGTGGCTCGGTTCGGGCGGCGTGTTTGCGTAATGTCATATTCCGGATACGAGCCTACGCGACCGGTGCGACGTTTGTCAATAAGAATTCAGAACATTTTTCTCAAGACCGCTTGACAACTGCGGCGCCAAGGCTCTAGGATCGGCAAATCATGATGCAGCGAATCGCATCCACCCGACCCGGTCTCCGACTCCGAGATTGCAGCGTGCAGTTCTCGAATTCGTATCATCTGAACGCCAAAGCGTTCGGCTGGTCCGCCGCGCGGCCGGAAGGTACGATCGCCACGTCATAACGCAAGCACCGAAGCTCTCGAGAGTTCACGAGGGGATCGGCGCAAGCCGGTCCCCTCGGTGTTTGTACGGGTTCGTGTCACGGCGACGAGTGCGATTCCAAACCGCACGAAGGCGGTTCGACTCCGTCCGGGCCTGCCATGGTGATCGAGGCCGAAGTGGTCGAGGCACTCGGTTGTGGGCCGAGGCAAAGTCAGTTCAAGTCTGATCGGTCACCCCACTTTTCTCTAATTTGCGTGCGCGGTCGTGCATGTCTGGTTCAGTGTGTCCTTTGAAAACTGAATACGAAAATCCAGGAGTGGTGGCCGAACGGTAAGGCGTCGATCTGCTACGTCGATGAGTCGCGAAAGGCGACGAGCGCGTTCGACTCGCGCCCACTCCGCCATGGGAATGCAGCTGAAACGGTTCTAGCGTCTCGTTGAAGCCGAGAAGAAGGCGGTTCGACTCCGTCCGTTCCCACCAAACACGGGCTGCCATGTTCCAAGGCCGGCGAGCCTCACTTGCAATGAGGCTGCGTAGAGTTCGATTCTCTAGCGGTCCACCAATCGATGCGGTGTCGCCCAGAAGCAGGGCAACGGCCTCATAAGCCGTTCAGGCGGCGGTGCAAGTCCGCCCACCGCAACCACAGAGACGTGGCGTAGTGATAACGCGCTCCCCTCGGGCGGGAGAGTCGCCGGTTCGATTCCGGCCGTTTCTACCATGCGCGCCGGGCCCGAGCGGCAGGGCGTCCGACTCTTGATCGGTTGTGTCCGGGTTCGAGCCCCGGGGCGCGCACCAATGTTCATCGACGATGATGCAGTCGTCACCCAGGATCGTGCGTTCACGGCGAGCCGCACGATCCGAAGGCGCAGTCGTGGGGCGACGTGCGCAACGCTCCGCGTCGCGATGGTCCGCGACCGGAGCAGCTCGCCGTGTCATGCCCCTGTAGCTAAGCGGAAAAGCGACGGCCTACGAAGCCGTTCATCCGGGAGTTCGACTCTCCCCGGGGGCTCCATATTCCCTGGTCGTCTAATCGGTAAGACGTCGGGTTGTTACCTCGAAAATTTGTGTTCGACTCACAACCGGGGAGTTTCCATCGGCGACTGGGGGAATTGGCAGACCCGGCGGGCTCAGACCCCGCCGTCCTCGCGGACGTGAGCGTTCAAGTCGCTCGTCGCCGACCAAAACACCATGCGATCGTGGGGGAATCGGTAGACCCACCTGTTCGAGATGCAGGCGCCGGCGACGGCGTATGAGTTCGAATCTCATCGATCGCACCATGCCGGGTTGCCGGAGCGGCAATCGGGGTGCGCTGTAAACGCGCTGCGCGGAAGCGCTACGGGAGTTCGAGTCTCTCACCCGGCACCATCTACGATCGGGAGGAGCCAGCCGGGACGGCGACGGGTTTTGGCCCCGTCATGACGTGGTTCGACTCCACGCTCCCGAACCAAACACGCGCGCGAAGCAAACGAGGAATTGCACCGGACTTTTAATTCGGATACGGTCGGTTCGAATCCGACCGCGCGCACCAATCCGTCCACGTGGTGAAGCGGTCAACACCGCAGTCTGCAAAACTGCTATGCGCCCGTTCGAATCGGGCCGTGGACTTTATGCCCGTGTGGCTCGTTCGGACGAGCGCCGCTTTCGTAAAGCGGATCAAGCCGGTTCGAATCCGGCCTCGGGCTTTGATTTCGGAAGGTGCCGCCCGTGGCCGGGCAAGCAGTTTTGAAAACTGCCGGGGACGCGGCTCAGACCCGCGGGGGATCGATACCTACACCTTCCGCCATGCTCTCGTAGTGTAGTGGTCTGCACGGCGGATTGTCGATCCGCGAGTACGAGTTCAATCCTCGTCGGGAGCGCCAGTCCGGTTCGTCTATCGGTAGGACCGCTGTTTTTCAAGCAGCAGAGGCGGGTTCGACTCCCGCACCGGGTACCACATCCCGTCGTAGCTTAACGGTGAAGCGCCGCCCCGATAAGGCGGAGACCGCGTGTTCGACTCTCGCCGGCGGGACCAACCTTTCATCTCCGGTCATGATGTAGTGGAAGCCTGGGGCCGTGCCATGGCTCGAGCGTGGGTTCGATTCCCGCTGACCGGACCACGCCGGCGTTGCATAGTGGCAATGCCGCTGCCTTCCAAGCAGAAGTCGCGGGTTCGATTCCCGCCGCCGGCCCCAATTCATCATCGCCGCAAACCGCCGTCGCGAAAGGAGACGAACCGCGATGAACGATTCCGTTCTCCTGCTCAATTTCACGTACGAGCCGCTCGGGATCGTCGATCTCGCGCGCGCCGCGCGCGCCGCGGCACATCCCGTGGTTGGTGGTTCGCCGCAACACAGCACCAGACGAGTGGGGCAAGTACCTCGCGCTCTACAACGTGGGGATCGAGGAACGTCCTTCGACAAGCTCAGGATGACGGAGCGCTGAGGGCCGCGCTCGGCCCGACGTCCTGCGAAGGTCCCGACCGGGGAACGGCATAAACGCGCGCAGGGAGGGAACAACGGCGTGAGGGCGGCGAGGTGAGGATCCGGGCCCAGGCGGTGCTGCTGAGCGTCGTGCCGCTGACGTTCCTCATCGTCCTGTTCGTCATCGCGAGCATTCTCCAGACCACGACCGATCAGACGGCGACCTGGTCGACGCGCTCCACGAAGACCCTCAAGCAGTCCGAGCAGATCGCGAAGTCGATCGGCGACGCCAACGCGAGCCTCGTCGAGTACACGACGAAGAAACGCGTTCCGGGGACCCTCGCGCCCTATCACGCCGCGGTGAACGGTTTGCCGGCGCAGATCGCCGAGCTGCGCCGGCTCGCCGCCGACGAGCCGGGCCAAGATGCGCGCGCCGCTCGATACGGCCGGGCGGCAACCGGTCTCCTCGGCGTATTGACCCGGTATCTCAACGTTTGGGAAACGGGCAAGAAGGCGCAAGCGCTGGCGGAGGCGTCCTCACCGCGGACACGCAAGATCGTCGACGAGTTCACGGCGGCGCGGCACGACTTCGAGGAGACCGAGCGCGTGCGCGCGCTGAGCCGCTACGACGCGCTGCACCGGGATTTGGTGTCGCTCGGCCGGGTGTTTCTCGCGTCGTCGATCGCCGGCATCGTGCTCACGCTGTTCGTCGCCGCGCGTTTCGGATTGCGCATCGCGCGGCGGCTCGCCCAACTTGCGGAGAACGCGCGCCGCCTCGGGCGCGGCGACGCAACCGCGCCGATCGGCGGGCGCGACGAGATCGCGGACTTGGATGAGACGTACCACGAGATGACGCGGCGGCTCCAGGAAACGCTCCACGAAAAAGAAGCCGCGCTGGACGCGTACGATCGCGCGCACCACGTCGCGTCGACGCTGCAGCGCGCGCTGCTCCCGCAGGGCTTGCCGGAGATCGCGGGGATCGAGTTCGAAGGCGTGTACGAATCCGGCAAGAGCGAAGCGCAGGTGGGCGGCGACTGGTACGACGCCGTTCGGCTCGCCGACGGCCGCGTGCTCGTCTCGATCGGCGACGTCGCAGGCAGCGGTTTGCAGGCCGCCGTCATCATGGCCGCGATGCGGGAGGTGATCCGCGGCGTCGCGCAAGTGTACGCGGATCCCGCGACGATGATCGACGCCGCGGACCGCACGCTCAAGTCGGAGCACCCCGACAGCCTCGTGACGGCGTTCGTGGCGGTGTACGATCCGATCGCGCGGTCGCTGTCGTACTGCTCGGCCGGTCACCCGCCGCCGCTGCTGCGCATCGCCGACGGGACGGTCATCGAGCTGCCCTCGCAAGGCCTGCCGCTCGGGATTCGCGCGCGCAACGACGTCGACGCGCGGACGTCGCAGATCCCGCCCGGCGCGACGGTCCTGTTCTACACCGACGGCCTGACGGAGTCGACGCGCGACGTCATCGAAGGCGAGCGGCGTCTGCGCGACGCGCTCGCGCACCCGGAGATCGAATCGCAGCCGAACCTCGCGCAGGCGATCTACGACGACGTGCTGCGCGACGGCACGCACGACGACGTGGCGATTCTGGCGATGCGGCTCGACGGGAGCCGAACCGGCAGCACGGCGGAAGTCGTCGGCCAGCAATTCCGCCGCTGGGTGTTCGACACCGACGACCACGCGACGGCGCAGCGCTCGCGCGCGGTGTTCGCCTCGGTGCTGGACGCCGGAAGCATGCTCGACGAAGACGTGTTCACCTCGGAGCTGATCTTCGGCGAGCTGCTGAGCAACGCCGTACGGTACGCGCCCGGGCCGGTCGAGGTCGTGCTCGACTGGAGCGAACCCTCCACCGCGATCCTGCACTTTTTGGACCGGGGCCCGGGCTTCGTGCTGATGCCCCGGCTGCCGTCGGATCTCTTGAGCGAACGCGGACGCGGACTGTTCCTGATCTGGTCGATGTCCGAAGATTTCAACGTCACCAAGCGCGCGGACGGCGGCGCGCACGCGCGCGTGGTGCTGTCGCCGCGGCGCAAGCGCGCCGCCGACGGCGCGGGTCGCCCGGACGCGGTGAGCTCGGCCGACTCCGTGTCCTGAGCGTCAGGGAGGCGTTCCAGCGCGACGGTTTCGCCGTGCTGCCGAATTTCAAATCGCCCGCGGAGGTCGCGGCAGTGCGCGCTCGCGCGGCGGAGATCGTCGCGGCGTTCGACCCCGCCGAGTCGACCGCGATCTTCACGACGCGCGACGAGTCCACGAAGTCCGACGCGTACTTCTTGACCTCGGGCGATACGATCCGGTGTTTCTTCGAGGAGGAGGCGTTCGACGGCGCGGGCGCGCTGCGCCAGCGCAAAGAGCTCTCGATCAACAAGATCGGGCACGCGATGCACGATCTCGATCCGGTGTTCGAGCGCTTCTCGCGCGATCCGCGGCTGCACGACCTCGTCTCCGAGCTGGGCCTCGCCGAGCCGCGCGTGCTCCAGAGCATGTACATCTTCAAGCAGCCGCGGATCGGCGGCGAGGTGCGCTGGCACCAGGACGCGACGTACTTCGACACCGATCCGATCAGCGTGACGACGCTGTGGTTCGCGCTCGAAGGCGCGGACCGCGGCAACGGCTGTTTGTGGGTGCAGCGCGGGGGCCACCGCACGCCGCTGCGCGAGCGCTTCGTCGTCGACGGCGGGGAGGCGCGGCTGGAGCGCGTCGATCCGACGCCGTGGCCGTCCGACGACGCCGCGGAGCCAGTGGAGGTCGACGCCGGCACGCTCGTGATCATGCACGGACGCCTCCCGCACTACAGCGCACCGAACCGTTCGGCGGCGTCACGGCACGCGTACACGCTCCACGTCGTCGACGCGCGCGCGCGCTACTCCCCCGCCAACTGGCTGCAGCGCGACGCGGCGTTCCCCGCGCGCGGATTTGTGTAGACGTCGCCGCGGTGCACGACACGAGCGCGACAACGTTCGGCTTCAGCAACGACGGCATCGACGTCGCCGGTGAACGGCGGCTGCCCGCCGGCGAGCCGAAAGCGGCCGTCGTGATCGCGCACGGGATGGCGGAGCACGCCGCGCGCTACGGCCGCTTCGCGGACGAGCTCGCGGCGAGCGGATATGCCGTGTACGCGCCCGATCACCGCGGCCACGGTCGCACCGCGGCCGGCGATGACAACCTGGGTTGGGCCGGCCGCGACGGCTGGAACGGCATGCTGCGCGATCTCGACCGGCTGACGGCGCTCGTTCGCGAACGGCATCCGCACGCGGCGCTGGTGCTGTTCGGGCACAGCATGGGATCCGTACTCGCGCAACGTTTCGCGCAGCTGCACGGCGACCGGCTCGCGGGACTGATTCTGTCAGGCACGTTCGGCGGCGCGCCCAATCTCGGCGCCGGCATCGCCGCGGCAACCGTGCTGCGGCTGCTGCGCGGCGAGCGCGCGCCGTCGGCCTTGCAGCGCACGATGTTCGCCGGCTTCAACAAGGATTTCGCGCCGCAAACCACCGGCTTCGAATGGCTGAGCCGCGACGCCGCCGAGGTACGCGCGTACGCCGACGATCCGCGCTGCGGCTTCACGTTCTCGAACGGTTTGCTGCTTGACATGCTGCGCGGCTACGCCGAGACGTGGAAGCCGGCGAACGAGCGCCGCATCCCCGTCACGCTGCCGGTCCTGTTCTTCTCGGGCGCGCGCGACCCGGTCGGCGGCAACACGCGCGCCGTCACGGCGCTCGCGGAGCGCTACCGCGCGCTGGGCCTGCGCGACGTGCAGGTGACGTTCTACCCGGACGGCCGCCACGAGATGCTCAACGAAACGAACCGCGACGAGGTCGTGCTCGACGTCGTCGCGTGGCTCGACTCGCACTTGCCGGGATGAGGAGAAACCGAATGCCCCAGTCGACGATGCCCCAGATCGAGAACGTCGTGATGCTCATGCTGGAGAACCGCTCGCTCGACAATCTCTTCGGCACGCTCTACACGGGCCCGTCGCACATGACGTTCTATCCGAAGGGCTCGCCTCAGCGGTTCGACGGCATCCCCGACGGCGCGAGCAACCCCGCTTTCGATTGGTGGGGCAATCTGCGGAATTATCCCGTCGTCCCGATCCCGATTCAGCAGCTCATCAACGCCGGCGACGATCCGTCGATCATTCCGTGGTGGGATCCCACCGAGTCGTATCTGTCGCCGTTCGACACGGGGCACGGCGTCCTCAACCAGATATTCGGCAATCAGAACATGGTGTCGACCGAGCCGCCGTACGGCACGCCGCCGACGATGCTCGGATTCCTCCAGGATTACTGGACGACCGAGACCACGGAAGCGTACGGCGGCATGGACATCCTCTGGACGTTCCAGTCGTCGCAGATTCCGAACCTCTCCACGGTCGCGCGGCTCGGCGCGATCAGCGACGCATGGTTCTCGTCGGTGCCGACGCAGACGAATCCGAATCGCGCGTACTCGCTCATCGGCACGTCGTGCGGTCGCGACGCGAACCAGCAGCTCAGCGCGGTCGAGCAGTTCGAGCAGCCGACGATCTTCAACGCGCTCGCGCAGGCGGGAAAAGCGTGCGGCCTCTACTTCACCGACGTCTGGCAGCAGAACCAATGCTTCACGCAGTACACGTTTCCGTTCCTCACGGACGGCTGCGACGAGATCGCGAACATCAGCCAGTTCTACACCCGCGCGCGCAACGGGACGCTGCTTCCGTTCACCTATCTCGAGCCGACGTGGGGCTACGGCATATCCGGCTCGATCGAGATGACGCAAGGAACCGATCTGCATCCGCCCACGAGCGTCACTCCCGGGGACCAGTTCGTCGGCAACGTCATTCAGCACCTCGTGCGGAGCCCGCAGTGGAAGAACACACTGCTCATCATCACCTTCGACGAGCACGGCGGGACGTACGATCACGTGCGCCCGCCCTGGGGCGCGATCAATCCCGACGGCTTGGTGAGCGACAACGGGTTCGATTTCAACCTCTTCGGCGTGCGCGTGCCGACGATCCTCATGTCGCCGTACGTGGCGCCGTTCACCGTGTTTCGCGCGCCGGCCGCCAGCGCGTATCCGTTCGATCACACGTCGCTCATCAAGACGCTGCTGGGATGGGCGGGAGCCGACATCGGCAGCGCCGGCTTTTTCGCCCGGATGCCGCAGGCGCCGGCGTTCGACGGCGTGCTGCACCGCGACGACACGGCCGCTGCCGATAACGACGCGGCGATCCAAGGGGCGTTCGGCAACGGTCCGCTCCCCGCGCCGGCGGGGTCGAAACCGCCGCGCACGAACAACGCGCTCTTCGAAGGCGTGTCGCGCGCGAGCGTGCGCTATATTACCGCGACGTCTCGCACGCCCGAGCAGATGCTGGAGAAGATCGCGGAGTACAAACGCAATCCCGAGCGGTTCGAGGCGTCGCTCGAACGGGACTAGTCCAAGAAGATGTCTTCGCCGAGCGGCGTCCCGGGCACCATCGCGTACGCGGTGAAGTCGCTGACGCCGTGCGCGCGGAGCACGTCCTCGTCGACGTAGGTATTGCCGGTGACGGTGCGCGCGTCGCCGGTCAGGATGGCGTACGCGGCGTCGGCGACGATCTCGGGCTTGCGCGACGCGCGGATCACCGCGTCGCCGCCGAGCAGGTTCTGCACGGCGGCCGTCGCGATCACCGTCTTGGGCCAGAGCGTGTTGGCGGCGATGCCGCGCTCGCGGAACTCCGCCGCGAAGCCGAGCGTCAGCAGCGTCATGCCGTACTTCTTGAACGTGTAGGCCGGCGCGGCGCCGACCCACTTCGACGCCAGCGCGATCGGCGGCGACAGGGTGAGCACGTGCGCGTTCGTCGCTTTCTCGAGGTGCCGCAGCGCCGCGCGCGTCACGAGGTACGTCGCGCGCGGGCCGATCGACGTCATGAGGTCGAACGCCTTCGCGTCGACCTGCGCGGTACCGCCCAGCCGGATCGCGCTGGCGTTGTTGACGACGACGTCGATGCCGCCGAACCGTTCGACCGCCGCCGCGACGGCGCGCGTGATCTGCGCCTCGTCGCGCACGTCGCACTGCACCGCCAGCGCCTTGCCGCCCGCGGCTTCGATCTCCGCGGCGGCGGTGTGGATCGTGCCGGGCAGCTTCGGATGCGGCTCGACGGTTTTCGCCACGACGACGACGTTCGCGCCGTCGCGCGCCGCGCGCAGCGCGATCGCCAAGCCGATGCCGCGGCTGGCGCCGGTGATGAACAGCGTCTTGCCGGCGAGGCTCATCCGCGCGCGCCGCGGGTGAAGAACGCGCTCATCACCGCGCGCGCCTCGTCCGACGCGAGCCGTTCGCGGAACGCCACGCCCTCGCGCTGGATCGCCGCGACGATCTCATCGCGGTCGTGCGTGACCAGGCGCTTCGTCGCGCGCACGGCTTCGCGCGGCTTTGCGGCGATCGCGCGCGCTGCCGCCTCGGCGTGCGCGTCGAGCTCGTCGTCCGGCACGACCTTGGTGATGATGCCGTCGGCGTATGCTTGCTCCGCGGAGATCGGCTCGCCCAGGTACAGCGCGCCGCCCGCGTGCGCGCGCCCGATGCGGCGCGGCAGCAGCACGCTGCTGCCCGCCTCCGGCACGAGACCGAGGTCGACGAACGGCACCTTGAACTTCGCGGTCGGCGACGCGTACACGAGATCGCAGTGGAGCAGCAGCGTGGTGCCGACGCCGACGGCGTTGCCGCGCACGGCGGCGACGACCGGCACGTCCGTCGTGGCGAGGCCGATCAAGAAGCGGATGACGGGCGCGTCGTCGCCGTGCGGCGGCTGGTCGAGGAAATCACGCAGGTCGTTGCCGGCGGTGAACGAGTCGCCGCGCGCGCCGATCAGCACCGCGCCGACGTCGTCGCGCGCGGCCGACGTCACCGCGTCGGCGAGCACCGCGTACATCGCGACCGTCAGCGCGTTCTTCTTGTCCGGGCGGTCGAGGACGACGTGACGAACGCCGTCCCGGTCGTCCACGGAGATGCCGAGCGAGATCATCCGGCGCACTCCGCGCGATACCGCACTCTTCCCTGTCGCGAGCGGGGAGAAGGAGCGGGCCGGGCGAACCGCCCGCCCATGCATGGCCGCCGATTGCTCTCCGGCGTGGCCGGATCAGCCCTCGCCCTGGCGTTGAGCGTGCCCGCTTCGGTCGCGAGCGGACAAACGCAGCCGAGCCCCGCGCCGGCGAC
>Ga0066662_10000518_pt1 | contig 16953 bp, 19 predicted proteins | sample GraSoiAngelo_111_FD_133939 | JGI IMG/M metagenome (GOLD analysis project Ga0066662, IMG submission 133939) | Grasslands soil microbial communities from the Angelo Coastal Reserve, California, USA - 14_0903_12_40cm | ecosystem: Environmental > Terrestrial > Soil > Grasslands | place: USA...
GCGGGGTCTTGCCATCTGGCATCATGATTTCGCACATCACCCGCGCGCCGTTGGTACGCGCGCCATCCGGGTAAATCGCGACCGGCTTCAGCACGCAATCGGGGCTGTGGCCTTCGGCCTGCAAGGTCGAGCTTCCGTCGAAGCCCCACAGCGGAAGCTGCTCGAGCGTCGGAAACCCATCGAATTCCTTGATCTGCGTTTTGCCGCGCAGGTTCGGCGTCGGCGTGTATCCGTCGAGCCAGATATACTCGAGCTTATACTTGGTCATTGAGCCTCTCATGATTGATGATGCAAAAGTCGGGGGACCGAAGCTTACTGGGTCACCACAACCAACCTACCCGGCCACCATTCGGCCGCCGCTTTCCAAGCAATTAAAATGCCAAATCAGTGCATTGAGTTCGTCCCGCACGAAGGTGCGGACGGGTGAACCCGGCCGGGTCGCGGGGCCTTTCAGGGCTGGAATTGGGGTGCGGCAAAGGCGCGCGGGACCGGGCGCGCTGTACGCTCGCGCACGACCTGAAACCAGCCCGATTTGGCGTCAGTTCGCGGGCCTCGCTCGGTCCTGATCAAACCTGCGGCATTTCTCCGCAACATTCGACCCGCCCACAGCGGGCCGCCGCAACTTGGCATCAGCTCGGGCGTTGGCTCCGCGGCAAATGGTTCTGCGCATGCAGAGCCGACGAATGCCTAAAATCTGTACAGCTGCTGATTTCGTTTTGGTCAGGTTGCACCGGCGGAATGCAGCACCGATATCGATTTTAGTAACCGGTCGAGAACGACTCGGGCGCAGCATGATTAGCGCGCCCGATCACTTCAGAACGGATGAGAACCGAGAGGGACCAATTAAATGAACCCGACCTTGAATAATGGATCGGCCAAGATCTACCAGTTCCCGGCCGGTCGCCGCGCAGGATCCGGCAGCCGTCCCGGGGATGAGACCGGATCGTCCCCCGAACAGGGTTCGTCGTCCGTAGATACAGTGGCCTGCAGCGGCAGCTGGTATCACGAAGCGGCGATTCAGGAAGCCAAGCCGGCACGTGAGCGTTGATACTCCCCACCAGCATGTGCCTAAGCTCCGGTCATGCCAGACTCTCCTGTCCGTCACCTCAACCTTGCCGGCGCCAGCAATTTTCGCGACCTTGGCGGGTATCCCGGAAAAGATGGCCGTCCTGTCCGATGGCGGCAGATCTTTCGCTCAAACCATCTCGCCCACCTTACCGAGGCCGATATCGCGTTGCTGCGATCCTTTGGCTTGAAAAGCGCGTTTGATTTTCGCGGTGCCGAGGAGCGCGCCACCGCAATCTGCTGTCTTTCAGATATCGCCGTTCACTCGCTGCCGATCGAGCCGACGGTCGTCGCAGCGCTGCGGTCGCGAGCGGCCAATGGTGTCGCGCTGTCGTCCGCGGACGCGCTCGAAGTGATGCGGGAGTCCTATCGAAGCTACGTGCGCTCGAATACCAAAAGCTTCCGCGAGCTGTTCAGCCATTTGCTTCAGGACCGAGCGCCGCTGGTTGTTCATTGCACCGCCGGGAAGGATCGCACCGGCTTCGCCTGCGCGCTGATCCTGCACGCATTGGGCGTGGCGGAGGAAGTGATCGCCGAGGACTATCTGCTCACCAATTGCTTCTATCGCCGCGATCCCTCCGCCTCCAGCGACCTTCCTGATGATGTCACGGAAGTGCTCGGGTCGGTGGAGGCATCCTTTCTTGCGGCGGCGTTCGATGCCATCAGCGCCGACTACGGCGATCTCGAAGTTTATTTCGGGAATGCATTGGGTGTCGGCGCAGACGAGCGCGCCAGGCTCCGGGCGCGCTACCTGGAGCCCTGAATTCCGCGGCTTGGCGGGTTTACGGCGGAACGGGCCTAGGCTGCGGCTTCCAATTCCGCATCGAGGTCGGCGATGACATCCTCGAAAGCCGAGATTGCCTGCTGAACCGCGGCAATCTGCATCAATTCCCAGCCGCTCACCGGACCCCTGCGGTTCTGAAGCGCGACTATCAAGTCCCGACGCTGTTCCTTAAGCTGAACAAGCGGTAAACCGTGATCAGGTAGATGTCTCATGATGTATATCCAACCCCCGCAATGTACATGCGTTGGTTGGCGGTATAGCGGGTCCGGTCTGCATTTGGCTTACAGAACTCCGGCAAATTTTATCTAATAACAGTCGCGCGGGTCGCCATGATGGACGGAAAAGTCGTTGTTGTAACCGGCGCGTCGGGCGCGTTGGGCAAAGTGGTCGCGGAGGCCGCGCTGGCGCGGGGCGCGCGCCTCGCCGGTGTGGATCACGTCGTTTCGCAGATCGCTCCGTCAGCCAATCGGATCGAACTTGGCGGGGTTGATCTTTCCAATGCGACGGCCGCCAAAACCGCTATGGATGCCGTCGCAGCGCGTTTCGGCAGGATCGACGGCCTGGTCAATATTGCCGGTGGTTTCGCTTTCGAGACGGTCGCGGAGGGCGACAGCGACACCTGGCAACGAATGTACGCCCTCAACGTACTCACCGCCTTGAATGCGTCGCGCGCCGCGTTAGGCCATCTTGCCGCTTCGGGCGCCGGTCGGATCGTCAACGTTGGCGCGATGGCGGCGCTCCAGGCCAATGCGGGAATGGGCCCCTATGCCGCGTCCAAAGCCGGCGTGCACCGGTTGACCGAGGCGCTCGCCGCCGAGTGGAAAGGCAAGATCACGGTCAATGCCGTGCTGTCCTCCATCATCGACACCCCTGCCAATCGCGCCAGCATGCCGCAGGCAGATTTCGGCAAATGGGTGACGCCGCACGAACTCGCCGAGGTGATCCTGTTTCTGCTCAGCGATGCGGCCAGCGCCGTCACCGGCACGCTGCTGCCCGTAAGCGGCCGGATGTAGCGGAACGCAGCGCTGTCAGGTCTCGGCCAGCTTTTTCAAAACCGCGCTAAAGCGAATGCTGCGTTTGCCGGCCAGCGCAGTGGCCTCCGCGACCGCCCCTTCATCGTTGTAGCTTCCGGAAAAGCCGATGCCGACCTCATAGCCGCCGAACACCGGCCGTGCCCCCTGGCTGGAGGTGTGCTCGTGATTGACGAGCTCGCCTTTCCATTTGCCATTCGAACTGGCGAAGGAGCCGATATAGTCAAAATAAGCATCACCGCCGCGGATTTTGCCGTCGTGCAGCACCATCACTCCGGTGTTGCCGCCGCCAATGCCGTCGAGCATCCGGATGTGAATGGAATACAGACCGTTGCCAATCCCGCCTATTTGGGACGGCGGTACGGGAGGCGCGGCCGCCTCACTGATCGGGGTCATCACCGAGTTGAACGCAATGCCGGGCAGTTGCGCCGCGCCGCCTTCGAAAAAATATTGTGCGCCGTGCTGCCGGCCCTTGAGCGCCAGGGTGATCTTGTCGGTCTTGAACAAGGGCTGGAATTTCGGATCGTCGTTGTGACGCATACTCGAGATGTCGACACTTATCTCGCCATTTTCGCGATCCCGGTAGGTACCGATAAATGCGAAGGCCGAATTGCCGCCCATCATCTTGCCGTCCCAAACGTACAGCACGCCGCGGCGCGAGCCGTGCACCGTATGCATCTCAACCTTGTAGAGTCCCTCTTCCATTGTTGCTCCGGCCTTTCGGCCCCAAAACGCCTTTCAGCCGATATACTGTGGCTGCCATGTCGCCTGCCTTCAATCCGCGAATAAGTATAACCAGATCGCACCAGTGCAGTTCAGGGGCGCTGGGTCGATGTTTCCGCCTATTTGACCGAATCACGGGTCTGAGCGCGTGCGATCCGGGGTAAACTCATTCATTGAGTCGCACGGGTATTACCGGAGCCAGCTTGGAAACCGCGCTTTACCATCCCGTCAAACGGTTCCTCGAAAGCCTCGGCTTTGCGGTGAAGGGGGAAGTCGGCGGCTGCGACCTTGTGGGCCTGAGTGGCGACGAGCCGCCGATCGTGGTGATCGGAGAATTGAAGCTATCCTTTAATCTTGAACTGGTGCTGCAGGCGGTTGATCGCGCCGGCGCGTGCGACGAGGTGTGGCTTGCCGCCAAGATGTCCGCTCGTGGCAAGGGACGCGAGAGCGACGCGAGATATCGCAATCTGTGCCGACGGCTCGGCTTCGGCATGCTCGCGGTGACCAACACCGGTGAAGTGGAGGTGATTGTCAAACCGCCAACGACAAGCCCGCGCCGAGATACCAAGAAGCGCTCCCGTTTGGTCACCGAGCACCGCCGTCGCCAGGGCGACCCCACGATGGGCGGCAGCACCCGTGCTCCGATCATGACTGCCTACCGCCAGCAGGCGTTGGCCTGCGCCTCGGCACTGTCGCAAGGCCCGCGGCGGGTCCGCGATCTCAAGCTGGACATTCCTGCCGCGCCCAAAATTCTGCTCGACAATTTCTATGGCTGGTTCGACCGCGCCGAGCGCGGCGTTTACCTGCTCAATGATGCCGGACATGCCGCGTTGAAGCGGTGGCCGCAGCAACCGATCGAGTTTGCGAGCACCGCCGAATCGGTCCCGTGATCACGCCGTGCGCTAACTGCCGAACAAAGCGGCAATCACACGCGAAAACACGAGGTGAGAAGACGCGAGGAGCGACAAACGCATAGCTGGACTGCCACGCCATTTTCGTATTGCAATGCAATATAGAGGCCCGTAGTTATTTCCCATCGAATGAGGGCGCGATGAGCGAAAATTGGAATACGAAATATGGCCCACGTCGTGTTCGGCGCGATCCGCCGACGCTCGAAGAAGCAATTTTTGCCGCGGTCGGCATTACTGATGATCAGCACGCCCAGGCTGAGATCGCCGCTTCACTGATGGGGCTGCCAGTGGAGGCCGTTACACCCGAAGTCAAAAAGATCGCGCGCACCTCGGCGCGCTCCTCGACCCGCGTAATTGCCGGCGAACAGGGCGCGCAACGCTCCGTCGTCGTCGAGCGGCGGGTGGTCCGCAGATTCGGCAACGACAAGCGCAGCTGAGAGTTTGGCTCGGCGTTCGCGAAACGAACGCCTCGTCTCCGCCGTTCCTCAGGCCGTTCGTCCCCAGCGATACATTCCCAGAAGCAACTTCCAATAGGCGCGCTGCAACTGCATCATGGTGCGGACCGCGTCCGCCTGCGCCGCAATCGCAGAACTTGCGCCGAACTGGGGTCGCTTCAGATCAATGGTCCCGGTGGACTCTCCCTGACGAAACGTCAGATGCGCGCCAAATTTGTTGGCAAGCGCGCGCATGGCCTGGTTCTGCGCGCCCGTCGTAATCCGTAGCGACCGATAACCCTTCCAACGCGCTTCCGAGATCAGCCGTTTAAACAAAATGCTGCCGACGCCGTGCCGACGAACGGGCGCCTCCACGCTGAAGGCGATCTCAGGCAATCCATCCGGCGATTGATCCGCCGGGTGCAATTCGGCCGCACCCCGCACCACTCCACTTTCAATGTAGGCGATGATGACAGTGCCATCACCGGCACATTTGGCGGCGTAGGCGTCGATAAAACTGTCATCCATGAAGCCGTTGAACCGATCGTGGCGGCTCTCTGCATCGAGCCGCAAAAGGTGATCCCGCAAAAGCGGCAGTTCTTCCTGCTGACGCAGGGTTCTAACGTAGCCGCTGGGGCCGACCGGCCAGGTAATATGGTTGTATCGCACTTCATAATCTCCTCTTGGATAGCCCTCGAGGAGGCGTCGAATCCCTAGGCCTCTAACATTGTGCATCGCAGCATGAAATTCAAGACCCGATCGCGGACGTAAATCCCTCCGGTTTCGGCTGATTAAGAGCGATTGCGCGTCAGACCAGCACCATCTGGGTTTGCGTGACCACCGCCACCAATTTTCCGTCCTCGGTCTCCAGCCTCGTTTGCCAGACTTGCGTGCGTCGGCCGCGATGCACGGGGGTCGCCGTAGCGACCAAGGTCGCGCCCTCTTTCGCTCCACCGATGAAATTGGTCTTGCTTTCGATGGTGGTAGTGCCCTTGGCACCATCAGGCAAATTGATCACGGTAGCCACAGCCCCCACGGAATCCGCAAATGCCATGATTGCACCGCCGTGGATCGTGTGACCAAGCGTGCAGAGATCCGGGCGAATCAGCATCCTCCCCACGACCCTGTCCCTCTCGGCTTCCGTAAAGGTGACACCCTTCAGCTCGGCGAACGGCATCTTCATCGAATTGACCTTTTCAAGCGGCGTCATGAGCGGCAATTCTCCTTTTCGAGGCGTGATCGTAACCATCACGCATCATCAAACCTGTTGTTGAAACGATTAACGGCAACGTCAAGACTGTGATCTCCTTCACCGCCACGTGACAACCCAGCGGATCTTGGCCATATCATCGCCGATGCGTCACTTCCCTCCCAAACGGATCGTGTGTCTCACCGAAGAAACCGTCGAGACCCTATATTTGCTAGGTGAACAGGACCGCATCGTCGGGGTCTCCGGCTACGCCGTCCGGCCGCCGCAGGTCAGGCGCGAGAAGCCGCGCGTTTCCGCTTTTATTTCAGCCGACATTCCGAAAATCCTCAAGCTCGAGCCGGACCTGGTGCTGGCTTTTTCGGATTTGCAGGCCGAGATCGTTTCCGAGTTGGTACGAGCCGGTGTCGCGGTTCACGTCTTCAATCACCGAGATGTCGCCGGCATCCTGGCGATGATCCGGACGCTCGGCGCTTTGGTCGATGCGGCCGAGCGGGCTGATCAGCTCGCAAGAGGCTACGAGCAACGCCTGGCGACCATCGCATCGCTTGCCCGTCCCTCGCCCAGGCCAAAGGTGTATTTCGAGGAATGGGACGATCCACTGATCAGCGGCATCGGCTGGGTTTCCGAATTGATCGAGATCGCCGGCGGACAAGACGTGCTGCCAAAGCTGCGTCTTCAACACGCCGCAAAAGACCGCATCGTTTTGCCCGACATTGTCCGGGATTGCGCCCCGGACGTCATTTTGGCGTCCTGGTGCGGCAAGAAGGTTGTGCCAAGCAGAATAAAAAATCGGCTCGGCTGGAGCGAAATTCCAGCGGTCCGCAATGACCGGATCATCGAGATCAAGTCGCCGCTGATCCTGCAGCCCGGCCCCGCGGCGCTCACCGACGGACTGGATGCGATCGTCGCCGCGCTATGGCCATCCGCTATATCCGCTCCAGGCCGCACCATTCGGCAATGAACAGCGCGGTGGTCTTTGTCGACTTGAGCAAGGACTCAAGGTCGACATACTCGTTGAAGCCGTGCATCGCCTCGCCGCTGGCTCCGAAGCAGAGGCTCGGAATGTTGTAGTTCAGCCCGTAGAAGCGAGTGTCAGTCAGTGCCGTGAACGCGAGATCCGCAACAGTGCCACCATAGACCGCCTCAAAGGCATTGCCGAAAGCGGCTTCTGCTTCGCCGGAGTCCTTCAGTTCATAACCTTCGGACAGAAAACCGGACCATTCCACCTCAGGCGGGTTGTTGGAAAGGAAACGATGATCGCGCGCCGCCGACGAGATGCAGGACAGGATTTCACCCTGACAGTCGGCGACCGACCATCCAGGCAAGATCGCGATCCGGCAATCGATGTCGCACCAGGCCGGCACGCTGGAAGCCCAGTCACCGCCCTTGATGATGCCCGGATTAAAGTTGATCGGATGGGTTACGCCCTTGAAATAACGATCGCTCTTCGCGCGTTCATTCCAGTCCGCCTCGAGTTTTTCCAGCGCGTGGATGAGATGGTAGCCCGCCATGATGGCATTCGAGCCGGCGCCCGCCTCGAACACGTGCACCGGATGACCGCGCACTTTCAACCGAAACCAGATCACCCCCACCTGCGAGCGCACCATCTTGCCCGAGGTCGGTTCAGGTATGAAACAGGCATCGGCCCGATAGCCGCGCTGTAACGTCGAAAGAGCGCCCACGCCGGTACTCTCCTCCTCGATCACCGACTGGAAATGGATCCGTGCCGTCGGCTTGAAGCCCGCGGCCTTGATTGCGTCGAGCGCATAAAGCGCGCCGATGGTGCCGGACTTCATGTCGCACGCCCCACGCCCGTACATCTTTCCGTCCCTTACTGTTGGCGAAAACGGCGGCGTCTTCCACATTTCGAGCGGGCCGGCCGGAACCACATCGCAATGGCCCTGGAGGATAAGCGACTTCCCTGTGACCGTCGCAGGCCGGTAGGTGCCGACCACGGTGCGAGCCCTCGAAAAGTCGTGTTCGATCGGACCGAAGCCACGCAAATCCTTCAGGTCGTCGACATCGATATGCCAGTCGTCGACCTCGTAGCCACGCTGCCGCAGAAGGTCGCCCATCATGTCCTGGCAAGGTCCCTCCGCGCCACGGACTGAGGGAATCGCGACGAAATCCTTTGTCGTCGCAAGCTGCGCGTCGAAATTGGCCTCGACGGCATCGATAATTCGTTGTCTTGCATCAAGCGCCTTCATAGGTCCCGTCCCGGTGCTCACCTTGAGAGTTGTCACTTCTAGAATCGCGTGCGCGCCCATACACTGGCGCTGAGCTCGTTCGGCCGATGGAGAGACGGATGTCCGGCAACCGCAATGTCCTGTATCTCATCATCGGCGCGCTGATCGTCGCCGTAGGCGTGCTCGGCTACAATCTTTACCAGACCAAGACGGAACCGGAAGGCCTGCAGATCAATGTGGGACCGAATGGATTGAAGATCCAAAACAAGTGAAACGGGCTCCCGCGTCGAATATGAAAGTCTCATCGACAGGGCTTGGTTGGCTTGTCGTGGCCGCTGGTCTCGCGGTTGCCGCGGCGGCAACATCAGCAGTAGCCGAACAGGTTTCGCGGGAACAAGACATTCTCGCTTTGAGGCTCGGTCAGCGTATTCTTGTTGACGACGGATCGTGCCCTGCCGGTCAGATCAAGGAGGTCTCCGGCACAAGAATGACCGCAGGCGGAGTGCTCAGAGCGCAAAAATGTGTTCCGCGTTTCGGACCGAGGCGATGAATGATTCACCGCGTCTCACCGCCTGACGCGCTTGCGTCGACCCCGATCCGCATCACTGAATGAAGTCGCCGCACTTTTGCACCGCGTCCCCGGCGCCCCAAGGCATGATCGGAACGGACGACGTAGAGTTCTTCGGCGAGCCTTCGATTAGCCTGTCGGAATACACCATGTAGACCAGCACGTTCCGCTTCGCGTCGCAGCCGCGCACGATCTGCATTTTCTTGAAAAACAGCGAACGCCGCTGACGGAACATATCTTCGGCTTGCTCCATCTTTGCCTTGAAATGAATCGGGCCGATCTGACGGCATGCCAGCGAGATGTCCGACACTTGCTCGGCAAGCCCTAGCCAACCCTTAACTCCACCTTTTTCCGGCACCGTGAAATGACATGCGACGCCCTCAACCTGGGGATCGTCGACGCCGTAGGTCCCAAGCTTGTCGTTGGGTGTGAGCAACTTGAACACGGTCGAGCGCCGAAAGATCAAATCAGGCTCATCGGCCGCGAAAGCCGCCGGAGCGATAACCAGCGCCACAAGCGCCACCAGCACCGCCAGAGCTTTCCGCTGCGTGTCACACGAATTCAATGCTTTGGACGTCATGTCGGTCTCCGTTGGGAATTCCCCATGATGTAGGCCTCGGTGAGCCCCTGGGTAAGGCGGGCTGCCGCCTCCTCCCTTTAACCTTCCGTCAGCCTTTTTGGCTAACCTTTCGGCCGACACGTGCCGCGCAGACGCGCATCTCGTCTGCAACGAGTTCGATCAAGGCCGAGGGTTCGAAAATGATCCACCTCCGCGGGCGTGGTACTAATTGTGCCGGACGGCTTTGGAAATTGACGCTTCTGGTGGCGGCGGGAACGATCGCTGCCTTGACGCGCGCCGAAGCGACCCTTCATTACTGGTCGGATTCTGAAATCGGATATTCCCGCGCCAAGCCGATCCAGCCGCAGCTAAAGCCGCGCCGTCTGCACGCCAAGAAAGTGATCACGCCGCAACAGGAGTCCCGCCCACCGCAGGGGCCGCTGATCATTTCGATCTCGATCGAAAAACAGAGCATGAGAGTTTTCGACGGGAAGGGATTGTTTGCGGAAACTCCGATTTCCACGGGCATGAAGGGTCACCCAACGCCCATGGGAGTGTTTAGCGTGATTCAGAAGCACAGGCTGCACCACTCAAACATCTATAGTGGCGCGCCGATGCCGTACATGCAGCGAATCACCTGGTCGGGCGTCGCCCTGCACGCCGGCGTGCTGCCGGGCTATCCTGCCTCTCATGGCTGTATCCGAATGCCCATGGCATTTGCCCTCAAGATGTGGAAGTGGACGAAGATGGGCGCGCGGGTCGTAGTTACTCCCGGTGAGCTGACGCCTGCCAGCTTTTCGCATCCATTGCTCGCGGCTCAATTATCCAAGCCGCGGCCCGATGCGCCACCCAAGACCTATTCCAAAAAGCCCCCCGACACGGTGATCATGGCCGCCGTTCCGGAGGTCCGAATCGAACTCGCTGAGGCCAACAGCGATTCCTCCGGGAATCCGGTCACCGCGAGTGATGCCGGCCCATCCGGGAGGAATTGGCACCAGGATTCCGAGATCCGAAACAACCCGATCGACTCACCTGCCAGCCCTCCCAGCGTCGTGGCCGAACCAGCAGCCGACACCGTAGTAACAGAAGCCTCCAAGCCGCACCCCTTCCGATCAGTCGAACCGCCAAGCGGCAAGCCCGAGGGCGCGACTAAACCGGCAGCAGAAGACAATGCAAGCGGCCCCGATCTTAAAGGGCCCGACCCCGCAACATCGTTGCCCTTAGCGCATCTCGGCCAAATCGCCGTCTTGATCAGCGGCAAGGATTCGAAACTGTACGTCCGCCAGAACCTGGCGCCGGTGTTCGAAGTGCCCATCGTCGTCGCGCGGAGCGAGCGATCGCTCGGAACGCATGTGTTTACGGCCGAGGTCGACAAAAAGAGCGCGAACCTCGTGCATTGGTCTGTGGTCTCCCTCCCCGCGCCGTCTCCGCATTGGGAGCCGGTTGCGGGAAGTCAGGTCCGCTCCCGCCCACGGAGAACGGTTGAGCCGAAGCGGGTGATTGAAGCAGAGACCCCGGCCGAAGCGCTGGATCGAATCACGGTTCCTGCCGAAGCAATGGCGAGGATCACCGACGCACTCTCAACCGGTGGTTCCTTCATCCTTTCCGACCAGAGCATCAATGGCGGCGAGACCGGCGAGGGAACCGATTTCATCGTTTCGATGCGCTAGGTTTTTTCGTCAGCCCTGCAGCCCTCGGTCGCGTTGTACCGGAAGCTGCGGTAAGACCGCCCCGATGAAACAATTTACCGCCCCGGCGTCAATGCCCGCCCCGCACATCAAGACAGACGACGCCTTCGCGCGATTGACATTTCTCGGCTGGGGACGGGGATTGGCCGCAATCATCGCGGCACTGACGGCGTCCTTTTTTCTGTTCGGGTACGCGCTGATCTATTGGCGCAATGCCGACATGGACTTCGTGGTGATCCACAATGCGCTGGCGCTCAATGACGGCAGGCCGCTGCTCTACTTCGAACACCCTGCTTACATCACCATTCTGTCGGTGAGGCTTTGGTTCAGACTGCTGCACGCCATCGGTCTGCTGGATGCATGGTCACTTTCGGCGTTTCCTTCGGACGAACCGGGATTTGGCTCCGCGATGACCAGCGCGGTTCGTGCCGGGCGTCTGCTGGCCTTTTTTATTGCCACCGGCTGCGTGCTGGCGTTCGCAGGTCTTGCCCGGCTGATCGTGCGTGATTGGCGAGTTGCGATGTTCGCAACGCTGGCCTTCGCGTTCTCGGGAGGCGTTGCCGTGCATGCGCGGATATTGCGCAGCGAACTTCTCTCGGCCTGCCCGATCATCTTTGCACTGATGATCTTGATTGCGCTCGGGCGCAGCGCGCGGGTCGCGCGACCTCTTGGGCTGGCACTGGCGGCAGGACTATGCGTGCTCGGTCTCGAAAACAAAGTTCAGGCCATTCTGTTGATCGGCCTGCTGCCGATGCTGATCCTGCCATTCGGAAGTGCCGCAAGCCAAAGCACCGCCTTCTGGCGCGATACGCAATCGGGCTGGTTGGTTGCGGGGCTGGCTGCGGTTTCAGCTTTGCTTGCTGCTTGGACGGCATGGCCGCTTATACAAACCGCGCTTGACGGTGGCCTGCCTGATGCCGCGCGCTTGCAGCCGTTGTTCTTGGACCGGTTTGGAATCTATCAGGCGGCACTGCTGGCTTTGATCGCGGGCTGCATGGTGGCGTTTAGCGTGATGTGGCGCATCAGCGCAGCCGAGACGGTCGCATCGATATTTGCGATTGCCGCAGGTGCTTCGATCGCCCTGTTGGCGCTAAACATCGAATACAGCGCCGGCAATGTAATCACCGTGCTCAATCCGCTGGAGCGGATGCTCACATTTGCAGACCCGACCACAAGCAATGCGGCGAACCAAGCAGGACTTGGTGAAATGTTGATGCTCCTGCTCCATGGGATCGGATCGGTTTTGGCGCGCTACAGTTTCGTGCTGCACACCTCACCGCGCCCGACCGTGTTTCTGGTGTGGTTGATTGTCCCTGGGATCTTCTATGCGTGGCGGCGCGGCGAAAACCTGGCCGCAATCCAGGCTCTCGTGCTCCTTATTGCGGCGGTTGGCGTCGACGCGGTCGCCGTCACGCGTGGACTGAAGTCTGAATATTTTATCTTCACAGACCCGCTCATCATTATTGCGGGGGCGATCCTGCTCGATCGGCTGAGTGAGCTGCGGTTTTTTAAATGGACCTACCCTGTCGCCATTTTGCTGGTCGGATTGCATATCGTCGTAGGTCAAGCCGAGCCGATCAAATACGCCTTTATGCGACGGGGCCCCGAATCAATCTGTCAATGGAGCGGTTATTATCTCCCGCTGCTCCCGCCGCCGTGGTGTAGGATTTCGCCAGCTCGGCCATGATCGGCATGGATGCCCGCGCGAAAGGAGGCCCACCATGATCAGCCGCAGGAGCGTCATAGGCGCAGCAGCCGCTCTAACTGCCGCGCCGTTCTGCACAGCGCCGGCTCGAGCGCAGGCGGCCATGAGTCGGATCACCGCCTATGCTTTTTCATTTCCCGCTCTCGACGGCGGCGAAATCCGTCTGGCTGACTACACTGGGCGTCCGCTGCTGGTGGTCAACACCGCGTCGCTCTGCGGCTTCACGCCACAGTATGCCGGGTTGCAAAACCTGTGGACTGAATTTCACGATCGGGGGCTGATGATCATCGGCATTCCATCCAACGATTTCGGAGGACAGGAGCCCGGGACCGCCACGGAGATCGCCGCGACCGCACAGCATCAATACGGTGTCACTTTTCCAATTGGGGCCAAAGCCGTAGTAAGGGGGCCGAACGCTCATCCATTCTACAAATGGGCTGCCCAGGCGCGGCCCAGGGATGTTCCGCGCTGGAACTTTCATAAATATCTGATCGGTCGCGACGGCTACATCGCCGAAGTGTTCGCCGAGACGGTCGAGCCCACGGACACGCGAATCAAGACCGCGATTGCGCGAGCCCTGGCCGAAACCTGAGGCGCGCTGTTTCGCCCAACGTTAACCTTCGACCGACAAATTCGTACACGGTCATGAAAGCCGTTGCCGTGGCGGCGCAGCTCCAATTAGGCTATTACTCAATGGGCAGGAAGTCGCTCAAAACAGGAGCGACAGCCGGGCTGCAGCGCGGGTCAGGTCTAAGGGGAACAAAATGCGTATTGCCACAGGATTGATCTTTGCAGGTGTGGTTTCACTGCTGGCGTCAAGCTCGGCATGGTCGCAGATCGCAGGAGCAAAGAGCGCGGCCGTGCCGCAAGCGACCCCGGCCCCACCCCCGGCGAAGGTTGCCTGCGCCAATCCGAACGCGCTCGGGATCGGCCGCACCGTTGAGATCGACACCACCGGCGGACCGGGTTTTGGTTTCGAGCACTTCAAGCAGCTCGATTTCCTGCGTGATCATGAAGTGGTCCTGACCTTTGACGACGGTCCCTGGCCGATCAATACGCCTTCGGTCTTGAAGACGTTGGCAGACGAATGCACGACCGGCATCTTCTTTCCGATCGGCAAGCACGCCACCTACTATCCCGAAATCCTGAAGCAGGTTGCGGCAGCCGGCCATACGATCGGCGCGCATACCTGGTCGCACGCAAACCTGAACAACAAAAAACTGAATGAGGACCAGCGTAAGGAAGAAATCGAAAAAGGCTTCAGCGCGGTCAAATGGGCGCTCGGCGCTTCGCCGTCGCCCTTCTTCCGTTTCCCGGCGCTACAGCATCCGCCGGAAATGGTGACCTATCTTGGCACCCGCAACGTTGCGATCTTTTCGTGCGACCTCGACTCCTTCGACTTCAAGGCGAGCAAGCCGCAGACAGTGATCGATAGCGTGATGAGGAAGGTAGACAAGCTGGGCAAGGGCATCATCCTGATGCACGATTTTCAGAAGCATACGGCCGAAGCTTTGCCGGAGTTGCTGCACAGGCTGAAGGCAGGCGGTTTTAAGGTCGTCAAAATGATCGCCAAGGCCCCGGTGCAGACGATCGCGCAATATGACGACGAGATTCTGAAGGACGCCAAACTGCCGACCGTGAGTTCGCGGCCGGTCTCAAGCGTGGTGCAGACCATTTCCGAATAAAGCTGGCGCCAGGATGCGGGATTTGCGCATCGAAGGTTATGTCATTGTGTCGGCCGACGGAATGCTGGCCAATGCCGCCCATGTGATGCCGGATGAATTGAAATTCCAAGGCGACAAGCAATTCTTCAGCGCGGCGCTCGACCGTGCCGATCTCATTGTGCACGGTCGACATTCTTATGAAGACCAGCCGAACTCGCCACAGCGCAGGCGAATCAGATTGACCCGCAGGATCCGTTCGATCGAGCCGGACCCGAGCAACTCAAAAGCGACGCTGTGGAATCCAGCCGGGGCTTCGTTCGAAGCCGCGTGCGATATCGCCGGCGTGGATTCCGGCACCGTGGCCATCATTGGCGGCCCCGACGTGTTCGACATGTTCATGGACCGTTACGATACGTTCTGGCTTTCGCAGGCACCGCGGGTACGGCTGCCCGAAGGCGAACCGTGCTTTCCCGGCGTACCTGAGCGATCACCAGAGCAAATACTCGCTGCGCATGGCCTCACTGCCGGGACAGCACAAATGCTGGATGCCGCCTATGACGTCAGTGTTACGCCCTGGCGACGCGCGGGTCAGAGATCGCGATAAATTGGCTGAACCATGCGCGGCTTGCGCCCATAACCTGCGATGATGAACAGAGCGCCGATGATCGACAGGTTCTTCAAGGCGTCGAGGATGGTTCTGGCATTTTCAGGCGAGGGTTGATTCCAGAAATCATGGAAGTAAACCGTTGCAACCGTGACGAAGAAGATCAACAAGATAGCAAAGAACCGAGCGCCGACATTGAGCGCGATCATCAACCCGCTGATGACCTCGAACGCTCCGATCGCAATGGCAAGCATTTGCGGGGTCGACATTCCGGTGGCCGTTTCAAGCTGCGCGGTATAGGGCGCAAGCAAGGCGGGTACCACAAACTTGGCCGAGATGAATTCCGCGGTCGCACCGATCGTGAAAAGCTTGGTCAACCCTGAATAGATGAATAGCACCGGGAACAAGATGCGCCCGAAAGTGACAAAGGCTGGCATGTTCGGCCCCACTGGTGCTGCAAGAAGCTCGGTCGCGGTTCGCGAGGGCATTATGGGCGTCCGGCTTCGCTTTTTCAAACAGTCTGGCCGAACAGCCTGTAACTAACCCAACGGATATTTACGCAAACAACGATGGCTGCTGACGGCCGGCCCGCTCCTGGGCTTCAACCGCTGCGACCGCGGTCATGTTGAGCACGCCGCGTGCGGTCACTGAAGGCGTGAGAATATGCGCCGGACGTGAGGGGCCGATCAGGATTGGTCCGACCGGAAGGGCGTTGGCGAGCGCTTTGATCATTTGATAGGCGACGTTGGCTGTATCGAGATTCGGCATAATCAGGATATTAGCCTCTCCTTCGAGTTTCGAGTGCGGCAGGATCAGCTTCCTGGCAGCTTCCGAAAGCGCGGTATCCCCCTGCATTTCGCCATCAGCTTCTAATTCAGGATGGTTCTGCTTCAGCAGCGCAGTAGCGCGACGCATCTTGCGTGAGGATTCGGTGTCATAGCTGCCAAAATCGGAGTGTGACACGAAAGCGATTTTGGGTTTCAGATTGAACCGCTGCACATGAAGCGCGGCCAGCGCCCCCACCTCGGCTAGTTCTTCGGCGCTCGGGTTCGGCCGCACCTGCGTGTCGGCGATGAAATAGGCACCCTTGCTGGTGATCATGAGCGCAAGTGCCGCGAAATCGCTGATGCCTGGACGACAGCCGATGATCTCGCGCACGTGGCGCAGATGGCTCATATAGCGGCCCTCGACGCCGCAGATCATGGCGTCGGCTTCGCCTCGGATCGCCGCAAGCGCGGCGATCACGGTAGCGTTGGTACGCACCATGGTGCGAGCGGCATCGGGCGTGACGCCGTGACGGCCGGCAGAATCGATGTAGGACTGGACATAGGAACGGTAGCGCGGATCGTCCTCGGGATTGACGAGGTCGAAGTCTTGCCCGGCTTTGATGGCGAGACCGAAGCGCTTGATCCGCGCCTCGACCACCGAGGGACGGCCAACCAGAATCGGGCGCGCCAGCTTCTCTTCCAGCACCACTTGAGTGGCATGCAGCACGCGCTCGTCCTCACCCTCGGCGTAGATGATGCGGACCGGCTGGGTCTTGGCTTTCGCGAACACCGGCTTCATGACCAGACCGGAGCGGAACGCGAACCGCTCGAGTTGGGCGGTGTAGTCGTCGAATTTCTGGATCGGACGAGACGCAACGCCCGACTCCATCGCTGCTCTCGCCACTGCCGGCGCGATGCGCAGGATAAGCCGCGGATCGAATGGGCTCGGGATCAGCGACCCGGTCCCGAAGCCTTGCGCCTCACCCACGTCGAAACCCTGCGCGCCGGCATCAACTGGAGGGTCGCGCGCCAGTTGCGCGATCGCATCGACCGC
>Ga0066662_10000519_pt1 | contig 16946 bp, 10 predicted proteins | sample GraSoiAngelo_111_FD_133939 | JGI IMG/M metagenome (GOLD analysis project Ga0066662, IMG submission 133939) | Grasslands soil microbial communities from the Angelo Coastal Reserve, California, USA - 14_0903_12_40cm | ecosystem: Environmental > Terrestrial > Soil > Grasslands | place: USA...
GTCAGCGATGAAAGTCAGTCAAGGGAGGCTGACTATGAAAAAGGGAAATCTCATAGCGATTTTGTTAGCGGTGATTAGCTTAATATCCGTCATACAGGCACAGGAGTATCAACAGACACCTGCGCCGCCATCATCATCCCAGGCTCTGCAGCCGGAGCCGGGTGTGGCCCACATCAGCCTGATCCATGGAGAGGTGTCCATGCAGCGCGGTGATTCAGGTGACTGGGCATCTACCACGCTGAACACTCCGCTGGTGCGCGGAGACCAGGTGGCTACCGGCGATAAATCCCGCACTGAGATACAACTGGATTACGCGGACGTAGTGCGGCTATCGGCGCGCAGCCAGATGAGAATTGCCGACCTTACGCGCACCCGTATTCAGATACAGCTATCACAGGGCTATGCCAATTTCACTACCTTCAAGGGAAGCGAAGCCGATACAGAAATCGACACGCCCAACGTGGCCGTGCGTCCATTGAAGCATGGCCGCTACCGCATTCAGGTCAATTCAGATGCGGAAACCGATGTGATCGTGCGCGAAGGTGAAGCTGAGATCACCACGCCGCAAGGCAGCACCGTCCTCAAAGAAGGTCACCAGATGACCATCCGCGGTCTTGATAACCCTGAATACCGGGTTGCGGATGCTCCGGGAACGGATGATTGGGACCGCTGGAACAAGGATCGCGACAAGTGGATGCGCGAAGCGGAAGGCTGGCGCAGAACCAACCAGTACTACACCGGTGCGAATGATCTCGATACTCATGGGCACTGGGACGACATCCCCGGCTACGGATGGGTCTGGGCTCCGTATCAGACGGCCGGCTGGGCTCCGTACCAGTACGGACGCTGGGTGTGGGAGCCTTACTATGGCTGGACCTGGGTCTCCTACGAGCCGTGGGGCTGGGCACCTTATCACTATGGCCGCTGGTTTGTCCGTGCAGGTTACTGGTACTGGTGGCCTGGGCCGGTACATGTCCACTATCGTCCGTTGTGGGCACCAGCCTATGTTGCGTTCATCGGCTTTGGACCACACGTAAGCTTGGGTTTCGGTTCGATTGGATGGATTCCATGCGGCCCGCATGATTACTTCTATCCGTGGTATGGACGCGGCTTCAACCGCATTCACGTCACTAATATCGTGAACGTGACCAATGTGACCAACGTTACCAATGTGAACAACGTGGTAGTGCCTCCGCTGCATGGAGTACGCGGACGCGAGCCGCTGATCTCGAATGTACGCCTGGCAATGACCGATGCGCGTGTGCGGCAGGGGATCACCACTGTCTCTGCTGAAGATTTTGGCAGAGGCGTGGCGCCCAGCAGGCGGCAAGGCATCGATGAAGGCACGCTCAAGCAGGCGCAGGTTGTAGCCGGAAATCTGCCCGTGGTTCCTACGCGCGACAGTTTGCTCACCACGAACCGGGGAATCACTCCCACGGTTTCAACAGCGACGCCGAAGACCAGTGATCGCTTCTTCGTGAAGAACCAGCCGCCCGCAGGTCCGCCTGCGTTTCAGGAGCAGGCGAACCAGGTGCGCGAGGTAATTCGCGCGCATGGTGAAGGCGCGCAGACCACCGTGGGAGCGCAGACGACTACCGACGGCCAGCGAATTGGCCCCAGTGGTAATCGCGGCAATGCCGGAACAGGGCTGAATCCCACTGTGGGTGCACAGACTACTGTTGGCGGCCAGCAAGTTGGTCGCGGCAGCGAAAGGCCGGAAGGCGCGAAGCCCCCAGTCAGCGTTTCGCCGGGCGTTTCCAGCGCAGGTCATGAAGGCTGGAATACTTTCGGCAAGCCCCGGCAGGATGGAGGCTTCACCGGCAGCGAAGCGCAAACGACTGTAGCGCAGAGCTCAGGTTCAGCGCCGCAGGGTGCTTCCGGTCAGAACAACGGAAACAACAACCAGAATCAGAATGGCAATCGCGGTGATTGGCGTAAATTTGGAAACCGCAATCAGGGGAGCCAACCTGCGCCGACTGCTACTCCGGCAGAAAGAGGATCAGGGAGTACCACTCCGGCTCCTATGCCCATGGAACACCCCGGCGCTTCCGGCAGAAGCGGGCAGAACGAAGGCCCTGCTCCCATGCCGCAAACGCCTAAGCCTGAAAGCAACAACAATGAATGGCACAGGTTCCCACAGCATGGCCAAGGACAGGATGGCAGCGCATCCGCCCCCAAGTCAATGCCGATGGAACCCGCACCGCCAGCGCGGAATGGTTCACCGGCACCTGAACCGCCGCGACACAATGACCGTACGAATCAGACGTCTCCGGAATGGAATAGATTTCCAACAGCAGGCGGAAGCAGCACACCTCGCAGCTCGTCTGATGGTGCTAAGCCGCCATTGACGATTGAGCCGCCCATTGTGCGGCCACGGACAGGTAATAATGAGCGGTCCATGCCTCCAACTCCTGCTCCCAGGAGCGAGCCACGGTACACGCCGCCATCTCCATCACCGGCGCCTGCGCCGCGCATGGAGCCGCCCACCAGGTCAGCGCCGCCTGCGCCTCATTCAGAGCCGCGCAGTGCGCCTTCCGGCGGTGGCGGAAAAGCTAGTGGAGGAAATCACGGCGGTTCGTCTGAGCCCAAATCGGGGTCCAGCGGACATCATAAAGACAACTAAGGCTTGAGTCCGGTTCTTTAAGATAACTCTGGAAGAGGGGAGAATCGGACTCAAACGGCGGCGGGGCCGCAGGATCCCCGCCGCCGTAAAAACCTTACCGCTGATGACGCTGATTCACGCAAGATAAACCTCAACACAGATGACACTGATGGAACAGATTTCCACAGATAAAACTCAGGTCAAAAACCAAAAGCTGAAAAGGACGCGAAGGGCGCAAAGGAAACAAGACCAAAGCCTCCGCTGATGACGCTGATGAACGGCTTAGGCAAGATAAACCTCAACACAGATGACACTGATTGGACTGATTCACACAGATAAAGCTGAAGGGTAAAAGCAAAAGCCTAAAAAGAAAAACCAAGAGCCAAGAGCCAAAAGCTAAAAGCCCATTTACTCATTTACCAACTTACCCATTTAGCCAATCATCTGATTTGCGCAAATACACTTTGATTCGCGTCATTCACGCATTATTTCCCCGCTAGCTTGACGGAATTGTTGCTGATACCATTTGTTCATGCCCGTGGAAACTGATGTCCAGACCACCTTTCTTCCGCCGCTGAAAGCTCCTCGTGGAACTGAACTGAGCTGCAAAGGATGGGCGCAGGAAGCCGCCATGCGCATGCTCATGAACAACCTCGATGAAGAGGTGGGTGAGCGTCCGCGCGATCTGGTGGTCTACGGAGGTACGGGAAAGGCCGCCCGCAACCAGCAATGCCTTGACGCTATCATCGCCTCGCTTAAGTCTCTGGATTCTGATGAGACGCTGCTGGTGCAATCCGGCAAACCGGTGGGTATTTTTAAAACGCATGATTATGCGCCGCGTGTCCTGATTGCCAACTCTAACCTGGTGGGCCACTGGTCGAACTGGGAGAAGTTCAACGAACTGGAGCGCGCCGGGTTGATGATGTATGGCCAGATGACTGCCGGCTCGTGGATCTACATCGGCTCGCAGGGAATTGTACAGGGGACATTTGAAACCTTCGCCGCTGCCGCAGAAAAGCATCTGGGCGGCGACCTCTCAGGCAAGCTGGTGGTGAGCGGAGGCATGGGCGGTATGGGTGGCGCTCAGCCGCTGGCCGCTACCATGAACGGAGCCTGTTTCCTGGGAATTGATGTAGATGCTGAACGCATCAAGAAGCGACTGAAGACCGGCTATTGCGATTTCATGGTCAATACGTTGGATGAGGCGTTGCGCATTCTCAAAAATGCGGTCCGCAAGAAAGAAGCAATTTCCGTCGGCCTGATTGGCAACTGTGCCGATGTAATTCCGGAGTTGGCCGAACGCGGTGTCCTGCCTGATGTTTTGACGGATCAGACCTCGGCGCACGATCCTCTCAATGGCTACGTGCCCAGCGGCCTCTCGCTGGCTGAAGCGCTGGAGTTGCGCCAGCGCGATCCGAAAGGTTACGTGCAGCGCTCGCTTGATTCCATGGCCCGCCACGTGGAAGGCATGCTGCGCCTGCAGCAGATGGGTAGCGTGACCTTCGATTACGGCAACAACATCCGCACCTTTGCCTTTGAGCACGGGGTGAAGAATGCCTATGATTTCCCCGGCTTTGTTCCCGCATATATCCGTCCGCTCTTCTGCGAAGGACGCGGACCTTTCCGCTGGGTAGCGCTCTCCGGTGATCCTGCCGATATTGCCATCACTGACAACCTGGTGCTGGAACTCTTTCCCCAGAATCGCATTCTCAGCCGCTGGATCAACCTGGCCCGCAAGCGCATCAAGTTTCAGGGACTGCCGGCGCGCATCTGCTGGCTGGGCTATGGGGAGCGCGCGCAGTTTGGCCTGGCCATCAATGATCTGGTGCGGCAGGGCAAAATCAAAGCACCCATCGTGATTGGCCGTGACCATCTCGATTGCGGCTCCGTGGCTTCGCCCTTCCGCGAGACTGAGAGCATGAAGGATGGTAGTGATGCCGTTGCCGACTGGCCCATTCTCAATGCATTGCTGAATACCGCCAGCGGCGCAAGCTGGGTCTCGGTCCACAATGGTGGGGGCGTCGGCATTGGATATTCATTGCATGCCGGGCAGGTCACGGTGGCCGACGGCACTGACATGATGGCCCGCCGCATTGAACGCGTACTGACCAATGATCCGGGTATTGGTGTAGCGCGGCATGTGGATGCGGGCTACGAAGAGGCAGAAAATTTTGCCGAACGGAAGGCGATCAAGATTCCAATGCAAAAAGATTTGTAGTTGCAAATGCGATAAGCACAGGGCAGCGAGGCGACACATCCAAGCCTTTTCAACCGCAAAGGGCGCAAAGGAAGCAAGAAAATTACAAATCACAAGTCACCAATTACCCAATCTCCCTACCTTCTGCTGGCCAATATCGGCCAACTTGTGACTGTACGCGGAGGTTCCTCTCCTCGCCGTGGAAACGCTCTCAAAGAAATTGGAATAATTACCGATGCGGCCGTGCTCTGCGCGGGAGGCAAGATCGTGGCTGCCGGACGGCAGCGTGAGATCCTGCGCGATCCGTGGCTGAAGAGACACAAGCGCAAGCTATGCGAGATCGATTGCCAGGGCAGAGTTGCTCTTCCGGGATTGGTCGACTCGCACACGCATCCGGTCTTTGCCGCACCCCGGCTGGTGGATTTTGCAAAGAGGATTGCAGGCGCTTCCTACCAGGAGATTGCCGCTGCCGGTGGAGGCATCCGCTCCAGCGTTGCTGCTGTGAGAAAAGCAACATGCCTGGAGCTTTCAAAAGAAGTCCTGCGGGCGCTGAACAACATGATGGCCCACGGCACGACAACGGTGGAAGCCAAATCAGGATACGGATTGAGTTCAAAAGACGAAATCAAATCTTTGCAGGCAATTCATGATGCGGCCGCGCAATGGCCAGGGACGGTTGCGGCAACTTTGCTGGCCGCCCATGTGGTCCCGCCCGAGTTTGCCGGCAAAGACGACCAATATATTGAAACGGTCTGCAACGACATAATCCCGAAAGCAGCAAGGGCCAAACTGGCCAGCTTTGTGGATGTCTTCTGCGAACGGGGCGCATTTACGCTGGCGCAATCGGAGAAAGTTTTTGCCGCTGCCCGGCAGCACGGTCTGGATACCCGTGCTCACGTCTGCCAGTTTACAGCGTCCAAACTGGAGACACTGCTTTCATTTCAGCCTGCTTCGCTGGATCACATGGATTGTGTAGCGCCGGAAGAAATCACCGCTTTAGCAGGAAACGAGACGGTAGCCACGCTTCTGCCCGGAGCAAACTACTTTCTCGGCCACGGCGGCTATCCTGACGCGCGCCACCTGATCGATTCGGGTGTCGCCGTAGCTTTGGCTACTGACTATAATCCAGGGACATCACCCACGCTCAGCATGCCCTTTGTCATGTCCCTGGCCTGTACGCACATGAAGATGAGTCCTGAAGAAGCGATAGCGGCCTGCACCATCAATGCTGCCTGCGCTCTGCGCCTGCAGGGCCGCAAGGGAAGCATTGAGCCGGGAAAAGACGCCGATCTTGCGGTTTTCGACGTAGAAGACTACAGGGAAATTCCCTATTGGTTTGCCTGGAACCGGTGTTCGAAAGTTATTATTGCTGGTCAGCACGCGTGGAGCAGCACAGCCTAGCCGAGCCAAAACCTTTTAACCGCAGAGGACGCAAAGGACGCAGAGGAAGAAAAATATTCCTGTGTATTGAATAACAAAGCGTTTTTGACCTTCAGGATCGTTGAGTTATGCCGAACCTGAAACTTAGAGGGGCAAGGCGCATGAAAAGCTGGCGGCGAATGGGGGGCGGAGATCGAATCTTCGCAAGAAAACAAAATTGTTCTATTCCTTAACAGAGGAGTAATCATTTGAAGAAGCTTGTTGCAGCTATCTTTTTATTCATACCTTTCATGGCCGTCGCCCAACGCCTGCCGGGAAATGTTGTGCCTGAACACTACAGTCTCAGCTTTACTCCGGACTTGCAGAAGGCCACGTTTGCAGGACAGGAGACGATCGACGTAAGGATTGCACAGCCTGCCACTTCCATCACCCTGAACGCAATTGAACTTGAACTTCAGGACATAAGCATTACCCAGAACGGTAATGCTCAGAAAGCCCAGGTACGTCTGACCCCGGAAAAAGAGCAGGCCACGCTGACAGTGCCCGCACAGCTTGCCGCCGGGACTGCAAGCATTCAGATTCAGTTCACGGGAACCCTCAATGACAAGCTGCGGGGCTTTTATCTCGCGAAAACGAAGCTGCGCAACTACGCGACCTCTCAATTTGAAGCGACCGATGCCCGCCGCGCCTTTCCTTCCTTCGATGAACCTGCCCTGAAATCTATTTTTGATATCACGCTGATCGTAAACAAAGGTGATACCGCCATCTCGAATGGCCGCATCGTTTCCGACACCCCCGGCCCCGGTGAAGACCAGCACACCCTGAAATTCTCCACGACAAAACGCATGTCCACCTATCTGGTAGCCATGGCGGTAGGCGATTTTCAGTGCAATGACGGTGAATCAGACGGCATTCCCATTCGGGTGTGCGGCACGCCTGACAAAAAGCCGCTGGGCGCTATAGCCCTGCGCTATGCAGAAGAGATCCTCAAATATTATGACCAGTATTACGGAATCAAATATCCATTTGAGAAGCTGGACATACTGGGCGTGCCCGACTTTGAAGCGGGCGCCATGGAGAACACTGGCGCAATCTTCTACCGCGAGTCATTGCTCTTTATCGACGATAAGAACTCTTCGGTAGACTCTCACCAGCAGGTCTTCGAGGTGCTTGCCCATGAGATGGCTCACCAATGGTTTGGCGACCTGGTCACCATGAAGTGGTGGGACAATATCTGGCTCAATGAAGGTTTTGCCACCTGGATGGCCCTCAAACCTTCGCAGGCCCTGCATCCTGAATGGAATGCCACGCTGGACGCAGTCAAAGAGACTAACAGCGCGGTCATGCTGGATTCGCTGCGCAATACACATCCTATTCGCGCCAAAGCCGATACTCCGGACGAGATCAACGAACTCTTTGATCCTATTTCCTATGAAAAAGCGGCCGCAGTTCTCAGGATGATAGAGGCTTACGTGAGTCCGGATGTGTTTCGCCGCGGAGTCAATGGCTATCTGCGAAAGTTTCAATACAGCAATGCCGCTGCCGAAGACTTCTGGGGAACGCTGGCCCTGGCTTCAGGACGTCCGATTGACCGCATTATGCCCACTTTTGTGAACCAGCCGGGAGTGCCGCTGATCAAGGTAAGCATGAAATGCGTAACTCCACCGGCAACCGCCGAGCGGCCGGTGCGGCGCAAAGGACGCCGCAGTCGCGTTCCCGCCAAACCTCAGCCTAAGACTGAGATCACCGCCTCGCAGCAACGCTTCATTGCCAGGGCTCATTCAGGCCCTGCCGGAACCGAACAGTGGATGATTCCAGTCTGTCTCAAGTCTTCCAGCAGCAGGCCCTTCTGCCAGATTTTCAGCGAGCGCCAGCAGACGATATCGCTGCCCGGCTGTTCGCAATGGGTCATGACCAATGCCAATGCGGTTGGTTATTACCGCACCCAATATGACGGCGATATGCTGAAAAACCTGAGCACGGTTCTCACGGATCACCTGAGCACCGCCGAGCGCATGTCATTGCTGACCGATCAATCTGCGCTCATGCGCTCCGGCCAGGAGAATATCGCCGCCTTCCTCGATCTGGTAGCAGCCCTCAGCTCAGACCAGGAACGCGCCGTGATGGAGAGTTATGTTCCTACATTGCGCTCCATCAACAGGTATCTCCTGACCTCTGCTGACCGGGATACTTTTCATGCATGGATTCGTTCAACTTTCCGGCCGATGATGGCGAAGATAGGGTGGACACCTGCTCCCGGCGAAAGCGAAGACATGCACACCCTCAGGTCCGATCTGGTCGACATCCTGGGCATGATCGGCGAAGACCCGGAGACCATCCGCGAATCCACCCGGCTGGCACAGCAATACCTGCAGGATTTCCATAGCGTAGACGCCACTCTTGCCAAACAAGTGCTGCAGGTAGCCGCGCGTTACGGCAATGCTGAACTGTTCGATCAATACCTTGCAGCCAGGCAGAGTGCGCGCTCGCCTGAGCAGTACTACAACGTGGATTCCTCGATGAGTGAATTTCGCGATCCGCAACTGGTACAACGTCTGTTACAACTCAGTGTTTCTCCGGAAATCCGAAATCAGGATGCGCCATTCATGGTCTCTTCAGTACTGATGAATGCTGACTCCCAGGAGACCGCATGGCCATGGATCAAGCAGCACTGGGACGATGTGGAGAAGAAGATCACCATGTCCAGCGGAATCACCATTGTGAGCGGCACCCAGAATTTTTGCAGCGCAGAAGCTCGTGACGATGTGCAGCGCTTCTTCAGCGAGCACAAGGTGCCTTCCTCCGAGCGCGCCTTGAAGCAGGCCGTGGAGCGCATTGATTCCTGCATCAGCTTCCGTGAACACCAGCAAACCAACCTGGCAGCATGGCTGGGGCAGCACGGCAGCGCCAACGCCGCAGGGAGATAGGCCGGGCGAAGATAACAAAACCTCAACACAGATGACACTGATTGGACTGATTCACACAGATAAAACTAAGGCCAAGAGTAAAAGCTAAAAAAGCCAAAGAAGCCAAAAAAGCCAAAAGCTACAAGCTACTTTACTCGTGGTTTTCTACTGTTCCAGGAAGTAGGAGATTGTGATTCCGCGCCAGTGTTCTGATTTCTGCTGCAGGAAAGCTATCTGGCAATGAGAGCATCCGATGACCACCCGGCCGGGTGCTGTCCATTGGACTGTAATCCCGGCTGAACGGGCGTCCTGCTCAATTCTGAAGATTTCGCCATCACTGGCCTCGCCGGTGAAGAACCCGCGCCGGATTGCTTCCTGCACCGGACGCAAGTTCACATGTGTAGAGAACGGCGCTTCCTCACCACAGCGTCGCTGCAGGATGGCTGCAGTCCACTGCTTATCAGGGCTGTTGATCTGGGAAAGAGTTTCATCGCTGCAAAGTGGCCTCAGATGGAAATAGACAACGGTCAACACGGCGAACATCAGGACCAGCACTGCGCCATAAATCAACGAACTGCGGATCATCTTGCGGGCGAATGGGTCCATGGTCTATCTGGCGGCGCGCTCCCGTATCTCCCGCCAGAGTTCATCGCGGCCTGCTCCTGTTTTTGCGGAATAGGCCAGGATATTGGCGATGCCATGCTCGCGGGAGAGAAGATTCAGGGCATTACGCAGTTTGTTGCCGGAGAGTTTGTCGCTCTTGGTGCCGACCACCAGAAAGTCTCTCCCACTGCTTTGCAGGAACTCAATTAATTGCTGGTCGCTGGCCTGTGGAGGCACATTGGCATCAATCAGGACAATTGCCAACTGCAGTGTTTGCCGCTCCTTCAGATAGGGCTCGATGAATTTGGGCCACTCTGCGGAAATTTCTCTTGAGATTTTGGCGTAGCCATATCCTGGCAGGTCTACCAGCATCAATTCCGGATCATGCTGGTTGGGCTTGGCATAGAGGCCGATGAAGTTGATGGTGCGCGTCCTGCCTGGAGTGGAGCTTACATGCGCCAGCTTCTGGCCCAGCAGGGAATTGATGAGGCTCGATTTACCTACGTTGGAGCGTCCTAAAAAGGCAAACTCCGGCGGGCCTTCAGCAGGGAAGAGCCGGGTGTCACCGGCGGCAATCAGGAATTTGGCGTGAATGGGCTTCATGTGGAGACTCAAAGAGCCCCTACTCCAGATTACAGCGGCAGGAACTCGGTCGAGCATTCGCTCTTGAATAGACTAGCAAATCAGCCATGCCCGGAATCAACACATAAGAGATTTTTAACCTCGCCTGGTGGGATGAAATGACTTATAAGGCAATGTTTGATGAACGGGTAGTGGATTCGCCGCACGAATTCCGCATTGGGCGTCCTGCTTATGTCTACATGCACTGGGGCTATGGGTTGCACACCTGCTTCGGCCAATATGTGAATCAGGTGCAGATTCCCGGCATCTGAAGCCGCTGCTGGCGCAAAAAAATCTCCGCCGTGCGCCAGGCGATGCCGGTCAACTTCAATACACTGGCCCATTTCCATCAAGTTTGGGTGTGGAGTTTGATGTGTAAACAGAGATCATTCCGAGGGGACAAGATAAAAAGGCCTGCCACTCGGGCAGGCCTTTTGAACTGAGATGAATCTTACAGGTACTGCTGCGAGATCGGGCCTTCCGGGCTCGGTGGAACCGCAGGCAGCGTCTCTGAAGCCTCTGCCGGAAAATCAGGCAGCGGTCTCTCCAGGGCGATCTTCAGCACCTGGTCCATGTTTTCGACCAGATGAACCTTCATGTGGTTGCGGATGTTCTCCGGAACTTCGGGCAGGTCTTTCTCATTCTCTTTGGGAATGATGGCTTCGGTGATCCCGGCGCGCAATGCAGCCAGCAGCTTTTCTTTCAGACCTCCAATGGGAAGCACCTTGCCCCGCAGGGTGATTTCACCGGTCATGGCAATGTCACGGCGCACCGGAATCTTGCTCAGCGCGCTGGAAATCGCCGTGGCCATGGTAATGCCTGCCGAGGGGCCGTCTTTGGGAATGGCGCCTTCAGGCACATGGATGTGAATGTCTACATTGCGGTAGAAGTCCCGGCTTACGCCCAGTCTGGCGGCGCGCGATCTTACGTAAGACATGGCCGCCTGAGCTGATTCCTGCATTACATCGCCCAGCTTGCCGGTCAGGGTCAGCTTGCCTTTGCCATCAACAATCGCTACTTCGGTGCTCAAAATCGAGCCGCCTACTTCGGTCCATGCCAGGCCGGTCACCAGACCGACTTCGCTCTTCTCGTGCGCCAGCGTGTCACGGAACTTGGTTACACCCAGGAACTCGCCCACGTTCTCGCCGGTGAGGGTGATGCCGTATGTCTGGCCCTCTTTCACGACCTTACGGGCGACTTTGCGGCAGATATTCCCGATCTCGCGTTCCAGGTTGCGCACACCGGCTTCGCGGGTATACGAACGGATGATTTCGGTAATGGCATCATCGTTGAACTTGATCTGGTTCTCGCTCAGCCCCGTGGCTTCGCGCTGCTTGCGCACCAGGAACTGCCTGGCAATCTCGACCTTTTCGAGTTCGGTATAGCCATGCAGCCGCAGCACTTCCATGCGATCCTGCAGGGCCGGAGGAATGCTGTGCAGCACGTTGGCGGTAGCCACGAAGAACACCTGCGAAAGGTCGTATTCCACGTCGAGGTAATGATCCTGGAACATCCAGTTCTGCTCGGGATCAAGCACTTCGAGCAGGGCCGCCGCCGGGTCGCCCCGGAAATCGGAAGCCATCTTGTCGACTTCGTCGAGCATGAAGACCGGGTTTTTGGTTCCGGCTTTCTTCATCATCTGGATGATCTGTCCGGGCAGGGCGCCGATGTAGGTGCGCCGGTGTCCGCGGATTTCGGCTTCATCGCGCACGCCACCCAGTGACAGCCTTACAAACTTTCTTCCCGTTGCCTTGGCAATCGACATTCCCAGCGAGGTCTTGCCTACGCCCGGAGGTCCGACAAAGCACAGGATCGAGCCTTTGGGATTCTTCACCAACTGCCGCACCGCCAGAAATTCCAGGATGCGGTCTTTGATTTTTTCCAGGCCATAATGATCTTCGTTCAGGATCTTCTCCGCATGCTCGATGTTGCGGATCTCCTTCGATTTTTTCTTCCACGGCACAGCCAGCAGCCAGTCGAGGTAATTACGCGAAACCGTTGACTCAGCCGACATGGGCGGCATGGCTTCCAGCTTCTTCAACTCCTGGATGGCCTTCTCATGAACATCTTTGGGCATGCCGGAAGAATCGATCTTCTTCTTCAACTCGTCAAATTCGCTCTTCTCGCCCCGGCCCAGTTCTTTCTGAATGGCCTTGATCTTCTCGTTGAGGTAGTACTCTTTCTGGGCGCGCTCCATCTGGCGCTTCACGCGCGTCTGGATGGTGCGATCCATGTTCAGCTTTTCAATCTCGATGTCCAGAACGTCGGCAATGCGGTTCAGGCGCTCAACCGGGTCGAAAATCTCCAGCAACTCCTGCTTCTCTTCAATCGAGAGCTGCAGGTTCTGGGCAATGTTATCACTGAGTTTGGCCGGATCACTCACGGCTGAGGTATTTACGATGGGTTCCTGGCTGAGCGACTGGCACAGCTTAGTGTACTGGTCCCAAAGGCTGTGTACGCGCTGGATGGCCGCTTCGATCACCGGAGTCATTTCCGGCAGGTACTTCATGGTGCGGACGGTGGCCTCAAAGTAGCCTTCCGTGTTGACCAGTTGCAGCACCTTGCCGCGCTCGACACCTTCGACCAGCACCTTGATATTGCCGTCTGGTAATTTGAGGTTCTGGACGATATTGGCGATGGTGCCGACCTGGTAGATTTCGTGGGGCTTGGGTTCATCCACGCTGGCATCGTGCTGGGTGGCCAGAAAGATCTTGCGGTCTGAAGCCAGAGCCTCTTCAAGGGCTCGCACGCTGGACTCACGTCCTACCACGAATGGGGTCATCATGTGCGGGAAGATGACCACATCGCGTATGGGCATCATCGGGAGCTTGCGAGTTTCAAACTTTTCTTTACCTTGGGTCACTGAATAACCTTCTTTGCTGTCAGAGGCTTAACAGCCTTCTACTGCTAAGAATATCACGTAGGACAACCCCCGGTGGCGAGAGTATTTTTGTAACCCCCGTAGACACTCGTAAAATCAATGATTTAAGCAAAGAAGCCCGCACCATGGCAGGCTTCTTTTGAGTATTAAAGTAACCAATTTGCACAGGGGATGGTGGAAAACCTGGCGCTAACTAGCTTGTTTCTCCACAGCCGGCAAGGAGATGTCCCGGCGCTCCACCATTTCTTTGCTGACTTCGAACTCTTTTATGCGCTTTTGGCTGGGCAGGTGGTACATCAGGTCGAGCATCAACTCTTCCAGGATCATACGCAGGCCGCGGGCGCCCACCTTGCGTTGCATCGCTTCCTTGGCAATGGCGTGCAGTGAGCCGTCAGAGAAGCGCAGCTTCACGTTCTCGAACTCAAACATGCGCTGGTACTGCTTGATGATGGCATTGCGCGGCTTGGTAAGAATCTCGATCAGGGCCGCCTCATCCAGATCATTGAGGATGCCGACCACAGGCAGACGGCCGACGAACTCAGGAATCAGGCCAAAGCGAACCAGATCCTGGGGCTCGGCTTTCTGCAGCAGCTCTGTATCGCGCTTGCTGGCCTCGGTGAATTCCTTCTCCTTCTGCTCGTTGGTGCGGAAGCCCATCGACTTCTTGCCAATGCGCCGGGCCACGATCTTTTCCAGGCCGACAAAAGCGCCGCCGCAGATGAAAAGAATGTTGCTGGTATCTACGGGGGTGAATTCCTGGTGAGGATGCTTTCTGCCACCTTGCGGAGGAACGTTGGCAATGGTGCCTTCCAGAATCTTGAGCAGGGCCTGCTGTACGCCTTCGCCGCTTACGTCGCGGGTGATGGATGGATTTTCGTCTTTGCGGCCAATCTTATCGATTTCGTCGATGTAGATGATTCCGGTCTGGGCGCGTCCTACATCGCCATCAGCAGCCTGCAACAGCTTGAGCACGATGTTCTCAACGTCTTCACCCACATAACCGGCTTCAGTAAGCGTAGTCGCGTCCACAATGGCGAAGGGCACATCCAGCATGCGGGCCAGCGTCTGGGCCAGCAGGGTCTTTCCGGTTCCGGTGGGGCCGATCAGCAGGATGTTGGATTTGGTCAATTCGACTTCGTTGCCCTTCATCCGGTTCATGTGAATGCGCTTGTAGTGGTTGTAGACCGCCACGGAGAGCTTTTTCTTGGTCTGGTCCTGCCCGATCACATACTCATCGAGGAAGGCTTTTACTTCCTGAGGTTTCGGCAGGTGATTGGGCGCCGCAGCCGCATGATTTTCTGAACGGTCGTCTTCCAGGATGGAGTTACAGACCGCTACACATTCGTCGCAGATGTAAGCCCGGGGATAATCACTGGGTGAGGAAATGAGTTTGGCGACCGCGTCCTGTGACTTATGACAGAACGAACAACGCAGCGTATCTTCCGGCGACCTTGGCTTCACAGCAACTCCTTGATGGCGGACAAACACCCGGCAACTTAGCGCATCCGGCAAAAGTGGCGACTACTTATGCTTATAAAAGTGGCGACTACTTATGCTTATAGATGATGTCATCTATAATGCCATACTCTTTCGATTGTTGTGCACTCATTATAAAGTCACGTTCAACATCTTTTTCGACTTTTTCCAGTTTCTGCCCGGAGTGCTTGGCTATTAACTGGTTGGTAATCTCTCTCATGCGTAAAATTTCCCTGGCATGAATATCGATGTCGGTGGCCTGACCGCTCAACCCAGACATTAAAGGCTGGTGGATCAATATTCTGGAGGTAGGTAAGGCAAAACGCTTACCCGCAGCGCCGGCGCACAGCAGCAGCGCCGCCATGCTGGCCGCCTGTCCACAGCAGATGGTCATCACGTCGGGACGGACGAACTGCATGGTGTCATAGATCGCCATACCGGCGGTGATCGAACCTCCGGGTGAATTGATGTAAAGCTGAATGTCCTTTTCGGGATCTTCCGCTTCCAAAAACAGAAGTTGTGCAATTACCAGGTTGGCAATGGTGTCATCAATCGGAGTGCCTATGAAAATAATGTTGTCGCGCAGCAGCCGGGAGTAAATGTCGTAAGCGCGCTCCCCACGGCTGGTCTGCTCCACTACCATCGGTACTAGTGCCATACAGGGTTTTCCTTTCGCTTCTAAGCAGCGGTGTTCTCGGTCTCGCCCACAGAACTGTTGTAAAGGAAATTCAAAGCCTTGGCAACGCGCAGACGCGAGCGAATCTCATTCAGAGTTCCATCCTGGCTGTATTGTTGATGCAAAGCCTCAGGGGTTTGTTTCGTCTGCTGGGCCAGCACTTGAATTTCCCGGTGAATTTCCTCGTCGTTTGCGTCAATCCCTTCCGCATCGGCAATTTTTTCCAGCAGCAGGTTTGACTTCACTTCTTTGATGGCGGCATCGCGCTGCGCGGCGCGCAGGCGGCGGAAATCCATCTGTTTCATCTGCTCCATGCTCATCCCCTGGGCAGCCAGGGCACGCAGGCCGCGTTCCAGGCGGCTCTCAATCTGGTGCTGCACGAGTACCTCAGGAACAGGAAAGTCATGGCGCTCCATAAGCTGGTCAAGAATTTTCTCTTTAATCTCATGAGTGGCCCGATGCCGGCGCTCGCCTTCCATTCCCTCACATATGCGTTTCTTCAGGTCATCAAGGGTCTGGAATTCCTGGCTCACCTCTTTGGCAAAGTCATCGTTCAACTCAGGTACCGACTTCTTTTTGATGCCATTGATACTGGTGCTGTACGTAATTGTTTTTCCCGCCAGCCTGGGTTCGGCATACTCGGCGGGGTAACTCACGTCAAAAGTGCGCTCTTCGCCGGGTTTGGCTCCCCGCAGATTGTCGGAGAACTCCTTCACGGTATTGGGTGCTCCGATTTCCAGCAACACCTCATCCATTTGCACCGGTTGGCCTTCGGCCTCGGCAGGTTTTCCTTCCTGCTCGCTAGCGGCCTGCGGCTCTTCTTTCGGTGTTGCCTTGAAGGAAATCTGGGCATAGTCGCCATCCGCCAGCGGACGGTCTTCCTCAACCGGATCGTAATTTGCCTGCCGCTCCTGAAGGCCCTTCAGTTCAGCCTCAATTTCTTCGTTGGTGACGGTGACCTCAGGCTTGTCGAACTTAATGCCCTGATAACTGCCTAGTTCAAACTCCGGCAGGATTTCAAAGGCAGCCTTGAAGTGCAGGGGGCCTCCCTGTTCCATCTGAAGGTCGAGCAGGCGCGGTTCGGTAACCGGGCGGTAGCCTTCCTTCTGCACGGCCTCACGGAAATGTTGGGGGACCAGCGCTTCAAAGACATCTTTCCTGATATCGTCACCAAAACGGCTGCGGATCACGCTGGCCGGCACCTTACCTTTGCGGAAGCCTGGGACACGGGCCACTTTCGAGTATTCCTGCACGGTCTTGTCCCATTGTTTGCTGACCACGTCGGCAGGGATATCCACAGTGATTTCGCGCACGCAGCGCATATCAACCTGGGGTTCCTCGTGCGTGTGCCCGGCATGATCATGGGCGTGTTCTTCGTGCTGCTCAGTGGCGGCGCTAGAACCGGTCTCGGTGGCCTCATTCGCTACCGGCTCAGACTGAGGATTGTCATTCTCGGTGTTCTGTGTGTTCACGGGATTCAAAGGAACTTCCTTATCTGCCTGTTATTAAAGGGGTAAACCTGGGGATGTTTCGGCGATACTCCCAAACTTCCAGTTTAAGAGACGGCTGGCGGATGGTCAAACGACACAACCCTGGTTGCCATA
>Ga0066662_10000521_pt1 | contig 16944 bp, 11 predicted proteins | sample GraSoiAngelo_111_FD_133939 | JGI IMG/M metagenome (GOLD analysis project Ga0066662, IMG submission 133939) | Grasslands soil microbial communities from the Angelo Coastal Reserve, California, USA - 14_0903_12_40cm | ecosystem: Environmental > Terrestrial > Soil > Grasslands | place: USA...
GGCGGGGCGGTCGTGGAGCGAGCGGCGGCGGTTGCTGCTCGGGGAACTGGCGGCGAACGGCGGGATGGACCGGCGGGCGCGGTTCGTGTGCGCGCTGCATTTCATCGCGGCCGGTGGCCGCGAGCTCACCGCGACGGGGACGGTCGACGGCGAGATCGCGCTAGAGGAGCGAGGCGAGCTCGGGTTTTCGTTCGATCCGGTGTTTTTTTATCCGCTGGCAGGGCGGACGTTTGCGGAGCTCAGCGCGGAAGAGAAGAACCGCGTGAGTCATCGCGCTCGGGCCGCGGCAGCGTTGCTCGCGTCGCCCGCCGATGGCGGGTCGTCGCTGGGTGGCGACCCGGCTTCGTGAGACGCGAAGACGGCCCGCTCTTGCGAGGAGCCGTCTCGTTCATGGTGCACCGCGAAGGATTCGAACCTTCAACCAATTGATTAAGAGTCAACTGCTCTACCGTTGAGCTAGCGGTGCGACGATCAGAGGTTACCCGCTCGGAGCCGCTTCGTCAAGCGTCACGGCATCCGAGCGGCCGCTGGTGCGCCCGGAGGGAATCGAACCCTCGGCCAACCGGTTAAAAGCCGGATGCTCTACCGCTGAGCTACAGGCGCGAACAGTGCAGGCGTTCGCCGGTACGACATCGATTTCCGGTCCGCGAATCACGAATGCGCGCGCTGCAGCCAAAAAGTGAACGGCTCCGCCTGGCGAGGGGAGCCGTTCGTGTTGGGGTGACTGACCGGGTTCGAACCGGCGACCTCCTGAGTCACAGTCAGGCGCTCTAACCAGCTGAGCTACAATCACCGCGGGCGACCGGGGACAGTTCGGGCGTTCCGACGTGTTTTCCCTGCTGACGGTGTTTCCAATAACCTCGCGACTGCGCCGTGCGGCGCCTATGGCAATTCGCGCAGCGCACTTCACATTTAGCGATCTCGACGCGAAGAGTTTCGATCGTCGCCGCGCTATACGCCATTGCGCTGAGCGCAGCGCGCTTCGAGCCTGAGACGTGATCGAACTCGAGGACGATCGGGTCCGCAATTCCACAATCGACGCACGGATGCGCGGATAGGTAGTCGTTGAGAAATCGACGATTCCGCTCACGATACCGGACAGTATGCGAATATATCCGCGCGTGAAGACCGGCAGTCCCGTGACGCGCGACGTAGGTCGCGCGATACACACCGTGGCAGACCTTGCAAATAGAGTGTCGAGCCCCGGCCGCCTTCTTACGAAAGCTGAACTGATCGATCGATTTGGTTTCGCCGCATCGCCCACACCGCTTCATCCCGGCATTGTCGCGCATCGCGGTGCCAGCATCATGGCATGCTCGGAGGCGTGGCGCGCCCGGAGGGAATCGAACCCCCATCGTTCCGCTTAGAAGGCGGATGCCTTATCCATTAGACCACGGGCGCACGGTGGGTGAAGGCTGGTCGGGACGACAGGATTTGAACCTGCGACTTCTTGCTCCCAAAGCAAGCGCTCTACCAAGCTGAGCTACGTCCCGCAGGCCCCATCGTACCATGCGCGCAAAATGCGCTCCCAATTCCTTCGGAGGTCCTTTGGAGAGTCTCTCTCGTTTGCGTCGTTTTCTGGCCACCGCTGCGGCCGCATCCCTCCTGACCGTCGGACCCGCCGCCGTGCGGCCCGGCGCCGCGTCCGAAGCAGCCGCGCCGCCACGCGCCCAGCGGATTCTCGAGGAGAAACACCTCCGTGCGCTCGTCACGCTGATCGACCCGCAGATCGCGCCCGACGGCACGCGTATCGCGCTGATCGTGCGCCGGCCGGACTTCGCCAAGAACAAATACCGCAACGAGCTCGTGTTGGTGGACGCGCGCACCGGCGCGACGCGCACGCTCGTGCGCGAGCGCGACGACGTGAACAGCGCGCGCTGGTCGCCCGCGGGCGACCGGCTCGCCTTCGTCGCCACGCCGCCGAAGGATCCCGACGACAAGGACGAGCCGTCGCCGCAGCTCTACGTGCTGCGCATGGACGGCGGCGAGCCCGCGCGCATCACCGATGCGAAGAACGGCGTCGAGTCGTTCACCTGGCGGCCGGACGGCCGTGCGTTCGCGTACGTCGCGCGCGACGAATCGCCGGACGCCAAGCGCATCAAGGAGCACGACGACTGGTTCGAGGTGACGGACAACGCCTGGACCTCGCGCGCGAACAAAGCACCGGCGCACCTCTGGACCGTCGATGCCGGCGGCAAGAAGGCGCACCGCGTCACGCGCGGCACGTGGTCGCTCGAAAGCGAGCCCGCGTTCGCGCCCGACGGCCGCCGCGTCTACGTCACGCGCACGCCGCGCGCGTCGACGAACCACTACCGCGCCCGCAGCATCGTCGCGATCGACCTCGCGAACGGCGGCACGCGCACGATATCGAGCGCCCCGAGCAGCGACTCCCCGGCAATCTCGCACGACGGCAAACACCTGATCTACGGCGCCGAGCACCCGCAGGCGTTCGCGCAAACCGAATTGTTCGCGGCGGACCTCGACGGCAGCCACGCGCGCGATCTCACAACCCGGCTCGACCGCAACGTGCAATTCGGTATCTTCACCCCGCACGACATCGTCGTCGTCGGCGCCAACGACGCCACGCGCGACCGCCTCTTCGAGCTCGCACCGGACGGCACGCCGCGCGCGCTGCCGCTCGGCGACGTGGACCTCAGCGGCGGCGCAACCGCATCGCGCGACGGCACGCTCGCCTTCATCGGCGTCACGCCCGCGCACCCCGCGGAGCTGTACATCCTCCACCCCGCCGCCGCGACCGCACCACGATCGCCGCGCACCACCACCACACCGCAGCGTCTCACGCACTACAACGACGCCGTCGCCGCGCACGCGCTCGGCCGCACGCGCACGCTCACGTGGCGCAGCGCCGACGGCTTCGCCGTCGACGGCGTGCTCACCGAACCGCCCGGCGGCGTCGCGCGCGGCAAAAAATATCCGCTGATGGTGCTGATCCACGGCGGCCCGACGGCCACGTCGCTCGAAGCGTTCAGCTCGCTGGCGCAGCTGATGGCCGCGCGCGGCTGGCTCGTGTTTCAGCCGAACTATCGCGGCAGCGACAACCTCGGTCGGCGCTTCGCGATGGCGACGGTGCCGCACATCACGAGCGCGCCCGGGCGCGACGTGCTCGACGGCGTCGACGCCGTACAGAAATTGGGCATCGTCGACGCCGCGCGCATCGGCGTGTCGGGCTGGAGCGAAGGCGGCCTGCTCACGTCGTGGCTGATCACGCAAGATCACCGCTGGCGCGCGGCGATGTCGGGCGCGGCCGTGAACGACTGGACCGGCTACGCCGACATGACGGACGCGCAAGATTTCGCGCCGTCGTTCATCGGCCCGTCGCCGTGGACCAGCGAGAAGATGCGCGCGCTGTACGATGCCGAATCGCCGCTGACGTTCGCGGCGAACGTGAAAACGCCGACGCTGTTCCTCACCGACGCCGGCGACCAGCGCGTCCCGACGCCGTTGTCGTACGAGTTCTACCACGCCGTCCGCGCGACGGGGACACCGGTCGAGATGATCGTGTTCCCGGTGAACGGCCACAACCCCAGCGATCCGCTCCACCGCGAGGAGCGCACGCACCTCTGGATCGATTGGTTCGCAAAGCACTTCTGATGATGATCGCAACGCTCGCCGCCGCGGTGCTCGCGGCGGCGTCCCCGGCCCCGGCCACCGCGGCACCGGCGCCCGCCCCGGCCACCGCGCCGCAGACGACCGCCGCGACGACGAAGCCGCTGACGCTCGAGGCGCTGCGCCAGAGCGTCAGCGTGCGCGAGCCGCGCATCTCGCCCGACGGCAAACGCGTCGTGTACGTGCGCGGCGTGGGCGACTACAAAGCGGACGTGGAGAAGACGGAGCTCGTGCTCGTCGACGCCGCGAGCGGCGCGCGCCGCGTGCTCACGCAGGACCGCGACGACGTGTCGAGCCCCACGTGGTCGCCGGACGGCACGCGCATCGCGTTCCTTGCCGCACCCGCCAAGGGCCAGCCGGCGGAGATCTACGTCCTTTCGCTCGACGGCGGCGACGCGAAGCGCATCACGCACGCCGCCGGCGCGATCGAAGGCGTCGCGTGGCGCCCGGACGGCGGCGCGCTCGCGTACATCCTGAAAGATCCGCCGCCCGGCGCGGCCAAACCGTCACCGTCACCGGCGGCATCACCATCGCCGGCACCATCGGCCTCGCCGACAGCAACGCCGAAACCATCACCGTCGCCGTCTTCCACGCCGACGCCGAAGGGCTACGTCGAAGCGTTCACCGTCACCGACGAGCACTATCTCACGCGCGCGCCGGCGCGCGCATCGCACCTCTGGCTCGTCGACGCCGACGGCTCGAAGCCGCACCAGATCACGAAAGGCGCCGCGAGCGACGTCGGCGTCGACTGGTCGCGCGACGGCACGACGATCGCGGTGCTGCAATATCCCGACGCGATCTTCGCGCACCTGACGAAGTCGCGAACCGTCCTCGTCGACGCCGCGAGCGGCGCCGTGCGCCCGCTGCGCGCAGGCACGATCGACGGCGGCGGAACGTTCTCACCCGACGGCACGCGCCTCGCCGTCAGCGTGCCGCGCCACGGTTCGGTGTATCTCCACAACGACGTCGCGGTGCGCCGCGCGAGCGACGGCGCCGACGTCGTCACCACCAACGCGCTCGACCGAAACATCGGCTGGCAAGACTGGCTCGACGACCGCAACCTGCTCGTCGGCGCGGCCGAGGGGATCCGCACGTATCTCTGGCGCGTCCCGCTCGACGGCGGCGCGCCCGCGCGCTACGACCTCGGCGACGTCGACTTCGGCCAGGATGCGACCGTCGCCAAAGACGGCACGCTCGCGTTCGTCGGCCGCCTGCAAGATCGTCCGAACGAGATCTACGTGATGCGGCGCAACGCCAAACCCGTCGCGCTGACCGACGAGAACGCGTGGGCGCGCGGCTACGCGATCGCGCGCTCGGAGCGCGTCGACTGGACGTCCGACGGCATGAACGTCAACGGCGTGCTCACCTACCCCACCACGTACACCGCCGGCAAACAGTACCCGCTGGTGCTCGTCATCCACGGCGGCCCGGTCAGCACGTCCACGCGCACGTTCAGCTCGCTCGTGCAGATGCTCGCGTCGCACGGATACCTCGTGTTGCAGCCGAACTATCGCGGCAGCGACAACTCCGGCGACGCGTTTCTGCAAGCGATCGTCGGCCCCGTCACCAGCGGTCCCGGCCGCGACAACCTCGCCGGCGTGGAGGCGGTGAAGAAGCTGGGCATCGTCGATCCCGCGCGCATCGGCGTGTCGGGCTGGTCCGGCGGCGGCTTGCAGACGAGCTGGCTGATCGGGCACGCGACGTTCTGGCGCGCGGCGCTCAGCGGCGCCGCCGTGAACGACTGGTTCGAGCAGGCGACGCTCGCCGACATCAGCGAGGAGTTCGCGTCGGTGCTGCTGGGCGGCGTCACGCCGTGGACGCCCGAAGGCCGCGCGAAGTACCGCGCGGAGTCGCCGATCACGTACGCCGCCGACGTCAAGACGCCGACGCTGATCCTCACCGACGCGGGCGACCAGCGCGTCCCCATCTCGCAGTCGTTCGCGTTCTACCGCGCGCTGCAGGCGCACCACGTGAACGTGCGCATGATGGAGTTTCCGCGCAACGGTCACAACCCGACCGATCCCGTGGACCGCGAAGCCCGCATTCGGATCTGGACCGAATGGTTCGACAAGTGGATGAAGTGATGCAGCGCCTGATCGTGTCCACCGCGGCCGCCGCGAGCGCGGTGCTCTTGCTCGGCGCGGCGCCGCGCCCGCTGGAACTGAGCGACGTCCGCCGCATCGTCACGTACGGCTCGGTGGCGATCGCGCCCGACGCGCGCCGTCTCGTCGCGATCGAACGCCATGCCGACTACAAAGAGAACCGCGTGGTCACGCACCTCGTGCTGATCGATCTGAAGACGCACGCGAAGCGCGTGCTCACGCCCGATCGCAAGAGCGTGCAAAGCCCCATCTGGTCCCCGAGCGGCGACCGCATCGCGTTCATGAGCGCGGGCGGCGAGAAGAAGACGCCGCAAGTCTGGGTGCTGCCGGTCGACGGCGGCGAGGCGGAGCGCGTCACCGACGCGGAGCGCGGCGTCGGCGGCTTCAACTGGCGCCCCGACGGCCGCGAGATCGCGTACCTCACCGAAGACGAAGCGCCCAACCACAAGGCGATCGAAGCGCACGACGACGCGTTCGACGTGACGCAGGAAGCGTGGACGGCGCGCGCGGCGTCGCAGCCGTCGCACATCTGGCGCATCCCCGCGCACGGCGGCAAGGCGCAGCGCGTGACGTCGGGCACGTGGAGCGCGGCCGACATCGAGTACCGCCCCGACGGCCGCGCGATCGCGTTCACGCGCGCGCCAGACGGCACCAACAACACGATCCTGCGCACGCAGCTCGCACTCGTCGACGTGGCGACGCGCGCGGTGCGCACGTTCGGCGAAGCCGGCAGCTCCGGCGTGTCGTTCGACCGCACCGGCCGCACGATGCTCTACACGCGCCCCAACGCGACGGCAAGCGTGCAGAACGATCTCGTGCTCGCGCACGCCGACGGCTCGCACCCCATCGACGTGAGCAAACGCCTCGACCGCAACCCCTCGGGCGCGAACTTTCTGCCCGACGGCTCGGTCGCGGTGATCGCGACCGACGGCACGGCGACGCGGCTGTTCGCGCTGCGCGCCGACGGCAACATCGCGCGCGCGCCGCTCGGCGACGTGAGCCCCAACGGACTCAGCATCGCGCGCGACGGCACGATCGCATTCTCCGGGTCGACGGCCGTGGACCCGTCGGAGATTTACCTCGTCACGCCCTATGGGAAGGCGCCGCAACGGCTGACGTCCACCAACGCGTGGCTCGCGTCGCGCGGGATCGGCACGAAGCGCACGATCGCGTGGCGCGGCGCCGACGGCACGCCGCTCGACGCGGTGCTCACGCAGCCGCCGAACTTCGTCAAAGGCAAGAAGTACCCGCTGGTGCTGGTAATCCACGGCGGCCCGACGGGCTCCACGCGCGCGACGTACAACTCGCTTGCCGCGCTGATGGCGGGCCGCGGCTGGCTCGTGCTCGAGCCGAACTACCGCGGCAGCGACAACCTCGGCGCGAAGTCGATCGCGACGTCGCTCGGTCACCCGATGTCGGTCGCCGGCCGCGACATCCTCGACGTCGTCGCGCTGCTGGAGAAGGAAGGCAGCGTCGACGCGAGCCGCATCGGCGTGTCCGGCTGGTCCGCCGGCGGCATGATGACGTCGTGGCTGATTACGCACGACACGCGCTGGCGCGCGGCGCTCGCGGGCGCGCCGGTCACGTCGCTGCTCGGCGTCGCGACGATGAGCGACGTGAACTCGTACGCGCCCGCGCTGCTGCGCGGCGACCCGTGGTCGGATCCCGCGGTGATGACGCGCACGCTGGAAGAATCCCCGCTGACGTACGCCGACCGCGTGAAGACGCCGACGCTCATCGTCACCGACGCGGGCGACCAGCGCGTGCCGACGCCGCTCGCGTACGAGTTCTACCACGCGGTGCGCGCGACGGGCACGCCGGCGGAGCTGCTGGTCTACCCGGTGAACGGCCACTTCCCGGGCGACCCGCTGCACGGCGAAGACATCAACCGCCGCTGGATCGACTGGTTCGCGAAGCACTTCTGAAAGCAGCGCCGCACATGCCGATCAACCACGTCGTCGTCCTCATGCTGGAGAACCGGTCGTTCGACCACATGCTCGGCTTCATGAAGACGCAGGACTGGCCGATCAACGGGCTGAGCGGCAACGAATCGAACTACCCCGATCCGCAAAACCCCACGGGCACGCCGGTCCCGATGCGGCCAAAGGCGACCTACGTGCCCGACCTCGATCCCGGTCCGATGCACGACTACGCCAACGTCGTGCGGCAGATCCACGGCGGCACCAACGCCGGCTTCGTGGCGGATTACCTGACGATCACGGACGCGGCGCGCGCCGGTCACGTGATGACGGGCTTCGCGCCCGACAAATTGCCCGTGCTCGCCACGCTCGCCAAAGAGTTCGCGGTGTGCGACAACTGGTTCTCGTCGCTGCCGGGGCCGACGTGGCCGAACCGCTTCTTCGTGCACTGCGCGACGGCGGGCGGCTACGTGGACGGCGCGCCGCGCAACTACCCGATGCGCACGCTGTACGAGAACCTCCGCGACGCGCACGTGAACTGGCGCATCTACTACCACGACATCCCGCAGTCGCTCGCGCTGCAGAACCAGCGCAAGTTCTTCCACGCGCAGTACGAGATCTACAACCAGTCCTTCGTGCGCGACTGCAAGCAGGGGCGGCTGCCGCAGTACAGCTTCATCGAGCCGCGCTACTTCAACGAAGGTTCCTCGCGCGCGAACGACCAGCATCCGATCCACGGCGTCGTCGGCGGCGAGCTGCTGATCGCCGACGTCTACGAAGCCGTGCGCAGCTCGCCGAACTGGAACGAGACGGTGCTGATCATCATCTACGACGAGCACGGCGGCTTCTACGACCACGTTCCGCCGCCGGCCGCGACGCCGCCCGATCCGCCGAACCCCGACGCGCCGCTGACCGTGCCGCGGCCGAGCACGGCCGGCGCGAGCGCGCTACAAGCGATGCCGGCCGCGACGGTGCCCGAAAAGCCGAACGACCTTCAGAACGACCTGCTCGCGCTCACGCGCGAGCTCGGCCTCCCGATCTCGCTCTGCCACGTGCAAGCGATGTCGCGCGCGGCCACGGCCGACGAAGCGTTCAACGAGTCCCTCGCGCACTTCAACGCGTTCGTCGACCGCACGGCGGGCAAACGGCAGGTCTAGACTACGGCGCTCCGCAGTACGCGTTCAGCGCGCTCGTTACGTCAGCCCCGAACGTGGCCGACTGCGGCCGCGTGTATGTGAGCTTCGTCACGCCCGGTGCGTCGTCGACGATGATCTGGTGCACCAACGACCCGCCGAACGCCAGCTCGACCTCGTGCGCGCGGCGGCCGTCGCATTTGCGATCGGTGTCGACGCTCGTCTTGAAGCCGTTGTCGCTGACGTTCTTTTTTACCAGCGCGATCGTATCGTCGAACGACAGCGCCGCGTCGGCGAGGTAGGAGAGCTGTTGCCCGTCGCTTTTCTTCCACGTCTCCTGCGCGCGCGGCGCGTCCGCGGTCGCGGTGACGTTCACGGTGTGCTCCCAACCGGCGGGGCCGGCGAAGGGCTTGCTGGCCCCGAGCGCCGCAAGCGGGACGAACGCGCCGAACGCCAGGGCCATGGTGGCCGCGCGGAACGATGATGATGGCATAGTTCCCCTACGGTACCCGGCCCCCGCGCCACGAAACCACCCGGGTCACGGGGCGAGCGTGTAGCCTTCGATGCGCTCCAGGCCGTCGCGTTCGCGGATCGCGTTCACCATGATCGTGCCTTGCTCGATCGCGTCGTCCAGCGCGACGTGCGTGTGCGGCGTGTTCTCGTCGAACCAGGCCGGCGGGTACGTGCTCTTGCCGAGCATGCGGTAGCGCGTGCCCGGCAACCGCCCCAGCGCAAACGACTTCAGATCCAACGCCGCGAAGCCGAGCTCGGGAACGTCGCCGGTGACGTAGGCGAGATACCAGTACAGCCACGCACCGTAGTCGTACGCCGCCGGCGCGCCGACCGCGCACGGTTTGCCGTGCGCCGCGAGTGCTTTGCACCACGCGTCGCACGCGAGCATCGACTCGCGCACGGGCTGCACGTTCTCGCGCGTGCGCTCATAGGCCGCCTGGTGATCGGGCGTCGAGCGCCACCACTGCATCACGCGCGGATGCTGCGCCGCGCCCGGCAGCACCTCGAGGTTGCGCGAGAACGTGCCCAACAGCACCTTGTCGAGCGAGAACGCCGCGATCCCGAACGAGAGCATGGAGTACGGGCCTGGGATCGGCCCGTCGGCTTCGACGTCGACGGAAAGGTAGATCTCGGGCGTGCGCGGTTGGCGCTGCTGTTGTTTTCGGGCCACGAGCATACGGTACCAGGAAACGCCGCCCCGGTCCCGGAGAAAGCCGTCACCTCGTCGTGAAGGGAGTTACGCTCACGTGAGCTTCGTCGATGCCCGCAAGCTCGTCGCCGGCGAAAACCCGTTCGTCGGGCTGCGCCCGTTCGGCATCGCGGACGCCGACGTGTTCTTCGGGCGCGAAGCGCAGATCGCGACGGTGCTGGAGCGCCTGCGCGGCACGCGCTTCCTCGCGGTCGTGGGCGCGTCGGGCTCCGGCAAGTCGTCGCTGGTGCTCGCGGGCTTGATCCCGGCGCTGCCGCGCGAAGGGGCGGAGCGCACAGGACCCTCCTGGCGGATGGCCGTGATGCGCCCCGGTGCGGCGCCGGTCGCGGCCCTCGCGCGCGTGCTGGCGCGAACGCAAGTGCTCGGCGCGCAAGCGGACGATCCGGACGTGCCGCGCGCGGCGATGCTGGAGCGGTTGCAACGCGACGAGTTCGGTTTGGTCGATCTCGTTCAGCGCGCGGAGCTGCGCAAAGACGAGAACCTGCTCGTCGTCGTCGACCAGTTCGACGAGCTGTTCCGCTTCGCGACCGATACGGATCGCGCCGCGCGCGCAACCGAAGCCGCGGCGTTCGTCAAGCTGTTGCTGACCGCGGCGGCGTCCAAAGACGTGCCGGTCTCCGTCGCGATCGCGATCCGCTCGGATTTCATCGGCGACTGCGCGCGGTTCGACGGCTTGCCGGAAGCGGTGAACGACGGCTTGTTCCTGGTGCCGCGCCTCACGCCCGACGACGTGTGGCGCGCGATCGAACAGCCTGTGCGCCGCCGCGGCGAAGTCGTCACGCCGCAGCTCGTCGCGCGCTTGCTCGACGACGCCACGGCGGGCGCCGACCAACTGCCCAAGCTCGAGCACGCGCTCATGCGAACGTGGGACGCCTGGTCCAACGACCACGCCGCCGGCGAGCCGCTCGACGAGCGCCACTACGAGGCGATCGGCGAGGTGCGCGGCGCGCTCTCCAAGCACGCGAACGAAATCTACGATGCGTTGGAGCCGCGGCAGCAGCAGCTCGCGGAACGGCTGTTCCGCTGCCTGACGGCGCGCGACGGCGAGAACCGCGACGTGCGCCGCCCGATGCCGGTCAGCGCGGTGCTCGCCGTGACCGCGGCAAAGCCCGGCGAGCTCGAGCAGTTGATGCGCATCTACGCGGCACCCGCGGTGTCGTTCCTCACCGCGTCGGGACCGCTGTCCAACCCGACGACGATCCTCGACGTCACGCACGAGAGCCTGATGCGTTTGTGGGACCGTCTGCGCGCGTGGGTCGCCGACGAGGCGGAGTCCGGCAAGACGTATCGCAAGCTCGTCGACGACGCCGCCGCGAAGCGCGCGCACTGGGTCGACCCGGAGCTCGCCGTCGGCGAGGCGTGGCTAGCGAAGCACCGCACGTCGGTCAACCCGGCCTGGGCCGCGCGCTACGACGTCGCGCTCGCCGCGCTGCCCGCCGACGAGCTCGCGGGATCGCGCGCGGCGCACGAACGCTTTGCCGCGGCGCTCGCATTCCTCAACGCGAGCGCCGCGGCGCCGCGGCGCAGCGCGGGTATGATCATCGCGCTCGTCAGCGTTTTGTTCCTCGCAGCGACCGCGCTCGCGATCGTCGGCTTCACAAAGTACAATCAAACCGTCGCCGAACGGCACCGCGCCGACGAGCTCGACACGAAAGCGCGCGCGGCGATCTCGCAAGCCGACGCGTCACGCCGCATCGCCGACCAAGAGCGCGAGCGCGCGAAGACGAGGACCGCAGCGGCGAACCAACGCATGCTCGAAGCGGCCCGGATCGTCAAAGCCGCCGATGCGGAAAAACGCCGCCGCGCGGCGCAACGCGCGAAGGCATCTCCGAAGCCGAGCCCCCGCGCGTCGGCAAGCCCGCGTCCAACCGCAACCCCGCGCCCAACCGCAAGCCCCCGTCCCACCGCGACTCCGCATCCATCGCCAAGCCCGCATCGATCCGCGAGCCCGCGGCCCGCGCCGACGGCGAAGCCGGCGACTCCGCGTCCGATCGCGCGCTCCGCGCCCGCTCGAAGCGCCGCGTCAGCGGCACTCGGCGCGAACGCGTCATGCCGCCGCGCCGTGGACGACCAACGGCTCGCAGCGAGTGCGTCGATCACCCGGCGCGCCGCGTACGACGCGTCCGTCGCAGGCCTCGCCGAAAACGGTAAGTGCGAAAACAAAGCGGCGCGCATCGTGAACGAAGGCTACTTGCGCTCCACGCTGGCAGCGGCCGAGCACGCCTTGGGCATCGGCGATTGGAAAGCCGATCTCGACCGCGCGAACCAGCTGCTCATGCAATGCGAGACGCTGATCGAGTTGCAGACGACGAAAGCCCCGGCCGACTGCGCGGCACAACGGCGCTTCAACGAGCAAGCCGCGACGGAATTCACGGTCCCCTAGCCGGGGTCAGCGCCGTCCGACTCGAAGTCCTCGTCATCGATATCCATGTGTCCATGGATGACGCGCTCGATCATGACACTTCGGGCGTCATCGTCCACCATGTAGAACACGACATACGGATATACTGGCCACGATCGCAAACCCGGGCGCAGTTCCGCGCGCTCTCGACCAATTCGAGGGTGCCGTGCGAGCAGTTCCTGAGCTTTCAGAAATTCTCGAAAAAAGCGGTTCTCGCCGGCGGGATGCCGCTCGGCATACCATGCGGCAATCTCCACCAAGTCGTCCGCAGCGGGTTTGGTCCGGCTGACGAGATAATTTTTAATGGCCAGCGTCAGCGTTTCCGGGCGGCACGCCGATCCGCAAGTTCGCGCCCGCGGCGAGCGATGTCGCGGAGCGCTTCGTCCGTCAGCGGCTCGACATCGCCTGCAAGATGTGCGGCGTGACCGAGATCAAGTGCAGCCAAAAGGGCCTCATGCTTTCGGCTGCGGGATCGCAACAAACGAAGCCCGTCGCGCACGACCTCGCTCTGGTTGGTATATCCACCCTCCCGCGTCTGCTCGGCGACGAAATCAGCGAGGTCGTCTGATAGATTCACGTTCATCGTGCGCATCATCGTGAGTATATCGCATCTTGGCAACAATTGCCAACCCTCTTTCCCGGCCGGGGACGACCCTCGTGCCGAACCATTCGAGGGGTTCGGTGCCCTCGCCGATTCCGCAATACGCTTTCCGTATTCAGAGCGTCGAAATCGAGCCGCACCGACGCGTCGATCCGCCGGACGGGCGGACGTCCGATGCGGGGCGAACCGATGACGGGAGGGCACGTGGCGGAATTGGCAGACGCGCTGGATTTAGGTTCCAGTGGGGCGACCCATCCGAGTTCGAGTCTCGGCGTGCCCAGGGTATTGCGCTAGTACTCGCTGTTCATGTCGTCCATGTATTTGATGTGGTCGGTGAGCGCGACCCAGGCGCTGGGGCGGATGCGCAAGTCGCTGCGGAACGGATACTGCAGCTCGAACAGCAGGACGAACATCGAGACGATCAGGAGCGCCGCCGCCGCGGTCATCGCGAAATGCGCCTGATGGTTTTCGATGCCGAACAGTAGCGCCATGCCGAGCACCACCACGGCGCCGAGCACCAGCACGAGCCAGAGGAACCACGACAGCCCCTCGTCGTTGGCCGCCAGCCGGCGCTTGCGCGCGTCGTGCAGCTCGTTCAGCAGGCCGATTGCGATCTGCTGTGCGTTGACCGCGTTCGGCGCGGTCGGCTGCAAGGCGGTAACCCGCCCCATCGCGTGCATGAACACGGCATCGGCTCGGGTGGGCCGCTCGCCCTCTTCGCCGAACGGCGCGGTTCGCATGAACGGGTACTCGTCGCGGAGCATGAGCTGCGTGTACGTTCGCATGTCGGCCTGAATCGCGGCGCGCACGGGCGCCGGGAACGCGCCGACCGTGTGCCAGATGTTCGCGACCGCGGAGGCCTCGACCGAGGCGCGTTCGCGCGTCGCGTCATACTGCTGCCACACCGCGACCGTGATGAGACCGAGCATGAGCGCATACAGCGTGCCGGCGACGGTGATCATGAACCCCGCCACGTCGTTGTGCCGGCTGAACTGAGCCGTGTCGTAGCGCCGGAGCACCAGCCGGTGCGCCAGATAGGTGACGCCGATCGTGACCGCCGCGGCGACGATGAGCACCAGCAAAACCGGAAGTCCGAGCAATGCCGTCATAAAAACCTCGCTCCCTTGGCGCGTACTCCAAGACGACGCGGCTGCTTGACGTCCCTCCCGTGGGTCCGGTACACTCCCAGGGTTCGTTCCGGGGGCCGCGAATCGTGGTGCGTCGGTCGCGCGGAAGTAGCTCAGCGGTAGAGCATCGCCTTGCCAAGGCGAGGGTCGCGAGTTCAAATCTCGTCTTCCGCTCCATTTCAATCGTGACGGCGGGCGCTTGCCCGCCGTCCCCGCATGCGGAGGTCTGCCGTTCCTGTGCCCTCGACGCTGAAGTCGCTCGACCCAACGCAGGTCGAGCTCGAGATCAGCATCACGCCGGAAGAGTTCTCCGCGGCGCAAGATGCCGCGTTCCGCACGCTCGTTCGCACGGCGAAGATCCCGGGCTTCCGCCCCGGCAAAGTCCCGCGCAAGATCTTCGAGAGCGCCTACGGCCCGCAGGGCATCATCGAGCGCGCGCTGGACGACCTTCTCAACAAGAAGTACCCCGCGGCGCTCGAGGAGCACGGGATCGACCCGCTGACGCGCCCGACGGTCGAGGTGATCCCGGCTGACGACGACAGCCAGCCGCCGCACTTCAAGGCCGTGGTGGCCGTCCGCCCGGACTTCGAGCCCAAGGACTACACGGGCGTGGAGATCACGGACGCGCCCGAGGCGGCGACCGACGAGCAGGTCGAGGAGACGCTCCAGCAGATGCGCCGCGAGGCCGCGACGCTGATCCCGGTCGACCGCCCGGCGCAGCTCGGCGACACGGTCACGATGGACTATGAAGGAAAGATCGACGGCGTCGCGTTCGAGGGCGGCACCGCGACCGGCCAGGAGACCGAGCTGAACGGGGACCGCTTCATCCCGGGCTTCGTCGACGGCATCGTGGGCATGACGGCGGGCCAAACCAAGGACGTCCCGGCGAAATTCCCGGACCCGTACTCCAACGCGGACCTCGCCGGCAAGGACGCCGTTTTCACGATCACCGTCCACGAGATCAAGGAGCCCGAGCTGCCCGCGCTCGACGACGAGCTGGCCAAGCGCGTCTCGCGCTCGGAGAACCTGGCCGACCTGCGCGCCGAGGTGAAGCGCCGGCTCGACGAGACCGTCAAGCGCAACGCCCGCCGCCACCTCCAGGGCGAGCTCCTCGACAAGCTGACCGCGGCGAACAACTTCCCGCTGCCCGACGTGCTGGTCGAGCGCGAGCTCGTCAACGTGCTGAACGAGACCCGCCAGTACGTGGTGCGGGCCGGCATCCCGTGGGACGATTACCTGGAGAAGAGCGGCAAGTCGGAGGACAGCCTGCGGCAGGACGCCCGCCCCGAGGCCGAGCGCCGCGTGAAGACGACGCTGCTGGTCGAGGCGATCGCGAAGAAGGAAGGCATCGTGGCGACCCAAGAGGACGTCGAGAACGAGCTCGCGGCCCTATCGGCCCAGTACGGCCAGCCGCGCGAGAAGATCATCGAGGCGCTGCAGGCCAACGTGCCGGCGCTCATCGACGGGATCGTGCGCACGAAGACCATCGACCGGCTGATCGAGCAGGCCCGGCGGGTTCCGCCGAGCGCGCCGGCCCCTGCAACTGAAGTCGCGGCACCTTAGGTCACGGAGGGCGCACACATGGGACATCTCGTACCGATGGTCGTCGAGCAGAGCGCACGCGGTGAACGCGCGTACGACATCTACTCGCGCCTCCTCAAGGAACGTATCATCTTCGTCCACGGACCGATCGACGACGGCATGGCAAGCCTCATGATCGCGCAGCTCCTCTTTCTGGAGCGCGAGGATGCCGATAAGGACATCGATATGTATATCAACAGCCCGGGCGGATCGGTGACCGCCGGGCTCGCGATCTACGACACGATGCAGCTGATCAAGCCGGACGTCGCGACGATCTGCGCCGGCATGGCCGCGTCCATGGCCTCGGTCCTGCTGACCGGCGGCGCCAAGGGCAAACGCTTCGCCCTGCCGTTCGCGAAGATCCTGATCCACCAGCCGTGGGTCCAGCAGGTGGGTGGCCAAGCCACCGATATCGAAATTCACGCCCGCGACCTCATCGCGACGCGGCGGTCGCTGGCCGGCATCTACGAGAGCACCACGGGCAAGCCGGTCGAGCAGATTCTCAAGGACATCGAACGCGACTACTACATGACCTCGGAAGAGGCCAAAGAGTACGGAATCATCGACGACGTCTTCCGCAAAGAAAGCCGCACCGTCGCATCCAACACGCCAGGCCTCTAGGAACACTGCATGTTTCGGTTCGGGGACGAGAAAGGTCAGCTCAAGTGCAGCTTCTGCGGCAAGTCGCAGGAGCAGGTGCGCAAGCTGATCGCGGGCCCCGGCGTCTACATCTGCGACGAGTGCATCGAGCTCTGCAACGAGATCATCGAGGAAGAGCTCTACAAGAACGTCGATGAGAACCTGCGGCTGCGGAACATCCCGAAGCCCAAAGAGATCAACCACATCCTGAACCAGTACGTGATTGGTCAGGAGCGGGCGAAGAAGTCGCTGGCGGTGGCGGTCTACAACCACTACAAGCGCGTCAACGCCGGCGGCTCGAGCGGTACGGGCTCCGACGAAGTCGAGCTGCAGAAGTCGAACATCCTGCTCGTCGGCCCGACGGGCAGCGGCAAGACGTACCTCGCGCAGACGCTCGCGAAGATCCTCGACGTGCCGCTGGCGATGGCCGACGCGACGTCGCTCACCGAAGCCGGCTACGTCGGCGAAGACGTCGAGAACATTCTGCTCAAGCTCATCCAGGCCGCCGACTACGACGTCAAGCGCGCCGAGAAGGGCATCGTCTACATCGACGAGATCGACAAGATCGCGCGCAAGAGCGAGAACCCGTCGA
>Ga0066662_10000522_pt1 | contig 16942 bp, 20 predicted proteins | sample GraSoiAngelo_111_FD_133939 | JGI IMG/M metagenome (GOLD analysis project Ga0066662, IMG submission 133939) | Grasslands soil microbial communities from the Angelo Coastal Reserve, California, USA - 14_0903_12_40cm | ecosystem: Environmental > Terrestrial > Soil > Grasslands | place: USA...
GCGGGTTTGGTTAGGGCTGCATGGGTGTTCATACCACCTGTGCAGTCCGTATTCGCTTTGTAACACGCAGAAGTGAGAGGGTCTGCCGTTTATAGCCGTTAACGCAAGTTTAGGACACTACCGGTTTTCAAGGGCGTTTGACAACTCCCCATTCCCCTAGGCAAACTACCGATTTGCCCTTTACGCAGGTGTCGGCGCAAGTCTCTCTGGCCCATTGTGAACAGTCGCGCGACAAACCGGGTGACGTATTCGCTGGACTCAACGCTGGAAAGCGTCAACATGGCCGAACGCAAGGCCTTTGAGATCGCTGCTCACGGGGGGTTTGGGGAAGACCAGCAGCACCACATTGCCATGGCGGTCAGGGAAGCCGCAGTAAATGCCGTACTGCACGGCAATGCCTATGATCCCCATAAGAAGTTCTTTGTAGCCTATGAGATAACCCCGCAGGCGCTGGTGATCACCATCACCGATCAGGGGAAAGGGCTGGATGAGGCGAGCCTTCCTGATCCGCTGGCGCCGGAGAACCTGATGAAGCAGTCAGGCCGGGGAATATTCCTTATCCGCTCCTTTATGGATGAGGTCACGATCAGGAATTTGCATCCGGGAACCGAGATTACATTAGTGAAACATACAGGCCGGGAGGCCGCGAATGCCAAGGAGGAATTAAAGTGACAATGAAAGCTAGCAACCGGCAGGTAGGTGACGTCACCATTGTTGACCTGAGCGGTCGTATTACCCTCGGCGAGGGCAGCGTTGTATTGCGGGACACAGTTCAGGACCTGGTCAGCAAGGGAAACACCAAAATCCTGCTCAACCTGGAAAATGTCACTTATATTGACAGCTCCGGAATTGGAGAGCTGGTCAGCGCCTTCACCACCGTCCGCAACAAAGGCGGCGAACTGAAGCTGCTCAAGCTCACCAAGAAAGTCCACGACCTGCTGCAGATCACCAAGCTCTATACCGTGTTTGATATTAAGGATGACGAAGCAGCCGCTATCCAGGCGTTTACCAAGTAACCGATGGACTCTTGCAGCGCCTTGGGAGACATTCGTGCAACTATTCGCCGAAATAGAGTGGCACTGGGTATTCGAAATCGGCAATGTTCTTTCTCTGATTGGAATTCTAATTTCATCAATCGGAGTTGTGATCAGTATTCTATATGCGAGAAGTGCTAAACGGGTGGCTTTTACTGCCCTTCAGGCTGCTGCGGCAGCAAGGAAAGAGTTGCTGATTAGGATCGCCGCCGAAGAAATCACTCAATTTATTCGACGGCTGCAATCACTGCGAGAAGCCAACGAAACGCAAGACCTTATAACGGTCTTGCGTATTGCTGGTGAACTAAGTATTGACTTATCAGCGGCGGAAACATCTTGGGTGGAATTACGTGAATTACAGCATGGAGAGATTGCTGTTATAACGAGACAATTAAAACGAATTCTGGTATTCCTCCGTGATGATACCTTGGTAGATAATGAGAAGGTACGGCGTGTATCGGAAACCCTGGATTTTGTAAGCCAATTAATGGGCAAAGTGAGCGGACGACTGCGATTCCGGAGCTGATCCAATGGCAAATGCTTTTCTGACTTTTTTTGAGGACGACCCTAAGCAGATTGAGTTAGTAAATACTGTTACGGAAAAGACTCTTCAAGGCAAACTGCTTTGGAATAAGTCGACTACCACCTATGAAGCAACCCTTCCTAATCGTGTCGAACTGATATTTGCTCTGTCTAATTCTTTTCTACCGTTCGTCAAAACGAAGACTTGGGCCCATTTTGTGGTTCGACAGCCAAACGGCAATGATGTTCTCAAAATTGAGCAAACCAGCTCTTTTCCATTTCCCCAAGTGGAGAATGTAACGAAGTCACGCTTGGAGACGGCGGTAGAACGCCTGTTTGACATTGTTAATAACGCTGCGAAAGGTGAGGTCGAAAAAGTCATAGACCAGTTGAAGAACCTGTAGCAATATTATGAGAATCTCACGTCTTGATCGTTCTTCCGTTGATCCTGAAGTCGGCGCGATCTATGACCACTTCATGAAGCAGCGCGGCAACATTCCCAACATGTTCCGCACCGTGGCCCACCGGCCTGAAATCCTGAAGACCATGATTGCCCATTTCCGTGCCGTCATGGAAACCGGCACCGTTCCTGCCAGGCTGAAGGAACTGGTGATCGTCAGGACATCACAGATCAACCGTTGCGAGTATTGACTGGCCTCTCACACCGTCTTGGCAAGACGGCTGGGCTGGTCAGAAGATCAGATCAACAACCTGCATCACTTCGAAAGCCGTACCGATTTCACTGACAAAGAAAAAGCGGCTCTGCGCCTGGCCGAACGCATGACCAGCGATTCTCATACTATTGACGACGCGCTTTTTGCCGAGCTGCGCAAGCACTTCGATGAAGGCGAAGTCATCGAGTTGCTGGCTTCTATCGGACTGTTCAATTATTTCAATCGCTTCAACGACGCCCTGCAGATGGAGCCCACCAAATGAATTGGTGTTGTTTCCTTTGCGTCCTTAGCGCCCTTTGCGGTAAATTCGCCAGACAGCCAACTTCCAATACGCTTCATCCCTCCAAGTAAGCACAGGCTACGAATCATGAAACTGCTCTCTCTCATTCTGCTCCTCACGTTTGCCTTTGCTTTGGGCTGCAATCAGGACACCGCCAAGACCCGAGAAGACGCCGCAAAGGCGGCATCCCAGGTCAAACAGGAAAGCAAAGAAGCGGCCAAGGAGATCAAGCAGGGCGCTGAAAAGGCGCGCGAACAAGGCAAGGCCGTTTCAGAAGGTATCCGTGAAGGTCTCAAATCAAACAGCCCCCCACCGCAGAAACAAAAGTAGTCACTCCCGCAGCTCAGGTTAGCGTCTATTTCCTCCTCAGGCAGCTAAAGGTTTGTCTCTGATTTGGACAGTTTCCAGAATCTGGACAAAAACGTCGTAATCCGAGGTTTTCACAGCGAAGCTCTATAGCACGATTCCAGCCAATGAAATCAACAAGCTAGAGTTCCTTTCATCCTGCAAGATGCATTGGCAGAGCAAATGCATTATCTGCTGCTGTGTGCCAACCGGCACTCAAATCACTAGGAGAATGGACCAACACATGAAGACCACATTGAAGATGGCGAGCCTGGCAGCCGTACTTGCAATTTGTATGTGCGCTCAAAATGCATTTGCACAGACCGCCTCAGGAACACTGACCGTCACAGGGACCATCAGCAGCTCTCTTACTTTGCTAGTGCAGAACGCAGGCGGCACCACTTCCGGTACCGGCACTGCCGCAGCTACCAGCGCCCTGGGCAACATTTCGAAATTTGGCTCTGCGCCAACCGGTTTCACTCTTGCCCGTGGGGCCAGCAATTGGACGCTTTCATCAACCGTGGGCGTGGAAGTCGATAAGGCCAATCTGACCAGCACCGATTACACGCTGACTGCACAGCTTGGCAGCGCTCCCGCAAGCGGCGTGACCTGGAAGCTGAATGGCTCCACGCTTTCTGATTCCGCCGCCACCACGCTTACCAGCACCGGGACCTTTGCATCAACCGGCAGCTATAGCTGGGACATCGTGGTTGCGGACTCAGCGTCAGCAGCGGCAATCGATAACACCATCAATTTCACTGCTACCGCGAACTAATCGGACTTGAATAACTCTTTCTGGACTTAATTATGTTGCGAGCAACCACCAAAACCGCCTGGAGAAGCGCTGTTCTGGCAGCGCTTCTCTGTGGTCTCCTCCCGGCCGCTATAGCGCAGTCCCCACGGCCATTACAGACTGCAGATGAATTCACGGTCGCAGTAGTCACGGACGATCACCGGCCCGCTTTGCCGGGCGACACAGATATCGATCTGGGCAGGGTCTCTTATAACGGAACTGAGTCGCAAAGACATGGCGGCGCCAAAGAATCCAAGTCATTCAGTATCGTGCGTCATATTCGGGTGCGCGTGGCGCGCCGAAACAACGCTGCAGGAATCGTGATGGTAAGCGCTTATCTGCTTCACAGTTGCTATCCCTGCAAGTTGCGGCTGGACGGCATTGAACTGAAATCCGGCCCGACGGTAGTGATGCTGCGCACTCAACTGAATGAGACGAGCGACCATCGCCTCGAAATTGAGATTCCTGCATCAATGCCGGCCGGAGCGGTGGACGCAGAAATTTGCTGGCAGGTGGAGGAGAGATGAAAAAAACCTTTCTTGCTTTACTCTTAACTTTTTATTGCCTCGGCGGCCGTGATGCTTCGGCACAAAGCCTCATTAGCGTTTCACCGGCATCTCTCAGCCTGAAGGGACGCGCCGGCCAAACCAGCACTCAGAATTTCAAGGTCTCAAACCTCACTGACTCGGTTTATGTTTTCAAAGTTGAGGTGACTGATGTTCTGGTGGAAAACGGGAAGCGCACTTTCATTACCGCAGGCCAGACTTCCGGCAGCATCGCGGCTCTTGCAGTGGTGCCCGTGAATCATGTGGAGCTGCAGCCAGGACAGGCAACGGTAGTACCCGTAATCTTTGTGCTGCCCGTAGAAACGGATATCCGCGCTGTGGCTGTTTTCTTTCGTGGACAACCGGCGCAATCACCCCAGGGCCCCAGAGTGCAGTTGAACCTGGGCACGGTCGTGGATTTTTCCACCTCTGACAATGTGAAACTTGATATCGTGACGCCTCAGGTTGCCCCGCCGACTGCTACCACTAATACCACTGTGACTCAGGAATTGGCCAACATCGGGCCGGAACCGGTGATCGTGCGCGGCGTGGCCGCCATTGTGAATCAGCCGGGAAAACTGGTGGGAAGAGCAGTCTTTGAGCAAAAGAGATTGCTCCCCGGAGAGCGCAACTCATTACATGCTAATTATGCCGGCACACTTCCCCCGGGCAAATATCGGGTGCTGTGTTCACTTGAATATGCGGGAAAGGCCGTCACCCGCACCACAGAGTTCAGCGTCCCATGAAGATCATCACAACGATTCTATGCCTTGGCACAGCAGCCTTTGCCGCAGATGCCATCCACGTTTCCGCCGGCGCCCAACTCCGCGTCACTGGAACCAATGCCACTGCTGCTTACAGCATTGACAATGATTGCGCAGAGGTAGAAGTGGATGGTGGCGTGGTCATCATTAGCGGCAAGCGTCCCTGCACAACCCATGTAGTCACCCTGGCCGATGGAACCACGATTGAGCATGAAGTTTTTGTCTCGCCTCGCCCGGAGCAACTCGAGCGGATCAAGGCAGCCAGAATGCACGAACAAGGAATGCAGGAATCCGGCTACATCTCGACCATGTATTCCAGCGATCCCGGCCAGGTGGAAACCACGTTAAACATGTCCCGCACTCAGGGCGGTCATACAGCCAGCGTCGCTGTCTCAGTTGCCAATGGTCACTCTTTTTCGCCGGAGAAGCGGCAGACGGCTCTGCCGCTTGCCTCACTTCGTTTTGCCAGTTCATCCACCACGGTGACTTTGCTGGATAGCTTTGTGGAGCAATCGCCGCTCACGCTCTCCGGAACGGATTTGCGCGGCCTGCACATCCAAAGTGGCCCGTGGTTCCTGCACGCCGGAATTGCCTCTCTCACTAATTTCCGGCAGAGAATGTTCGATCCTGACCCTGACCGCACCATTGATGCGGGCTACCGCTTCGGACTCACACGGCACAGCGGTCTCATCGCCAGTACACAGTGGGTCCATGCTTCGCCGTCCTACGCTTCCGGACGCTCGGGCGTCATCGGCTCGTTGATGTATGACTACCTGAATCCAGAGCGGCTTCGCTTGCAACTGGAGTTGGGTATGAGTGAAGGAGCGGCCGGTGCAGGTTTGTTTGACTTTTTCGGGTCAAAGGACCGGATGCAGGTTCGGGTGCGTTCAACCCCGCTCCATTTTCCCGGGCTTTCGGCCGCCCCTGCGCGAGGCTTCCAGGGCAGTGGCAACTGGACGCATCAGTTGACCGGCACTCTGGGCGTGGATTTCTCCGGAACACGGGACACATACCGTCTGCTGGACGGCACCACTCAGGCAAACACTTCTGCCGCTGCACGGATGCAATGGCGGCTCGGCCATTTCACTCTCAGCGGGGGCTTTGATCATGCAGAGCTGTCACGGCGCAATGCGGAGGCTATTGTCTCCAATGCTGTCCCCGTTGGCCTTGCCTTCGATACCCAGCATTTCGGCAACAGCATCCAGTACCAATACCGGCGCAATGACGCTGCGGACCTCGGTTCTTATCTGGTGCGCGATTCAATGCGCATCAACTCCGGGCCGGTAAGGTTCACTTTCTATGGCTCGCGCCAGACCCAGGCACCGACCCTGGATTACGTGGTCGGCAATGTTCCGGGCCTGCGGCAGGCATTGCTTGAAGCGGGCGTCACCGCCACCACCCCGGAAGACATCCTCGATTTCATCCGCGCTCATGCCGACCTGATTGGCGGCGGATTGATCACCAACCTGAACCTGAACCTCGCGCCGGTCCGCAATGAGTACGGCGGCACTTTTAACTGGACGGTGCGGCGAAATCTGCTGTCACTGGACTTCGGATACAGAGAAGTTGATGACCAGAGAATCATCGGGCGCGTCACTTCCAGGCTGGGCAGCGGAAGTCTCTCAGTACATCTCACGCCTACGACCACGCTCGACGTTACTGGATCACTGCTTGAAACACAGGCCCCGGGCAGCGTTCTGCGGACTCCGTTGCTTGCGATTGGGCTTCGCCGGCAACTGGGCAGCGTGCCCGGCTTCCTCAACTATTTCCAGCAACTTGGCTGGATACGCGGTGAAGTATTTGTGGATGAAGATGGGCACACTGCGGGAGGCATGGAAGGCGTCACTGTTGTCCTTGATGGTGTGCGGCGCACCCACACAGATAAGTCCGGCGTCTACTACTTTCATTCTGTTATGGAAGGTAAACATTCCGTGGACGTCGAATACCAGAGCGCCGGTTCGTATATCTTCACTACGGCCCCTCATGTTGAGACCGATGAGAATACGGTCGTTAATTTTGGCATCAGCACGCGCAAGGCCCTGCTTTTCGGCAGTGTACGTAATGACGGCGGCCTGCCTCTCAGCAAGGCCGTCATTCATATCACAGGTGTGAAGCAGGAGCAGATACGCACCACCGACAATGGTTCTTTCCGCTTCAATCTCACCAATGGCGGTACATACACGGTCACACTGGACGCTCAGTCGCTTCCGCCATCCTATGATTTCAATTCATTTACACCGCAAACAGCACATGTAGAGGTGAATGAACCTGCGCGGGTGGATTTTGTGGTGCGCGCGTTCCGCAGCATTCACGGCACGGTGACATGCACGGGAGCGCAACTCGACAACAGCAAGGTAGACCTTCGTATAGACATCGGGGCTTCCGTCGTAATTGTTGATGGTGATGGGAAATATAAGATCAGCAATCTTTCCAGTGGCCCGCACGACTTGACGATTACCTACGGCAGCACGCATCTTACCCGCCGGGTCGAACTTGCGGCTGACCCGGTCAGCCTGAATGGTATTGATTTCGAGGTGTGTACGGCAGACCCACTGGCCCAGGCCAGGAGCGCCGCTGTAGGACGGTGAAACTTCTGGCGCCCTGAGAAACAACGATGTGGTTGAGATGTGCAAGAGCACGGCCCAGACGGTGGAAGGGCTGCAGCCATCGTCTGAACGCCACAACTCTGTTCGCGGCTCTACGCTTCTGCCTTGGAAGATGTTTGTCCATGGAGCCGTGGCGCAAAGCGCGCTCCGTAGATGAACAGCACGCCTGAGAGTCCTGCCGCCACGTATGTGGCCAGGAAGCCTGTTTGCAGTGAACTCCTGTCGGAAATCTTGCCAATCAGAATTGGAGAAAAAGCGTCACCGAGTAGATGGATAATCACCAGGTTCACTGCCATCGCCGTAGCCCGTATCCCTGCACTGACGGAGTTGACCAGCGCAGCATTGCTTGGCGCAGTCCCTATCAGCAGAAAGAAAACTGCCATAAACATGAGAGGAAACATCATAGGGCCTGCCACATAGATGGAGATGACCATGAAAGGCACGGCAATGAACATGGCTATGCCGGAGAAAGTATAGTAAGCCCCGTTATAACGCTTCATCAGGCGATCACCGATCCAGCCACCAAGCAAGGTGGCAAAAATTCCATTGACCGCAGCAATACCGCCGAAAATAAGGTTGGCTCTCCCCAAGGACAAACCGCGCATGCGTTCAAGGAAGGTCGGAATCCAAACCTGAAGTCCACCCACGGCAAAGCTGTACATTGCAATGCCCAGGCTCACTGTAATGAAGGCGCCGTTTTTGAACAGACCGGTAAGTGTAGAGCGCACAGCCGACTTATCCTGTTCCTCAGTTTCACCCCGGCGAGGCTCTGGAAGCGTCAGCAACAGGATCGCCAACACAAATCCAGGAAGACCAGCCACCATGAAGGGCAAACGCCATCCGAAGTGTTCTCCCAGAGAACCACCTATGAGATAGCCTACAGCCGTGCCGAATGGCAGCCCAAGATAGAAGATAGAGAGCATTCGTCCACGCCGCTCCAGCGGGAAAAGATCGGCGATCAAAGTGGGAGCAATCGTGGCGTAGCTTGCCTCTCCAATACCGACGATAGCGTGCCGGAACAACAACTCGTGATAGGTGTGCGTGATCCAGGTAAGCAGCGTGAAGCCGCTCCAGACCATGATCCCGATGGAAACGATGTACTTGCGCGGGAAACGGTCCCCCATCCAGCCCACAAATGGCCCGGCAATCATGTAGCAGTAAAGAAACATGCTGGTGAGCCAGCCAATCTCTGCATCCGTGACGTGGAACTCGCTTTTGATCAGCGGCTGAACCGCGAACAAGACCGAGCGGTCAATGTAATTGAGGATGTTAAGTCCGGTAAGCAGCGCAAGCATGAGGCGGGGATAGAGTTTGGGCTGCATTCGAGCCAGGCAATTATATCTTTAGCCGCTGATAAACGCTGATGACGCTGAAAAGTCAAAACCTGACCACAGATGACACAGATAGAACTGATTAACACAGATACAGCTATTCAAATAATTTGATTGAATCACTGGCTGAAGGAACTTGAATTCTCTAAAATCCGATCTGTGTTTATGAGTGTTGATCTGTGGTAAGTTTCTTGGTTTTCAGCGTTTATCAGCGGCTAAAGATTTATTTCTTCGGCCGGGGCCAGCGCACTTCTACTGTGGTGCCGATGCCTCCACGCGGACGGAACACGCCTTTCAGCACTACCCATTTTGGTTTAGCGGCACGCACCACGTCCTCCAGCACCTGGTTCACAATGTTCTCCTGAAAGATTCCCAGATTGCGGTAATGCAGCAGGTATTCTTTCAATGATTTCAATTCCAGGCAGAGCTTATCCGGCATGTAGCGAATCTCCAGCACGCCGAAATCCGGCAAGCCGGTCTTCGGGCACACGGAGGTGAACTCCGGCACGTCTACCAGAATCTCATAGGCGGGAAACTGATTAGGCCAGGTGTCTATTTCAGGAAAGTTGTGGTCCAAACCCGCTTTCGCGTGCTGTTCGGTATAGCCGGTGCGATTTGCCATTGATTCAATTGTAGCAACAGGCTCGATTCAGTAACGGAACACCAGCCGCATGCATCTAATACCAGACTTGCAGCTCACATCTGCCTGGGAGTGCCTTCTTTGACAGGACATGAGCAGGAATTTGTGCGCTCGTTGAAGCCGGTTATTTATACTGAAACGTTTCCCCGATGGTAAGAAAAGAAAAAGCCAGTTTTCTCGAACGCTACAACCTGGTGCTGATTGTGGCGGCGGCCATTATCGCGCTGCTGGTCTTCTCCGGCTGGGAGATGCGCCGTGGCGTGGTATCCGTCCGCGCAGAGAGGGTAACGCGGCAGCAGATTTCCAGCTCCATCTCCACCAATGGAAAAGTTGAGCCGGTTCAGAATTTTGAGGCACACGCGCTGGCTGCTTCGATTGTGAAACGCGTGCTGGTCAACAATGGCGATACAGTAAAAACCGGCCAGCTTCTCGTGCAGCTTGAAGATGCCGACGCTCGCGCCCAGGCGGCCAAAGCCCTGGCGCAACTGCGCACTGCTGAAGCCGAGCTGCAAGCAGTACACTCCGGAGGCACTCAGGAGGAAGTCCTCACCAACAGGTCTGAGCTGGCTAAGGCTGAGACAGAACGTGATGCGGCGCAGCGCAACCTTGCGGCTGTCCAGCGATTACAGCAGAACGGGGCGGCTTCTCCGGCGGAAGTTGAAGAGGCCCGCAACCGGCTGAAGAAGGCTGATGCCGATTTGCAGCTCCTGCAATCCAAGCAGACCGGACGTTTCTCGAGTCAGGACGTAACACGGGTCGAAGCAAACGCGAGCGAAGCACGAGCCGCTTATGAGGCCGCGCAGGAATTGCTCAAGAACTCCAATATCCGCGCGCCCTTCGCAGGCATCGTCTACCAGTTGCCGGTAAAGGCAGGTTCATACGTCAATACCGGCGATCTGATTATGCAGATGGCCACCCTCAACACCATTCAGGTGCGCGCTTTTGTCGATGAGCCGGACATCGGCAAGCTGGCCAAAGGACAAAAAGTAGATATCAGTTGGGACGCTCTTCCGGGCCGCGCCTGGGAAGGGATTGTCACCCGCGTCCCGACCACGGTCACCATGGTTGGAACTCGTTCCGTGGGGGAGATCACCTGCGAGATTCCCAACAACGATCACAAGTTACTGCCCAACGTGAATGTGAATGTAAACATTGTTCTCGATCGCCATGACAATGTGCTTACGGTCTCGCGTGAGGCCGTCCATGATTTTGAGGGCAAGCGCGTGGTCTATGAAATTGCCGGAAATAAGATCAAGGCGCACGAAGTTGAAACCGGCGCATCCAACTTGACCCGTGTAGAAATTAAAAATGGAATCCGGGAAGGCACAGAGATCGCGCTGGGAGCCGTGAACGCTCAGGCCCTCCACGATGGAATGGAAGTAAAGGTGGTCCAGCGTTGAGCGTGAAGCGGCCCCTGAAGGCAGTTTTGCTGCTTTTTCTGCTCAGTGCTGCGGCGCTGGCGCAATCCAGCAGCATGTCCCTGCTGGAATCCGGCAGAGCCGATGAAGCCATCCGTACCTTTAACGCCCGGATTCAGCAGAATCCCAATGATGCGGAAGCCTACAACCTGCTGGCCCGCATTTATTTCCAGCTTGAACGCTGGGACGATTCCATCCGCGCCGCCGAAAAATCAGTCGCGCTGCAGTCCCAGAACAGTGAATATCACCAGTGGCTGGGCCGCGCTTATGGCGAAAAGGCTGACAGCCTCGGACGCCTGCATCCTTTATCGGCCATCAGCCTGGTACGCAAAACCAAAGCTGAGTTGGAAAAAGCAGTGTCCACGGATTCCACCGGAAAGAATCTCGAGGCACGCGCCGACCTGAGCGAGTTTTATACCGAGGCGCCCACGATCATGGGCGGAGATAAAACCAAGGCGCGGCAACTGGCTGATTATGTTTTGAAATATGATCCCGCTCTGGCCCATTACATGTATGGCCGTATTGAAGAACAGACAAACTCAAAAGGCAAAGCTGAGCAGGAGTACAAAACCGCCATTCAGATCAGCGGAAATCTTTCGCGTTACTGGGTAGCACTGGGTTCCTTCTACCGGCGGGCGGGCAGGTTGCAGGAAATAGAGGATGCGGTCAACCAGTCGCTCAACGCCAAACACCAGGGCAGTGTTTCCTATTTCGATGCAGCCTCTCTGCTGCTACAGGGTGGACGCAACTATCCCGAAGCGATACAACTTTTCCGCAAATACATTGCCTCTGATAATCCGGCGGAAGATGGTCCGGTGTTCCAGGCTCATTACTTTCTCGGACAGCTCCTGGAAAAGCAGGGTGATACGCAGGCGGCCGCTCAGGAATATCGCGCTGCGCTGGCATTGGCCTCTCAGTTTCAGCCCGCTCAGGATGCGCTTGCGAAACTTTCCCGTTAGAATCACGTTTCACTCCTGATCTCCGAACAGGTGAATCATGAAATTCAGCTTTCGTGCAATCCTTATCCTCATTTGTGTTCTGTGTCCCTTCTCAATTCTCACCCATGCTCAGGACAATCCACTTCCCTTCCGCACTGCGATTGAACTGGCGCTGAAAAACAGCGCCACCAGCGCCATTGCCCGCGCTGATCTGCAACGCGCCCGCGCCAATTACCTGCAGTCGCGCGACCTCTTTGTGCCTCAGGTGACGTTTGGCTCGGGGCTGGCCTACTCCAATGGATTTCCGCTGAGCATTGAAGGCGCTGCCCCTTCTATTTTCAATGTGAATACCCAGTCATTTCTCTTCAACGCTGCGCAACGGGAGTTCATCAAGGCAGCCAGGGGCGAGGTCAGGACTACAGAGGCACAGAATGCCGACCGCCGCAATGACGTAATTATGGAAACCGCCCTCGCGTATATCCAGCTCGATCTTCTGCAATCTTCATTGAATGTCGAAAAAGAGCAGCAGGAATTTGCCGCGCGGTACGAGGACATTGTGAACCAGCGCGTCCAGGCCGGTCTCGATTCCAATTTAGAGATAACACGTGCCCAATTGACAGGCGCTCGCACTCGCGCACAAATTGCCGAAATCCGGGCAGCAGTAGACCAGTTGCGCCTGCGTCTTTCCCAACTCACCGGATTGCCAGCGAACTCCATCCGCACCTCGACTGAGACCATCCCTAAGCTGCCTGACGTTTCACAGGACACGGACCTCGCCGCTCAGGCTGTTGAGAAAAATCCTCTGGTGAAGATCGCCCAGGAAACCGCCACGGCTAAATCTTTTCGTGCCTTGGGGGAGTCGAAGCAACTCTATCCGGCACTCGACATTGTAGGCCAGTATGCAGTGTTGGCCCGTTACAACAACTACGATGAATTCTTCCGCAAGTTCCAACGGCACAACATAACAGTCGGCGCTCTCATTCGATTCCCTTTTTTCAATTCGCCGCAGCGTGATGTGGCTAAAGCAGCCGAAGCCGACGCGCTCAAGGCCCAGAAAGAAGCACAAAACATAAAGGACCAGGTCAGCTCCGAGACTCTGCGGTTGCAACGTTCCGTCGCGCAATTAGCTGCAGCCCGCGACGTCTCGCGACTGGAGCACCAACTCTCCCAGGCGGATATCGACGCTGCCCATGAAAAAATTCAGGCTGGCGGCGCAACCCTCAAGGACGAACAGAACGCCCGTATCACCGAACACCAGCGCTATACCGCATTCCTGAGCTCAAGCTTCGACCTCGACAAAGCCCAGGTGCAGCTTCTGCGACAGACCGGTGATTTAGAAGGCTGGGCATTGGGACCGGCAAAGCAGTAATTGAATGATGCTTGAGAGTCTCCTCCGATTGCGTGTTAGTTTTTGTTAGAATGCACCGAGAATTCTCCCGGTAATGCCCAACTTTCTATTCTGGAATGTAAACCGTAAGCCTTTAGGCGATTTGATCGTGACCGCGGCACTTGAACTTGACGTTGATGTTTTGGTGCTCGCTGAGTCCACGGTAGATCCAGCCGGACTGCTTATCCGTTTAAACCACATCAAGACACAATACTTCTTTATCCGCAACTTTTGTCCACGAATCCAGTTGTATGTCAGATTCAATTCAGAGTTTTTGCGTTTAGTGGATGAGAGTGAGCGGTATTCAATCAGCAGGCTCAAACTTCCTGCGAGAGCAGAGATACTACTCGTTTCTGCTCACTTGCCAAGTAAACGGGAATTCACCGCTTCCAGCCAAGCGCAAGAATGTGCTCGCTTAGCTTATAAAATTCAAGTTGCAGAGAAAGCTGTTGGACATCAGCGCACCCTGTTCATAGGGGATCTGAATGTCAACCCGTTTGAGGACGGCATGATCTTAGCCAATGCATTCCACGCAGTTATGACTAAAGAAACGGCTATGCGTCCGCCTCGAACAATTCAAGGCGAAAAATACTCCTACTTCTATAATCCGATGTGGAGTCACTTTGGTGACGGTCATAACGGTGCCCCAGCCGGCACATACTATTATGAAAAATCCGAGCATTTAATCTATTTTTGGAATATCTTTGACCAAGTATTGCTGAGACCCGAGTTGGCAGTGAGGTTTAAACCAGAAGACTTGAAAATCGTGAGCAGAATAGGGAAGACGTCTCTTTTATTGCCTAACGGCAGACCAGATTCCAAAGTTGGTTCTGACCATCTTCCAATATTACTTGAGTTAGAATTTTAGCGGAGGGTAACGTGACAGAGATCCCTGACCTGTGGCCAAAACAGATCGTCGAAACAGAATCTAGCATCACGCCTTTCACCATTTTGAAACAGCAAGCAGCGACTCTCGCAGGAAAGACCGAAGGGTTGATTGAAGGCGCGGTTTCCCGTAGAACGGACGATGAGGGAGATTTCTGGTATTCCTTCAGGTTAGTTGCTCCCACGCTAAACTATTCATATGAGCTGTTCGCCGTCTGGCATGAGCCTGTAGCACTATATCCAGTGCACTGTAGCTTTTTAAACCAGAAGATCGAGTGCACAACTGAAGCTGAATTTATCGAGTGGTTGAAAATTGTGTTTTCGTCTACTGAGACCAAGCGTGTTATCAATGGTTTGCTGATTCAAGCGCGCGAGCAAGTAACCTGGTGATGGACGAATTGCTCTCGAACCCGGCAATTTTGTAGCCCGTTCCATAAGGTCCTTCGGCGCGGTTCACTGCACCTCCTTACCACTCAGTGTCCGCCTGTAACCGCTTGGATTCTTTACCCCTTACGCGCCTGCAAACGATGGTAGTATAGAGCTTACTTAGCCATGCCTTTAAAAACGTTATTCCTGAATCCACCGTCTTTTGAGAACTTTGACGGAGGCGCCAGTTCGCGCTGGCCTGCCACCCGTGAGATCGAGTCGTACTGGTACCCGGTTTGGCTGGCCTACCCGGCTGGAATGCTGGAAGGCTCGCGCCTGCTTGATGCGCCTCCGCACCATGTTTCCGCCGAGGAGACCATCGAATTAGGCAAGCAGTACGAATTTCTGGTGCTTTTTACCAGCACCCCCGGCTTCCCCGGCGACATTCGCCTGGTTACCCGGATGAAGGAAGCCAATCCCAAGCTCAAGATTGCCTTTGTTGGCCCCCATGTGACCACCCTGCCGGAGCGGTCATTGCAGGAGTGTTCGGCGATTGATTTTATCTGCCGCCGCGAATTCGACTATGCGACGGTGGAGTTCGCCAACGGCAGGCCGCTTTCAGAGATTCTGGGCATTTCCTATCGTGATGCCAGCGGCAAGGTCGTGCATAATCCTGACCGGCCTGATGTACAGGATCTCGACGCGCTGCCCAACGTCACAGACGTTTATTACCGCGATCTGGACGTGCGCCGTTACAACGTGCCTTTCCTGCTTTACCCGTTTGTCTCGCTTTACACGACGCGCGGCTGCCCGGCGCAATGCACCTTCTGCCTGTGGCCGCAGACGCTCAGCGGACATCCATGGCGCAAGCGCTCTGCCGATGCCGTGGCGCGCGAGATGGCGCAGGCCAAAGAATACTGGCCCTGGGTGAAGGAATTTTTCTTTGATGATGACACCTTCAACATCCAGAAGGCGCGCACGGTGGAGCTGTGCTCCAAGCTGAAGCCGCTCGGGCTCACGTGGTCCTGCACCTCACGCGTAACCACCGACTACGAAACTTTGAAAGCGCAGCGTGAAGCTGGATGCCGCCTGCTCATCGTGGGCTATGAATCGGGCGATCAGCAGATTCTCAAGAACATCAAGAAAGGCGCAACCGTGGAGCGCGCCCGCCAGTTCACCAAGGACACCAAAAAGCTCGGCCTCATCGTGCACGGCGACTTCATCCTTGGTCTGCCTGGCGAGAGCCGTGAGAGCATCCGCAACACCATTGATTTCGCCAAAGAACTGGATGTCGAGACCATTCAGGTTTCGCTTGCTCACGCCTATCCCGGCACTGAGCTTTACGATTTCGCCAAAAAGAATGGATTCATCGTAGGCACCGAACGCATGGTGGACGATGGTGGCCATCAATTAGCCCAGATCGAATATCCCGGCCTGCCCCGCGAGTACGTACTGGAAATGGTACACAAGTTTTACGATGAATACTATTTCCGCCCCAAGGCGGTCTTCCGCATTGTGAAGAAGGCGGTCTTTAACTCCATGGAACGCAAGCGGCTTTACAAAGAAGCCAAGTCATTCCTGAAGCTGCGGGCGCAGCGCAACCGCATTGCCAAAGAGATGCGCAGCAACGGCGCGAAGCCTGGATCAGAATCCGTGGCAGCCCAGGCGTCTTCTGTATCTTCCGGAGACTAGCAGGTGAACCTTCGCAAGTATCTTGTCCTGCTGGCCGTGATGTGTTTTGGCGGCACAGGCGACGTTCTGCTGGCTCGGGGAATGAAATCTATCGGGCCGATTCAACTGCATCACCCGCAGACATTACTCTACGCACTGGGTAATCCCTGGGTGTTGCTTGGAATTGTCTGTCTCACCGGATTTTTTGCTTCCTATCTGACGGCTCTTTCCTGGGCGGACCTGAGTTACGTGCTACCCGCTACGGCCATGGGCTATGTGGTTGTTGCCCTGCTTTCAAAATATTTTCTTGGAGAAACCGTCTCCCCCATGCGCTGGGCTGGAGTCCTGATCATCAGTTGCGGCGTAGGCTGGGTCACCCGCGGCCCCGCTCTTACTGAAACCAAGAAAGAACCTCTGCCCGCCCCCGGAGGACAGCATGAAATCGCTTGAACTCTGGGGCGCGATTGCCTTGATCGTGCTGGCCTCCAGCGCCGGTGACGTGCTGCTCTCGAGCGCCATGAAACGCATTGGCGATCTGGGAGAACTGCGTGCCCGTCGAGGCCTGCTGGTGGTGATTGGCAAAATCTTCAGCAAGAAACAATTCCTGCTGGCGCTGGCCTGCATGTCCGTGGGCTTCTTCAGCCTGCTTACTGCCCTCTCCTGGGGTGATGCCAGCCTGGTGGCCCCGGCGTCTGCTTCGCTTACCTTTATCGTGAGCGCAGTGATGGCTAAGCTCTTCCTCA
>Ga0066662_10000523_pt1 | contig 16942 bp, 28 predicted proteins | sample GraSoiAngelo_111_FD_133939 | JGI IMG/M metagenome (GOLD analysis project Ga0066662, IMG submission 133939) | Grasslands soil microbial communities from the Angelo Coastal Reserve, California, USA - 14_0903_12_40cm | ecosystem: Environmental > Terrestrial > Soil > Grasslands | place: USA...
CGACCAGCACGCCGCCTACATCCTCGCCGAGCGCATGCGCCGCGAGGTGCGCGAGACGTTCGCCGCCGAGCCCTCCCGGCTCACGATCTCGCTCGGCGTCGCCACCTTTCCGCTCCACGCCACGAGCTCCGACGCCCTCATCGCGCGCGCCGACGAGTCGCTGTACGCAGCCAAGGCGAGCGGGCGCGACCGCAGCGCGCTGTACAGCGAGCAGTCGGTCCTCCGTGCGGTTCCCCGCGAGCACGGACACTCACACACGGTGCTCGCGCTCGCGGAGGTGCTCGACGCACACCACGCGGGCCGCGACACGCACTCGCAGACGGTCGGTCGCTACGCCGCCGCGATCGCGCGCGAGCTCGGGATGCCCGACGAGCTCGTCGAGCGCATCCAGTTCGGCGGCGTGGTGCACGACATCGGAAAGATCGCCGTCCCCGAGGACGTCCTCCAGAAGCCGGGCTGGCTCAGCGCCGACGACTGGCTCGAGCTTCGCCGCCACCCCGAAATCGGCGCCCAGATTCTCTCGAGCGCGCAGATGGACGACATCGGCGCATGGGTCCGCGCACACCACGAGCGCCCCGACGGCACCGGCTACCCCGACGGGCTCGAGGGTCACGCGATCCCGCTCGAGGCGCGCATCCTCGCCGTCGCGGACGCCTACGAGGCGATGACGAGCGACCGCGTCTACCGCGCGGCGCTCGGCGCCGAGGAGGCCCGCGACGAGCTGCGCCGTGCCTCCGGCACGCAGTTTGACCCGCGCGTGGTGGAGGCGTTCCTGCGGCTGCTCGACGGGGCCTCGACTACGCCGGCGCTGCGGCTGGCGCGCTGAGGCGGGATCCGTCCGAGGTGCGTGGCAGCATCGATATTGCCTCATCCGATCCTCCCGTTCCCCCCGAGACGGCCGCGCCCATCGCGCGGCCGTCTCATGCGGGAGGGCGCGCTACCCTAGACGCGAACTGCGGGCGTAGTTCAGTTGGTTAGAACGCCGGCCTGTCACGCCGGAGGTCGCCGGTTCGAGTCCGGTCGCTCGCGCTCGACGGATGCCCTGCAAACAGGCAGATTTCCCCGCTGGCGCACACTTCGCAGCGGTCGGGATCGTGGCCCGGTAGTGGCCTAAACGCCATCGGGACGTCCCGTCCGCACCCGGTAAGCGCGCTGCCTACAGGCATTCGAGCAGTAGCGGCGGTCGATCCGTGGGCCGCGCCGACGGCGGGAGCCATCCGACGGCGGGAGCGCGGACGGCTCGCCGCATTCCGCACAGCGAGCCGCCGAGAGGCAGTACCAGCGCACAGTCTCGAGGTACGCCGTAAGAGAGAGGCGGGCGCCATTCGGCAGCACCACTCGCGTATGACCGCCACGGAAGAGCGGCGGTATCAGCCGACCGCCCGCACGGTCGAGTTCGGCGGCGAGCATGGCGAGCATCGGGTCGATGCCCGCGCTGCCTATCGTGCTCTCGAGGGCCGCGAGCTTGCGCGCCTCATCCGTGAGCACACGCGCCTCGTCACGGCCTAGTCCGTTACGGCTAAACAGATTGGTTCCCCCCGCGTTACGGCTAGCAGCCATCGGCGCTCTCGCTCACCGCCCGGTCCTGCTCGTCGTCGTAGGCGTCCAGGCGGCCAGCGATGCCGGCGGTCGCGCCGTCTAGCAGCGCCCCGTAGTGGCGCTCGATCATGCGGACCGAGGTGCCCATGACGCGCGCCAGCTCGAACACCGACACGCGCGCGGCGAGCGCCGTCGAGGCGAACGTCGAGCGCATGTCGTAGATGCGCGCCGGTGTGTCGACGCCGGCAGCCTCGATCGCGGGCGCCCATTCGCGGCGGCGCCAGTTGTCGAGGTTGAGCAGCCCGCCGTGCGGCGCCGGGAACAGGAGCGGCACGTCGAGCCGCGGCGGCAGCTCGTCGAGAGCGGCGAGCGCGCGACGGGAGAGCGGAACCTGTCGGCGGGAGACGTTCGTCTTGCCCAGCTCGACGACCTCGAGCGGCGCGTCCCGGTGCTTGCCGCCCGTCGCCGTGCGGACCACGTTCAGCACGCCGGCCCGGCGGTCGACATCGCGGCGCTCGAGCGCCTGCCATTCCTCCGGCCGCAGTCCGGTCGCCGCCGCGAACGCAGGCAGCGGCCGATACGTCGGCGGCAGCTCCGCGGCGATCGCGTCGAGCTCGTCGCGGGTGAAGGTGCGGACGGTCCGCGGCGCCGGCTGACGGTTGCGGCCAGCGAGGCGAGCCGGGTTACTGGTCATGTAGCCCCAGCGTACGGCTGCCTCGAGCGTCTGCCGGAGCGCCTGCACAACGCCGTAGCGGCTTCGCTCCGGCAGCTTCGCCTGCCAAGAGGCGATCTCGCCGCTCATCCGCTGGAGGTCGCGCAGCGGCACGTCGCCGAACGCGCACTTGGCGCAGCGGCAGGTCTTCCCCTTCCCCGGGTCGCGCTTGTGCGACAGGCGCTCTCGCAGCGTCCCGATCGTGCGTGCGCGGACGGTAGCGCCATGCCGGTCAAGGTACACCGGGACGAACTCGGCGAAGGTCAACTCCGGCAGTGCCGGCGCCTCGCCGCGCAGCTGCGGCTCGATCACGTTCCGGTAGTGCTCGAGCGCCGCCGATTTCGACGGGAACGGGCTCTTGCGACGGCGCAGGCCAGCCGTGTCGTAGTACCTCAGCCCCCACTTGTTCGGGCCCAGCCGGTATGCCTGTCCTCTCTGCGTGGCGGGCATCAGCGCTCACCCCTCAGCCATGCCTCAACCTCGTCGAGCGTGAGCGACGGGTCGCCGGCTGGACCTGCTCCCGCCACGACCGCGTCCAGCGCATCGACCAGCATGTACTTGCCGAAGTCGAGCGCGTACGGGTCGCGTCGCCGGGACTTCACCAGCCGAAGGCCTTGGCGATCAGCCATCCGTCTCAAGCGGGTCTCGCGGGTCTTGCCGTTCGCCATCATCATCCCCTCCGGGTGTCGCTGGACGCGTTACCCGGAGTGTATCTGTAAACGTGCCTGGGCGCGAGCCTGCCCGACGCTCAAGCCAGTCATCGAGCCGGTCCGGCCGGAAGCGGACGGCGCCGCCCGGCAGAGAGAGCGCGATCCCGCGCAGCTCCCCGCGCCGCCACCACCTCAGCACGGTCTCGGTGCTGACGCCGATGAAGTCAGCCACCTCGCGCGCGGTGAGCAGGGGCCCGGTCACGTAGCCCGCCCTTCGGCCATGTGCGCCGCTTCCGGCGTGTCGGTCGAGCACCACGCTGTCAGCACGGTCCGCGGGCCCTGCTCGTCGGCCTCTAGCCGGTGGATGCCGGCGAAGCAGACGGCCTGGGCGTCGTCCGCCCACGCCAGTCCGTTCAGCGCGTCGAGCACGCTCTTCAGGAGGTTGTCTAGGTCCGCTACGCGCCGGCCGGCGCGGTAGAACTGCGCCGAGACCGCGAACGGCAGGGCGCCTAGGGAGGGACGCCCCGCGATCATCCACGTCTGCCGCACGCGCTCGCGGTACTCCGTAGTGGCGGCGGGCGTGTACCAGCCGCTTCGGCCGCGCCGCGCGCGCGCGTTGGGGATCGGCTCGCCCGGGATGACCAGCTCGAGGCGATCGACCGTCGCGATGACGGATGACGCTTCGTGACGCATTACTTCCATTGCGACCCCACGCGGGCGCGCGCGCACGTGCGAGCAAGTAGGGGAAAAGCGTCATAAAGCGTCATTGCGTCATGCCGCCGTCTGCGTCTTCGAGCAGGCCGCCGCTCGGAAGGCCGACGCCGCGCCACAGCCGCGCGTCCTGCTTACGGCCTTGCTCGAACCCGCGGTCGGTGAGAGCCCGACCGAACGCCTGCTTCGTCACCGGCCGCTCGATGCCGGACTCGCTCGCCCACGTCTTGTACGCGGCGTACAGCTCGGCCGCCTTCGACAGCGCGTCCGGCGCGATGATGCACCGCTCGGCCAGGAACGCGCCGAGAATGTCCATCTGCTCGCGGTAGGCCGCGGTCGCCTCGTCGACCGCCCGCGCCGTCCCTAGCCCCTGGTCCTGCCACTCGAGGCAGCCGGTGACCGCCCAGGCGAGGATGCCGGGCAGCTCGCCGCGCAGCTTGTGGGGCAGGTCGCGGTCCTGCTCCTGGTCGGGGATGGTGACCGTGAAGGGGATCTGCCGCACCCGCCGCCAGATTGCGTGCTCGGTGCCGCTGATCCGCGGGAGGTGGTTGGTGCTCAACCAGAGCTTGAAGGCCGGGCGGTAGTCGAACCACTCGCGATGCAGGAAGCGAGCGCTGATCGTGTCGCCTCCGGTGATCGCCTTCATGCGCTCCTCGTTCAGCCGGCGGCCGTCGCCAGTCTCGGACGCGGTGACAAGCCGCACGGCGCGGAGGCGGGCGAGGTCGTTCGGGATGGCGTCGGAGCCCTGCCGCTGCTCGAGCAGTGTGCTGGCGGGTGTCTGCGTCGCGTAGTCGCCGCCGAGGGTCCTGATCGTCTCGACGAACGTGGTCTTGCCGTTCGAGCCGGAGCCGTGGAGGAGGAATAGAACCTGTTCGTCGACCGAGCCCGTAAGCGAGTAGCCGACCGCGCGTTGGAGGAACGCGAGCAGCTCGTCGTCGTGGTCCAGCACGCGGGCGAGGAACGCGCGCCAGGCGGGGCAGTCGGCCGCCCGGTCGTAGCTGAGGTCCGTGATTCTGGTCGACAGCCGCTTGCGATCGTGGGGAAGCAGCTTGCCGGTGCGCAGGTCGAGCGTGCCGTTGCGGACGGTCAGCTCGAACGGGTCGGCGTCGAAGTCGTCGACGGCCTTCGTCCGCATCGGGCCGGCGAGGTCGAGAGTCGCCCGGACGCTGCGCGCCTGCTCGCTCCGGTTCGCGTGACGGATGATCGCCTTGCGCAGCTCGTCGTCGTCGGCGTGCTCCGCCTCCTGGTGGATGGCGCGCGCGCACTCCTGCGCCCACAGGAGCGCGGCCTGCTCATCGTGTCGCCACCGTCGCCCGTCCCACACGTGCCACCCGCGAAGCTGCGGGCTGTAGAGCAGGTCGTCACCGCGGCGGTCCAGGAGCCTCTCGGCGTTGCCCAGCTCGGTCAGGTTCCGCGGCTCGTCGCCGCGGGAGACGGGAGGATCGGCGTCTACGTGGCTGCCGTCGTCGCCGTTGGTCGACGCCATGTTGCCGTTGGTCAGCTCGTCCAGCTCGGCCGCCCATCCGTCGTACTCGACATCCGTCTGCGCGGTTGGTAGAAGCGCCTCTAGCTCCGCGATGCGGGCGGCGCTCACGCCGCGCTCCGCTCGAGAAGATCGCGATCAGGCTCGAGCCAGCGCACCTCGCATCGCCGCGTCGGCCACGACCGCCTCAGCTCCGGGCCGACGAGCCCGCTGTCGGCGACGCTGAGCTGGCGGCGGCCAACGACGTGAACCATGCCGTGCGAGACCCACGCGACCCCGCGGACGTAGATGCGGCTGCCGCGGTTCCAGGGAGCGTCGATCAGGACTAGCGCTCGGCGCGCGTCGCACAGCTCCGACATGCAGCTGCCGCTCGTTGCCATGGACCGGAAGGTCTCAGGCGGGTAAGGAAAGCGCGACTAGAAGCTGCCAAGACGAACGCCGACCGACTCGCGCTCTGCAGCTTCTAAACGTCAGCTTCTAAACATTCGCCGGTCGCCTGCCACGGCGACGTGCGGGCAGTCCAAGCGCGGTTGCGAGCTGACTGATGCGGCCCGGGGTGACGTATAGCTCGTTCGCGATCTCCATCTGCGTCTTCTCTGTCTCCCACAGCTCCCGGAGCTTAGTCTCGAGGATGCGGGTCGAGTTCAAGCGGGCACGCTCACTTCGAGCTGCGGTCTCGATTCTCACTCGCTCCTCATCGGTCAGCGGCCTTCCGTACCGGCTGACGATCCAGTTGTTCGCCCTCTTGACCCGCAACTTCGGGCTCCTGGAGACCGTCTTCCGCACCTGCGAGAAGCGAGCGCTCTGTTCGGCCCGCGTGCCGAAATCGCCGGCTTCGTGTCGAGCCGCTGTGTGCTCGCCGATCTTCCGCCTATGCGTCTCTGAGCGTGGGCGCTGCCGGACGGGGCCACCCTTCTTCTTGACGAGCTTCCGATTGCGGTCTCGGCACTCCGAGCAGAAGAAGAGCGGCGTCCTGCGGCCTCGTGTCACGGCCCTTGCCTCGGCGGCCGCGACTTTCGCAGCCGATCGGGTGACCGTCCTACGGCATCCGGCGCCAGCGCACGGCCTCTCAACCGCCGGTTGAGGTCGTGCTCGCCTTTTGTAGTGCTCGACGAGCGTCCTCTCGAAGAACCACTGCCCGGCGATCTTTCGGCCGCCGAAGCGCTCCTTGTCGCCCTGGCGGATCGCGCCCTCGGTCAAGCCGGTGATGAGCGCCGTCTCAGCCAGGTCTATGAGCCCATCGCGGCGAGCTCGCGCGTGGAGCCGGGCGCTGCGGGTCTTGTGCGACATGCCTCGCGCCGAGACACCCGACTCCTTATCAACGCGAGCGAGTGTCTCAACCTCGTTGCGTGAGTAGCGCGGTTGCCCAAACGCGACGTAGCGCTTGACCAAATCATCGCGGACCGCCGCGAGTAGACGGTGCCGGTACCGCCCGTAAGGACGTGCGCCGCCAGAGAGTCGCCTACCGGCAAGGATCTCAAGCGCCTCGCGCTCTCGTATAGGATCGCCCGGGAGGCCCAGGCGGATACGAGCGGTGTCGACGTCCTCCTCGCTTACGCGATAGCCGCATGAGGCGTGTCCACCCGCGAGCACCATTACGTGCGGCAAGTAGTGGACATCACCGGGACCGGCGCTGAGCAGTTCGCGCCGAACAAGGCGCTCCCTGAGCGCCAGGCGGCGCGCGCACTCGGCTGGTGTCAGCACATAGCCGCGTTGCTCCGCATCGGCCGGGTTTATGCGCTCGGGGCCCATGGCGCGTCAGATTCGCAGCCGAACCGGTCGGAAGGACCCACGAGACCCGCCACGGGGGGCGGGTCTCGTGGGGCGCAAACTCCGCAGTCGGCGCCCGGGCGCGAGTATCGCAGCGGGGGCGGCTAGCTCGCGTGCCCCGCTTCGACCATCAACGCGTTGATCGCGCGTTGCAGGCCCGGCGTCATCTGGACGCGCAGCTCGTCGCCGGGCTTCATCTTCGCGGCCGACTTCATCATCGCTTCGGTGTACTCGTCGCTCACGGCCCGGATCGCTGCGTCGGACGCCTCCCGCTGGCCGAACGGGCCGCCGAACTCCTGAAAGATCGACCGCGCCGGACGCAGCACACGGGACATGACCTCCGCATCGGACTCGCAGGGTTCCTCGAGCCGGCCGAACGCGAACGCCATGCCGACCACCGTGCCCCAGGAGATGAGATCGTGCTCGAACGCGGTCAGCTCGTCGTGCCTGGGCACATTCGCGAACGCCTGCGCGATCGGCCCGCCGCCGTCGTCGTCGTGGGTGATGAGCAGCGACCGGAGGCGTTGCTCGAGCGTCCACTGGTCAGCCATCGAGACCACCCGCTTCGCCGTCGGCCGTCCGGGTCGCGAGCGCGTCCGCGCGCGCGTCGTCGAGCGCGTCGAGCGCCGTCGAGAACAACCGCATGGAGATGAGGTTGTTCGCGTGCTCGCCCTTCCAGTCGGCGGCCCGGCTGAACAGGTCTACGCACTGCTTCAACTGCTGCGCGAGCCGCGATGTCGCGGGCAGGTTGACGAGCTGCCCGCGTAGGTGCTCGTGGATCTCGTCGAGCGCGCGCGCCTCGGCCTCTGCGGTCTCGCGCTGGACCGCCTCGATCTCCTGAATGGTCGCCATCGCTGGCCCCTTTCGCGCAGGGGCAACCGACGACGGGGCTTGCATTCGGGGCAGGGGCACGTTACGCTCCGCCGGAGTCGAGTCGCAGCCTGTCGTCGGGCTACCTGCGATTTGACGCCGGCCGTCGCGTGGCACCGCGGCGGCCGTCGTGTTTCTACGGACGATTGCTGAGACTACCCCGCGGACGGGGCAGTCGCAACCCCAATCCTGATCGCTCGGAAGGAACGCCCCGTGCCCCGCTCGAAACCGGCCGCCATGAACGCCGAGAGGCGCCTCACGCTGAGTGAGGCGGCCGACCTCACGGGAGTTTCGCTCAAGGCCCTCCGCGGTCGCGCCGACCGGGGCGCGCTCACCGTCAGCGTGGAGCACGGACGGCGGGTAGTCACCGTCGGGGAGCTGGAGCGCGTCGGTCTACTCGAGCCAGGCGCCGTGCCGGGCCGTGCCGGCGAGATCGTTACCCGTCTTGAGATCCTCGTCGACGAGCTGCGCAACCTGATAGCCGAGCTGCGGCTCGAGCTTCGGGACTAGCTCACGGCGGCGGCTCAGGCTCGCCGCCCAGTTCGACGCGCAGCTCGTTCGCGATCTCGAGCATCTCCGCGGACAGCTCCTCGAGCCGCGCGAGCAATGCGGCCGCACGCGTCGTCGCGACCCCCGGCCTGAGCAGCCCGGCCCGGCGCAGCGCCGAGATGGTGACGTAGCGCCTTCGCCGCTCGACGGTCGCCTCGAGCCGCCCACGCTCGATCCGCCGCCGGATCGCCTGCTCGCTGCGGCCGGTGAGGCGTGCGGCCTCCGTGATCGTGAGTCGTCGTTCTTCCGCCACTGAGGGCGCGATTCGGGCGCCCGCAGCGGCTCCCTCTATGGCGCGCGCCGGTTGGGGTTGAGTCAGCACCATTGTGGGGTTAGGGTCGCCCCATAAGCACAAAAGCGCCCCGGGCAACCGCAGCAGCGGTTCCCGGGGCCGGCACAGGGAAAGCGAGGTTCCCCATGCGAAAGCGAATCTACATCGGAGCGCTCGCGGCGAGCGCAGCGCTGACGCTCGGCGTCGGCGAGGCGCAGGCGGCGCAGCCGCTAACTCGTGCTGAGGCAGTCAGGGCGGCGGGCAGCTATGGCGCCCGCGATATCCGCCAGGGGGAGGCGCGAAGCTTTCGGATCCGCCGTTGTCATCGCGTCCGCCCGTGGCGCGTCGACTGCCGCCTGAGCGAGTCGGGCGCGAGCTTCGACGGCTACCGCGTCGCCCTGGCGGAGACGATCGCGGTGCGGAGGCGCGGAGCGTGGGTCGTCGCGGACTCGCTCATGTTCCACAACACCGCGGGGCCGATCCGCATCCGGGTCTAGAACGTCTTCGCCTCTACGTAGAGGCGCCGGTTCGAGACCGTGACGCTGCCCGACGTCGAGCGGAAGTTCACGCCAACGGTGTAGGTCCCTGCGGCTGCGAAGATCTCGCACGATCCGCCCGGCAGGTTGCCTGAGCCGGGGAACGAGGGAACGTTCCAGCCGATGAGCTGGCCGGTCGTCGCATCGGCGAGCACGCTCGACGTGCCGCCGCCGCTGGCAAGCCCGGTCGGGCCGGTCGAGAGCGGCTGGCTGACGCCGGCGCCCGCGCTCTGTGCCTCCTGGCCGGCGGGGCCGGTGTTGTTTTGCACCTGCTCGACGACCTGGTTCGCATTCAGGAAGATCGCGGCGAACCCGTTCCCGGCCGACGCGGACCACGTTGCTTGATAGGTGACGGTCAGCTTCCCGCTTGAGGTCAGGACGATGTTCTGCACCTGGTCCGGGGTACCCATCGCCCCGTAGGTCGTGCTCGTGCGGCTGTTACTGCCCGCGATGATCGACGAGCCCCGCGACCCGCCGGGCGTCCGCCAGGTCGCCCCGTCACTGAAGTACAGCGTGTTGGTGTCGGTTGCGTAGTAGAAGGTCCCCTGCGCGCTTCCCGCTGAGGGCTTCCCCGCGTCGGTGCCGGACGCGTACAGCGCGTACTCGACCCACGAGGCGCCGTTCGAGACGTAGAACGCCCCGGTGTCGGTAGCGCGGTAGACGGCGCCGTCGATGACCGCGTTCGCGGCCGGACGGTTCGAGAAGATGCCGGTCGAGTAGGCGCCAACGCGGAGCTGGTTCCAGCTTGTGCCGTCGGACACCGCGTAGGAGCCCGTGGTTCCGTTCGAGTGGTCGTCGCTCGCCCGGTAGACGGTCCCGGTCGCGACGGAGTTCGCGAGCGGCCTCGCGGCGAGCAGGCCCTCGCGGTAGATCGCCGCGTTGTCGAGCGTGTTCGTGTTCGCGGTGTCGGCGAGCCTGATTTCGATCGGGCCGTCCGTCCCTACCTGCTGCAGCAGGGCAAGCCTCGGAGTGCTGTTAGGCATCGTCGCTCGCTTTCTCAGCCCCGCTGCGCGACGGGGTCGCGTGGCGCATGTAGGCCTCCATCTCGTCGATGGTGTCGAAGCTCGCCTCGAGATCCGCGATGGTGTCCCACGTCTCGTCGATGTCATCCCATGTGATCGGCATATTCAGTGTCCTGGGTTGTCGGTTTCGAGTCCGGTGATCGTGGTGAAGGCGGCCTCGAGCGCCGAGATGCTCGCGTAGGCAGCCTCCATCTGGAAGATCGTCCACGTGTCGCTAAGGACGAGCGTCCACCGAACGCCTGCCGGCCGAACGGAATCGACCGCGTTGCGGAGCGCGGTCGGGTCCGGGCACTCGGACGGGTGTGCTTGCAAGATGAAGTGGTATGGGTCGGCGCCACCCGGCGCGGTGCGCTCGAGGATCGCGACCGTCTGCGTGCCGGTCAGGTTGCGTTGCGCCGCAGCGAGTATTGAGCCGTACGTGCCGCGCTTGAAGCCGGACTCCGCCTTGATGATCGCCCGGGCGGTCGCGTCGTCTGTGCCTGGCATGACACCCGTCCCGTTGAACTGAGACAGGAAGGCGGGAAACGGCGTGTTGTCCGGATCGAGCAGCGTCGACCAGCCGGGCACGTAGGACGCGTCGTCCGCGAAACCGGAGTCCGACACAATCACCGCAATCGGATCGAGCATGCTTCCGATGGCCCGGACGAAGGCCGCCAGGTGGCCGTTCGTATCGAACTCGAGCCACGGTGCGTGCGCCTCGAGCAGCGCGTCGGTTGCGGGGGTGGTGGACATCTACGCGGCCTTCGTCCGGGTTCGCGGTAGGGCCTCTAGGCGCCGGGCCAGCGGCACGCCTGACGCGGCTGGCGTCCCGTCGAGCCGCCCCGCTGCGTCGATCACCCGCAGCACGTCGAGCGGGTCGCGCCCGCGGTCCATCCAGTCGAGCGCGGTCGCCATCATCCGCGCCTTGATGCTCGTCTCGAGCGTCACGGAGCCGCCGTGCGGTGCGTTCGCGATCGACGCCAGCTCCGCGCGCGTGTCGCCCCGCTCGTCGGCTGGAATGTCGCGCAGGTGCGCTGCGACTGTCTGGAAGTCGAGCATGTGCCCTCTTTCGGTTTCGGAAGTTGCGGCCGGGATGGCCTGCCTGGTCGGGGGCCGCCCCGGCGCTGCCTGGGCCCCCGTACCTGGCCCTCGCCCGCTCCGGTGGGGCGCGAGGCCGTCTAGAGCGGCCTGTGGACCAGCTCGAGTCGCTCGGCGGCCAGCCGGCGCAGCTTCGCCTGGTGGCGTTCGTGCTCGGTCGCGATCGAGTCGTCGAGCGCCTTCAGCTCGCGGTCGCGCCGCTCGCGCTTCGGCCGCTCGCGCTCGGCCTGCCGTCGCTCGCGCTCTGCCTCCGCGGCGGCGGCCTTCATGCGCGCTTCGCGGGCGCGCTCGTGCAGGTCCGCCAGCTCCCGCGTCCGGGCCGAGGGCATCGGCGGCTGCGGCGAGGCCTCGCGTACAGCGTCCTCGGCCGCCTGGCGGCCCCTGAGAGCCGCGATCTCGGCCTCGAGCGCCTCGAGTCGCTGCGGGTCGATGGTCTCGGCCATCTCAGGCCTCCTGGCGACGCGTGCCGCGGCGCTCGAGCGCGCCCTCGTAGAGCCCGAGCATGTGGCCCAGCTCCGGATGCCTCGCGGCGAGCCGCGCCGCGCCGGTGACGCCGTGCTGGGTGTAGGCGAGCGCGCCGATCGCAAGCTCGATCCGCTCTAGCCGCTGCTCGATCGTGACCTTCGGTGTCGTTCCCATCTAACGTCCGCCTTTGCGTAGTTCGGCCAGTCGTTCGCGGTCGCGTCGGTTGAGCGCCGCGATATCGGGCTTCGCGGTCCGGGGAGCGGCCGGCTGTCGAGTCCCGCGCGCCTTCGAGAGCGCGATCCCGGGTGTGCCGCGGAGGCTCGCGAGCCGCTCCGCGTCGCGGCGGGCGAGCGCCGCAAAGTCGATCGGCGGCGTGGCGCGCTCGGCTTCCGCCGCCTGCGCCGCTCGCAGCGCGGCGGTCGCCGTCTCGTTCGCCCCGTAGGGCACGATCGACACGTCGCCCTTGTGGATCGACACGGCGATGACCGTGCGCTCGGTCCAGTCGTCGTTCCAGGTGTCTTCGTCCGCGATGAAGGCGAAGCTCATCTGGTCGATCAGCCCGGCGCGCATCTTGTGGGCGATCCGGTCGACGTCGGGGTCCAGGGGGTCGAGGTCGGCGTCGACCTTCAGCCCGTGGTCGTCCTCGGCGAGACGCAGCGTCGGCGCGCCGATCGTCGATCGCGTCCGCGCCAGCGGTAGACCCTCGTGGCCGACGAGCAGCGACACGTCGGGGTCGTTCCCGAGCGTCCGCTTGAACGCGCCGCGCTTGATCGTCTCCGTGAAACCGCCGACCTTGTACGGCCGGCCCGTCACCGAGGCGTAGCCGGCGAGCCGCAGCATGCCGTCGCTGCCCTCGCGCAGCTCGAGGTCGCCCGCGGACACGGCTCGGTGCTCGCGGCCGCCCTTCAAGTCCTGCAGCCGGCGTCGGCGCCGCTCTAGGTCAGTGGTCATCGGGATCCTCTCGTCGTGGTGCGCCCATGCCGTCGAGCGCCGCGATCACGAGCGGCGCAAAAGGGCTCGGCGAGCCGCGGCGGCGCTCGTATGACCGGAGCTCCTGCCCCAGCCGAGCGCGGAACGCGGGCAGCTCGTCAGGCGGGACCGTGCGTAGCTCGTCGACGATCTCGCGAAGCGGGAGCCGTCTCGGTCGCGGTCGCGTTCTGGGCATGGATCCGTTCCTTCCGCGGGGGTCATTCGTCTGAGAGCGGGATCGACCGCTACCACCAGTCCGCCCGCACGGGCCGTGACCGAGGGGCCGAGCCCCTTCCGCCGCCCCTTCCGCCGGCACGTCGGTTGCAGCTGGCGTGCTCAGGGCCCGCGTACTCACGGTCGCTCGCGCCATCCACATGGCCGAGGTCCCAGGGCGTGCCAGGCTCGATCAGCAGGCCGCAGCGGGCGCAGCACACCTCGCCGCGCTCCACAAGCGGCTTCCAGCGCTCGCGGGTGCGTATGTGACGCCAGCCGTAGCGCGGGTTCGCGGGCATCTCGCGGGGCCTCCTGGCGGCCTTACAGAAATCGGGGGGGGAAATGGGGACAGTTGAGGGGTCCCGGTCGATCGCGCCAGACTTTTGACCCCCGCGCCCCTATTGCACGAGCCGCAGGTCGGCGGGCCGCGCGCTCAAGCGGCCTGCGCCTGCTCCCTCATGAGCTGCCCGACACGCGCGCGTGAGAGCCCGACCTTGCGAGCGGCCTGCGCGTGGCTCATCCCCTCCATCACCACGAGCGCGACCGCGCGCTCGCCGCGGGTGCTGCCGTCGCCGAGTGGTCGCAGCGCCGGGCACTCCGTGCGTGCGTACGCGGCAGCGAACGCCGGATGCGCCCACGCCAGCGCGACCCGCCAATCGCGGTCGACATCATCTGGTTCAAGCGAGCGGATCGCCTTCGTCCACGCGCGGGCGAACGGGACGCCACGGACGCGGCAGGCGGCGAGGATGACGCGCATCTGCTCGGGCGGCGTCACCGACGCTGGTTCATGCCGCCGCCTGCGCGTCGGCCCGCTCGCCGATGTGCTCGGCGATGGCGCGACGGATCTCGGCTGACACGGAGCGGTCCTGCTCACGTGCGCGCAAGCGCAGCGCGTCGGCGTCCGCTGCCGGGACGCGCGTCGCCATGAACACGAACCCGCTCGGGTCCGGCGTGTCGGTCGTCTCGCGCATTGTCGCCCTCCTCAGGCGTTAGTTCGATCGGCGTAAAAGCTTCGGGCCGAGCGCAGGCGGCGTGTTACGCACTCCCTCACCCCGTAAAGGGACGAAACGCCCCGGAATGTTCAACCCGGCCGGGGAAGTTGCGACCGGGGGTCTATTCGCAGCCCGGTTGCGTCGTGCGCTTGTGCCCGCCGCCGGTCGAGTAGGCGCCAGCACCGCGGCCCTCTAGCGCCTGCTCGATGTCCTGCTCGACGCGCCCGTTCCGCTTGTCCGACTCGGCCTCCCGTTCGAGGTGCCTCTCGTACTCGCATGCCGCGTCGAAGTCGGTCTCCGCGAGCGCGTTCAGCGTCGCGTGGTCCTCGCGGCTCATCCACGGCCAGCGCTTGAACCCTCGCCGGCCGTGCGCGCTCAACCGAACGCGCCTTCGATCAGCCGGCGCGCGTCGAACTCGTCGGCCGCCGCGTCGCGCTCGAGCGTCCACTTCCGCCAGTAGCGCAGCGTCCCCGGTTCCTGCCCCTGGTCGCTGCGGATCCGGTGACCGTCGAACACGAGCGACTCGACGTGCACCGCCGGGCAGCTGATCGCCGCCTGGTAGCACTCGGTGAGGTAGACGCCATCGCTGCCGGAGCGCGGCAACATCGCAAGCAGCCGGTCGCGATTCGAGCGGATGGTGGCGAGCCAGTCCATCGGTGCGGAGCGCCGGGCCGCGGCCAAGCTCGGCAGGCCGCGGCGCGCGCTCTTGTGACCTCCCTCGAAAGTCTAGATGCGCGGTTGAGGGTTAGCGACACGTCGGCTGTCGCTGCGACTCTTCGGGCTAATGCGCCAGGTCGTTGAGATCAAGCAGGCCGTCGAGACCACTCAGCAGGCAATCAGCGAGTGGTTCACGGCGATCGGCACTTTTGGCGCCGCCGCGATTGCCGTCTACGTCGGCGTGATCCGCGAGTACCTGCGGCGCCCGGCGCTGTCCGTCGAGTACGGCGGCCCCGACTCCGGCGATGCGGTTGTGGTTCTCGCGAACCTCAACACGTTGCCGCCGGATGTCGCGTACGTGCGCGTGCGGGTCGTCTGCGGGACTCGAAGGTCAACGGCCGAAGACGTCGAGGCGACGGTCATCCGGGTTCGCGAGCTCCACCCGAGGCCCGGGGTTCCACCGCGGGACGCTGACGCGGCGATCGGAGGGCAGCTACTCGTATGGTCGAACACGTCGCCGCCTACAACACGCGCGAACGTGCCGGCTGGTGTTCACAGGTACCTCGACCTACTACGCGTCATCCGGAGCGAAGCCGCGACGAATCTCGGCGCCGCGATTGCTCGGGTCGAGGTCTACCCGACGCCGAGCGACAACCGTCACTGCATCCCGTCCGGGAGCTTCGACGTTGACATCGCAATCAGCGCTCGCAATGCCGACGCGGCCTACTACCGCATCCGCGTCGACTACGACGGGAACTGGGGCGACGAGATCGACGGCATCTGGCAGCACTTGAACGTCGGACAGCCGCGGAGGATCAAGCCGCAGACGCCGTGATGGTTGCCTGCTGCCATCTCCGAGCTCTCGGTCGGGTCGCGCCAGACACCTTTCGCGCGCCGCGTGGCCGCCACATAGAGGGGACATTCCGCGCACCGCCGGTGAGGTTCTAAGACCGCCCCCGTATAGGGGGCACACTCTGCTTGAAGTGTTCCGTCTATAGCCTCGGCGCCGGAGTGACCTGGCTCTAGAAAGCGGCGGCCCCAAGTGTCCCCTCTATGCCGAACCCGTCGAGGCGCTGGCCCAATCGTGGCCCAAACGCCGCTCCGGCGATCCGCGCAGCCATCGGGCACGTTGCCCCGTGATCGCCCGCAACGCGTGTCGTGGAGCGGGATGCGTCGTCGTGCGTCGTCGGGCGTCGCGAGCGTCGGTGCGGCCTGTCACGCCGGAGGTCGCCGGTTCGAGTCCGGTCGCTCGCGCTCGACGATCGCCGCCAAGCAAGCAGCCATCGGCTTGTCGTAAGCCGCATACGTCGCGTCGAGCAGCGCCGCAGATCGGCGCCCCGCTGGAATACCCTGCTGGAATGACCGAGCTAACCGACGACCACGCGCACGAGTACCCGTCCGGAACGCCGCCCCTTGGGGAGGGCGAGGCGGCGGAGCTGCATCGGCAGGTGCCCGAATGGGAGCGCGACGGCACGCATGCACTCCGGCGCGAGTTCGCGTTCGACGACTTCAGCCAGGCGTTCGGGCTCGTCGCCCGGGTCGCGCTGCTCGCCGAGGCGGAGAGCCACCATCCCGAGATCGAGCTGACCTGGGGTCGCGCCGCGTTCCGGACCTGGACGCACACGGCCGAGGGTTTGACGCGGAACGACTTCATCCTCGCCGCGAAGATCGACCGGATCGCAGGCCGCTAGCAGCGGCGGCGCTCAGGGCACGACTGCGCCGAGGACGAACGGCGCCGCTCGGGCACGGCCGCGACGAGGACCAGTGGCGTGGCAGGCGACGGCTCGCTCTTCCCCGCGAGCGATGCGTACCGTGCGACGACGACGAATCCGGCCTCTTCGACGAGCCGGCGAAGCTCGTCCTCGCGGTAGACGCGCAGCTCGTACGCTCGCGCCGGATCGGCTCGACCGCCGTCCTCGAACCGCTGCTGCTCGTACATGACTCGCCGCGCACGGTCGAAGCGCCGCTCGAAGCAGAGCGTGCCGCCACCCGGCAGCGGTCGTTCGTCGTGGTGAGCGAGCGCGACGCCGAGCTCGTCGCAGTGGAGCGTCTCGATCACGAGCCGTCCGCCGGGAGCGAGCACGCGCCGGAACTCGCGCAGGGCTTCCCGGTCGCCGCCATATCCGAGCGCGGTGCCGAGCCACAGCACCGCGTCGACGGTGGCGGCGTCGAGCGGGAGCCTCGTGTACGAGGCATGTACGAAATGCGGCCACTTGGTGCGTCCTGCTGCGCGTCGGGCCGCCGCCAGCAACGATCGGGAGCGGTCGACGCCGACGACCCGAAAGCCGGCTCGGGCGAGCGGCAGCGAGTGGCGGCCGTTCCCGCACCCGGCGTCCAAGATCGGCGCGCCGGTGCGGCACCGCGCTAGCCGCGCAGCGGCTCGTGCTTGCGCCACCGATTCCGCGGGCGGTTTCTCGGCGGCGACGGTGCTCAGGTACCGCGGATCGTCGAAGAAA